>MDTE01173857.1_pt1 | contig 110238 bp, 102 predicted proteins | sample 811231 | NCBI WGS metagenome assembly MDTE01 (sample SAMN05326651, study PRJNA326480) | marine metagenome | isolation source: seawater | place: Indian Ocean: Red Sea | collected 2010 | reverse complement strand
TGGAATTGGGGGATTCCGAGGGTTGGCAGATGGTACAGCGAGGGAAAGTTGCTGGTCGGATTGCCTCGTTTGGGGAAGGTGAGGACGGAGAAATTTATGTGGTTGAGGAGCGTGGTGGGCAGTTGCTCCGTTTGTTGGTTACCAACTCCTCCCCACAGGGTTGAAGGTACTCACATGTCTGGTTTGAAACACCCTTCGTGTAAAACAAATCCTCGCGGTCTCTACCAGTGATTTTTAATCCATCCGTCCAAACAGTAATCACGTTCAACCAACCACGTATGCGACCTGCATGCGTGGTTGGCTCGATAGATGACGACTTTGATGCTACGAGTGTTGTTGTTTAGACCTCGAGCACTTCATCCGAGACGGTGTCTGGAAACCGTCGGCCCCGCACGTGGGTGAACCCGGAGTCTCTTGGGGCGTTTTCGATGGCCTGATCGTTGATCGATGTAGAGCGCATGTAGTGGGTCGCGTAGCCTCGACGCCGAGTGTCGGTCGTATTGGGTCCACTTGCGTGATACGTGAGACTGTGATGGAAACTTACGCTGCCTGACCGAAGTGGTACCGGAATGGTCGGGTACTCTTCGCCGAACTGGCTTTCAATGGTCGGCCTCGACGATTCAGGGATGATTGCCCAGCGATGACTTCCGGGAACCATCCATAAGCACCCATTATCGATCGTGGCGTCATCAATGGCAGCCCATGCTGAGACAAGGTCCATGGGAAAAATATTCTTAAAGGAAGCTGAGTCCTGATGCCACTCTTTTGCGGATCCATGATGCGGTGGTTTCATAAAGAGTTGATCGCCGTACAGCGTGATGTCATCGCAATCTAGTAAATCAGCAATAACGTCCACGATTTTCGAGTTGTTTGCGTGCGCTCGAAGGATTTCGTCCTCCGGGACAATGTGTGCGAGTTTTCGGGTGGACATTACCCGGTCCTTGACGTCGGTAGCACCCTCCCGGAAAGGCTTTTCGAGTTGGACCGTTCCAGCACTAACGTGGTCGGCTTTCCCTGAAGCGATCAGGTCAGCGCGCGAGGCCAACGCCGAAATCTCGTCTCCGGTTAGCAGATCCTCTACGACAACAAACCCATCGCGTATGAACTGACTGACTTGATCTTTCGTAAGTGCCCGCAGTTTTGTTGTCGTCATTTTTAGCATCCGCTTGCTGTAGTGACCCCGTTTGTGCGGAAATCTTAAATGAATTTGACTTTAGGCGGAAGGCAGGCCGAACGGTAAAAGTTATCCACAGCTACACAAGGTATTGAGGTTCGGAGAGCAGGAATTCCAGATGGCTGCGTAGATGGTCAGAGCGAAACGTATCGTTACAAATGTTTGTTAGAGATTACCGTGTTGATTCTCGGAGATTTATTTGCTGGAGTCACGGGCAGGATTTGCTGCTTCGCGAAGTTTGACCAGAGTCCCGGTCTGACGTGGAACGGCTGCTGACGGAATCACTTCGCCCGATCTAACTTGCTGGTTAACGGCTGCCCCGTAGGCGAATCCAAGAGGCAGTAATTTGTCTCGGGCAACGATGGATCGCCGCTCAATTATTCCTCCTACATTTTTCCCGCCGGATCCGTCGAGTACATCGCCTGGCGATAAGCTCCGTTTGGCCACGGCTACGACTTCAGAGGTCGGTTGGTTTTGTGGGGTTCCTGTCGTGGTTTTGAGGAGTGCGGCTTGCGCAATTGTCACCGGGGTTTCGACACCGCACAGATGAAAAGGTCGATACAGTAACGCTCGCTCACCTGAAGGGTCGGTTGGTAATCCATAAAAGGACAGATCTTCGCGTATGAGCCCTTGTTCGGAAGTGACGACTACCCAAACCCCGATTTCAATGTGGTTGGGTACTAGTTTTTGACCATCTAGGCTAACGGCATTGGCCAGGTCAACAACGCCTTCGTTCTCAAGTAGTCCGCCCTTGGCTTTGGACGTAAATAGCATCGGTATATCGTGTAGGGATGCTGATGGTTGGTGCATGCCCCGAACATCAGGTGGTAAACCCGTCATGTTAGACACCGCACACATTTCGATTTGGGCTTTGGTGCCGTCACGGAACGAGTTGTACATGTTTGGGTTCAGACGTCGACGCTCGACAAGTTCGGCGTTGTATCCATAACGTCCAAATGCTTCGCTGGGATTTCCATCAGCGTCTGATGGGTAAAACTTGGTGCCACGGCCAGCGGCCACAACTTTTAGTCCGCACGTCTGAGCCCAGTCCAGTAATTCCATGATCGTCCCGGGTTGATCGCCGGCGGTTAAGGAATAGATCACGCCCTGTGATCGAGCCTCGTTGGCAAGTGCCCAACCACATGTCACGTCTGCTTCAACTGTAACCATGATTACGTGACGTCCTAAGCGGATGGCTCTTAGAGCTGAGGCTGCTCCGACTTCAGGGTGTCCAGTGGCTTCGACGACAACATCGATATTGAGAAGGTCTAAGATTTCTACATCTGGCCCTAGCACTGCATGCCCGGTATCAGCAGCACTCGCGGCCGCTTTGGCGGATTCGACTTGTTGCCATTGTGTGCGCGTCCAGCCCGCGGCTTCTAGCGCGGATTGGCCGTTTGCGATCTTCGGATCGACGGCCGCCACCAGGAGCATGCCTGGAATCTGAGATATTTGGGCAGCGACGCTGGTCCCAAACCGTCCACACCCAACGAGAGCGATTCGAACAGGATTGTTTGCGGCTGCACGTTGTTCGAGAGCTTGCCGAATTAGTTGATGCATGGTTTTTCCCACACAATTTCTTTTTTTCCGTTCCGCGAAAGATCTGCTAATCGCATAAGCTAGACAGTATGGGCGAGAACGCCATCGTTATTCGCGGCGCGCGAGAACACAACCTAAAGAACATCGATCTTGAGATCCCACGGGACAAACTTGTGGTCATTTCTGGGATTTCAGGTTCGGGGAAGTCAAGTTTAGCGTTCGACACGTTGTATGCCGAAGGGCAACGTCGCTATGTCGAATCGCTGTCTGCGTACGCACGCCAATTCTTGGGGCAACTCGAAAAACCTGACGTTGATCAAATCGAGGGCCTGTCCCCGGCGATTTCAATCGATCAGAAGTCAACTTCCCATAACCCTAGGTCCACGGTTGGAACGGTTACTGAAATATATGACTACATGCGCCTGTTGTGGGCACGGATTGGTCGGCCGCACTGTCATAGCTGTGGTGAAGCACTTTCGTCGCAGACGGTGCAGGAAATGGTGGACCAGGTCTTGGCATGGGAGGAAGAAACACGGTTTTTGGTTCTCGCACCAGTGGTTGTTCATAGAAAAGGTGAACACAAGGGTGTTATTGAGGACGCCCGGCAGGCTGGGTTTGTGCGTGTTCGGGTTAATAGCGAGGTCATGCCGATTGAGGAGTTTCCAGAGCTTGATAGAAGGCTCTGGCACGACATTGATATTGTGGTGGATCGGCTGGCGGTATCTGCAGATATCAGGACCCGCTTGGCTGACTCGCTAGAGACCTCGTTAAAGCTAGCGGACGGTATTGTGACAATACAGGTTGTTGGAAGTGATCCAGTGACCATGAGCGAGCATCTTGCTTGTAAGAATGGCCATGTCACCGTGGCGGATCTCGAGCCTCGACTCTTTTCGTTTAATACTCCCCACGGCGCTTGCAGTGAATGTAATGGCCTAGGTTCCAAGCTCGAGTTTGATCCGTCGCTCATCATTCCGAACCGCACGCTTTCTCTTTCCCAGGGTGCGATCGCGCCCTGGGCTAAAGCGCATACGCGTGAATCCTCTGTGACTCGTCATGTGATGGAAGCGCTTGCCAGCAAATATGGGTTCAGCATTGACACGCCGATCGAAAAGTTGGATCCCTCGATCATCGATGTTCTGATTTATGGGGCGGCAGGTCAGCCGCTTATTGTTGAGTACACAAATGCAGCGGGGCGCCGGCGTGTTTACGACGTTGAATTTGAGGGTGTGATCCCTAATTTACGACGACGGTATGAAGCTACGGAGTCCGACTTTGTAAGAGGCGAGATTGAACGCTATATGGCGCGGCGTGTCTGTCCGGACTGTGAGAGCGCCCGTCTTTGTCCTCAGGCCTTGGCCGTCCATGTGGGGAAGAAGTCGATACACGAAGTGACCACTATGACGATTCAGTCGGCTTCACTGTTTTTTGGCGAATTGAAATTACGTAAGCGGGAAAAAGTTATTGCTGCGCAAGTGTTAAAGGAGATCAATGCGCGTCTTGGATTTCTTGAGGCAGTCGGTCTTGAATATCTCACCCTAGCTAGGGCTGCTGAAACGCTATCAGGCGGAGAGGCCCAGCGAATCCGCTTGGCCACACAGATTGGATCAAGCTTGGTTGGTGTGCTCTATATTCTTGACGAGCCAAGTATTGGGTTGCATCAGCGGGATAACGCACGGTTGGTACGCACCCTGGAAGGGTTGCGAGATCTTGGGAACACCGTACTTGTCGTGGAACATGACGAAGAGACCATTTGGTCAGCCGACTGGGTGGTTGATATTGGCCCAGGCGCGGGTGAGCATGGTGGCACAGTCGTTGCGGAGGGCACCCCTAAAGCGATTGCACGCAACTCGAAATCGTTGACCGGCGCGTTTATGGCTGGTCGCGAGGTTATCGGCATTCCGGGCTCGCGCAGGGAAGGTAATGGCTCCACGTTAAGGATTGAGGGGGCAAGAGCGAACAACCTGAAGTCGGTGAACGTCGAGTTTCCGCTTGGTTGCTTTGTTTGCGTTACTGGGGTTTCGGGCTCCGGAAAAAGCACGCTTGTTGATGATGTGCTTTATCGAGCTCTCGCCCAACGTATTTGGGGCAGTCGAGATGTTGCAGGTGAGCATTCGAGGATTCGTGGTCTTGAACATCTAGACAAGGTGATCGAGATAGATCAGTCACCGATCGGTCGGACTCCACGATCTAATCCTGCGACGTATACGGGGGCTTTTACCCCAATCCGCGATCTCTTCTCTGCTGTGCCTGAGGCACGAGCACGCGGGTATAAACCCGGGAGATTTTCATTTAATGTAAAAGGCGGACGGTGTGAGGCGTGTGAAGGGCAGGGCTTGATCAGGATAGAAATGCAGTTTCTGCCTGACGTATATGTGACGTGTGAGGTTTGTGATGGAAGTCGCTACAACCGAGAAGCTTTGGATATCTTGTACCGAGGGCGAACCATCGCGGATGTCTTGGACATGACGGTGGAAGAGGCGCACAAATTCTTCGCCAACATTCCAGTAGTAGAGCGCAGGCTTGGAACTTTGGTTGATGTCGGCCTTGGCTACATACGATTAGGTCAGTCAGCGACGACACTGTCTGGAGGTGAGGCCCAGCGCATCAAGCTGGCTTCGGAGTTGTCTAAGCGTGCCACCGGAAAGACGGTATATATATTGGATGAGCCCACAACGGGCCTGCATTTTTCAGATGTACGCCGGCTCATAGACGTGTTGCAGCGGTTGGTTGACTCTGGAAACACAGTGATTGTGATTGAGCACAATCTGGATGTGATCAAGTCGGCTGATTGGTTGATAGATCTTGGTCCTGAAGGGGGAGACGCAGGCGGAGAGGTTGTGGCCGTTGGGACTCCGGAGCAGGTTGCTGTCGAGTCCGAAAGTTATACCGGTCAATACCTACAGCGCGCTCTAGCGCCTCGTTCAAAGGTTCGAAAAGGTAAATCGCACGAAGGTCGTGGTGCCAGGACGTCTAAGCGAAAAAAACCGGTCAAAGTACCTGTTAGCGTGTAATGGGCTTGGCCACAGAGAGTTGAAGGGCGAAAAGTGTGGGGCGTTTTGACGGACAGGTAGCCGTGGTGACCGGCGCGGCACAGGGCATTGGATGGGCGATCGCACAACGCCTCGGTAATGAGGGGGCAGCGGTGCTCTTGGCCGATCTGAACGGTGAAGGAGTCCAGCGGCGGGCCGAAGAACTCGAGGCCGATGGCATTAAAGCGGCTGCTCGTCAGGTAGATGTTGGCCTTGTTGCCGATGTCGAGGGGATGGTTGGTGATGCGGTCGGACGATGGGGGCGTTTGGACATGCTGGTCAATAACGCTTTTCCTGCCATGGAGGCTGTGACCGGCGGTGCTGAAGATGTGTTGCCTGAAGACTATGACAAGGCGATGGCCGTGTTAGTGAAGGCTTCCTATCTCGCTGCCAGATTTGGTGTTTCTCATATGCGACGTGTGGGTGGAGGAAGCATTGTCAACATTTCGTCGGTCCATGGTCTTTTGGCAGCGAGAGGGGCCTTTGTTTATGAGACTGGCAAAGCTGCGTTGATTGCGGCTACTCGGCAGATGGCTGTCGAGTATGGAAAAGATGGGATTCGTGCCAATGCGATCGCTCCAGGGCATATCGCTACAGAGGTGATTGAACAGGCTTTGTGGGATAAGAATCCTACAGGTCGTGCGTTTTTTGCAGCGCAATATCCCGTGGGTCGGGTTGGGGAACCCGAGGACATCGCTGCGGCTGTGGCCTTTTTATGTTCTGAGGACGCGGCGTTTGTTACCGGACATACGCTCGTGGTGGATGGTGGGCTCTCCGTGCAACTACAAGAGAACTTCGGTGTGGAACAGGCCCAGTACATTAAAGCGAATCAAGACACCGAATTGCCCTATTAGCTTCTTCGCGACTGACGTGATGGTTCCTTAGCGTGATTAGACTAAACGAATCCCCATGAACACGAATGGTGCTGAGGGTTTTCGCCTCATTGCTCATCGGGGAGCTTCTGCTTTGGCTCCAGAAAATACGCGTGCAGCATTTCGTCGGGCACGGGAGTTGGGAGTTTCTGAGGTTGAGACGGATGTGCGTTTGACTCGTGATCGGCGAGTCGTGCTGTTTCATGATGCCACGCTGCGTAGGAAGCTTGGTTTGGACAGTGCGGTTGAGAAGGTGACGTTAGCCGAACTCGAAGGTATGAACATTGGTTCATGGTTTTTTCGAGACGGTTACACGGATTTGAACGATCCAGATGCCGGATGGGATGAAGGCGAGTTACAGAGGCCGTCAGGAGGATGCGTGATGGGCCTGGATTCGTATTTGGACGAGTTTGGATTTGATTTCCATCACCATATCGAGATAAAGGGGAAAGGTAGTGAACTCCCGACTGCGACCTTTAAGGCGATCGACGATCGGGGTGTTTTGGATCGCTGTACCTTTACCTCATTCGATTTGGCTCAGTTGGTGCGGTTGAGGGCAATCGATGAACAAATTCGACTAGGCTGGCTGTTTCCTAGGTATGGGGATCCGATCCCAGATCCTGCTAAGTCCATTAAAACGTGCATGGAACTCGGATTGCAGGAATGCAATCCGAGGATCGATCTTCTTACGGTCGAGTATGTGCGACGCATTCACGCAGAAGGCCTAATCGTTCGCACGTTCGGTATTCGGCGCCCGGCTGATCTCTGGCGCGCTGTAGAAGCAGGCGCTGATGGTGCGACAGTGAATTGGATTCGCTCGGCTGCTCAGATTCTTAGCAAACGTTTGTAACAATCGTAGGCGTGTGTTTGTAATGTTTTGGAGTTTCCATGGCCAGTAGGCCCTACTTGCCTGTCGCAATAAACATGCGTCATCGATCCGCCGTGATTATTGGTGCGGGAGAGCCCGCCTATTTCAAGACGTTATTGCTTGCAGATTTTGGTATTTCGATCACTGTGATCGCTTGTGACATCTCAGATATCGATGATCGGTTTTCGGAATTCGAAAATCATGAGTTGGTTCAGTTGGTTCGGCGAGAGTACGGACCTGACCTGCTACACGGACATTACATGGCAGTTATTGCTACGGGAGATCGGGAGACTGATTACGCAATCGAGGCTGACGCGCGAGGCCAGGGCCTACTGGTTAATGTGGTTGATGATCCGGATCACTGTGACTTTTTTGCATCTGCCTACGTTCGACATGGAGTGGTGTCGGTGGCGGTTAGCTCAGGAGGAGCCAGTCCGGGATTTACGGCTGCGCTAAAAGACGACATTGCTGCTCGGTATGGCCCTGAGATTGAGGCGCATCTTGGATGCTATCTAGAGTGGAGAGCTTTGGTTCGTAGTCAGATCCAACAATTTAGTGATCGTGAACACTTTTGGCGTGAACTTCGGTCGGCTGGTCTATACGACGTGTTGCGGGAACAGGGGCCTGAAATCGCACGAGAACTTGTAGAACGCCGCTTAGTCGAGTGGACTAAAACCAGAGGATAGCAGGTGCCTTGTCAGCCTTTTAACCAGTGCATTTGGACTTAGATGACAGCAGATTGGCTGGCAGTTGCTGGCATCATCACGGATACGGGAGATCCATGGATGATCTTACTGGACGACGGAACTGCCGTGACGAGAACACCACTTAACTTGGCTTTGCCGTCTGCGACGGTGTAGTACGGACATATGCGGGTTCGTGCCTGTAACGAGTGCACCTCATTGGCTTCAAAATCGAAATACCCCACGTCTACCCGACGACTCTGGTGGTACTCCTGAAGCACGTATGGCGTCACCGTGTAACTGTTTAGTGCGGTCTCTACGGCTGCGTCCCAGTCCGATTGGGGAACGTCGTGACCAATGGTGACGCCCCGACTTCCCCAAGCCAGTTCAGAGAAGCCAGATGGTTTAAGGACCAGTCGTCGTTGTTTCTGGGAAAGTCCGAGAAGATCATTCCAGCGGTGGATTTGCTTTCCATTAGAGATAAGCGGCGGATTAATCGCGGCTCCGGGCGGGATCGGTTGAGGGTCCACGATCCACGTTTGGGGGATTGTTTGCTGCAGACGAAAATAAACCTCTGTGCCAAGCGTATGCTTCCAGAATTCCTGGAGTTCTGGATGGTGAAAAAGAGCGAGGAGGATTTTTTCCTCGAGATAGGCTTTCATGGGGGCTGTGATTGAAACAATCCGGTGTTTGACGGCATAGATCAGAAGGTCGATTTTGGGAATATTGGGCAAATCGTGTAATTCGAAGAATCGATATACGAGATCCAGGTTTAACCATCCCTCTGATGTCTGGGCTTGGAGCCGTTCTTCGTGTAGACGGAGCATGCTGGGGTGTACTTGGTGACTCCGTAACCCGGACTCTTGAAGCAATGATGCGAGCGCCTCCATTTCTGACCGGTAATCGTCAGACTCGTTCGAGACGACGATGGCGACCGATGGATTCTCGGTTCCAGCGATGTCTTGGAGAGCAGCAGCAAAACCACGCGGTATTCCATCGTTGCCACCAACCAATTCATATCCAAGATCTTGGTAAGCGCGGCTTAGCTCTGCCAGCGCGCCGAATCCACCAGGTACGGAGTCAAGTTCGGTTGCTACCAATCGGCCGTCCTCTAGGGCCATGAGATCAGGTCGTATTACGCTTGGTAGCGATGCTCGATATCTGCGCAAGCGTCCAAGATCTTGCACCCGGTCATTTTTTCCGAGGTTGAGGTAATTCGTGACCCAGTCAGGAGCGTTTCCCCGCGTGCTGTCAATGTAAAGGCGGTTAGCTGCTCGATAGAACTCCAAGAGGTCATTACCGAGTGATTCAAGAGCGGCTACTGTTGTTGGCGATAGAGGAAATGGTTCTGGCGATATACGCCATGCCCCACCGGTTGAATCCGTGTCAGACTCGGGGTTCTGAAGCCCGCCTTCCGGAATGGCGGCTCTGATCATTTCGGCAGTTTGTCGAATGTGGGCTGCAGGTGAGTTGTTAGTCGAAGGTGTGTTTGTCAACCAGGTTGCCTAATCCAGTAGAAATCCGCGGCGAGTGTAGCAGCAGTTCATGTTGAATCTGTTGGGGTCGTAGCTTTCACTGTCTTCGAATGCTACTGATTGTCAGTGGCAAATGTGTTTGTTTTTGCGTTGTGGTTTTCGGTGATGTGGAACAATGAAATCGACGCGGCCTCACTGTTCAGGCTGCAGCGTACTACGGTGAGTAGCTGTGTCGGCAAAATGTTTGAGTCAGTCCGCTTTTGTTTTTTGGCTAAATAGACGTGCTAGTCCAACTTTTGTGCTCGTGGTGGTTGCGATTGCTGTTACTGCAGCATGTACGCCATTTGTTCAAACCGTTGAGCCGACGCCGACGCTAATTGCGCGCACTGACTCTGTTCGTCAGCGTCCCATGGCGCGAGTTGAACGAGGTCAGTTGATCGAGGCGATTCGTACTACAGCGCGGGTTGAAGCGGTCGATCGTGCGGAACTCTTCTTTAAGAATGGTGGTCGCCTGAAGACGCTAAGCGTGGGGCAGGGTGATTCCGTCAAGAAGGACGACATAATTGCGGAACTAGAAACCGGTCGTCTTGATGCGGATATTGAAAATGCTCAAGAGGCCCTCAAGAACGCGGAGTTGCGGCTGGATGCGGCGAAAACTCGTGCGCGTGATGAGAGGGCGTCTGCGCAGCGGGCTGTTGCGGACGCAGAATTGAAGCTCGAAGTAGAACAGGAAGCTTTTACGAGACTTTTAAGGCGTGCGACGGCGAAGCAAATTGAATTGCTGGAAGTGACCATGGACGGTCGCGAGGTCGATAAGTCGCCTGACGTTAATGTCATTGAGGCCGAGGCTTCCCTGCTCAGGGCTAAGAGGGTCGTTCAGGATGCCGAGCGCACAGTGGCAGAACTCACGGCGGCGGGAACTGTTACAGGTCAACAGGCTCAGGCTGAGGCGAAGGCCATGCTGAGCGGATTACAGGCAGATCTGTTAGCTGCGTTGGAGAGTCAACGTGTCCTTGAAGCAGGATCATCATCGACAGAGGCTTCGCCCCTGCAACGTGCACAAATTCGGGTGGATACTGCAGTAGCTGCGGTCGCAGCTGCTAAGGCGGCGCTGACGCTTAGCGAACAGGATTACGCGATGGCGCAAGCTCTGTTGGTAAACATTGATGCTGTTGCGCGGGCAAATGCGGTGGAAGAACTTGAGCGATTGAAATCCAAGATTGCATCTAAGCGATTGACGGTAGCGACGTTTGAGGAAACTCTTACTGGTTTAGTTAACAAACCAACTCCTTCGGAATTGCTCGAAGCCGAGCAGACGCTCGAAAAGGCACGTCTTACCCGCGATGACATTATCCGGACTAGTTCGGGTGCTAGCGCAGCGAAAAAAGAAAAAGCTGATCTCGATTATCAAGCGGCGCAGCGGGTTTACACCGAGGCTATAAAGCCTGCGACGCCATCTTCAATCTCGGCAGCGCGTGCCGATCTCAGTCTGGCGAACTCTGAGCTTGTTTTGCTTGAAAACCAGAAGACAGAATTGCTTGCGGGTGGGAGTGAATCTGAGGCGATTCTTCGGCAGGCGGAAAAATATAAGAATGGGATTCAAGCCCAAGCCGCAAAAGCTGCCTCGGATCGAGATGTAAATCTACAGAAATTGCAGGATGCCCAGACAATTCTTGCTGCCATGGTTGGCCAAGGGACTCTGGTTGAAGCTGTAGAACGGGTCGCGACGGCTATCTCAGTGGATCGAGGGAGCTCTCTGGCTACTGCAAAAGCCCGTGTACAAGCTGCACAGGCCAAGGTTGATCAATTTTTGAGAGGCCAGACAACCGAAGATGCAATCGCTAGGCATGCAAGCCAGATTGTTGCTAGTGGACTGAATGCGGTTCCTTCAGCCCAGGCGGCTCTTGAAGCGGCACAAGCGGATGTTCGGGCTCAGGAGGTGCGATATCAAGAGGTAGCTGGGGTGCCCAAGCTCTCTCAGCTTAATGTTGCGTTTAATAACGAAGAAGCTGCGAGATTAGCTTTTCAGGCCTCGATCGATAATCTCGAGCGTTTTAAGCGGGGGGAATCGGCGACAGACTTCGAACTTCAGATTCTTGGTAACGATGTTGAGCGAAGCAAGATTTCATTAGAGGCATTACTGACACAGTCAGAGGAAAACGTCATTCGAGCCCCATTCGACGGGGTAGTGACCTTCACTCGCGGACGAGCTGGGTCTGAGATTAGGGCTTTTGACGAAATAATTGGGTTGTCCGACCCAAGTCGATTGATCGTGGAGGTACGGATACCAGATGAGTTCCATTCCAAGATGTCGGTGGGGCAATTAGTCGAGGTTCGGCTTGATTCGTTCCCGGGCGCGAAGTTTGAGGGCTCAGTAAGCGAAATTCCTCGCACTATTGTCACGCAGAGTGGCCAAACTGTTCGTATTCCCAATGCGATTGTTGATGTTTCATTTGATCAGGTCGGAATGCAAATGGGTATGCTCGCTCGAGTGAATATTACGTTGCAGGTAAAGGATGATGTTCTAAAGATCCCGGTCACGGCGGTGCGAGATATGAATGAACGTACCTTTGTGGAGACGATCGTGAGCGAGCAGCGTCGAAGCCTTCCGGTCACGACTGGGATTCGAAGCGACAGCGAAATCGAAATCCTCTCGGGTCTGGATGAGGGCCAGACGATATTCGCTACTCCATAGTTGCTGTTGTCCGCTGATGTACTGCTCAACCGGTAAAACAATATGCCGGTAGCCATTTTCCGTTTTGTAGCAAAGCGATTGCTAAACAACCGAGCATTGATCAGCGCGACGGCATTTGGATTATTGGTGACGGTTACGCTTGTTACGTCGGTTCCGTTGTACGCGGAAGGTATTAGCGGCTTGCTGTTGCAGCGTGAGCTGCGGAAACCGATTTCTAAGACTCAACCGGCATCCAGCGTGTTTATACGCCATCGGGAATCCGATCGCGAGGCTCCAACCAGGGCGGCGGACTACCGGGCGTATGATCGGTTTTTCCGTGATTTAATTCCTGACGCCGTAGGTCTTCCGGTTACGCAGCTCCAGAGTTATGTGTCTACTGGGAGGCAGGGTCTTCTTGATATTACTGATGATAAAAACGTTGACCTGGGCGCCTCTCCACGTCGGTTTGGGTACGCATTTCTGTTTTCAGTCAACGGTTTTTTTGACAATGTGAATGTAGTGGAAGGTCGACGACCATCTGCTCAGGCCGATACGTTCTTGGGTCGTGCTGGTGCTTCCGTGCCTTTGCTAGAAGGCGTGATGTCGAGCATTGCTCTGGATCGGATGGGGTTGCTTGTTGGGGATGTAGTGGGGGTTGAGTTTCAAGGCACTGCTACCGGAGACCCTGTTGTGGTTGCTATGCGGATTGTGGGTCGGGTGGCTCCGCTAGATGCCCGGAGTAACTACTGGATATATCCCCCCCGGGGTTCATTGGATGAGGGCGGTATTTACATCGAGCGCGCTGCGTATCTTGATGGCTTGCTGACTGAGGCTCCTACCGCCTTCAGCGAGGCTTCGTGGTATGCAGATTTCGATATTGATTCCATCAGGGCATCAAATTACCGCCGAATCACGGGCGGCTTGGTGACAATCCGAATTAACGCGAATGCTGTTTGGGAAAACACAAGGCTTGAGGGTTCTCCGGAACCCATATTCTTTGATTTTGAACAGAAATTATTTTTCTTGACACTCCTGCTTCTTATTCTCAGTGCGCCGATTGTGGCTATTGCCTTGTATTACATTGTTCTTGCGTCTGGCATGGTGGTGGATCGTCAGCGGACTGAAATAGCGATTCTTAAGAGTCGTGGTGTGAGTACGCTTCAGGTGGTGGGTATATACCTGCTCGAGGGACTACTGATAGGTGGGGTGGCTACGGCAGCTGGTCCGTTCCTTGGGGCGTTACTTGCGCAAGTTATCGGCAAAACATTTACGTTCCTTGTTTTCACTAACCGAGATGCGCTGCCCATTGACGTCACGGGGCAACACTTCATGTGGGCAGGAGGTGCAGCGCTACTGGCGATTATGGCTACGCTACTTCCGGCGATCGGTGCAGCACGCCACAGCATTGTTACGTACAAACAGGAAGTGTCACGAAGCACAGGACGTCCCTGGTACCAGCGGTACTTTATTGATGTGGGAGTCGTGATGGCGGCGGGTTATGGGTATTTCACGCTCCGAACCCGAAAGGAGCTGACAACCGTTGGTGATGGAGGTGAACTGTTCTCTGACCCACTGCTTGTGATTATTCCGATCACTTTTATGTTTGCGCTCGCATTACTTTTCCTTCGTTTCTTTCCTTGGCTGGTGGCAGCTTTTGGTCGTGTTGGTAACAGATTTCTGGGTGTATCGATGCATTTGGGGTTGCGGCAAATTTCTCGGGAACCGCATCAGTTCACCCGCTTGATATTCCTATTGGTGCTGACGATTGGGATCGGAGCATTCAGCGCGAGTATGGCAGCCACGCTGGACAAAAATTTTGATGATCGTGTTCGTCACTCGGTTGGAAGTGACGCGAATTTCATAGAGATTGGTGATTACGATCAGGGGACGGGGGAATGGTCCTTCTTGCCAGTGGAAAGGCATATGGAGGTTCCTCAAATTCTGCAGATAGCTCGACTCTGGAAAAACGAGGACACCGGGTTTCGCCGTCCAGGTGAGGCTTTGCGGGTCCCTGTTCTGACATATGGAATCGACCCTATTGATTTTGCGAAAACAGTCTGGTGGCGTGACGATTACAGTCAGCGATCGATGAACGGCCTTATGAATCAACTTGTGACGGATGAGCAGGCACTGATCGCGTCACGTGAGATGTTCTCCGGTGAATTTGGGATGTCAATTGGTGATCCGCTTCGAATTGATTTCGGCTCGAGGTACCTCGAGTTTTTTATAGCGGGTTGGATCGATATGTTTCCTACCCACTATCCCGAGCAAGGCCCCTTTGTCGTTGTCAATCTTGACTACGTCGAGCGAGCCCTGGGTCAGACACCGTGGATGGTGTTGGCCCGTACGGATTCAACGGTCCACGCGCTCGAGTTGCGGGAGACGTTGCTCCTAAAGCGATTGAAGGCTCTTGACGCTCGGGACGCACGGGCTGAGATTGCTTCTGCTCGCGATGATGCTACCCGGGTTGGGATTTTTGGGATTCTTTCCATTGGATTCTTGATAGCGGCGCTCCTTACCATCATGGGATTTCTAATGTATTCATACATGTCTTTTCGGCGTCGTATGCAGCAGTTGGGAATTCTTCGAGCGATGGGCCTTTCGGTTCGCCAGCTTGTGGGTCTGTATGCGTTTGAGAATGGATTTCTGATTCTTCTTGGCGTCCTGCTTGGGACGTTGTTGGGGGTGGTTACCGGAAACCTATTTATTCCCTTCCTGCAACTAAGTGCAGACAAGTTTGGTGACACACCGCCGTTTCTCGTCATTACGGCATGGGCCGACGTCGCCAAGATCTACGTGCTGTTTGGCGTCGTTGTGGCTGTGGCCTTTCCGGTTAGCGCGTGGCTTTTATCGAGGATCCGGATTAATGAGGCTGTGAAATTTGGGGAGGAACAGGGATGAGTTCTACCCAGCAGGCTGATCCCTACATTGTTTGCGACAACCTTGTGAAGATTTATCAAACCGAGGACCTGGAGGTCGTGGCACTTCAGGGGCTGGATCTCGAGATCCAGCGTGGCGAGATGATGGCCATCATTGGCAACAGCGGATCCGGGAAATCGACGTTGCTGAGTGTGTTGGGAGGTTTAGATCGACCTTCCGCCGGACAGTGTCGTATTGGGGATCTTGACGTTCTTCAGGCTTCAGAGGCAGATCTCGTCCACTACAAGCGGCACGGTGTTGGATTTGTGTGGCAGCAAAGTTCTCGCAATCTAGTGCCCTACCTAACAGCGTTTGAAAATGTCCAACTGCCCATGTTATTTGGGAACCTCGGGAAATCGAAAACCCGTGCCCGAGCGCTGCTTGTTGCGGTTGGTCTTGAAGATCGGATGCACCATAGGCTGAGCGAGTTGTCGGGAGGACAACAGCAACGTGTTGCTATCGCTATTTCGTTAGCTAATGATCCTGATCTTTTGCTGGCTGACGAGCCAACCGGTGAGGTCGATACCCAGACTGCTGGACAGATCTACGACATTTTTAGGTATCTCAATCGAGAGCATGGGCTAACCATCGTTATCGTGAGCCACGATCGAAATATTGCACAACAGGTTGATCGAGTGGTGGCGATTCGTGATGGTCGGACGAGCACGGAGACAGTGCGCCGGGTTAGTGTGCACGAGGGTGAGGAACATACGCTCGATGAATTTGTGATTGTTGACGATACGGGTCGTTTACAGGTTCCACGTGAGATGCTTGCCCGACTGGATATAACCGGACGTGCCCTCGTTGATATCGAAGGAGATCGTATCGTTATTCGCTCGGATTCTGCTGATCCACAGACGGTTGTCTCCGACTCATCGGGGTTGACGGTTCCGCCGATTGATTCGGGTGATTCCGGGGTGGCTTTGGAGGGCTCACCAGACCGTCCTCCGCAATTAGAGCAATCAGATCCGTTGGCGTCAGACCAGGCGGATCAGACCCTGAAGCGTGTGTCTCCAGAGTTCGAGTCAAGAGATGTTCCAGAGGAGCATCGGCGCTTTGCCCCTCGAGGTTCGGAGGACACTCCTGATGCCTGATGATTCCGGCGACTCTGGTCTGAGCGGAGCTTCCATTCCCGGCGAAGTCCTTGTTGAAGCTCGGAAGGTATCTCGGATTTTCCGATTGGGCGCAGAGGAGATCAGAGCAGTCGACGATGTTTCCTGTCAGGCCCGAGAAGGCCGGCTTATAACTGTCCGAGGTCGATCGGGTTCCGGTAAGACGACGTTGTTGAATCAACTTGGGGCCCTGGACAAACCGGATGAAGGCGAGGTGTATTTTCGAGGTCGGTCGGTGAACGGTTTAAGTGAGGGGGAGCGCACCAATCTGCGACGACATAATTTTGGGTTCATATTTCAATCGTTCGCACTGCTACCAGTACTCTCCGCTTTTGAAAATATAGAACTGACGATGAGGATTGCAGGTCGTTCCACTGCTGAAAGGGTTGATAGAACTCATGAGGTGTTGGACATGGTTGGTCTTGGCGAGCGCGCGGACCATCGGCCCTTTGAACTTAGTGGCGGTGAACAACAGCGGGTTTCGATTGCCCGTTCAATTGCGAATCGACCGTCCGTGCTTATTGCCGATGAACCTACCGGGGAGTTGGACAGTATTACGGGACTGGAGATTATGTCGTTGTTTCGTCGAATCGTTGACACAGATGGATTAACCGTAATTATGTCGACGCACGATCCTGCGTTGAGCCAGTTTGCGGATGAATCGTGGTTGATGGACGACGGACGGCTGGAACAGGTTGAGGGTGAGTTGGATATTGATATTCCGGAGCTTCGGCAGAGAATAGAGTTTGTCGAAAATTAATTCGGGGACTGGTTTTGGTGAGGAAGGTCCGGCCTCGTGGACGGGTTTACTTCTCGAATGACTCGGACCCCCCATACGAGCGCCAGCGCCGACATTACGGCAAGCAACACTCCAACCATGCTAAAGCCCGCTAGGTCCAAAATGAGACCGATGAGCGGCGGCATGGCCAGTCCTACTAAATCGACCAGGAACTGAGTGACGCCGACCGCTCGTCCCATTCGATGAGAGGGGGCTCGCTCAGCGAGCAGCATTAAGATGAGCGGGGAGCTCAGCCCATTAAAGGCAAAGGCGACGCCTAGGGCGATATATGTCGTGGTTGTAGGAGTAGCGAGCAAAATTAGTGTTCCTACGATCCCGGTTAGACAAGTAATTACTAGTGGTAGGACCATTCCAAATCTATTGACGAAAGATCCGCTTACGAAGAACAGTACGGCTCGTCCGCCTAGAGTTATTGTGAGCAATAGGCCAACGCCATCAGGACCAAGTCCAAGTCCAACACTTCCGTAAAGGGGGAGGACTATTCCTCGAGCCGCGTTAGCCCATCCCCAGAGCAGTACTGCAAGCACCGACACCGCGAGCACAGATCTTCGAAGTTCCAGTGCTGACCACCAACTCTTTGAGGGAGCGGGGTTCGGTGTTTGAGGAGCATCTAGAGAGCGTACGAGAGAAACAAGGCTGGCGGAGCAAAGGGCCAATATTGCTACTGCCACAAATGCCGCTCGCCAACCCAGTGAGCTGGCGAGAAAGCCAGCAGCTATTGGTGCCAGGAACGCGCCGAACATTCCTCCGGACATCATGCGGCCGATGTCTCGTCGTCGCTGATCAGCTTGGGTGCGTTGGGCGACATGGACTTGGGCACTTGGTGCTACAAGCCCGAAGCCCAGACCTCCAGTTAGGAGTCCTATGACGAGGACCCAAATGTTTGGTGCGGCGGCAACCACAAGCATGGACAGACCGGTGGCCACAAGGCCTAGAGTTAGAAGACGTCGAGCTGAGACCTTATCGGCCAGGGATCCGAGGAGAAGCATGAAGCCACCACGTCCCATACCCTGAACCGCGACTATGAAGCCTATACCGGCGAAGCTAATGTCGAATTCTGTTCTTATTTCAGCAAGCACTGGCCCTAGGGCTGTCATACAGAACATTAGAACGGCGAACGATGACCAGACGGCGAATAGGTCCGGCCGATCCGGCACTATAGAAATTTGTCGGTTAAGTGAGCGCATAAAAGATCTCACAGGTCGATGGTTGGGAATGAAAGCACACAGGGTGCGATTTCAGCTGAGGCGAGACTCCGTGTGGTTCGCGACTAAAGTTGCGGTTTACCTTAGGACTCTGTGTGCGAAAGCTCGATATGGCCGCCGCTGGATTCTTGGTGCTCGTCGAGGCCAAGTTTTAAGGTGTTCCAACTGAGAACTGCACACTTGATACGTACTGGGAAATCACGGACCCCTTCCAAAGCGATGCCGTCACCAAGAAGGGTTTCATTGGCGTCTGCACCGTCAAGCATCATTGCGCGAAACTCGGAGATGATCCTTCCTACTTCTGCCACAGGTTTTCCGGTGATCGCTTCGGTCATTATTGAAACAGAGGCCTGACTAATGGAGCACCCATGGCCTTCGAAGTTTGCCGCAGTGACGATATTGTCACTGCTCACGGTTAGCCAGAGCTTGACTTCGTCACCACACAGAGGGTTGACGCCTTCAACGACTATGTTCGCATCCGAAGCAGCACCTTGATTTCGAGGACGCTTGTAGTGGTCCATGATGACGTCTCGGTACAGGTCGTCAAGCGCCATCAAAAAAGTCCTTTGCTCGGCTGATACTCGCAACTAGCTGGTCAATCTCGTCTGTGGTGTTGTACAGATAGAAGCTGGCCCGAACCGTGGCTGGTACTCCAAGTTTTCGCATTAGGGGTTGGGCGCAGTGGTGGCCGGCCCGTACAGCGACACCGTCGGTGTCTAACAATGTACCGATGTCATGGGGATGTATCTCCCCAACAGCAAACGAGATCACACCGCCACGATTAGCTGTGTCAGGAGGGCCAAAGATCCGGACGCTGTCGAGGTCCTGCAGTTGTTGAAGTGCATAGTCCGTTAAGGACATTTCATGAGCAGTGATGTTGTTAATGCCGATCTGGTTTATGTAATCAACAGCAGCTCCTAGACCGATTGCACCAGCGATGTTCGGAGTGCCTCCTTCAAATTTTTCTGGAAGTCCAGCCCAGCTAGATTCGTGTAGTTCGACCACACGGATCATGCTCCCACCACCGATAAACGGATCCATCGTATTCAGGAGCGACTCTTTGCCATAGAGGATGCCGATTCCTGTCGGGCCCAACATCTTGTGTCCGCTAAATGCGACGAAATCCGCATCCAATTCTTGTACGTTCACTTTCATATGGGGAACTGATTGGGCTGCGTCAACAAGGACCGGGATACCGTTGGCATGGGCGATGCGTATGAGTTCAGCCACTGGGGTGATTACGCCGAGCACATTGGACATGTGGGTTATAGCAACGATCCGTGTGCGCTTTCCGAGCATCTTCTCGTATTCGACAAGATCTACATGACCCTCGGAGTCGGTTGGGATGAAGCGAAGGTGTGCTCCGCGCCGATGAGCGAGCATTTGCCACGGCACCAAGTTGCTGTGATGTTCGATCTCGGTCAGGATGATTTCGTCTCCGCTCGCCACATTAGAGTCGCCCCAGGCACGTGCCACCAAGTTAATTGCGTCTGTGGTTCCCCTGGTAAAGATCACCTCGTGGGACTGTTTCGCGTTAATGAATGCCGCGATTCGGTCACGAGCAGATTCGTATTCGGCTGTAGCCTGTTCGCTCAACGTATGCAGACCACGATGAATGTTGGCGTTATAGGTTTCGTAGTACGTGGAGAGCGATTCGATCACATGGTGTGGTTTCTGCGTCGTGGCGGCGTTGTCCAGGTATACAAGGGGACTGTCATGTACTTGTGTCCCTAGGATCGGAAAGTCAGCCCGAATACTTGCTACATCGGGTGTGGTCTCTGCAGATCGGTTAGTGGTCATCGTGTGGTCAACTATCGAGTAGGAGGAGGATTCGCCCTTCTTCAACTTTCGTAGCGTATGTCTTTACAGGCTTGATAGCAGGGAGAGTTTTAGGTCGGCCTGTTTTTACATCAAAATTCGACGTGTGTTTCGGGCACCGGACCGTACGAGTTGTGGGGTCGAAAGATCCTTCAGAGAGCCACGCGAGGTCATGAGAACAGAGATCGTCCATGGCATAGATCGTGCCATCGACGTTGTAGATTCCGATATGCAGACCCTTAACCTCGACTTGTGCAGTGGCCCCGGGCGGAACGGCTTCGAGCTCTGCCACATCAATGTATATCGACATTAATTACTCGACGTCGACTGGATTTTTTCCTGTAGTGCGGTTCGTACGGCATCAGCGACTACGGTGCTCGGAATGCGATCGAGTACAGGTTCAATCGTGCCATTAATAATCATTGTTCGAGCATCGTCACGGTTTAGGCCACGGGAATTCAAGTAATACAGTTGTGCCGGATCAACTGTTGAGGTTGTTGCTCCGTGGGTGCATCGAACATCATCCGCCATAATTTCAAGTCTAGGAATAGAGTCTGCTCTTGGACCGCTTCCTAACATTAGATTACGATTTTGTTGATATGCGTTTGATCTTTGGGCATCTTGTTCCACCAGGATGGTCCCGCCATATACGGATCTTGATGTGTCGTCCAGAATATTGACATAAAGGAGATCGCTCACGGCATCGGTCGTCTTGTGATCTTGGCTCGTGTGATGATCAACGAACTGTTGACCGTCTAGATAGGAAATGCCGTTAAGTTGCACATTGGCTCCAGGGTCACTGAGGGTGGCCTTGATTGATCCTTTGTGAAACAGTCCGCCTAATGTGACGTTTGTTGAAACCAGTGATGCGTCACGTGCAACCTGCGCATGCTGCGAAAGTAAACTTCTGGTTATTGAGGGCCATTGCTGAACGTGGGTGTACGTCAGGTCAGCATTGTCGTTGACAAATATTTCCGTGCTTCCGTTGGCGAACGATAGAGACTTGGAGTCTTCTGGTAACCACCATTCCACGATGTGTCCTGAAGATTCAGGGTCTGCAATGATCAAAGTCCGGGGATAGCAGGCTGAATCGTTAGAGGTCTTGAGTATGACAATGGGTGCTTCAAGTTGGACTCCCCTTGGTATGTGGACAAAGACGCCGCCGGTCCAGAGTGCGCTATTGAGTGCTTGGAACTTGCCAGCGTCCGGCCTAATGAGGCTAGTGGCTAGATGGCTCTCTACGAGTTGATTGGAATCACTGGCGGCTGTGCTTAGGCTTGCGGCTGTTATGCCCGCGGCTTTTGCTTCAGGTGCAACTCGGGTCACCGTGGTTCCTGTCCCATGCTCGACCAGTACGATACTTGCCGCGGACAAATGCACAGGTAAATGCTCTGCGGCTGAACCGTTTGTCAATTGAGATGCTGACGGATGGAAGTCCGCCCAATTCATCCAACTCAGATCCGTCCGTCGCCATTCCTCGTCACTGCGTTTGGGTGGGGGGCTGGATTCAAACGTCCGCCACGCATCGATTCGGCGGTCTGCAAGCCAGGCAGGTTCGCTGCGTGTTTTAGCCTGAGCAGCGATTGTTTCTTCGGCAGTTAGTGGGGTCATGGGTTAGGTTAGGGGTGCGAGACTGACGGGGAATCCGCGCGCTGGAAGATGCAAGTTGTCAAGATGGGCGGGCGGCGTTAGCCGATCGAGCCTTCCATCTGAAGTTCGATTAGTCGATTCATCTCGACGGCGTATTCCATCGGCAATTCTTTCACGATGGGCTCGATGAATCCGCTCACAACCATAGCCATCGCCTGTTCTTCCGATAAACCACGACTCATCAGGTAAAAGAGTTGTTCGTCGCCAACTTTACTTACCGTCGCTTCATGCTGGATTGCCACATCACTTTCTTCGATATCCATATATGGATACGTGTCAGAACGTGACTTGTCGTCAATAAGAAGAGCGTCGCACTCAACATTCGATCGGCATCTCTCGGCGTCAGGAAGGACTTGTACATGTCCTCGGTAGGCTGTCCGTCCTCCATGGCGACTAATCGATTTTGATGTGATGAGTGACGACGTGTCAGGTGCAGCATGGACCATCTTCGCGCCAGCATCTTGATGTTGATCGGATCCAGCAAAAGCGATTGATAAGACCTCGCCGTGTGCGCCAGGTTCCATCAGGTACACCGCGGGGTATTTCATCGTCACCTTACTGCCCAGATTCCCATCAACCCACTCCATCGTGGCATCTCGATAGGCAACGGCACGTTTCGTGACAAGGTTAAAGACGTCAGTGGACCAGTTTTGGATCGTTGTATATCGGCATCGCCCACGTTCCTTGACAATGATTTCAACAACGGCTGAGTGCAGGGAGTCGCTGGCATAGACTGGAGCCGTACATCCCTCGACATAATGCACATATGCGTCGGGTTCGACGATGATCAGGGTTCGTTCGAACTGTCCCATGTTCTCCGCGTTAATTCTGAAGTACGCCTGCAGAGGAATGTCTACTTTCACGCCCGACGGTATATATACGAAGCTCCCGCCGCTCCAGACAGCGCTATTGAGGGCTGCAAACTTGTTGTCTCCGTTGGGAATTATGGTTCCGAAGTGTTCACGAACCAACTCTTCATGTTCTCGGAGGCCAGAGTCCATATCCAAAAAGATCACGCCAAGCTTTTCGAGGTCTTCCCTGACGCTGTGATATACGACTTCCGAGTCGTATTGTGCTCCTACCCCAGCTAGAAATTTACGCTCTGCTTCAGGTATTCCGAGCTTGTCGAAGGTTGACTTGATGTCTTCCGGGACGTCGTCCCAGGATCTAGCCTGCCGGTCTTGTGGTCGGATGTAGTAGTGAATGTCGTCAAAGTCTATGCGTGATAGGTCGGCACCCCATGTTGGCATTGACTTTTGCTTGAATTGTTGGAGTGCTTCTAGTCGAAACTCAAGCATCCAAGCAGGCTCATCTTTTTGCCGAGAGATCTCTCGTACGACATCTTCAGAAAGGCCTTTAGGTGAGGTGTACACCGGCTTGATATCGTCGTGAAAACCGAACTTATAGTTGTCAAGGCCAACGTCAGAAATATCAGTTTTACTCATCGGTTAGTCTGTACCCTCACTAGTAGTGTCTCCGTACTGTTCATATCCTTCGGCTTCAAGGCGTTTCGCCAGACCACTGTCACCAGAGTCAACGACCCGCCCATTAATTATGACGTGGACATGGTCGGGGACAATATAGTTCAACAACCGTTGGTAATGGGTGATTACAAGCACTCCTAGGTCTGTGCTGCGAAGTTGATTGACTCCATCAGAAACGATGCGCAATGCGTCAATGTCGAGTCCTGAGTCTGTTTCATCAAGTATCGCAATTTCTGGTTGCAGAACCGCAAGTTGGAGCACTTCGTTCCGTTTTTTCTCACCACCCGAGAATCCCTCATTTAGGTAACGGTTTGCGAACTTAGGATCCATCTTGAGGAGATCCATTTTTTCCATCAGCAATCGACGGAAGTCCATCGCCGAGATCTCATCAGTTCTACGGGCATTTAGGGCCATCCGTAAAAAGCTTGCCACGCGGACGCCGGGGATTTCAGCTGGGTATTGAAATGCGAGAAACAATCCAAGCCGAGAACGTTCGTCAGTGGGGAGTGCCAGTAAATCTTGGCCTTTAAAGTGAACCGAACCTGCGGTGACTTCAAATGCTGGGTGTCCCATGAGTGCATTCGCTAGGGTGCTCTTGCCTGAGCCGTTAGGGCCCATCAAGGCGTGAACTTCGCCCTTAGGAATGTTTAGATCGAGCCCACGAAGAATTTCAGTCTCATTAACCGAAACATGTAGGTTCTCGATGGCAAGGGTTGCTTGGCTGTTTGCTACCGTCATAGGTGTTACCGGACTCTCCTCATCGATCGACCCAATGATCTGACGCACAATCGTGGAAAACACTGATTACGACAGACCAGGATGCCTGAATAATCCTGAATAATGTTGTCAGAAGCTAGCTTTGAAGCTAGCAACAAATGATTGTGAAAGCCAAGGTAAATATTTTTGATATTTAAGCCTCTAACTGGAAACCCTTGAATCTCCAGGAAGAGTTTGATGTTTGTTTTCGAGAACCAAGAAGGTCGACTAAAGTACCGGGTAAAACCGTGGGTGGATTCGTGGTGAACTGCTGTTACACTCGCCACGACTTTCCCGTAAATTAGACAACCTGATTGACTGACATTTTATCGGCCAAAACCTCACCTGTCATTTGTGCGCGACGGGCTTCCGGTTTGCGCTCGGGTATATAGTCTCACGTGTCGAAGAAGCCATCCCGTCCACGTGCTGAATGGCAGGACCAGCTAGCTCAGGGCATTCGCGATGTACGGGCTATTCCTGACCTTACCGAGGAGCAGTACGTCAGGCTGGAGGCAATTGCTAAAGAGTACCCATTTTTTACTACGCCCTACTATCTCGGGTTAATTGAGACGATGGATCCCAGTGATCCGGTTTTTCTTCAGCAGATGCCAGATCCTCGGGAGTTTGAAGACGCAGGCTTCCTTGAGGATGATCCTCTGGACGAGGAAGCCGATATGCCGGTTCGTCATCTCACTCATCGCTATCCAGATCGGGTCCTGTTCGTCGTCACCCATACCTGCGCTATGTACTGTCGGTTTTGTACCCGGAAGCGAAAGGTTGGCAAAAACCCTGTTCCACCACCTGATGAATTACAGGCTGTTATTGACTATATCTCGGCCCATCCAGAGATACGGGATGTTTTGCTGAGCGGTGGCGATCCATTGACGTTAACGGATGGTGCTCTCGAATGGATAATTTCTAGTTTGCATGAGATTCCTCACATCGATTTGATCCGGATGGGCACCAAGATTCCATGTGTGAATCCGGCTCGAGTGACCGATGAGTTGTGCGAAATGCTGGCGCGTTACCAACCGTTCTACGTCAACACACACTTCAATCATCCGCGGGAACTGACCCCCGAAGCCCGAGAGGCTTGTGCGCGTCTTGTCGATCACGGCATTCCGGTTGGGTGCCAGACCGTGCTGCTGCGTGGGGTTAATGATGACCCTGAGGTGATGAAGCAGCTGATGCACGAGTTGCTGAAGGCACGTGTCAAGCCTTACTACATTTACCAGGCCGATTTGGTTAAAGGTACCGACTACTTTCGGACTTCGGTTCAAAAGGGTCTTGAAATCATGGAAGCCTTGCAAGGGCACACCACAGGTTTTGGTGTTCCCCAGTACATCATTGACGCACCAGGAGGCGGTGGGAAGATACCTGTGACGCCGGAACGTATCGTTGAGTTGACCGAAGAAAAAATTGTGCTTCGAAACTATGAAGGTCGTGTTTACGAATATCCTGCCGCAGGACACGCCTCGGACGTAGCTTCAGGTACGCTACGTGAATACTTTCCTGAATTCAACGAGTAGGTCGTAGGTTTACGGTTGGTCAACAAAGCTCGTATAGCTGTCGTTAGTTTTAATGATCGTAGGTCCCGTTTGGCAGAGCACGTGGCCCGTGACCAAGGTCCACGTGGCGTAGTTTCTGGTGAGACAATTAGTCCGAGTGGTCGTTTCCTACAAGGGCGTTAAGCTCATTCCACTCTGACTGGGACATACCGACGTCCCTACGTGTAATGTTTTCGCCTTGGAGTCGTCTCCGGATAGCTTCCAGCCCTTTAGCCGATATGTTCGCGCCACCAATTCTGTAGTCGGCAAAGGCTTCGTAGGTTAAGGGGACCCATCTTTTCAGTGTTTCAAGCATGACGTTTGCGTAGGCGCGAATTTCATATTGCGCGTGGTCGTCGCTGCGAAGCCATAGAAAATTAAGCAGGTTGTGAAGATCGACTTTCCAATACCATTGGGTGTAAAAGTTCAGCGATAAATTCATCCGCGCTAATTCCCGAGCTAATCCTTGGCGATTGCTTGCCAACGTTTCGCCGTTGATGTCCTCGTTGAGCATTTCCTGGTAGTGGTTATAAGCCTGAATTGCGTCCCCACGGAGTAACTCCAGAACGCGCTTGGCTTCTTGTCCTTTGAGTGTTTCCCCCCGACCTTGCCGGTTGCTGGTGGATTGAGCGGCCAGATGTTCGGCTGCAGGGACATAAAACTCATTGTCGAGGATGGAATATCGGGCAGAGTATTCATTCACGTTCGCTGTGCGATGTCTGATCCATTGCCGTGCCACAAAGATTGGAAGTTTGATATGGAACTTGATCTCACACATTTCAAATGGGGTTGTATGTGAATGGCGCAGCAAGTAGCGAATAAGCCCCGCATCTTGTCGGCTTTGCTTGGTTCCGGCTCCATATGAAACTCGAGCTGCCTGGACTATGGCGGTGTCACTGCCCATGTAGTCCACGACGCGTACGAAGCCATGGTCGAGCACAGGAGACGCCTCGTATAGAACTTCTTCAAGCTGCTCAACGGTTGTGCGACGCGTGGTGGCCTGAAGCGTGCGCTGCGCGGCTATTGCGTCACGTTCCTCCGGTCGTAAGGGCAATTTGGTTTTCCATGGACGGGTTTCGGTTTAAGGGTTATGAGTATACGAGTGTCTTGGGTTTGCCAAGGACTAGGTGTTTCTCACAAGAACTAGGGCAACTGACCTGTTTGGCGAAGCAGCTCAGTTCCTACCGAAGCAAGCTGAACTCGTTTATCCAGCGGGGCGTCGGGATGGTATTCAAACCGAGCCCGCTGGAAGTGTTGTACGGTACGCCCGTTTTCAGTCACCTCTTGAGAAATTGGGTATCCAAAACGATCGAGTCCGCCTTGTTTCTCCCAGAATTCCAGGAAGGAGAAATGGACGCTGTGACCTGTTTCGGGGAAGAAACGATGTTGTGGCACGCTTTGGAAAGGTACGTCGCCTGTAAATGGACGCCGCGGCGTGGTCAGTTCTGTATTAATTAAACCCAGCTGAACCTCGTAGCGAGTACCTGCCTTGTCAGGATGAAATTCCATTCGTGCCTTTTCGAAATATTGGATTGTCCAGCCCTTATGGACGAATTCCTCTGTAAGCGGTAACCCAAAGGTGGCCACGCCCCCATTTTCATTAAAGTATTTTAGGAAGCCGTGCCTGATGTTGTGTCCGGTTTGCTCGAAGTACACTGATTGACCGTTCGGCAGGTTAAGTGGTGCGTGGCGACGGGTATAGGGATAGGCGAATTTGATGTTGAATCTTGTGCTGAGGACGGTTCCGATGTTGTCGGGGGTAGTTCGGTTAAACCGACTTACAAAGTTCCAAGCGTCCATGGAAGTTCGACCACCGCCACCATCCGCGGCAACTGTAATCAGCCGTCCACTAGCCGTCCGGGAGTTGAAGTCAAGCGAGGCTACTTGACCGATGTTTGCTCCAGAACTGGAAATAACAGTTCCAATTGTCGTCAATGGGAATTCATTGGTGGCCCAAGTACTACGAGGAGAATCAGCGTCCCAAGCTCGTCCGGCCGGATCCAGATCGAGGATTCCTCGGAGATATGGCAGCGGCGATCCTCCAAAAACATCCTCATTGTTTTCTGTATGCCCATTTCCTGTGCTAAAGAAATATGAACGAATGGGCACGCCCCCGTGGGTTATGGACCTTCGGCGCGTTGCTTGGATTGCGGCTGAGGCCTCAGGCGTTTCTCGATTGACCCCAAGGTAAACTTGGTATTGAGTGGTGTCATCGACATCCCATAGTGGTTGATTAGGTGCAAGGCTATTGATGGCAAATGTTCGGGCTACCATTGCCTGTGCTTTTAGTGCCTCTGTAGGCCAATGACTTGGCATTTCGGCGGGAACCACTCCCAGAAGATAATCTTCCATGTTGACGACATTAACCGTGTCGATGAGGCCGGACGAGTTTTTGTACACCCGCATTAGTCCCCTGTAGAGATCAAAGTAACGAGAATTACCGGCGGACGCAGTGAACTTGTAGTGGACAAGCAAACGGGTTTCTGGTTTCAACGGGATAACTTCGATAAGGCTAGGAAGATCAAAATCAAGCATGTGTTGACCGGCGGCGTCAATAAGCCGAACAGTCACTCGTCCGTCTCCGGGGTGATCGAGTAATCGAAGTCGTGCGCCGGCTGGCAGCGGGCCTGTTGCCCCTGCTATGGCCCATTCACCGCCGACCCCAATAATGTCACCAATTAGCGTGTTTGATGAACGGAGAGATCCGTCGAACGACGAAGGACGATAGTTCTTGTCAATTAACACGCGAATCGAAGTCTGGTCTGTTGGGTACTCGCTAATCTCTACGCCTTGGTAGTAAGCCCGAACGATGTCATCGGCTGTCTGCCCCCCGTATGCACGGCCGCGGGCTCCCCACTGAGACATTCCTACGCCATGCCCCCATCCCTGGCCTTCGATCCGTACTACCTGGTCAGGAAGATACGGAAGGGTTTCAGCCCGTGACGCAGTCGGAAGCGCAGCGAGAACTGCTAGAGAGATCGCAGCTATGGCTGGAAGAAAAGCGCGGCGTAGGCCGCTGTTTTTTATGTGTTTTTCGATTATCACGGTTTGAGTGTAGCTATGGCAGTGATGGCGTCAACGATCTATTACAACGTATATTGGAAATACATGTGACGGTCATTTGGAGTATTTCCCGGCCGAGCTTGGGAAGCATTCTCGCGTAGTGATGACGGTCTAAATTAGTTGTCTAGTTGGCGGTTGCAGCTTTTGCCCATTCGTTGTGATTATAGGCTGACGTAATGGTTTTGCTGGCTCATATAATGAGACGTGCCCCCGCATGCTTTTTCTGTGGGTTCGATGTGTAGCATGACAGCTCCTGTTATTTCTATTGATGGTCCTGTTGGATCTGGGAAAACCACGGTGGGTCGCGTGGTTGCCGATCGGCATGGGTTCCTCTGTCTGGACAGCGGGCTGTTCTATCGTGCTGCCGCTTTAGGCGTGCTGGAGAACCAAGTTAATCCTGAAGATGTTCCGAGGGTTTTAGAGGTGTCGAAGTCATTGAACCTTGAGTTTGTGCCGAGTTCTACCAGTTCCAGTGATGTTGGAGTGTTTAATCACGGTAAAGACGTTACATCGACACTGCAGACTTCTGAGGTTGAGGCCATCGTGTCCGATATTTCAAAACTTCGCAGGCTCCGTCTGCAACTTCTGGAAGTGCAACGTTCATTTATTAGTAGGGGTGGCGTGGTTGCTATTGGTCGCGACATCGGGACAGTGGTCTGGCCAGACGCGCAATTGAAGATTTATCTCGATGCGTCACTAGAAGCTCGTACTGAACGTAAGTGGCGCCAACGACAGGATGCAGGCGAAGCTATCGGGGTGGCCGAGGCTCGTCGAATCCTTGAATCGCGCGATCGAACGGATAGCACGCGCGCGTACGCACCTTTAATGCCTGCGGCCGACGCCGTTCTCATCGATTCCAGTGACCTATCTCCTGATTTGATTGCTGATGAGATCGACAAACTGATACAGGACCGAAACATTTTGGATTGTTGTTGAGATGGGTCGTGGACGAGCGTGGGAACCACCTTTGGTGGTTAAGTTGGCCTATCGGGGGGGGCAGACGCTGGGAAAAAGAATTGTATTTCCCCCGTTGTTTCGTGTTCGGGTTGAGGGGGAGAACTACTGCCCGTCTACCGGTCCGTGCATAGTGGCATCAAACCATTTCAGTAATTTTGACCCCATACTGCTCGGGGCTTACCTGCCCCGTCGGATCACATATTTAGCAAAACGTGAGCTTGTGGATACCCCGCTGCTGGGCATCATTTACCGGTTGTGGGGTGTTCTCCCGGTTAATCGTGACGGGGTTGATCTTCCGGCAATGCGACAGATGATTCGGGCTCTTCGGGGAGGGAATCTTGTTGGGATGTATCCCGAAGGTACGAGAAGTCGTGATGCTGTATTGCATCCTCCAAAAGCCGGAGTTGCGTATGTTGCGCTCAAACTCGGAGTTCCGGTTGTTCCAGTTTCAATTTGGGGGCCTGAAGCGTTTTCGTGGCGAGGGAGGGTACGAGATGGTCGAATCCCTGTCACAATTCGCTTCGGCCAGTCGTTGACGTGGGAACGTCAAATCGGATCAATCTCGGAGACCGATCTTGGTTCGGCAGGTCATTCGATCATGAGGGCTATTGCTGACGGATTACCTGAGAAATTCCGTGGTGCATATGCCTGATTCGGAAGCAGGTCGTTCGATGAGTGTTGGAACTAATCGGGTTTCTCAACCTCTTGTTGCAATCCTTGGCCGTCCGAATGTTGGGAAATCAACCCTTTTTAACCGGCTCGTCGGCGGTCGGGTTGCGGTTGTTGAGGATATGCCGGGAACAACACGTGACCGTATATATGGTGAGATTGAATGGCGTGGACAAGGCATGGCAGTGGTTGACACGGCGGGGATTGCATGGCGGCAGCCCGAGCCTGTAGCCGCGGATGCCGAAGCCCAAGCCAGGCTAGCGGCTGCGGAAGCGGATCTTGCTTTGGTCGTCGTTGATGTGACGACGGGCCCAACGGAGTTGGACGTGCGTGTTGCCCGCGAGGTGAAACGTGCCGGACGTCCTCATCTTTTGGTCGTTAACAAAGCTGACACGCTGCAGCACCGGGAGCTAGTTTCGGAGTTCTACTCCCTTGGTCTTGGGGAACCTATTGCGGTGTCAGCGATGCATGGCACTGCAACTGGCGATTTGCTTGACGCGATCCAGAATCGTCTTCCGCGGGTCGAGTATCGAGTGGAAACCGATCTTCGTCCGAGACTGGCGATTGTTGGACGGCCGAACGTCGGTAAGTCATCACTGGTTAATGTATTACTAGGTGAGACGCGATCCTTGGTACACGATGCTCCGGGGACCACACGTGACAGTGTTGACACGTTGCTCGAGTGGGAAGGCCAAGAGGTTTGGATTGTGGATACGGCTGGTATTCGAAGACGGGGGCATATCGATCCAGGGGTCGAGCAGCACAGCGTGCTGCGTGCGGTGCGATCTATTCAGCATGCCGACATAGGGATTGTTGTAGTTGACGCCTTTGAAGGCCCAACTGCTCAGGACGCTCACGTCGCTGGCTTCGTTCTTGATGCTGGTAAGGGTGTGGTCATATTGGCTAACAAGTGGGACCTTGTGGTGGGTAAGGAATCTTCTGATCGGGTAGATCACCATCTGCGACGAATCTTCCATTTTCTTCCTGAGAGCCCGGTAGCCAAGATTTCTGCTCTGACGGGACGTCATGTTGATCATGTATTACCCATGGCTCTTGAGGTGCATCGGGCGCGTCATGTTCAAGTGCTTACGTCGAGGCTGAATGTATTCCTTCGATCTTGGATCGGTCGTCGGGATCCTCCATCACGTCGCGGTAGGATCGCCCGATTTAAGTATGCGACGCAATCAGGCGTTGCTCCTCCGCAGTTCACTTTGTTTTTTTCGAATCCAGAGTCGATCCATCGATCGTATCGAAGATATCTTGAAAATGGACTGCGCGAGGAATATGGATTCAACGGTACTCCGGTAGAGGTCAAGCTTAGGGCTTCATAAAGTTGTCCCTAGGGTTGACATGAACGTGGGCCATACGGATCCTGCATCGGTACCTGGGTTGAGGTGGAACCATTGGTGACTGTAGTTGAGGGCGTACAGATAGCCTGCCTTACAGTTGGGGCATATCTGTTTGGTGCTATACCTGTTGGCTGGCTTGTATGTCGGGTTGGCTTCGGTGTGGACATCTTTCAACACGGAAGTGGAAGGTCGGGGACCACAAATGTCTACAGAGCTGCCGGTAAAGGCGCGGCCATTATTGTGTTTTGTGGGGATCTCCTTAAAGGTTTCGTGCCTGCCCTGCTAGCTCGAGTCTTGGTGGCTGAATTTCAACTCGTGCCGGTGATGGTTGCTGTTCTAGCAACAGTGGGGCATAACTGGTCGGTGTTCATCGGTTTGCGAGGCGGACGAGGCGTAGCTACTAGTTGGGGGTCTGTGATGGCACTTGTCCCTGCTGCGGCATTGGTAGGGATACCTCTTGGGCTTCTTACCGTGGTCATTGGGCGTTATGTATCGCTTGCGTCGCTGGCTGGTGCTGTTGGTTTTCTAATCGGCGGCATCATTTTTTACGCACTGGGATTTGGTGTTGATGGATTTGGTGTTGCCCTAATTGCCGGATTTGTGATTTTTTTATTCAGTCAACATCTCGATAATCTACAGAGGTTGATAGCAGGGAATGAGCGACGGTTGGCGCCTTGGACAGATATGTCAGGTAGCCGCGATTCATCTGATCATGGTTCTTCCTAGCGAGACATTGTGCTGACCTTTGGGTAAACCTTCGCAAGCAACACCAATGGGAATCGCATTGAGGTTCCTGGCATCAAGGGTTCGGTCGGAAGCGCAGGTTCGGGAACGTCTGGCTGCGAAGGGTGTGGGTTCTAAGGACCTTGAGGCCACGATATGTCGTTTGTGCGAGCTTGGATATGTGGATGATTCTGAATTTTCAAGAGCGGTTATTAGATCCCGAAGAAACCATCGAGCCCGTGGGCGACGATATGTTTTTGAGGAACTACGAATGTATGGGGTGAGTGAAGCGGTAGCAGACGAGGAATTGAGGACAAGTTACGGGGATGAGATTGAAGTTGCGCGGCCTGTTGGACATAAGCAGGCAGGTAAGTTGGCTGAGATGCCTTTCCTCGAATTCCGCCAACGCCTTGGATCTTTTCTTGTGCGACGGGGATTTGAACACTCGACAGCCGAATCTTTGGTCACCGAGTTATGGGAAGATCGTGGCTCGACAAATTGACTGGTGTTTGCTTGGGTACTATGCCCGCGTCTTTTGTAATGCTGGCCCAATAGCGTGGGCAATATGCTCGATTGGTATTCCACGGTCTGATTGCCCAGCGGTAGTTGAGGCTGCTTCGCAATGTAACCATACGCCCAGTCGGGTTGCGGCAACGGGCGAAACGCCTTGGGCTAGCAGGCCGGCGATGGATCCTGCTAGAACGTCGCCGGAGCCCCCGGTTGCCAGAATAGGGTTGGGGCGTGCGAGGATCCACGTAAATTGATTTCCTGCCACGATAGTGGGGGATCCTTTTGCCACCACTGTTGCGTTAGTTGTGGATGACAGGTTTTCGGATATTCGAATGCGGTTTCTTCCTTCAGGAATAGACGTTTCACAGGACAAGCGTCTTAGTTCGCCAGGATGGGGAGTAAGGATCATCTGAGGTCCGAGTCTGGGATACAGATCTTGGTTGTCAGCGAGTACATTGAGGGCATCGGCGTCAAAGACGATGGGTAGGTGAGGTCGGCGTTTAATGAGTTCGGTAACAAGTAAATCCGTTTGAGGGCTGCGCCCTAATCCAGGGCCTATTAAAAGGGCGGTCGACGAGTCTAGTAATTTCTCCAGATCATCAATCGAAGCGGACATGTGCCCAGTCGGTGTGGTTTTGAAGGGTAAGAAGGTTGCGCCTGGAGCTAGAGTTGCCGCTGTGGCGATCGCCTGTTCGGTCGATGCAAGCGTGACCAGTCCAACTCCGGTTCGGATTGCGGCTATTGCAGCCAGCGCAGCGGCGCCAAGGTATTGAGACGAGCCTCCTACAATTGCTAGTCGTCCGAATGAGCCCTTGTGACCACTCAACCCACGCTTTGGGATTAAATCACGCACCGTTGCACGGTCAATGATGGCAGTAGTAATTGACTTGTAATCTATAGCTTCTAAGCCAATGGGGACAGCTCGTATTTCTCCGCAGAATTCAACAGCCGGATGGAGCAGGGAGCCTATTTTTATAGGTCCGGTTGCGAGAGTTAGGTCAGCGGGGAAGGTGGAAGTATCTGCATCGCCGGTTTCTGCATCTATGCCAGTTGGGATGTCGATTGCGATACGGGTTTGATTTGTAGACAGGGGTAATGCTTGGAGAAGTTCTTTGATTTCTCCTCGTAATGGGGGAGAGCTTCCGATTCCAAGCAGACCATCGATGACACACGGGGCTTGAGATAGTTCGGCTAGCCGGGGTGTTCGGTCGCTCTGCCACACTTTCCACCGCACACCGTTCTTGGTAGCTGCAGTGACGAGGGGGTCGTTGGGACGTGGGCGAGATGCCCACGCAATAACGTGGATGCCTGCTTTAGCGAGCTGGCTAGCTGCGATGAGAGCATCACCGCCATTCTTTCCTGGCCCTACGAGGCAAATAGCCAACTTACCAGGGCGAATGTAGTCATTCTCTAACACATACGCGGAAATGGCGGAGCCCGCGTTATGCATGAGGCTTGTCTCCGAAGGGGCTAGAGCTTCAAGTGATCGCATGCCAGCCACATCTACTATTCGGTCAAAGATCGGGCTTGTGGCTTCTGCCCGACCACCTAGCACGAGATTCAATCCGTAGTTGCCACTACAAAGGCAATGGCTAGATCACGACTGTGGGTAAGACTGATCTCGAAACTCGTAAGGCCTAGTTGTTTTGCTCGAGCCCGTGCTGCGCCGTGCAAGCGAATAAAAGGTTTTCCACGCCTGTTGTTCAAGATTTCTAGCTCAAGCCAGCTTACGCCTCGCATACCTGTTCCTAACGCTTTAGATATGGCTTCTTTTCCAGCAAATCTAACCGCCAATTCTTCTGCACGGTTTCGGCTATACCTTTGTTCGTTTTCTGTATAGACGCGATCTAAAAATCGTTTGCCGAATCGATCCAATGTTGCCTGTATTCGAGCTGTCTCGATGGCATCAACTCCTGCAGCGATTCCAGACGTCTTTTCTTCGCTAATGACCTGTTAACTCCAAACGACGTACACCAGAGATGTATTCCCACCCACTACCTAAAATCTCAATCCGTCGGAGGTGAAGTGGTGCCGGACGTATTTCTTGCAACAGTGAGCTGTTGGTATAAGTGATCCATTTGTTTGCCGGGATTTCTCTTCCCAATTTCACGCTTAACCCATCGTTATTTTGGTGGTAAAAACCGGTAGTCCATATTTGTTCTTGGCCACCAGTGTCTAGATAGGTAATACGAATCATTAAAGGATATTCAGTTCCAGCAGTCCCACCCCCAGAAAGGGTTTGAGAATTTATCCGAACGTCAGCGGTAATTGCAAGGTTGACATAATCACTAATATCCTTGTCTATGTTATAGACCAATCCGCTCTCGCCATGACGATCTGTTTTTCCTGTCTGCGTAGTTCTGTGAAACCAAACACCTGTGCTTAACCTTTTTATGGTCCCGGCTGGGCCGGCTTCGGTTACAACAAAGGTTTCCCATGGGGAGTTTTCGAGGGCGGCATTACGAACCGGGTCATCGATAAGGTTGCGTTTGAGAGGTAAGGGAGCGTGTATTTTCCCGTTTGGCTCGATTCGAGCTCTAAGGCCATCGGCAAGAGTGAGGCTCTGGTCGCCGGACCATATTGAGGCGTAACCGCTGCGGACACTCAGATGGGATGAGCCATCTGGGTCCATTTCGATTCTATAGCTGCCTTCAGTTAGGTCGAACCTACCGGATCCGGAGAGAACTGTGACCTTCCTTGTTTGAGAAGCGGGATGAGCAGAAACTCCAAGTTGGATCCGGCCTCTGAAGATCCTTATGACAGTTTCTTGAAGCCCCTTGTTAAATCGTCCGAACTGCATGCGCTGTAGAGCCAGTTCAGTGTCGTTGTACAACAACACAGTTGATCCATCACGTGTGCGAAGGAAAACTCGGGACCGGTCATCTGTTCGTAGTCGGGAACCCTCAGGGAGTTGTTTTTGACTAGGCATACTTTGCCAATTTGCGGTTGCAGGTGGCTGAAAAAGAACCGTGCCTTCAATAATTTCAGCTGTGGTTGCTTTACTCTCACTGACGCCCGCTAGGATTGATGAAATACCTCTTGGCACTATGACAATTGCCGACAGCAGTATCCCAACAGCAAGTAACAGTGAACTCCAAGCCAGCATGTGCATACTTCGAAATTGCTCGTGCGACTGCTTGGTCTTGGTTCTCTCTAATGTTTTAGGGCGACGCAACATGACAGGATTATCCACGAACCGTGAATTTGGGTAATCCACCCTTCGCAAGTTTCCACTTCAGGGTAACGGATGTGACCTCAGCAAGGGGTGGTCCGCAGCGTAGCAACTCCGCAAGTTTTTCTAGGGTGGGTTTTGGCCCTTCAGCTATCACCTCAACGTGGTTTCGGGCCGGAAGATTCCGGACATGACCATCCAGCTCCATATCGCGGGCCTGCTTAGCCACGAAATATCGGAAGCCTACGCCTTGAACCTTGCCCGACACTGTTGCGTGGAGTCGTTGTGCTGTGTTCATCAATCGCTATTAACTAGAGTAATGTGGCCTGTTCAGCTGCTGTGGTCGGAGGTTCGCGGTTAAGGTGTTCGTAGGCCTGACGCGTAGCTACTCGGCCTCGAGGTGTTCGTGCAATAAAGCCTCGTTGGAGCAGAAAGGGTTCGTAGTGAGATTCAAGTGTCGGGAGATCCTCGGCGAGGCTGGCGGCCAATGCCTGGAGGCCTGCTGGGCCTCCGTTAAACGTGTCCATCAACGTTGTGAGAATCCGACGGTCCATTGCGTCTAATCCTTCATTGTCCACATTAAGTTCGTCGAGGGCCTTGGCAGCCACGTCGTCAGTGATTACTCCGTCAGCTGCAACTTCAGCGTAGTCGCGTACCCGGCGAAGCAGGCGATTACAGACACGGGCGGTTCCACGTGATCGTTGAGCAAGCGCGAATGCCCCGGTGTCGGTAATGGTGACCCCGAGGATCCTTGCTGACCGTTGAACAATTCGGGCTGCTTCCTCCACGCTGTAGAACTCGAGACGGTGAACTACGCCAAACCTGTCGCGAAGAGCTGGTGTTAGCGATCCCGCACTGGTGGTTGCGCCGATGACCGTGAAAGGTTTAAGTGGTATGCGATGGCTCTGATTGCCACTCGGAAGATCAAACGCAAAATCTTCCATCGCCGGATACAAGATTTCTTCAACAGATTTTCCAAGTCGGTGGATTTCGTCAATAAACAACACGGAGGATGCGTCAATGGCGCTTAGCTTCGTTGTAAGGTCGCCGGGACGGAGGAGCGCCGGTCCTGACGTAACCTCCAGATGGCTCTGCATTTCGTTAGCAATTATCTGTGCGAGGGTAGTTTTCCCAAGGCCTGGGGGCCCTGCAAGCAAAATATGGTCTACCGGTTCGTTGCGAGCTCTGGCAGCCTGAATCATCAAGTGCAGTGCACGCTTTACGTCAGATTGGCCGATGAACTCATGCTCGGAGAGGTCACGTGGTCGAAGGGCTCGGTCTAAACGGCTGTCATCGGTGTCAGGTGCTGGGTTGACCACACGATCTGTCACGAGCGCATCCTGCTTTTCGTATGGAGGAAGCGGAGGGCAGCGCTGATCCGCTCAGTTACAGGCATCGTGTCGCCAGCACTCTGGTTCAGAGCAACTGTTGCTTCGGCTCGGGAAAACCCCTGATTGAGTAACACCTCTAAAACCTCAATCGAATCTTCGTCTGGGGACAAACCACTGGGATCCCTATCAGCCGATACCAATTTGCCCCGCAGCTCCAAAATGATTCGGCTCGCCGTTTTGCCTCCGATCCCTGGAACAGCTTGGAACGGTTTTGGATCCTCGGCCTCTAATGCCTGAAATATATTTTTTGCCGGATGTGTCGACAGCACACGTACGGCAGTGCGTGGTCCAACACTGTTAACACTCAGAAGGGCTTCGTATACACGACGTTCTTCAATTGTCTCGAAACCAGCCAAAAAGGCTCCGTCTGAACTGAACTGTAGTGAGGTGAAGAGGTGTACGTGGTCGCCTGTGGCGGCCAGTGAACGGTCCGGCACAGAAACTTCGAGGCCAAGTCCCGTTCCATCAACTTTAATCACCATAGCGTCGGTTCGCCTTTCGACGACTTCACCTGTTAGTTCTCCAATCATCGATTGGCCACCTGACGATGGAGTGATCGGATTGCATGGGAGTTGATGTGACAGATTGCTACGGCTAACGCATCAGCAGCGTGATTCGGATGCGGAACGTCGGGTAGTTCAAGTAAGCGTTGAACCATGTTTTGAACCGTGGCCTTATTAGATGCTCCATGCCCAGTGACTGCAAGCTTGATTTCCGACGGAGCATATTCCTCGACCGGAACACCGTGGTCCGCTGCAAGGAGATGGGTCAGGGCTATGGCGTGGGAGACATCGACGGCGGAGGTGATTCGGCGTGCGTAGCCTAAGTGCTCTACTGCAACCGCAGTAATCGCATAACGATCAAACAGCGGAAGTAACCCGTCCCGTATAAGGGCCAGGCGATTGCCTATAGGTTGCCTGGCTGGGGTGGTGAGGCAGCCATGTGCAATGTGATCGGGGTGCCGTTTTCCAGCGACCAATCCAAATCCGAAGCTGGCCGTCCCTGGATCTATCCCGAGTGTCAGCACAGTCCTGCTCTGTTATGTGTCAATGTGCTCAAGCAGCGCATCGCTCACTTCCACGTTCGTATGGACCCGACGAACATCATCTAGCTCTTCTATCTGTTCCACCATACCTACAATCTTCGACGTCTGGCTGTCGTCCATAAGTATCGGGGCGGTGGGGATCATGGTTAATTCAGCTGTGGTTACCGAGCAACCGATGTTTTCAAGCGCTTTTTTTACCAGGGCTAGTTCAGTGGCTTCCGTATAAACGTGAACAAAATCATCTGTGTGCTCTACGTCAACTGCCCCCATGTCAATTGCAGAAAGTTCAATGTCTTCCGGATTTACACCGTCTGCGCGTACTTCAATAGCTCCACGGTTTGCAAATTGCCAAGCTACAGATCCCGATTCTGCAAGCGTTCCACCAAGCCGGGTGAGTGCCGTTCGGATTTCCGCTACGGAGCGATTTCTGTTGTCCGTAACTACCTCAATCAATAAGCCAGCGCCATCTGTTGCGTAACCCTCGTACGTTATCTCTTCGAGGGCCTTGTCCTCCGAGTTGCCGCCTACTCCTCGCTGGATGGCCCGCTCAATTCGATCTTTAGGCATGTTGGCTGCTTTGGCTTTTGCCATAGCTTGATCTAGACGAAAGTTAGCTGAAGGATCGGCACCGCCATGCTGAGCTGCGATAGTAAGCTCGCGGCCCAATTTGGTGAACATTTGGCCACGCTTAGCGTCGGTCACGGCCTTCTGACGCTTAATCTGTGCCCAGCGAGAGTGACCAGCCATCAGGTTTGGGGTTTCAAAAGCCGCATTAGAGCCGATTATAGGACAGTAGCCAGGTCTCCTCGTAAACTCTTTGAGTTCAAAGTGTTAGGAAGTTTCCTCGTTCATGCCAAGTGTTACTACATATGGGCTTCTTGCTGTGATAGCTGTGAGCTATGGGCTGATGGTTTCTGCTACCTACTGTCCCTGGGCACAGGACCGGCCAGGTGTTGAGGTTCAGCGGCTTCGGGTTGGGCTTAGATCCCGGATGCTTATTTACAGGTGGCAGTTGTTAGTGATTCTTGGCCTATTCCTCTTTGCGAGGCTTGTACCCGAATGGTTCATGGTGGAAGGTGCTGGGACCCTTTCCGTAATCCTTATAGTCGCGTGGCTGTTTTTCCCTGTGTATTACCACTTTACTGATGAGGGTGTTGCTTTGCATTCCGCTCGGTTCTGGTCATGGGAAGACCTTCAAAGCTATAGATGTGCGAGAGGTGTTGTGCAACTACGTCGCGCTGATGGTCGAAGCGTGAATTTGTTTTTGAATCATGCGCAACAGCAGTCGATTCTTCCTGTGCTCCGTCGGTATCTATCCAGGTAAGTTTGGTTGCGTGATCAGGGCGTCGAGCCGCTGTCTTTGCCACTAGCTCTTCGGTTGTTGAGCTGTTTCCATAGTGCTCGTTCCCTGCCACTGCCATGTCCGTCATAAAATTTTTCGGAGTTCGACATGTAATGTTGGGACACGAAGTTGTCGGGATAATTGTGAGGATATTTGTACGTCGGCCCAGCCTTTTCTGTGGAAGTTGGATTCGGATGGTTAGTCGAACGCAAATATGAAGGCACAGTAAGATCAGCTCCGTCACGAATGGCTTGAGTCGCAGCATCTAGGGCACGGCCGGTCGCGTTACTCTTTGGGGCCGCTGCGAGGTAGATGGTCACTTGTGATAATGCAAATCGAGCTTCGGGCATGCCTAACCGTTCAACGGCTGAAGCCGAAGCTACAGCTAGCGAAAGAGCGCTTGGATCAGCATTTCCGATATCTTCAGACGCCAAGATTACGATTCGTCGAGCGATAAATTCCGGTGACTCTCCACCTTCGATCATCTTTGCCAACCAGAATAGTGCTGCGTCAGGGTCAGAGCCCCTCACACTCTTAATGTAGGCCGAAATCGTGTCATAGTGCTCGTCCCCTGACCGGTCATATCGCACTTGTCGTTCTAGGTTCGCGGCAGTGACGACGGCGGATTCAACGGTTTTTATGTGTTGCTCGGTTGCGAAGACGACAGTTGCCTCAAGTCTGTTGAGCGCTACACGTGCATCTCCAGCTGCTCCGGCGATGATTTCTTTGATCGCGTTGGATTCAAACCTTGGAGCTGTGGGTCCGAGTCCTTTCGAAGCTTTGATTGCGTTCTGGACAATTTCCTGTAGCTCTTGGTTCGTGAGTTGTTCCAGGCGTAGAACGCGCATGCGGGACAAAAGGGAAGCATTGATTTCAAAATAAGGATTTTCAGTGGTTGCTCCCCACAACGCGATTATTCCGTCTTCTACTGCAGCCAATAGGCTGTCCTGTTGGGCTTTATTGAAGCGATGGATTTCATCTAGGAATACCAATGTGCGCTTGGAGTAAAGTTGGCGGGCTTCGGCGGCTTGCGATAGCACTGTTCTAACGTCTTTTACGCCGGCCGAGATTGCGCTGAGTTCTACGAAGTTTCGACTAGTCTCGTTCGCGGCAATTCTTGCCAAACTAGTTTTCCCAGTGCCAGGTGGTCCCCAGAGGATCACGGACCAGATTTCGTCTCGTTCGATCGAATTTCTAAGAGGTGCGTTTGGACCGACGAGTTTTTTCTGGCCAATGAATGCATCGAGGGTCACCGGACGCATTCGCGCTGCTAACGGTGCATCATGGGCTAGATCTTGTATTGCCTTATGGGCAAAAAGATCCTCAGTCATCGCGGCTCCTTAGGGCGCCCAAGACGTCTGTCTGTGTTTGCCGAGCTTGTTTTAGGGCGTGTGGACGAAGGTTTTTGCTCGAATAGCGAGCAAACACGTACAGCTCAGTTAATTTCTGCAATGCGGCAGTCTCGCCTTGACATCGAAGTGCCAGTGTTTCCTCGTACTCAGCAGGGGTCGCTCCCGGTTTTCGATGTATACCAAGGGCCGTAGCTTCAGTTACCACGGTGGCGTAAATCTGGTGAATATGCTGTTGGACTGTCATGTCCGTCCGCGGCTTTCCTGATGCAGGTGAGCGAGCTTCGATTGAAGCGCGGCGAAAGGCTAAGCCCTTTATTTGCTCTCCTAGAGCGTGGCCCACGGTTCGCGACCATCGGAGCATTTCGATGATTGAGTCGAGCATTGCTCGAAGGATTAGATAGATGTGGCCGAGCAACGAGTTTCCGACTCTTTCCACCTGAATGTTGAGAACATTTCGACGAACGATTCCGGTGACCCAATAAATTGCTAATCCGCCAATCACCAGCACCACGAGAGCTGCGAGCACTTCAGTTAGATCTAAAGCGCTTGTTGTTGGGTTGTCGAGTTGTGGAGGTGGCTCGGGTTCTGGAGGAGGCTTTCCATCAGAGGTTGGGCGGAAAAATTCAAAGATGCGCGCAAAGAATCCTAGAACGACGATCCCAGCTACCAGAACGATTCGTGTGATCCAAATCATCCCCTCGATGATGAGGATGCCTAGGTTGACAAACGCATCGGTGTCTATAGCCGGTACAAACATTGCCAACACCAACGCAACAATGAGTAATACGAAAGCCGAACGAATCCATGTTCCTGTAAGGCCAGGTGCCTGCGATGCAAGCTCGAGCGACCATTGGGAGGTGCGCCGGATGAGATTGGCGTAGCTGAGCAAGAGGAGAACACTCAGGTAGTACAGAACCATAATAGTGAGAGAGGTTTGGACCAAAACCGCATCCCGTTGTTCTGCGCCAATAGCTACGCTGAACGCGGTAAATCCAATAAGGATTCCCCCGCCAATTGCTGCTAGGTGTGTCAGTTCGCCAATTGCGGCTGTCCTGTCGATATAGCGGCCTCTACTGTCCAACCACTCGTAATATTGCGGAGAGCGCATTGATGGCGGAATCTCGGATCGTTGCGGATGGAGAAATTCGATGTTGCGAGCGATCCTCATGCCGCTTACCCAGGTCAGGGCAAGGACGAACGCCAGAATGATGGCGGTTAGATCGAGGAGCCCACTGACGAATCCTATGGGATCTTCAAAACTATCAGCGCCTGACCCAAAAAATGCCGTGATACGAACAAGTAGCAAGATGGGGATGACCACCGCCGTCCATTGTTTCCATCCGTAACTGGAGGCCGAGTAGCGACCGCTCCGGGCTGCTACCACCATGGATAGCAAAAACACGGCTGTCATGATTGCCATAAACGTGTATGCCTGAAGGGCGCCGATTGTGACCGTTTGCATCCAAAGGACGAGTCCCGCACCAAACAGCGAGAAACAGATGGCGCTGATTGCGCCCAAAATGGTTCGGCTAAACGGACGTTCGGTCGTCTCGCCAGACACGCATATGTTCCTTGCTGGTAACTGCAAACGCTCCAAGGCCAGCTGCGCGCGCAGCAGACACACTTAGGTTTGCAGCTGACGCGTCAGTGAAGATGGCAATCACTCTATGCCCAAGTTTACGTTGGGCGGTAAGCGCTGCAAAAAGGTCGTCGGATCTAAGGCCGGTGATAACTATTGATGTGGTTCCCCATGCCAAATTCTGAGATGCGGTGGTTACCAATTTGGATGGCGTTTCACCTGCCAGCAGTTCTACACGAGCCAGGAGATCGAGGCAGGACATTAAGTGGCTTCGACCACGACCTACGGGGATATGCGGCAGGGCCTTTCCCATACGTCGACGAGCCTCAGCCTGCGAGGCTACCCGATCTCCATGAAGATAGATGGGATCAAGACCATTCGCCACAATGCCAACGGCCTGACGGTTTTGCAGCATAAACGAGGCAAGCGAAGTTGCGACCGTAACGGACATTTCCGATGCGGGATCTTTCCATTGTCGACTGTAGCTCTCGGGATTGAGATCGAGGAATATTTGTACTTCGTGGCTTACGGCGGGTTCAAGTGTTCGAACCAAAAGGCGTCCAGCGGCAGCGGTTGCTTTCCAGTTTATGAGACGTTCGGAGTCGCCCGGTTGGTAGTCACGGGAGCCAACCACTCGAAGAGGATCCTCATAAATTCGTTGGTGTGACCGCATGTCGCCGAAAGGCGTGTTTGATTCGATGTGAAACGATTCGATAGGAACAATTTCTGGGTAGGCGATTACAAACTCTGCCGTGTCGATAATTAGATCTCTGCTGGAGATCCCGAAGACGTCTCCGAATCGAACTTCGAGTGGGCCAAGCCGGTGATAGCCACGGGCGCTGCCCGTTAAGGTATATGTGATGTCGGTAGATTTTCGTGGGCCTATTCTTACTACCCGTCGCAGTGCATCGTGGGTGGCAATTCGGATTGGCAGGCCTTCTCGTACGCTTAACCATGGGATGGGTAATAGCGAGCGATTTCTGATTCGAATCGTAACGGTGGCTGTTTCATTGTGAAAAATACGCGGCGTGACTTCTCGGTGAACATGAAGGCCACGTTGTATCAACCAGACCCAAATATGTGCGAGTGCTAGCAAGGCGATGATGAGGTAGCTGGCAAGGAACAGTACGGGAAACCGAGTAAACAGAGCTGCTGCCAGCAGCAGGCCTGCTAAAGCTAAGAGGCTAGCCACCGTCCGCGTCTACGAGTTGTAATTCCACCGACTCGACAAGCGAGCTTACGATGCCATCGGAAGTTATACCGCGTAATCCATATTCCGGCGCGACCAATAATCGGTGCGCCAGAATTGTGGGGGCGAGTTCTTTGACGTCGTCTGGCAATACAAAGTCGCGGCCTCGTAATGCTGCTAGGGCTTGCGATGCTTTGTAGAGGGCGAGCGATCCCCTCGGGCTGGCGCCCAGAGATAATTCCTGCCGTTCGCGAGTAGCTCGAACAAGTCTTAGCAGATAGTCAGCGACTGTACTGTCGACATGAACGTTCCCGAGATCGTTTTGAAGACGAGATAAGAGTTCGAGCGAAGTGACAGCTTCTACGTTGTCAATCGGATGGCCATGGCGCTGTGATTCGAGAATCTCACGTTCTTCCTCTATTCCAGGATAGCCAACTGTCAACCTCATCATGAATCTATCAAGCTGAGCTTCAGGAAGAGGAAATGTACCTTCGAACTCAACAGGATTTTGTGTTGCAAGCACCGTGAACGGTTGCGGTAATGATCTGGCGATACCATCGAAGCTAACCTGAGATTCACTCATGGCCTCAAGGAGGGCTGATTGCGTTCGAGGTGTGGCTCGGTTTATTTCGTCCGCTAATAGGACATTCGCGAACACAGGGCCATGCCGAAATTCAAATTCTGTAGTTTTTTGGTTATAGATGCTTACGCCCGTTACATCGTTCGGCAGTAGGTCAGGGGTGAACTGGATTCGACGAAAGACTCCCCCAATCGAGGCAGCGATTGTCCTTGCAAGCATTGTTTTTCCAGTTCCAGGGACATCGTCCAGCAACACATGGCCACGGCAGAGCAGTGCGACCAAGATTGTCTCTATTGCAGATTCTTTACCGAGAATGACCTTTTCTGCGTTGGTCATAACTAGGTGGCGAAATTTTGTGTATGGGTCTACGTCGAACGCCATACTGGTCCTCCCCGGTCACTTAATGGGTATGGATCGTTCCACAACTTGTGGTTTAGTCCAGACACTTTTCCAAGTGTCACCCTAATAGGCCCCCTGATTATATGGAGTAGTTCTACTGTGCCAGATCCAGGCTGAGAGTGGCTATTGCTCATTACGGCCCTGTACGTTTCGACTAGTACACGTTTATTGTTAGTGCCAACAAGAGAACATGCCTCGATCTTTGGCCAATGGATCCCGAAGAGTTTATTCAAGCTAATGCAATAACGCTTCCGAAAGGGGACTGGTATGTCGATCCGCCAGTTGAGGGCGAGTACGGTGTTAATGCTCAAACAGATGGTGCGCGTGGACAGTACATCAGCATGACTTATGGGCAAGGGTTTCAGGCATGTATTCACATTGATGATCTGGGTGTTCTTCGTTGCCAGCTTTATCGATACAACGAGGTATGGCCGCTGGAAGTTGACTATGGGAGGCTGACGATAAGTTTTGGTTCAGTTCCTATGTCGATCAAATGATTGGCTTTCCGGAGGACGCTCTTGAGGAGCTAGTAGTTCGTGCTCTTGCTGAGGACATCGGTGATGGAGATCGAACAACAGAGGCTGTTGTAGCGCCGAATGTCCGGCTCAAGGGTCTTGTGGTGGCGAGGGAACCTCTAGTAGTGGCAGGGGTTTCTGTTTTTCATGTTGTCTATAGGCAGCTGGGGGACTCTGAAGCTGTTCGGAATGTAACTGAAGACGGGATGGTGGTAGATGCTGGACGCGTGATTGCGTCTATTCAAACTGATGCACGTCTGCTGCTAACGGGAGAACGGGTTGCCCTCAATATTGCACAGCGTTTGAGTGGGATCGCTACGCATACGCGTGCATTTGTCGAGGAGGTACGGGGGACGGGCGCAAGGATTCTCGATACTCGAAAAACGACGCCTACCCTTCGAGAACTTGAAAAGTATGCGGTCCAGGCTGGTGGTGGTTTCAATCACCGCTTTGGGTTATTTGATGCAATGTTATTAAAAGACAATCACATCGCTGCCGCGGGTGGACTCTCGCAGGCTTTTCGTCAAGCTCGTGCGTTGTGTTCTGATCAAATGCAGTTGCAAATAGAGGTTGACACCATTGAACAGCTTCGTGAGGCTCTTGATGTTGGAGCAGATATGATTTTGCTGGACAACATGACTGTTGAAGACGTTGGCGTCGCGGTCCAAATTGTTGAAGGACGGGCGCGTCTCGAAGTTACAGGTGGTGTGAACTTGGCGAATGTTCGTGGTTTTGCTCAAACAGGGGTGGATGACATTTCTGTGGGGGCGCTCACTCACTCGGCTCGTGCGGTTGATATCGGATTGGATGTTCCATCGTGGAAATAGGAGCTGTGGAGTTCGACAGGCAATATCGGACTGTGAGTTCTGAGGGTTATCACTTGAGATCGCCGGAGGGTCCGCTCGGCCGGTTGGATTTGCATTTTGCGAGCTCCAATGTGTATGCAACTTTAGTGATGAGAGTTGATTTGCCTGAAGAACACGTTCTTCGTTTGATTGAGCGCATTGATGAACTTTTAGTTCTATCCGCCGAGACACGACGTGATGACCTCTACGTGACCGTTTTCCGTGGGGACGAGATCGGTTTTTACAGCGATGATTTTCATGCCGAAAAGGGGCGTGAAGTTCGGCTGCGTGCGGGAAGCAAATTAGAACAAGATCTTGATGCAGCAGAAGATGTGGGTGTGAACGACTAGTCGTTAAATATTGATTGCATCCGAGGCCATGAGCGTTCATGGTCGAGTAAGCGGCGCTTCAATTCGGTGCCGCGTGAATATCCGCCGATGCCTCGGGATCCAACGACGCGATGGCATGGGACAAAAATCAACATCTGGTTGGAGCCAACGGCAGTTCCTAGAGCCTGAGTGGCGGCGGGGTTTCCAAGAGCTTCAGCGACCCATCCATAGCTTCGGGTATCTCCAAACGTAATTCCTCGTACGATGTCCCATGCTTGATGTTGGAAGTCGGTGCCTGCGCGAAGATCGAGCGGTGTTTCGAGTCGTTGGCGTCCTGTAATTAGGTATTCCCATAACTGTTCCATTGCGTTTCCGGCGATCTGGTATGCACTGCGTCCCGATGACACAGTCGATGTCTCTGACAGACGACTGACCTGAAGGCGTTGGGCGCCTCGTGATCGATAGCGGGCTGCAGTTGAGGAAGCGCGTAGTTTGTCCACGCAGGCTGCTTCCGAGTTGTGGCCAAGGGTTGCACCTAACAGCCCAATTTCAGTGGTGGTTACTCCACACCATCCCCAGGGTTCGATATGTCTGATAACGAGGGCTAGTTCTTGGGGATTAGGGTTAATGGCAGGTTTCATGTCGCGGAAGCTCCGGGTACAGGCACCGAATCCAAGATTTCAAAAACAATGTTTCTTGTTTCAATGTTTCGGATGCGTGCAGCAGGACTGACAATAATTCTGTGAGCGATAACCGATTCGGCAAGGTGCTTCACATCATCAGGGACCACATAACCACGACCACGTATTGCAGCTAGCGCTTGAGTTGACCGAAATAGACCAAGGCTGGCTCTGGGGCTTGCGCCTAAATAGATATCCGGATGTTTTCGGGTCGCACGGACTATGTCGACGATATAACCATAAACAAGCTCATCAACGTAAACATCTTGTACGGCGTTCTGAATGGATCGAATGTCATTTGCGTCGATCACTGGCTGGACCGTATCAATGGGTTGTTCCCGCTGACGATCACCAAGGATCTTGAGTTCGTGCTCTCGGTCTGGGTAACCAAGGTTTACTCGCAACAGAAAGCGGTCTAACTGGGCTTCGGGAAGGGGAAAAGTCCCCTCGTACTCAATAGGGTTTTGAGTCGCAAATACTAGGAATGGCTCAGGTAAGGCGTGCGTTTTTCCATCAACAGTGGTTTGATTTTCTTCCATAGCTTCCAGAAGGGCCGATTGTGTTTTGGGCGTGGCCCGGTTCACCTCGTCCGCGAGAACGATCTGTGACATTACTGGTCCGTGTCGGAACTCAAACTCCGAGGTTTGTTGGTTAAAGATGGTTACACCGGTTACATCGCTAGGCAGAAGGTCAGGTGTGAACTGGATGCGATTGAAGGTGAGACCAAGTGAGCGAGCAATCGACTTTGCGAGTGTTGTTTTTCCAACACCTGGGACATCCTCGATTAAAACGTGTCCCGACGAAAGCAGGGCGATGACTACGAGTTCGATGGCGTTTTGTTTCCCGACGATTACTGTCGAGACGTTATCGATTACGCGGTTCGCAGTTGATTCGATGTGTTGCATTTTAATCTCCGAGCCTAAGATGCTGTGCTGACGTCAGCGACTTGGGCGGATCGAAACTATAGCCGAAACATTTTTGAGGCTTTCGTTGGAAGTGTTAAAACTTGTCCGAGGATGATTCAAAAGTTCGATGCTGGGCACGAGATTTCACGCGCGGGGATAGTTGAGTGGTTCAATATGGGCTTCCCAAGCCTAAGACGCGGGTTCGATTCCCGTTCCCCGCTCCAAGCCTAACCGTTGATAGAGACAATGAACGTGTCCTGAATCTTTCGTAGGGGCTTGAGAAGCCCCGTGCTGATATTGACAGAAGGTCGGTTTTCGTGAGCGTTGACTTGGATATATTTTCGGTCAGGCCAACGGGCCACTCTTTAGAACGCGCTCTTAGGAATTACGAATTGCCGCACCGAAGTTTCGCCGAGCACAACAAGCTTGGTTTCATTCTCGTCGATCCAAATTGATTGGATGCCGGCAAAGAAATTTTCCTTCCCAATATATTTGAACTGGCGAACAAACGCTCCGGCAGATCCTTCGGTCTTGTCTATTTCAACGATTCGTTCGTTCGTGGGATCTACGAGATAAAGGCTGTCGGTGTTTACTTCCGTGAAAATCTTGGTGGCTTGAAGTGGCTCACCGAAAAGGCCACTTATTTCGAATGGAACCTTTTGACCTCCGCTGAATCTAAGAACCGAGCTGTCTTTGAGGAGAACAAATACGTCACCATCTATTGCGAAATCTATTGCGGTAGAAAGATCAATGCCCTCGGCTTCATTGGTGTAAGGGATTGGCTCAACTTCGTATCCCGCAGCGGTGACTTGATACTTATGAATGGTTCCCAGGTCACCTGCTCCTGGGTCGAGTACGTATAAGTTGTTATTGAAGTCGTCGAAGGCAACTGGATTTCGCCAATTTCTGGTTCCAACAATTCGCAGTAGTTGGGGTTCTTGTGCTGAGCGTAGGCTTACAAGGTTGTAGTCATCATCTATAACAAGCATGGTCAAGGCACGGTTGACGAGGGCTATGGGTTGCTGGAACGTGACGCTTCCTACAATGTCCCCGGTACGAAGCACCGTGGTGCTGTTTTCTTGGTCTGGCGTGCTCTCGACGACGCGGGACTCGAGAGCGTCCAGAACGTAGATTGATTCTCCACGTACTTCCAGAGGCTTGGCTGAGGAACCAATCCCATTGGTAAATTTTTCAATTAATCGGGCGGTGGTGACTTTCACGACCACGGTCAATGTTTCTTCCCGTTTCTTTATATCAACCAACAGCCGGTTTACATCTTCACGAAGAGTGACGTCTTCTCTGGCGCTATTGAGTGCCTCTGTGGCTAGAATCTCGGCATTTTTTAACGCAAGCAAAAGGCCGTCGACGTTTTTACCTTCTGGTTCGCCTAACGTAGCTCTGTATTTGTCCTGAGCTTCGTCGAAGATATTCCGTGCAGATTCCTCATTCAGAACAACTGTCGGCGTCGGCCTACCTGCATCACCGTCAGGCCCTGAAGTCCCGTCAGGGCCATCTATTTCTGGTTCGCATCCACGCAGTGTGTACATCAACAACATGCCGAGCAGGAGCACAAGCGATAACGAGAAGATGAAGACTCCTGGGCCAGGTAATGATTTTTTGGGTCGAGGCAAGAAGGGATCGTGTCCTTCAGTGATGGGCGTGCCAATTGTTTCGAGCTGAGTTCTAGTTTGAGAACTTGGTCCGGAACCTGCGCGAGTCTCGCGTAGAGCTCGGAGACTCTCCCAATCATCATAAAGGAGGGGGTCTCGATCCTCACTATTGATTTCGGCCTCGGCACTAGTGACCCCACTTGAAGTTGACTGGTGTTTCCGGCCCGAAACAAGCCGAACTATGGCTTTTATGGTCATTACAGGAAGAAGCAAAAGGATAAGGGCAGCCGTCAGTGGGATGCTTGCGAGCCGCTGTCCCAGTGTCGTCCCAGGTCGGGACCGCGGTTCTTCGTAGGTGGTTTCCTTGGCTGGCTGTGTGTCAGCCGGTAATTCCCATCTCGTTCTTCCGTGAGGCAGTGAAGCTGAGGGTGTTTCCGTCAATCTGGGTGATGGGATAAGTTCTTCGATCGGATCGGTTGGAAACTCGGTGCCTTGATCTGATTGAACTCGAACCACCAGAAGTTCACAGAGTTGGCCACCGCGTTGTGCAACAAGCGCGCATATGTCGTGAGCGGCTTGTTGGGCTAGTCGACTCTGCAGGAGTCCTTGGATTTCTCGTTTTGTGAGCCCGTGGCGTAGGTCGTGCGATGCCAGCGCGACAACATCACCTTCATCAAGCTTGACCCTAAACATTTCAATCTCTTGGTCTGGTGCGAATTCAGGGTGCGGATGAGTCTCGGGAAGGCTTTGGTCCGGAAGAGCATTAAGAACGCCGTTCCGAAGAATAAATATCTGGCTCGGTGGAAGCTGAGCTATATAGAGCTCGTCGCCTTCAATGACCGCAACTGTCGCTCCTAAAGTTTCGAAACGGTTGTTCTGACTGACGTCGATGGCTACCTGATCGGCAGCTTGACGCATGCTATCCAAAAGGCTATTGACTATGTTTGTGGTCGTATTGGAGAAATAAGACGACACGAGTGTGCGACTGAACGTTCCGCATAGCTGGTCGTTCCCTCCCTGCATGACAAGGTAGAGATCGCCGAGGTCGGACCGTTCGTTGGGAGCTCGTTGCGTAAGAAGACGTGCGCTGCTATGCCTGGGAGCACCGTCCTGCAAGCTTGCGAGTCCTACATCCACATCGCGTGCCATAGAAATCCGGTGGGAGGGGAACTGCTTGTCAAAAACATGTCGGTTTCGGGGAACATTTAATTTTTGTTCAAGTTGTGATCTTATCAGTGGGATTGTTCATCATGGGCAATTGATGCCCGGATGTTGGGTTGAGTCATTGTCGCAGCGGTACCCCTATGCTAGCGTGAACCTATCATTGAAGTTGTTAATTCTTTTGTAGGAGTCGCCACTGCCCTCGCCATCGCCCCGTCTCGATCAGAGGCCGCGTCAACGTGGTCCACGAATAAACGACCAAATCCGTGTCCGTGAAGTTCGTCTGATCGATGAGGACGGTCAACAAGTTGGAATAACGGCAACAGTTGAAGCTCTAGAGACGGCTCGCGCGCGTGGTTTGGACCTTGTCGAAGTCTCACCAGACGCCCAGCCCCCGGTTGCGAAAATCCTCAACTTTGGGAAATTCAGATACCAGCAGAATCGAAAGAAATCGGATGGGAAAAAGAGGCAACGGGCCGGAATTGTTAAGGAGGTTCGTTTTGGGCCTCGCACGGGCGATCACGACATTAAATTCAAGATTAAGCGGCTTGAGAAATTTCTTGGCGAAGGGAATAAGGTGAAAGCCTGGGTGCGTATGCGGGGTCGTGAGCTGGCCCATCCTGAGGTGGCTGTCCGTGTGCTTGAGCGTGTGAAGGAAGATTTAGCATCGCAGGGTGTGGTTGAGCGCGATGTGACGCGGGAGCAGGATGGTCGGGTGATGAGCATCATCATGGCGCCGCACAGCAAGAATTAACCACACGGAATTTCTCAAGGATCGGACGGGAATATGTGTGCTTCGGTGCGTTGGCATCCGGAGGAGCAACGCCGGGATGATGGCAGCGTTCGTACTGTTCGGTCGGCGTGGTTGGTAGCTGACGTTACAGAACATGGGGATAGTCAGACACGGTATCTAGCGTATTTAGGTAATCGTCCACAGGTTACGAAGCAACTTCGTGAGGAGTGTAAAGCCCTGTATCCGGAGATAAGAATCGACTGGGCGGAGGTGGCTCGTGCTATCGAAGATCCTCCACCAGTAGTTGCCCCAGATCTCGAGGCACTGGCTCAGCATTGGTCTGAAGCTGTAATCGAACAGGGTTACGAGCCTATAGAAGTAGAAGCAAGGATTGGTCGGGGTCGTCAAAGACCCCTTTCTGATCTTTCCCGATTGATCGAGGATGCGGGCGTTGTTGGTCGTATTGAGCGCACATCTGGCTCGATCATGGCTTACATGACCGAGTTTCATCCGAATTATGCTTATGCAGTAGCAAAACTATACGTCCTCTTAGTTGGAGATAAAGACGAACTCGAGATGCTTGAAGCGGAAGAACCGTCGATGTTTCGGAAGATGCCTCGTGCGGAGCAAGTGGAATTCTGGCGTAGATCCGTTGAACGGATCCAGCATTCACTGAATAGTTAGTTAATTCAACCTTTATTAGAGCGGAGTATTTCTTATGCCACTGTCTCGATCTGGTACATGGTCCCGCCGTACGCACACTTGCGGTGAGCTTGGCATGGCGAATGTCGGCGAATCGGTGGTGCTAAACGGTTGGGTCCATCGTCGTAGGGACCAAGGAGGACTTATCTTTATTGACCTCCGCGATCGCTATGGCTTGACGCAGGTTGTGATCAATCGTGATGAAAACTCTGAGGCTCATGCAACTGTCGAGCAGACGCGTAGCGAGTTTGTGCTGTCGATCGGTGGTGTTGTGCGCGAGCGTCCATCTGGAACATCTAATGATGAGCTGTCGACTGGGAAAATAGAAGTTGGAATAGTTACTGACGTTGAGGTTTTGTCAGCGTCAAAACCACCGCCATTCGAGATTACTTCGGAGGCTGATATTGACGAAACGGTCCGATTAACCAACCGGTATCTCGATCTTCGGCGCGACCGAATGCGGGAGCTAACAGAGCTTCGGTTCAACATTACTCGGGTTATGCGTCAATTCTTGTGGGATCGGGACTTTCTGGAACTTGAGACACCGACGCTCGTAAAGAGCACCCCGGAGGGTGCAAGAGACTTTGTGGTGCCTAGTCGACATTACCCGGGCCAAGCTTACGCCTTACCCCAGTCACCGCAGCAGCTCAAGCAACTGCTTATGGTTGCTGGTCTGGATCGATATTTTCAGTTAGCTCGTTGCTATCGGGACGAGGATTTACGAGCTGATCGAGTAGCCGAATTCACTCAACTTGATATTGAAATGGCTTTTGTCGACCGTGAAGACGTGATGGGCTTGATAGAGGCTCTCTATTTGGACATAGCTGCCAAGCTTTCGAGCAAACGGGTTCTCAACAATCCTTTCCCACGGCTTTCCTACGCTGACGCGATTGATCGATATGGCTCAGACAAGATGGATATGAGATATGGCCTTGAACTCATGGATGTCAGTAATGCTGTCAGAGGTAGGGGTTTCAGGGTTTTTACTGAAGTTTTGGAGAATGGTGGCGTGGTAAAGGCCTTGGTTGCTCCAGGTGCGGCTTCCTTTAGTCGTCGGCAGATAAACGAATTGGAGCAGATCGTAAAGGCCAATGGAGCTTCTGGGCTTGCGACTATTGCCCTGGGCAATGATGGTTCCATTCGGTCGGCGCTTGAGCGATTTTTTGGTGCAGATGGTTTAAAGGAGATCGCTCAGGCTTCTGGAGCGGGCGATGGGGATCTAGTCTGCATGGTCGCGGATACGCGAGAAGTTGCGGCGACCTCGCTTGGCGAGCTTCGAGCTCATTTGGGTTCCCAATTGGACCTTATAGACCCCAACGTGCTGTCCTTTGCTTGGGTTATTGATTTTCCGTTATTCGAAAGAGATACGGAGACCGGGGGATTTACTTTTTCTCATAACCCGTTCTGCTCGCCGGCGGATGACTCGTTTGATCTTCTTTACAACGATCCGGCTCAGGCATTATCGAAGCAATATGACTTGGTATGTAATGGACATGAGATTGGCGGCGGATCAATTCGAGCACATCGGGCGGCAGATCTACGTCGCATCTATGAGGTGATGGGATACGGTCCTGAGGCAATTGATAATGAAATCGGTCACATGCTTGAGGCGTTTGAGTATGGTGCGCCACCGCATGGGGGTATCGCGATGGGGCTGGAGCGCATAGCCATGATTCTGGGAGATACTTCGAATCTCCGTGACGTGACGGTATTTCCGAAGAACCAAGCTGGCATCGATTTGATGCTCAAGGCACCGTCCATACTTGCCGCTGACCAACTCGACGAGCTATATCTAGACGTTAATCTGCCGGCTGATGATTGATCGTCTGGCGAACTCTAGCTTTTCTTGGGTCGAGGAAGTATTCCGTCAAGCCACATGCGTATGTCCTCTAGCTCGTCTACTGATACCTGGTGGCCGATAGGGTATTCACGGTATGTCACTGTGGCGCTCAATTTTTCGAGGGTCTTGAGTGACTGTCTGCCGAGGGTAATGGGGATGACAGGATCAGCTGTTCCGTGTCCAAGAAATATTGGTTGGCCGTCTAAGTTTGTGCCTATGTCCTCTGCTTCAAGAGGAAAGTAACCGCTCATCGCTATAACACCTGCCACTAGGTCAGGTCGCTGAGCCTGAAGGCCAAGTGCCGAAACAGCCCCCTGGCTAAATCCCATTAGCACCACACGATCAGCGCCGTCCGGGTATTTCCTGAGAATTGATTCAAGGAATGATGCGAGTGCGGTCAGGCTTGCGAATAGTGTCGGCTGTTCTGGTTGTCCGGCTTCATGCATTCGGTACCACTCATATCCACCAGCGTAGGGCGGGTCCAAGACAAGAGGTGCCTGTATAGATATGACATGTAGATCTTCACGGTTCAACTCGAAGGCTAGCGGGGCGATGCCCGTGGCGTTGTCGCCCCGGCCGTGGAGTAGCGCGACGGTCCCGTTCAGGGATTTTGGAGTGCCAGGTATGACAACTTCATGCTGCAGTTGCGACGGGGCAGGCCGAGCAGCAGGTTGTGACCGCACCTTGCTATTTCTCGGACGTGGATGCGCCACGAGCCACACTTGCTTCGATGTTTTCACCACCCGCGGAGAGTCCCAGCTTATACAGGTTGTAATACAAGCCTTTTTTCGAAAGCAGCACATGATGAGTGCCTCGTTCTACAATTTCCCCTTCGTCGAGTACGAGAACCTCAGTCGCATTTCGAACTGTTGAAAGTCGGTGGGCGATAACGAAGGATGTACGACCAACCATCAGGGCTTCCATTGCGTCCTGGATTACGCCCTCAGTTTGGGTGTCTACGGAACTTGTTGCTTCATCAAGGACTAGGACGCGAGGGTCAGCGAGAAGCGCTCGAGCGAATGAAACCAACTGGCGTTGCCCCGTTGAAAGACTGCCACCTCGTTCTTCAATTTGGGTGTCATATCCAAATGGAAGATCTTGAATATATTCGTGCAACTGTACAGAACGTGCGACTGCAATTACTTCGTCGCGCGTTGCTTCTGGACGACCGTAGGCAATGTTTTCATGAAGGCTCCCACTGAACAAGAAGGGTTCTTGCAACACAAGGCCGACTTGGCGTCGTAAAGAGTCTTGAGTCACATTTCGTATGTCGTGCCCGTCGATACACACAGATCCGGCGGTTGCGTCATAAAACCGGAGAAGCAGGTTGATAATGGTGGTCTTCCCTGCCCCGGTTGCACCGACGAGAGCGATGCGATCTCCTGGATCGGCGTTAATGCTGACATCACGTAGGACAGGTCGGCCTTTTTCATACTCGAAGCCGACGTTTTCAAAAGTTACGTTACCGGCGATATCAGGTAACGCGATGGCCTCGGCTTTGTCGCTAATCGTTTCATCGGTATCAAGGATTTCAAAAACCCGCTCTGAGGATGCCATTGCTGCTTGCATCGTGTCCCAACGTGTCGCGAGTTCTTGAATGGGGCCAAAGAACCGTTCGATATACAGCACAAAGGCTGTGACGATGCCAAGCGTTACTCCGGTCGTCTCTCCCATCACGAAAGATCCTCCGAACCAGAGCACTAAGCCAGTAGAAATCGCTGTGAAGAGTTCGACCGCTGGCTCAGCCGAGGCGGATACTGACATGGCACGAAATGTTGCTCGGGCTTGTTGGCGGTTAACCGTGTCAAATCTTTGGGCATTTACATTTTCTCGGGCAAAGGCTTGGGTTACGCGCATTCCGAGTATGGATTCGGCTATCACTCCATTTACGATTGATCGCATAGCCCGCATGTTCCGGTGAGCCGTGCGGGCGATCTTGGCGAAAACCATACCTAGGATTAGCATCAATGGGGATATGGCAATAGTGATGAGAGTGAGTTGCCAGCTCAACAGGGTCATCGCAATAAGGATGCCTGTGAGTAGTGCTACATCTGCGATTAATCCTATGGCGCCTTCGGTCACAGCCTCTCCGACTTGCTCAACGTCGGACGCCATTCGACCAATCAATCGCCCAGTAATTTGCCGGTCATAAAACCCGAGGGATAACCCTTGGTACTTGCGGAACAGTTGCATCCGCATTCGAAACAACATGTTTTGACCGAGACTTGCATTAATGACCAATTGAACTGCGGTAGATCCGGCGTGTCCCACGGTGACGAATAGAAAACCGATCCCGGCGAATGCTAGTGCTTCTGGATCACCCGCCCGGATGCCTTCATCAATAGCGAGGCCAATAATTGCGGGTTGTGCCATTCCAAAGCCTGCGACACCCAGAATGGCAAGGACGGCAATTCCAACGCTCTTCGGATCGCGGAGCAAGTAGCTCAAAAGTCGAAGCAATAGGCGACGGTCAATGCCTGTGTAGTCACTGTCTTCCTGGGTGAATGTTCCGCGGGTTTGGAGGGTCTGCATCGTTATGGACCAGCTGGGCCGGCGGCTGAAAGGTCCGTGCGGGCTTCTTCTATGCGGCTGGCTTGTAGATCGAACAGATCACGATAAAAGCCGGCTCTAGTGAGTAGTTCGTCATGAGTACCTCGATCGATGACCTGGCCTTTGTCGATAACAAGGATTGTGTCGGCGTGTTCAACCGAACTAATGCGTTGCGAGATGATGAACGTTGTGCGCCCGGCAGAACGTTTCTGTAGAGCCTCCTGAATTTTACGTTCGGTTTGTGTGTCAACACTTGAGGTTGCGTCATCAAGAATAAGGATGGGTGAATTAAGCAATAGGGCACGGGCTATTGTTAAGCGTTGTCGTTGGCCCCCAGATAGTCCTATGCCACGTTCTCCGACCACAGTTTCGAATCCTTCCGGCATTGCCGTGATGAACTCGTAGGCCTGAGCGCTACGGGTTGCTGCAACAACGTCGGGCACGGATGCCGAAGGTTCGCCATAGGCAATGTTGTTATGGATGCTGTCCGAAAATAAAAATGGATCTTGGGGCACGATCGCCACTTGAGAGCGAAGTTCTTGCAGGTTGAATTCTTGTATTGGGTGGTTGTCTAGGCGGATCTCACCTGCGGCGGAGTCGTAGTAACGGGGTATCAGGTTTAGGAGACTGGATTTTCCGGAGCCGGTAGGACCCACTACACCTACCACTGTTCCAGGCTCAATAGTGGCGGTTACCTCGCTGAGGATGGCTCGGTTTTGAAAAGCTATTTCTATGTCATCAAATTCTATATGCCCCTTAAGAACCGGTTTAGGGTCAGTGTGCTCGGGACTCGCAATGGATACGGGTTCGTCCAGCAAGCCAAACAGGCGTTCGGCGGATACCGCCGCTCGGGTCACTCGCTGGACTAGAAACGCAATCATTCGGCTTGGGCGTAACAAGCGAGTGAAGTAATAGTAGAAGGCGACAAGCACCCCAACGGAAATTGTTCCGTCTATGGCCAGAAGTCCACCAGCCCAGACGACAACAAGAGTTCCGACTCCGGTGAACAAAAGCAGCAGGGGAACGAGACGGGCGCGCAGCCGAATCGGGTCCATCGCTCGTTGACGCATTGCCTCTGCTTCTAACTTGAAGGCCTCTATTTCTCGGTTCTCCATTGCAAACGCTTTCACCACACGAATGCCGTTAAGGTTTTCGGTCAGCGTCTGAGTGACCCTGGCTTGTTGTCGACGATAGGCTAGCCACATTGGTCGTACGATACGGCTATAGGTTGTTGCGGCTGCGATCATGAGGGTTAGGACAATTAGTGACAGTAGTGTGAGTTGCACGCTGGTAAGAACCATGCCGATGACAATTACGATGAAGATACCGGCAGTTCTCACAAGCTCCATAAGGGCGCTTCCGGCAAAGCCTTTGACAGTGGTGGAGTCACTGATCGCGACGGTAATTACGTCACCGCTGTCTACTCGGTCGTAATACCCGAACGGCAATGCTTGAAGCTTGTCATAGATCTGGTTGCGAAGTTTCCGCTCAATCTTGGACTCGTAAAGTCGTGTGCCTAGTCGGGAGAGGAATAGGGTGACCCCACGAAGCAAAATCAAGGTGGCGGCAAGAAGTGCGAGGCCTCGCAAGGCTTCCGTGTCTTCTGCCACGATCCCTTCATCGATAGCACGTGCAACAACTTGGGGAAGAATCAAATCCATGGCTGCACATGCGCACCAAACAAGGAAGCTCAGTATTGCTAAGGGCAGGTGAGGTCGGACGTATGAAAGCGTGCGCCAGATGGGACCTATGAGGGGGTCTCCTTGCTTGAACCGCCGGTCACGCTAGCAGTGTCTGTCGAAGGGTCGGACTGTCTTTGTGTTTCCATGAATTCTACGAAGATCCATCGAGCAAATGTCCAGAGTAGGGCCCCGATCGGGATTCCGAATAGCACCCCCCAGAATCCAGAGGCAATTCCTCCTAGGATAACGCTCGACAGAATCACGATTGGACTTACACCGATGGTTGAGCCCATCACACGTGGTTTCACGATATTTTCGATTACGAGTGAGACGAGTGTCACGGTGAGTCCGACCCAAATTGCTAGGTCAATCCTTATTGCGGCTGCCATCGCGATGGGTATACCGATGCCGACCACCATGCCAAATATAGGTATGAAAAGGAGCAAGCCAGTGCCTACTGCCACCAATAATCCAAACTCGAGCCCGGCGATAAAGTAGGTGAGTACTACACTTCCGCCCCAGAGGACTGAGGCAATGAATTGGCCACCCAACCAGGCACCAAAAGTATGTTCTGCGGCACGTATAGCTCGGTCAAAGCCCTCAGCCCATGTTTTCGGAAGGATTGCTTCTAGGTTCCGCACGGCGCGGTCCCATCCAAGTAGTAGGTAGAAAGAAATGATTAGAGTGACAAGGGCAGCGGCTATCCCACCAGCTAGTGTTCCTGTGGCAGACAGAATGCCTGATGCTAATTCTTGACCGACGCTAACCAATTGACGACTCACGTCAGTAATTGTGGACCGAACAAAGTCTTCAGGCACACCTAACGATATGAGGCGGGCCTCAAGCACACGCATACCTTCCGGAATCCCACGTGCTTGCTGCGTCAAGCTTTCAGCGGCGCGGCCTACTTGTTGAAAAAATGGTGGAAGCACAAAGAACAGGGCAACGCCGATGAGGCTAAGAAGCCCGAGGTAAACGACAGCTGCAGCGATGGGCCGTGGGATCATCAGACGTCGAAGCATCCGAACGGGACCCAGGGCAGCGACGGTTAAAATCCATGCAACGAGAAGGATGACGACGAATACGCTCGCTTGTCCTAGGAGTTCCCAAAAAAACTGCAAAAGCCAAAGGCTCGCCACAGCGATGGCGAGGTAAACGAGCACAAGTAATGGGCGCTTGGTATCCACGCGCGCCGAAGCAGGTACCTTTATATTTGCGGCAGGCGGCAACACGTGATGATACCGCCCTGTCGGGTTGTGCAAGCAAGGTTATTGTTGGTCAGAGGCGAATTATCATTAGTCAGGTTTGGAATACAGTGGGTCATGGCTCTAGTTCACCGGACTTAGGGGCAAATGGTTAGGGTAAACGCCTCACCCAAGATCGAAGGCAAGCTCGCAAAGGTCTCACGCAAACCCGGCGTATATCTTATGCGGGACTCGGTAGGTCGAGTTCTTTACGTAGGCAAGGCTCGATCGTTACGTCCGCGCGTCCGAAGCTATTTCAGGCGCGGAGACCATACTGTCAAGACACAGTCACTGATTGCTCGTATTGCCGATTTTGATGTGATCGTGACAGATTCAGAGGTAGAGGCCCTGCTGCTTGAAACCAACTTGATCAAGGAGCACAAACCTAGGTTCAACGTCACATTTCGTGATGACAAGCAATATCCGTATATCAAGGTCACGGTCAACGAGGTGTATCCGCGCGTCGGAACCACGCGGCGCCTGTTGAAAGATGGGGCTTTGTATTTTGGGCCATACACAAGTGGGAAATCGTTGCGTCAAACCCTCAAGCTGCTCAATCGACTGTTTCCTTACCGAACCTGCAATATTGATATGTCCAGGCCGATTCCGAGGCCGTGCCTCAAGTACGATATCGGGCTTTGCAATGCTCCATGTACCCGAGCCGTCAGCGTTGAGGAATATTCAGTTGTGGTTGATGGAGCCGTGAGATTTCTTCGTGGCGAGCACAAGGAAGTGGTGCATCAATTAACCGAACAAATGTGGACGGCTTCAGCAGCCGAGCGATTTGAGCAGGCGGCCTTAATCCGAGACCGGTTGACGGCCATTGAAACTGTTCTGGAAAAACAAAAGGTTTCGGATCCGGGTGACAGGGATGGGCAAATGGACATTTTTGGTGTTGCCCGTCATCAGCGCAGTGCTATTGCAACGGTCTTTCAAGTTCGAGGCGGAAAAATGATCGGCAATCAAAACTACTGGTTGGCGGTGACGGGAGAAGAGACCGATGTGGAAATGCTGGATGATTTTGTGAGGGAGTATTACGACCGAGCCTCGGACGTTCCTCGGCTGGTTCTTGTGCCGCAAGAGTTGTCCCATGTGGACGTGTTGCAGGCATGGCTGACCTCCCTCCGGGGCTCCAAAGTTGTTTTGCACCGGCCACAGCGTGGATCGAAGCGTCGATTTGTTGATATGGCGAGCCGGAACGCCTTTGAGACCTTGCAGCTTGAGCGCGACTCTTGGCTGCATAGTGAAGACAAGCTACGACAAGCGCTATTTGAGATTGGGAGTGCGCTCGAGCTACCTCGGCTACCGCGGCGTATCGAGTGCTACGACATTTCTCACATTCAGGGTTCTTTGGTCGTTGGCTCGCTAGTCGTTTTTGAAGACGGCATTGCCAAGAAAAGTAAATATCGAAGATTTAAGGTCCGAGGTCTGGCCGGCAACGATGACTTTGCGTCACTCCGACAGGTGCTGCGTCGCCGTTTCAGGAGATATAGCCAAGCGGAAGTCTCATCCGAAGGTTCACAATCGAACGGCTTCGAGTTGCCGATCGTGGATCTACGAAGTTTTGACCCGGCAAACTCATTACCGTTGGCGTCAGGATCGGCTTCGTCTGGCGATAAGGGTTGGGGAGCGAGACCTGATTTGGTCCTCATTGATGGGGGCAAAGGCCAGTTGAGCAGTGTGCTTGAAGTGCTCGACGACCTTGGGGTGAATCGATCTGCTGTTCCGGTAGCGGCCATAGCTAAACGTCGGGAAGAGATTTTTGTGCCCGGAAAACGGGATGCCGCGCCCTTACCGTACGATAGCAAGGGGCTGCACTTGCTCCAGAACATTCGAGATGAAGCGCATCGCTTTGCCGTGGGTTTTCACGTCAAGCTTCGGACAGCTCGAGGCACCGTATCTGTATTGGATGACATTCCTGGCATTGGGTCTAAGCGAAAGCGAAATCTTCTCAGGGCGTTTGGTTCGCTAAAGAAGATGAAAGAGGCCTCGCTTGAGCAGGTTGCAACCGTCGACGGGATGAATCGCCAGCTTGCGAAAGCGGTGAAGGAGGCGTTGTGATTTGCAACGTGCATGGATAGGCCCGTTCGGGCCGGACGTTGACAAGAAGATTGATCCAATGATCGATCGTGACCGCGGAGCCTTTTCTAGGTAGGTGTGGCTCGCTTAGGTTTCGTCTAACTGGTCCCATAGAGGCACGATGGCCATGTGATCGAGATATCCAATCGGCTGACCATCTTCGTCGACAACCGGCATTCCAGAGACGTTTTCTCGGTGGAGCTTTATAAAAGCGTCATGCAGCGTTTCACCCAGGCTTAAGGAGCTAGGTTCGACCATAAGCTCACCAGCTGTTCGATGCACCAGTTCGTCCGCTATATCCAGGGCATCCTCAACGGAACTAACTTCTCCTAGCGCAGCTGCCGGAAATACGTCGGAGAACAGCGCGTCATAGATTGTCCGGATCGGTATAACACCGACCAGCTTGCCTTGTGCATCGGTGACAGCTACGACTCGAATCTCTCGATGTGACCGAACAAGCTCAACTAAGACCCGGAACTCAGAATCTGATTGCACCACGGTAAAGCTGTCTTTAGCCCAGACATCAAACGCGTCACGAACTGTTGAGGATGAACTGTTCAGCGGTTGCCGGGTGTCGTGGCTCATATACAACTCCAGATCTTGGTGCGCCTACGCGAACGCCAGGTAACGCAGCCATATCCACCCAGTGCCGAGGATGAGGATGACTATGGTGAGTGGAACTCCATACCTGACAAATTGCATAAATCCGATCTTATGGCCTTCGCGTTCAGCAATGCCGGCTAATATCACGTTCGCTGACGCACCGATAATTGTGGCGTTACCACCAAGGTCTGCGCCAATGGCTAGCGACCACCACAAGATGTTGTCAGGATTCAGGCCTTCTGCTGTTAATTGTTGAATAACCGGAAGCATGGTTGCCGTATAGGGAATATTGTCGACCACCGCTGACAGGATTGCGCTGAGCCACAACACCAAGAACGCCGTTGCTGCGACGTTACCTTGGGTTAGCTCTATGGCGAAGTCAGAAACCGCCTTTAGCGCTCCGAGTTCAATTAAGCCCGCGACCATCATGAAAAGTCCGACAAAGAAGAGGACGCTGGCCCATTCAACTTCGTTGAATACTTCATGGGCGTCGGGTCGAGTTAGGATCATCAGCAGGGCTGCGCCGGCGATTGCGACTGTTGCAGGCTCCCATCCGAGCGCGCCGTGAATCAGGAATCCAAAGATCGTGAGGCTGAGCACTCCCAGACCAATGTACATGCCCCGCCGATCGGTAATGGCGTCGCCAGGCTTCAGCGCTGCTAATGCCTCGGCTCGGGCCGGATCAGTGACGAGTTGGGATGCAAATACGCGTCGGAGATAGAACATGGTGAAGATTAAAAAGATGATGGACGGGGGTCCCATGTGAGCTATGAACACTGCGAAATCCAGGTCCCCAGCGCTTGCAATCAAAATATTCGGCGGGTCGCCAATAAGCGTTGCCGCGCCGCCCACATTAGATGCCAGGATTTCTGCGATAAAAAAGGGCACGGGATTCAGCTTTAAGCGCGTGGCGACGAAGACAGTAATCGGTGCAATCAGAATGACGGTCGTCACGTTATCTAAAAAGGCTGAAAGGACTGCCGTGATGAGTGACAGCGCGAGCATTAAACGCAAGCCGTCCCCACCGGTCCATCGTGCAGCCAGAATTGCGAGCGCCTGAAAGCATCCGGTTTTTCGAACGATTCCGGCCAGTACCATCATTCCAACAAGTAACAGGATGACGTTCAAATCCACATGGTGGAATGCCTGTTCCTGATTAAGGATGCCGATCAGAATCATTAAAGCGCCGCCACCAAGCGCAATGGCTGACTTGGGGATACGGTCGGTAGCGATCGCGGCATAAGCCAATATGAAAATTGTGATGCCGGCAACTAGCAAGCCGGTTCCGACAGGTTCAGTGCTAGTTACTTCAGTGCCAGCAAGGGCTCCGGACACGCCAGTAGCAACGGCCTCAAACGACGAACTCCCATTTACAGACCTAACAGTGTCATACATGTGCTTGGTCGAACTAGTTCAGAGCAGCTTGAGTCATGGAACTATTTCCACTCCCAAAGTTCCCAAGAGGCGTTACCGGTGGAGTCGACGTCCCAGTCGTAAACAACGGCGACGCCGTTTAGAGAAGAGAGCGAGGGAGCCGTGGATTCGAAGTACACCACTCCCCTGAAGGAGAACCCGCCATCAGCTGTCGGGGATCCGATACCAGTAGCTCTGAATGTAGCTACTCCATCTGCTGCCATTATCACGCCAGAGTTCGGGCACTCGCCGTAAAACGAGCCGTCAGCCCTCAACGTCGCTGAGTACGTTGCAAAACTAGTTACTTCAGTACCAGCAAGGGTTCCGGTCAATCCGGAGGCGACCGTTTCAAATGACGGACTCCCATTTACCGCTGGAAGGGCTTTCATCGCGGTAGGACCCGAAATGGAACCAACTTTTTCACCTAACACAATCTATCTCCTTAATTGCAGTTGCTGTTACAAGCTTAGTCACAGTATGGGATAAGCGAAGTCGACTATCTAGCCGAAAGCATCACGCCCATGTGTCCACACAGTTGTCAGAATGCTTTTCAATATTGCGCCAGTTACCGTTGTGCCTGTAGGGCTGCGGTTACATCGACACTGCAGTCTGTTTTTCGCCAAGTGCCGTCAAAATACTCGCATTGCATGCGTTGAGCGGCGGTGCCTACGAGATTGCACGAATCATAGAGTCCAACTGTTGCAGCGCTCTTTTTCAAGGGGGCTCCCAGGTATACACCGCCGAAAAACTCGCAGGAGTCAGCTAGTTCAGAAGCAGTCGGAGGTCGAGATTTGTATTGATGTGAGGAACCGCGGGTTGTGGAGGCGTGCTCTGCATTCTCGATCTGAAAACGTACGCCAACCACAACGAGCGTGATGAGTCCTGCTACAGCCACAACCGCAAAGATGCGGACCATATGGCGGATCAGGAAAGGTTCTCGTTCGATCATTCGGGCGCGCTCCAAAGGCGTTTACACAGAGGGTTCATATGTAAACCATAGGCGATTATTGTCGGTTGGACCAAGTTTCTTATGTGCGGCTGAATCACGGGGCTCGCTCTGGCCCTCGGTCTACGAAATCACTATAGAACTTTTTAACTCGAGCAGCGTCGAATATTTCGAAAGGTTCCTGCCAGGTCCAGGCAATGAGCATAAAACTACCCTTGAATTCGCCAACGTAGGGTGTGGCGACCATCTTGATTTCACCGAAAGCGCCGTTTGGGAGCGAGCTATAGACTTCCTCGATTTTGGCAACAACCGTGTCACAGTTGTTGCTGCACGAGTAGAGGAGAACAATGGCTCCATGTTCTAGGTTGTGAACCCAGTAGCCGGGCTCAACGGGTTCGCGGAAGACGCCGTACCGTGACCATACGGGATAATGGTCTCCGGAGGCTGGCGGGTTGGTCGAATAGGTTGGGTTGCTCCCTTCAGAAACATGTTTACGACCTTCGTCAGTAATACGGATTCGGTCTGCAGTTTCTGCGACGGGGCCTTGTCCTAAGGCTCTGATACCGAGCACGATAGCTGTCAGGACTAGCGTCCCAATTATCAGGGATACGATGATCCGGGTTCGGCGTTTCTTTCTTGCGGCACGCTGCCTTGCCTGTCGCGCAATCCGCCGCCGATCAAGTTTTTCGTGGGCCGATGATGGTTGTTGCTGGGTCATGAATAGCTAGGAGATGCTTTGACCTGATTCTGCCAGATTGCGGCATTTTTCTTCGACCCGTGTTTTGGTGCGGGAGAATAGGCGATCATGTCTACTGCGGATGCCCCCATGGCCCCTATGTCAGTTGGACTCATTGGCCTTGCGGTCATGGGTCGGAACCTTGCGCTCAACATCGATCGCAATGGGTTTCCACTTACTGTTTTTAACCGTACCGTCGCACGGACAGACGAGTTTCTGGCTAATGAGGCGCGTGATACCAAGATTCGTGGCTCGTCGACTCTTGAAGAGTTTGTTGCGTCACTGAGTCGGCCTCGTCGAGTTATCACGATGGTTCAGGCCGGTGGTGGCGTGGACGCGGTGCTAGAGAACCTGGTGCCGATGCTTGATGTTGGCGATGTCGTCATGGATGGAGGGAATTCTCATTTCAGTGATACCAATCGCCGCTTCGACACGGTTGGGGATGCTGGCGTGATGTTTCTCGGGACCGGAATTAGTGGCGGTGAGTCTGGTGCGCTCCATGGTCCATCGATCATGCCTGGTGGGCCAACCGAAGCCTACGAAGCAATGCGACCGATCCTGGAGCGAATTTCGGCTGTTGCCGGGGATCATCCATGCACAGCTTATTGTGGATCCAGAAGCGCGGGGCACTACGTCAAGATGGTTCATAACGGTATTGAGTATGGTGATATGCAACTCATTGCCGAGGCCTATGACGTTCTCGCGGCGTCGGGTATGACGCCTGTGGAATTGGCGGAGACCTTCAGTGCGTGGAATGACGGCGAACTGGAATCATTTCTTATCGAGATTACGAGCCAAATTTTCCAGGTTCGTGATCGTCAGGCCGACGGTTTTCTTGTGGACAAAATTCTTGATTCAGCCGGGCAAAAGGGCACTGGACGATGGATGTCTCAGGATGCGCTTGAACTTGGGGTTCCGATTCCAACCATTGATGCGGCAGTCTGGTCGCGAAATATTTCTGCGAGAAAGGATGAACGGGTGCAAGCGGCTGCTCTACAGAGCACCCGCTTGAGAATTGATTCCACGGATCAGTTGGTCTCTGAGGTTCGCCAGGCGCTCTATGCCTCTAAAATTTGCTCGTATGCCCAAGGTATGGATTTGTTGCGTGTCGCGTCTGAAACCTATGGATACGGTATTGAGTTGTCGGAAATGGCCCGAATTTGGAAGGGTGGATGCATCATTCGAGCAGGGCTACTCGGATTGATTCAAGGAGCGTTCCAGGATAGCCCCGACCTTCCTAATTTAATGGTCGAGCCCTCATTTTCCCAGCAACTTGAAAAGGCCCATACTGCGTGGCGGTCGGTTGTCAGTCGGGCAAAGGCAGCAGGCATTCCATGCCCGGCCATGTCTGCGTCGCTTGATTATTATGATGCGTATCATGCCCGTCGTTTACCAGCTAATTTAATTCAGGCGCAGCGCGATTATTTCGGCGCGCATACCTATCGGCGTGTGGATCTCGATGGGGTGTTTCACACTCGGTGGGAGGATGGGGCGAAAGCCGGTGAAGCATCAAGCGATCAGGTTGCCCAAGCATAACTTTGTGATGAGTCTGCGGATATCACTGGTCCTGAACAAACGGATTTAGATTATTACCGGGGCCGTGCGCCCGGAGTTTGTCGATTCCAGCAAGGCATCGAGAGCACCGATTACATAGAGGTTTTCAGGTCCGCTGGTTTCAGGTTCAGGTCCGCCATTGATCCAGTTGGCCCATCCCTCCATGACCTGAGCATCGATGTCACTTGTCGTGAGCTTAGTGTTGTCAAAGGCCATCGGCGTAAGGCCGACACTTGGATCTGTGCCTACCAGGAGGGACTCCTCGCCACCAAAGCCCTGGGTGTTTCTATACACGATCGCTCCCCTTTCACATTCAATTCGAAACTCATGCCCGCTTACTCGTGCATCTGAAGTGGAAACCATGACAACCCGAGCACCATTCTTGAAGGTTAGTTCAGCCGTCGCGCTCGACTCTCGGACCCACGTCGTTGCAGGTGGGCGAAAACTATGTCCAGCGACTGCAATGATCGGCTGGCCCATCATTGAGATCACAGAATCAATTTCATGTACGGTCATTTGCCAAAGTTGAGAGTGTTCCGAGTCCGGATACTCACTGCCTCGAGCCTTGTACGTGACGAGGTGACCAACTTGAGCCTGACCGTAGGCCTGCTCAGCCAGAAGCTGTCGAACGGCGCGTTGACCAGGCTTGTAGCGCCATTGCTGGTTCACTACGACTTTCAGGCCGGCCGCGGTTGCTCTATCTTGCAGGCTGCGTGATGTGGCCAATGTTAGGGCGTACGGTTTTTCAACCAGGATATGTTTCTGAGCATCGATCGCTTGGCCCACGATAGCGTTGTGTGTGCGGGCCCATGTCGCGACCACAATTGCGTCACAGTCGGTGTGCTCCAAGGTTTTAGCTAAGGATGTTGACGCGAGAGTGGTCGATAGGCCTGCTTCGGAAATTCGTTCATTGAGCCGTATAGCATCAAGGTCGACCCACGCAACTAGCTCGAACAGGTTCGGGAGTCGCTGAATGCTTTGGACATGGGAGCGTCCTCGTCCAGCGCCAACGACGACAGTCTTGAGTGGTTCCGCCATGGTGTGTGTATCTCCCGTATTGGTTCCTCCACGCTGTTGCGCTGTTGAGGGATCGTCTAGCGTGATTTTTTGCATCCGTGGACCCCGCCTGGCCAAGAATACGTGAGCGATAGGTGGCCGTAAGAATTAACTCATGGGATTGCTGGTGGTGATGTTTCGAAGACGATACGGGCCGAGCACTAGGTTGCAATGGCCGATCTTGGAAACGCGGCGTACACACTGACCGGCACGCCATAACCACCGGCTTGGCCAAGTCGAAAGTCGACGGCGGCGCCGGTGAGCGCTCGAGCTTCTTCTTCGGATATCCCCGTCCGTTCAATGAGGAGCAGTTCCATCGATCCTTGAGCTATTTGTAGCGCTTGGGTGAGTTCATCTGCGACCCCTATCGTCATTAGTTCGGTTGAAGTTTCGAACCACGGCCATTCGAGTTCTTGTCTGGATGTGATATCGAGTTGAAGGTCAATTTCAGCGTCAATGTTGACGCCTGAGTGGGCTTCACCGTCTCCCATGGTTGCGTGGACATCGCCGATGGCGAACAGGGCCCCGGGGGCGCGCACCGGCAAGTGAATCGTGGTTCCGATGGTGATGTCATTGAAATCGAGATTCCCGCCGTGTTGGCCGAGGCTTAACGTTTCTATGGAGCCTGATTGCGGGGCAACCCCAATAGTTCCGACCATTGGTCGCAATGGCAGGCGGATCTTCCGGGCCATCGTGACTACGTTATTGGTTACATCAAATGGTAGAACTGCCGGAGGTACGGGGGCCTTACCGAGCAACCCGGTCCCGGGTGTTGTCGCCACATAGCCTCGTTGCCCGACCCTGATGTCTTCAATCGTGACGTGCAGCGTGTCGCCAGTACTCGCGTTAGTAATCCCGATAGGCCCTGTGGCCGGATTCATATGACCTGGTGTTCTTTGGTCCAGGTATGACTCGATATCGAGGTTCACGCAACCGCGATCATAGGCGTCACGGGCGTGCACGGTGAGCGACGCTGGGGCCGATATTTCAGTAATGGGTTTTGTGTTCGGGCTAAAGGCGTAGATGACGTTTTCATCTCCGACTCGGATTCTTGGCCGTTGAGACGACATGCTTTGATAGATCCTGATGCTTTCAAATCGTGCGATGATTTCACACGAGTCGTTACTTTGGACACTGCTGCTGCAAATCCCATTAGTCTGCTCAGACATACACGTTGCACATGCGCCGAGGCTCCAGACCGTCGATGGTCGAGAACATCAACATCCTGAGGTTCCTGACCGGGCCAGAGTGATTGAGCGTGCTTTGGTGAGGGCGAATCTCGCTACCCCCATCAAGCCAGTGGTTCATGCTGATGTGACAATTGATGAGGTGCATGACCCTGAGTATCGGCGTTTTATTAAAAACGTCTGTCAGGAGATTTCAGAAGGTGCTTGCCTGACGCCTCGTGGTATCTCGCTTGATCCGAAGGCTCTTCAAAGTAAAGATCCGGCTATTCGTGTGGGCCATTATGCGTTTGGGCAAGATGCGCCGTTGATGCGTGGGACATACCGTGCAGCTCGTGAAGCCTGTGATATCGCGCTTACGGGGCTTGATCACGTTCGCAATAGTGCTCGTCATGTTTTCGCGCTCTGTCGACCACCGGGGCACCACGCCGAGTACGCACGAATGGGTGGTTTTTGTTACTTCAACAATGCTGTTGTTGCGGCTCACAGCTTTAGCAGCCAGGGACGGGTGGCAATGCTTGATCTTGATTACCACCACGGTAACGGTTCGCAAAATCTCACCTATGAGCGTGCGGATATCCTTTATGTCTCACTGCACGCGGATCCGGCTTTTGCATACCCAGGGTTTTCTGGGTGGCAGGAGGAAGTTGGTGTCGGTGCGGGCGAAGGCTACAACGCTAATTTTCCGTTGCGGGCCTATCTGGCGATCGGAGAGTACTTGTCATCTCTGGAGCAGGCCTGTGAGGTGGTTGTTGCGTTCGATCCCGACCTGGTGATTGTCTCGATAGGCTTTGATACCCATACAGAAGACCCGATCGCTCAGTTAAGTTTGGACAGTTGTGATTTTGGTCGGATAGCTGCGTGTGTCGATGCGATGGGGTTGCCAACGCTGCACGTTCTCGAAGGCGGATATGCCCTCGACTATTTGGGCGAGTCTGCTATGAGTTATGTGCAAGGACTGTCACCGGGAACCAGCAGTCCAATGGGCCACTAGTTTCAGCTGCGTTTACGGTCTTGCCATTTTTTCCAGTCGGCCGGTGTCATCCCCTCACGTTGGCGAAGAATGGCTCTGGGCAACTCACTTCGGACCACCTCATTAGAAATGATTTTCAGGTTGCGATCATCGATCGGAAGTTTGACGGTCTGGTTGTGTTGATGTTCCGACTCGCGAATGGCGATGGCTATCTCTAAAGCCTCCCGGGCATCGTGGCCACTGCAATGCGGATCTTCACCTGACTCTATACAGTCAATGAGGTTGTAAATTGCGTTTACGCCTCCGCTCCGGCCATTCTGAGAAGTCGGGAAGAAGCGCCGTCCGAACGCTCCCTGACCTTTCTGGTTTTCATAGTTGTCAATCCCGGGTTGCCGGGTCCATAACTCAATCTCCCTCGCATCATGGAGGATTCGTATGGCCCCGTCACTGCCGACGATATCGGTTGAGAACTCGGCAGGCCCGTTAGGGAATGCCCGTAGGTAACCTCGAACTTTTCCCGGAAACGAAATGACCGCGCTCCCCGGGAAATCATTGTCGGGTTGATCAGGGTCGATTTCGGCTTCTCCTACGAGCGAGGTGGCACGTTCCGGCATGTACATCGTGAGTGTCGTGATCAGATGGCTTCCGTTGTGAGATAGCCCACACTGGGCTTGCGACCGAACATACAGTAGGTCTCCGATCGCGCCATCCTGAACGAGGGCTAGAGCTTGTCGGTAGTTGCCGATCCATCGACGCGTGCAGTTCACACCGAGGACGATCCCTGCCTTTGCACAAGACTCGATGGCTTCGTCAGCCTCGGCCAAGGATAAGGTGATCGGTTTTTCAGCGAATATGGCCTTTACGCCATAGTTGCCGTTGGCGATAGCGCTCAGAATTTCCCCACGGGGTTTTGCCGACGTACATACGCTGACGATGTCAGGCCGTGTTTCCTCGAGCATTTGACGATAGTCTGCGTACAACTCGCCAACGTTCCAGCGCTGCCTGGCTGCTTCCCGTTGTTCTTCCCACGGGTCTGACATTCCGACGACTTCGACGTCTGGAACCGCCATGTGGCACGCGATATGTGCATACGGCAAGAGGTTGCCCTGATATTTCCCAATTTCATCATCAATGGTGCTGGCGATGCGTCCAAGACCTATAACAGCAACCTTCAATTTAGCCACGTTACGTTTCCTTCGTACCTTGGGTTCGGTTTTTGGATTGGAATGCTTTCCACTCCGCCGCACTCATTCCTTCACGTTGCCGAAGAATGGCGCGTGGCAACTCGGAAACCAACACCTCGCGCGATACGATTCCCTGACTTCGATCAGCAATGGGAAGATCGATCCGCCCTCCACCCTGGCGGTGTGATTCGCGGACGGCAATGGCCACTTCCAGAGCCTCTCGGGCGTCCTCGCCCGTACATTTGGGATCCGATCCTGTTTCAATGCAGTGGATCAGGTCATAAAGGGTGTTAACCCCGGCTGCTCTGGGCTCGTGACTGGGCCTGAAGAAATGACGGACGGGCTGGGTGCCAGGCTGGCCAGGTAGGCCGTTCTCCATTCTCCACAGGTCAGCGACGCGGCTGTCGTCCGTGAATCGGATCATGCCCTCGGTACCTGTGATGTCGTACGTCAGGTCGAGTGCACCGGTATGCATGCCACGAAACTGGCCACGGACCCCGTTCTCACATACGAAGTAGCCATTTCCTGGGAAGTCATCGTCACTGCTGACTGCTTCATCTGATTCTGCTTCACCGGCTACCCAGGCTACAGGAGCATCGGTAAACGTTGTTAGGCGGGTAATCAGGTGGCTGCCGTTATGCGATAGGTTGCACGCTAGGTTTCCGTCCACGTGGAGCACATCACCGATCAGGCCGTCATCAATCATCTCGCGGGCCTGGAGGAAACTATCCCGCCATCGGTGTGTGCAATTTACAGCTAACGCAATATTTGCGTTTCGGAAGGCCTGAATGACTTCATCGGCGTCGGCCAGGGAATATGTCAGTGGTTTTTCAGACCAAATTGCTTTTATCCCATAATTGTTGTTGGCAATGTCTAGGAGGATGTCCTTACGAGGTTTCATCGACGTGCAGATGCTTACAATCTCAGGTCGTGTCCGATCCAGCATCTCGCGATAATCTTCAAAGAGGGCATCAATCCCCCACTTGGCGCGGGCCGCGTCGCGTTGTTCTGTCCATGTGTCAGACAGGCCAACGATCTCGATTTCCGGTACCGCGGTCATGCAACCAATATGGGCGTGCGGCAATTGCCATCCGTCGTACTTGGTCCGTTCTTCGTCCCACGTGCTGGCAATACGACCAAGCCCGATCACGGCAGCGCGAGTCATTGGCGACAATCTTTCTTTCGTCGATGCCGGGAGGAGTATTGCGCACATGACAAACTTCTGCATCTGGGTGGGGCTTCAGTAGGAATGCCAGAATGATTCGATGGCGATATTTGTTGCTATTGGTGGTTAGTACAACGATTCTTTTTGGCTGTGGTGAGACTCAGCCAACAAATATCACACCATCTTCTGCTTCCAGTCCCACGACCCTCCTTACGAATAGTCAATGGCCGTCGACGTACTCAGACGGCGCTGCTCTTGCAGGGCGTCGCGTCGATCTGCGTGGTCGCGTTTACAGCGAGCCCATCCTTACTGAAGGCGGCATGCTCCTGAACGCGTGGGTTGATTTTGACAATGATCAACTGTCCACCGGGTTTTTTGTTGCGGGTGTAATGGACGGCGTAGAGAAAGACGATTTTATATGGGTGTTGGGGCGTGTTGTGGATGCATCGAGTGTGGACGAGGCTGATGGGTCTAATCCGCTCGTCGAGGTTGAGCAACTTACGGTGACGGACCGAGTAGGGGTTCGGCCTGCAGGAAGAATTCTGACTGTTCGCCAAGCCTTGGAGCATAACGGAGCTCGAGTAGTGCTTGAACGCATTGAATTTTCTCAGGAGGAAGTTCGAGTCTATGTTTCTGTTGAGAATAGAGGGGATGAGGTTCTGAGGGCCTTCGGTACAGGCCTACGTATTGAGCTTGGAGGTACGCCTATTCCAGCAATAGTTTCAGTTGGCAAGGGGGTGACACCACCCCGTGGTTTAGTTGAGCCCGGTGTCACGGAGTCAGGGGGCTTTCAGTTTCCCCCCTTTGATCCAAAGGGCGGATCTTTTGTGGTGCGGTGGACCAACTTGGGTTTTGAGTCGAGCAGGGAATCATCGGAGCGATGGGTATGGTTGGTAGATCCCTCGGGATCGATTCGTCCGGAAGGTTGATGGGAACTTCGCCCCGCTAAGTTGTTTGGGATCGAATGTTTCGATGATTGGGCGAAGCGTCGCCGGCAACGATGGCAAGGGTGGCTGATAGGCAGGCAAAGCCAAGCAAGCCGAAGGCGGAGGCCCCATACCCGATACCGTCAATCGAGAGACCAAGGAGTAACGGCGTTAGTACCACCCCGATGTCCCGTATGAATGCATGGGTGCCGAGCGCTACGCCGACCCGGTCGCGTGGCGAGCGGTCTACGACCATCGAGGTAACCATCGGCACTGCCCCACCACCTAAGCCGAACGCTAGTCCGAACAATACGTAGGTGGCTGCATCGCCAGCTTGGCTTACAAGAACGCTCACTAATCCCATGAATATGGCGCTGGGTACATATACCCGAACTCGACCAAACCGATCAGAAAGGGCTCCGGCTACTATGGCTATAGGAAACCGCATGAGCGTAGATATGGAGATGGCCAGCCCTACTAGGGCTGGTTCGAGTTGGAGTCCCTGAGTTCCATATACCGGGTAGAGAACAGCTTTGAATCCGAAGATAGGAAACGTGAGGGCTACAGTCATGAGGTTGACGATGGCCAGTCGTCCGGGCGTGTAAATGAATCCTCGGAGGCCCAATACGTTTTTCGGTCGTGGTAGCTTTCCATCACCATGCTTTACATAAAGCTTCACAAGTGTGACTGCTAGAAGGGACGGGACAATCGTGGCCAGTAGGCCAAATCTCCAGCCTGCAAATGATGCGACAAGACCGACGATGGCTGGGGATAGGAAGCCACCGACCATTTGTGCCGCACTAATCGTTCCAAGCATTTGTCCCCGAGCCTCTTCTGGTGCTTCGCGAGCGACGTAGGCTTGGGCAGCGGCTCCGGCGACGCTCGCACCACTACCTTCGATGACGCGTCCTGCGAACAGCAGTGGATAGATGGGGGCTAGTGCGCTGACCGATACTCCTGTGATGACCAGTAGTGCGCCGGAATAAAACAGTGGGTGCGAAGACAGTCGATCAATCAGGCCCCCAGCCGGGAGATCAATGATTAGGCGAGCAATCCCAAACGCCGAAATCAGGGCGCCCAGCGCGGTGAAGGACACTCCGAATTCTGAGCTTATTTCGCCCAACAGGGGAGCCAGGGCCCCATTCCCAAAGGCTGTGGCAATCGTAATTGCCATTACGGCCAGCACATCTTTCGGTAGATGTAATTTGGAAAGCCAGGCAGGTTGTTGACTAGATGTCACAAGGCGAGCGGTAGCTTTTGAACGAGAAGCTAGGGTCTGGTCGATTCGGACGGTTCGGACTTTATATCCAGCGCGCGTCCCACGACCGAAGACTCATAAGCCGTCATTACAAGGCGGAGGTTTCTACGACCCTCGGTGAGGGTGTGTAGGGGGCGCGCGCCACTTCTTACGGATTTAGCAAACTGCGAAAAAATCGCCCCGAATCCGGCGTGGTCGGCAGATGAACTGACTTTCAACGATTCGGAGGTTCCACCCGTATGTAGTACCGGGGTCTCGCCCTCAAGGCGAATGGAGCCTTGATCTCCGTGAATCTCGGTTACGTTCAGTGCGCTGGCAGCGCTCCAGGCGGCCAGCACAATTGAGGTCGCCCCATTTTGGTGCCCGAGGATAACCGTGGCGGTATCATCCACATCTTGTTGCTTAACGTTCGTGGCAACGCGTGCAAAAATTTGTGTGACCGGTGCGCCGATCACGTGCTCGGCTGAATAGAGATTGTGATAACCGTTATCGAGTAGTGCGCCGCCGCCCGACACGTCACGCCGAGATCTCCAGTCGGGGTCATAGCCAGCAGCACCGGTGTACCAATGAGAACCCATGCTCTCCATCCGAAACATAAATGGCGTGCCGATTTTTCCAGCCCGAACGGTCGATAGGGCTGTAGCCATCTTGGGGGTATGAAGGTAATTGTGCATAATTCCCGCCGGCACGCTGTGTTTAGCAACGGTGGCAAGTATCCGGTCCGCGTCCTCGAGGGATGTTGCCAAAGGCTTTTCGCTCAGGAAGGGCATGTGAGCTCGAGCTGCTGTCAAACATGTGGAGGTGTGGTAGGCGTGGGGAACTGCGATGTCGATGGCATCAACGATGTTGGCGTCAAGCAGGTCATCTAGCTTCTCAAACCGGGCTGGTTCGGGGACGTTGAATTGTGCGCCCAGTAGGTCCCGCCGTACTTCAGTCGGATCGACAACGGCAGCGACTGTCCAGACATCGTTGATACGAAGCAGGGCCGGTACATGGCCCTGTTCCATGACTCGACCACAGCCGACGAGTCCAAGTTTTAGGGGGGGCATGCTTACCGGTTCGGGTTGCTCAGATCAAACCCTAGCTGGTTGGTCAGATAATGGGAGTTGACCTCTAGGCTTTCGCGTGGTGTGGTTTGTGATCGGTCAAGCTCTACAGTCAGCCAACCGTCATATTCAGCCTCGCGAGCAACCTCAAGGATGGCTGGCAGGTCGACAATACCTGTCCCGAGTTCTCCGAAAAATGCAATCCGGGGCGCATGATCTTGGGAACTTGGGGTGTCAGGGCGTTCGGTGTCTAGTGCAGGAACATAGTCCTTAATATGCATGTACACGAGAATGTCTCGATACGTTGATGCGACTTCAAGAGGATCGTCACCAGCCTTAGCAATATGCGCAGGGTCCAATGCAAGCTTGACGAGACTCGTATCGACGAGATCGAAAAACTGAGTGATTTCATCACGATCCTGAATCACGGTGTTCCAGTGCGGGTGAAGCCCAGTGGTGACGTCGAGATCCTTGGCGGCAGCTCCTATCTCGGCTGTGCTTTCGGCTAGTCGCCGTAGATCTTCGGTTGATGGAGGGCCATCTCGTCGGCTGGGCCCGATCACGAGTTGGTGGGATCCTACTTCGTGCAGAAACTGAACGATTTCAAGGTTGTGTTGGATCGCCTCTTGTTGGGTGGTCGGATCGTGCAGTGGTCCTCCGCCATACAGTGCTGAGAGTTGGAGACCTCGAGCGTCGAGCATGTCTTTAAATTCTGATGTCCGACCTTCGAACTGGCTTACGACCGTGCCAAACGTTTCTGTTCCCAAATAGCCAAAGCTCCCAATGTCGTCTAAGGCCTCGACAAGGTTATCCCCCCATGTGATTTGGTGGCATGAGCAGCGGAATGTAGCCATACGGTGTTCCTAATATGAGATGCGAATAAACAGGAAGCTAAGGTGACCGTACGTCGATCGACGGTTGCAGGCAAGCAGCGGTGTGCATGACAGAGACTGTGCAACAGTTGGCCCATCGGGTTGTCATCGTGTACATGTCAGTAAGGACGGCTATACCAACATGTGGTTGGGAATGCCGATAGCGTAAGGAGATACAAGGATGGACCGAGAAATGCAGGGTAAGGTCGCAATAATCACCGGGGCGGGGAGAGGAATTGGAAAGGCAATCGCAGAACGTTTTGCTTCGGAAGGCACAGCTGTACTTGTTGCTGATATAGATCGTGAGGTTGCTGATGCGGTCGCATCACAGATTGTTTCGCAAGGGGGAAACGCGATTGCACAGGTCGCAGACGTTCGGAACCGCGTCGACATTGTCTCGATGTTCGATAAAGCAGAGGCGGTATTAGGGCCAATCGACATCCTTGTGAACAACGCAGGTATCGGAGGCTCGGCTTCAATAGAAGAGCAAGACATTGATGCGTGGGACAACATGTTTGCGGTAAACGTACGGGGCGTATTTCTCGGAGTGCAAGAGGCCACCCGACGTATGCGCGTTCGGGGATCCGGGGCAATAATTAACATTGCATCGGCAGCTGGAAAGATTGGCCGGAGCTACATGACTAGTTACTGTGCTACGAAGCATGCAGTGATCGGTATTACACGCGCCGCAGCGCACGAACTGGCTAAAGATGGAGTTCGGGTGAACGCAATTTGTCCCGGCATCGTGGATACGAGGCTCTGGAAGGAAGATTTAAACCCTCACCTCACAGAACTCGAAGGCCATGAGGATCAGACGGCTTGGGATTTACGGGTGGCTGCAATTCCTATTGGTCGGCATCAGGTTCCAGAGGACGTTGCCAATGCGGCGTTCTTGTTGGTTTCTCAGGAAGCGTCTTATATCACCGGCGTTTCGCTCAGCGTTGATGGTGGCATGGTGATGCATTGAACGGTTCGGATGGCGAGCAATGATGGATCATCTTTTTCCAACTATGGTGGTCGGGAGTCTTCCTCGGCCGGTGTTTATCCGTGAACTAATCGAACGTCGGAAATGCGGTGAGGTTTCAGAAGCCGAAGCCGAACTAGTTCTAGATGATGTCGTCCCTGCGGCGATTCGTCTTCAGGAGGCTGCCGGTGTCGACTTTGTGTCGGATGGTGAATGGCGTCGAGAGAGTTACGTGAAAATTTTTGCAGATGCGGTTGCCGGGTTTGGCGCTGATCTTATTCGCGCTCGTCCTGGGAGTAATGCTGCTGCATATCCAGCTGTGATCTCTAAGTTGTGCCAGAAACGTCCGCTTGCTCTTGCAGAAGCCAAGTTTCTTGTGTCATCCACGACGCGTCGCACAATTGTTGCCCTGCCATCTCCATATACGATTGCTCGGCGGATGTGGAGTTCCGAGCATTCGACTGCTGCATATCCGACTCGGGCCTGTTTTATGGAAGATTGCATCCCGATCGTGAACGAAGAAGTGAAGCGTCTGACCGCGTTAGGCGTTGATGCGATCCAGCTTGATGATCCGTGGCTGGTTCTTTTGGTTGATCCTGAGTACCGGGCACGTGAACAGATTACGGATATCTCTGCTGAGATTGAAATGTCAATAAGGGGTGTAAATGGGGCCGTTCAAGACGTGAACCATTCTTTTCTCTCGGTTCATCTATGCCATGCTCATGGGAATAGAAAGCACAGCACTCGCGGTCCCTATGATGAAATCATCGAAGCCCTTTCCCAGATGAATGTGCATCGGTTTGCGATGGAATTCGCGACGCCGGACGCCGGCGGGATAGGTGTTTTGGATAGATTTCCGCAGGACAAGATTCTTGGTCTTGGAGTTATTGATCACACGGATACGAGGATTGAAACACCCGAAATTGTTGTGGAGAGGGTAGAGGCAGTGATGAAGCATGTGTCGCCGAACAGAATAACCTTAAATCCCGATTGTGGATTCGCCCCCTCCAGCATTAATCCTATGGATTTAGACGAAGCCTATTTGAAGTTGAAGGCACTTTGTGATGGTGCGGAAATGTTACGAGGCCAACACGGCTGATGATGGGTGCTACTGAGCAGTGATTCCTGTTGTGCGAACAATAGGATGAATTGTCTCCAAGCGGTATTCATAGGTTGTTGTGGCAGGAACGACTCCTTGCCGGTAGACCAACCGTAAGACTCAATTGTCATTATCGACATGAATGTGACGACTTACGACGGGTGGATTTGGTATCGGGTTTGACGGTGTCGGGCTAGGGATGTGATCTAGGAACGTTGAGCGACTCAAGTAATGCTGTGGACGTCGTCATTGTGTGTCCGACCGGTTTGCTTCCGCCTAGGTGGATGCCGCCCGTCTAAGTTTCCACAGGGCTTGGGCACCAGCGAGTCCCAGTAAGCCAGCGGTTAACGACACTAGGTGATCAAGAACGTTTATTGATGACCAGCAAAATGCGATTAGACCGGGATAAAACAGCATCCATGTCTTGACACTGAATGTCACTGGGGTCTTGCCCCGGTCTGCGAGATATAGCAGAAAGTTTGATAAAGGATAAGCCAGAGCATAGGCGACCCCTATCTCGCCACGTAAATGCCCCCATGCCACGAGGCCAGCGACCAGTGTGATTTCTCGAACATGGTCCGATACCTGGTCAACAAGGGCTCCGAATTCTGAGTCCGTCCCAGTGGCTCGGGCGACTTCTCCATCCAGAAAATCCAAGAAGATCGCTAGAAAGAAGAGTAGGCACGCGGCTTGAGGTGCGCGAACAACCAATATCGCAGCCAAGAAACCTAATGGGATTTGGGATAGTGATAGGGCGGTAGCCGGTACGCCTAAAGTGGCCAGAAGCTTTACCAGCGGATGGCACAGGCCTGATCCGAACTGGCGAAGTGGCAGGAGCGCCCGTCGTTCAACAGTTGAATACGATCCCGGTGGATGAGTCTTCCTACCGGTGTCTGGCATTAAATTTAGGTGGTTAGGAGAGTAGCGAAATGCTGTTCAAGATCGGCTATCGCTATCCGTTGCTGCTCCATAGTGTCTCGATCTCTTACGGTGACACTGAAGTTGTCGAGTGACTCGTAATCTACGGTTACAGCAAACGGTGTTCCGGCCTCATCCTGCCGTGCATATCGGCGCCCAATAGACCCGGTCTCATCGTAAAAAACTGGCCAGCGGGACCGTAAATCCTCAGCGACTTGGGTGGCTAGTTTTACGAGAGGAGCCTTGTTGCGTGCCAAGGGAAATACTGAAATCTTGAATGGAGCGAGGCTCGGATGAAGCTTGAGGACTACACGATCCCTGCCTTCGATACTTTCTTCCGTATAGGCATCTGCTAGAAACGCGAGTGCTGCCCGGTCGACGCCCGCTGCCGGCTCTATGACAAAGGGGACAATATGGCTCTTTGTGGATTCGTCAAAGTAAGCCAGATCTGTTCCGCTCGCTTCGGCGTGACGGCGAAGATCGAAATCGGTTCGGTTCGCAATGCCTTCCAGCTCCCCCCAGCCGAAGGGGAATTCATATTCGATATCGGTGGTTGCCTTGGCATAGTGAGCGAGTTCATCTGCGTCGTGACTACGTAAGCGAAGTCGTTGGGTGTCGACGCCCAGATCTGTCCACCATGTGAAGCGGGTTTCTACCCAACGTTCGTGGGCTTCATCGTCTTCTCCAGGTGCAACAAAGTACTGCAATTCCATTTGCTCAAATTCGCGGCTGCGAAATATAAAGTTTCCGGTCGTGATTTCATTACGAAATGATTTTCCAATCTGAGCGACGCCGAATGGAATTCGTACTCGCGAACTATCGAGGACGTTCTTGAAGTTTACATAAGTTGACTGCGCTGTTTCAGGTCGTAGGTAAGCAACAGATGCATCATCTTCGACGGGACCTACATAGGTTTTAAACATCGTGTTGAACATTCGAGGGTCGGTAAGCAGATCCTCGTCATGAGGGCAGCGCATATTGGAGACGTCGTCTTGTCGATAGCGGCGACGGCACGTGGGGCACTCCACGAGAGGGTCTTTAAAGTTTTCGATGTGTCCAGATACTTCCCATACGCGAGGGTGCATCAGGATTGAGGCATTCAAGCCAACTACATCGTTTCGAACAAGAACGGTTTTGCGCCACCACGCGTCTTTAACATTTCGTATCAACTCTGTTCCAAGGGGTCCATAGTCCCAGGTGCTACCGAAACCTCCATAAATATCTGAACTGGGATAAACAAAGCCTTTTCGTTTTGCAAGAGAGGTGAGTGTTTCCATATCGGGTGCGGGCATGGTTGATATTTCCTCAGGTCCTTTGGGTCCGATTGGTTGCAAGAGCATGAGCTTGACCAGTTGCCTGAGCTCGCTCGAGGATTCTGGCTGAACTAATGTCTCGCTCTATCACGGTTGCTAAATAACTTCGTAGGCAACGGCGGAGTTCGGTTCGTGTTCTCTGGTCGGTTCGTACTCGTAGGGCTCCCTTAAGGCCTTCGCGGTGCGTGAAACGCAGAAGTTTAAGGGTGTTTACGTGGAGTGCATCGGTGTTGTGACTTTCCGCACATTTCTTGCACACGATGCCTCCGTGTTGGGGGCCAAACGCATGGTTCCCAGCTTTAACATGGGTGGCGCATAGGGTACACATTGTCAGTTCTGGTCCATACCCGTGGATGTCCAGAAGCCTGAGGGTGATGGCAGATAGCAACGGTTCTGGGGAATTTTTCGCATCATTGAGGGTTTGGAGGAAATCGGTGACAGAAGCATAAGCATCTGGAACTGATTCACTATCAATGCTCAGTCCGTCAATTAATTCGATTGCCCATCCTGCGGCAGCATACGCCGTGAGATTGTCACGAAGTTGTGGGTATGTCTCTATGGTGTGTGCTTGAGTGAGGACATCCAGATTCTTACCTTTGACCCCGACAAGACGTACGCGAGTAAACAATTCGATGTGCGGTGCAAATTGGCTGTTGGGGCGCCTGGCCGATCGAGCAACGAGTCGTCGGCGACCGAACTCACGTGTGTAAAGTGTAACGATGCGGTCGGAGTCCCCAAGGTCTTTTCGACTCAGGACTATGCCTTCAGCTTTATATATTTTTGAGCGCGTAGCATTGGCCATTAACGTTGCTTTTCCGCTCCGTTTTCCATAGATGCGGAACGAAGGACATCGATGGTTTCAATACGCGGTCCATTCATTCGACGCACCCGCAACACCCACTGTCCGTGATTAATCGATCCTCCGACTACAGGTACGGCTCCAAGACGGTGCATAACGAATCCCGAAACCGTGCTGTAGTCGCCTTCGGGAACGGTGCAGTCAGTGAGGTGTTCCAGCTCATCGAGTCGTAGATGCCCTGAGATCACAAAACGGTTTTGGCCGAATGGATGAATGTCCTCCGATGATACGTCGTGTTCATCGCGAATCTCGCCGACGAGTTCTTCTACAAGGTCCTCGAGGGTCACGATTCCGGATGGCGAACCATGTTCATCTACGACGAGCGCCATGTGAGCTCGGACACGTCGCATTGTTATAAGCAATTCGCCAACAAGAGCTGTCTCAGGTGCCACATGAAGATCGCGCACCAACGATTCTGGTATTGGTCGGTCCATGACCGGACTTTCAAGCGCTAGTAGGTCTTTCACATGGACAAACCCGACAATTTCGTCTGGCTCATCACCTTGCACCGGGAAGCGTGAGTGGCCCGTTCGGACTGCTTCTCTCTCGATTTCTCGAGCCGTCATGCGGGTCGAAACCGAGTGGATGGCGGACTTTGGCACCATGACATCTTCAACTGATCGGGATTTGAAGCGTAGTGCTCGGTCGGCAAGTTGTTGCTGTGAGGCGCTAATTGCTCCAAGCCGTCGCAATTCGCCTAGCATCGAGCCAATATGATCCCGGGTATATGCATGAGCTAGCTCGTCGCGGGGACGAATCCCAAATCCGCGTATGACGATGTTCGCGGTTGTGTTGAGGATCCAGAGCAACCCTCGCATTGTATTTGTATAGAACCGAAATGGTATCGCGACCCAGAGCAGCGTTCGTACAGGATCTGCAATTGCAATGTTCTTTGGGGCCATTTCTCCAATGACCATGTGAAAGAGAACCACGATCAGGAGGGCGATTACACCAGAAATCGCGTGTAAGAGCGCTCCCTCGATCTCTATTCGGGTTGCCACGATAGCTTCGAGCACATCAGCTATCGCTGGTTCAGCCACAAAACCTAAAGCAAGAGATGCAATAGTAATACCGAGCTGAGCGCCAGTGAGCATGAAGGAAAGTTCTTGAACGGAGGCTAGTGCAAGGCGCGCACTACGACTCCCACTTTTTACTGCACGTTCAAGTTCTGCCCTCCGTCCGGCAGCGGCGGTAATAGCGACTTCCGCTCCTACGAAGAACCCATTGGCGATCAAGAGCAAGAGCGCAATAACAAGGAGGAGGATCGGCATTACTTGGAGCTTCGGTTTCGGGCTGGTGTATCCATTTGGACACGAACAATTCGTGGTCCATCCATCTCGACGACCTCAAGTTTCCATCCTCGGAAAATAATCTGGTCGCCGGGTTCAGGAACTCGTTGAAAGAGCGCTAGTAGAAGACCTCCAAGTGTTTCAAATCGTCCATTTGGCATAGAAAACCCAGTGATCTCAGCGAGGTGATCCCTTCTCACGATCGCGTCTGCATGAAACGAGTCGCGTCTTTTCCTTTGTATTTGAGCACGTGCAGGTCGGTCGTGTTCGTCTTCGATGTCACCAACCAATTCTTCGACGATGGCTTCAAGGGTCACGATTCCTACCGCGTGACCAAATTCGTCATCGACGATGGCCAAGGCATGTCTGGCATCTTGCATTTCTAATAGGAGGGACCTAAGGTCGCGGGCCGGTGGTACCACTAAGGCCTTTTGGAGTTTTGATGAGATGGGAGTCGATGCCCGAGCTTCGACTGGCAGTTCCAAGACGTCTTTCACGTGTGCCACGCCGATCCACTCGCTGGCAGCAGGCCCCTTTACAGGAAACCTGGAGAAACCTGTTTCCCGGGATAGGCGGGCTAAGTCGGCAAGGTTAGCTGTGGCGGGGACCACAGCCACATGCGTGCGAGGCACCATTACGTCGCGAACAGTCTTTTGACCTAGTCCGAGAGCCCGATCAAGTACCTCATATTCGACTCCCTCGAGAGCGTCCTCTTGAGCAGCCCAGTGGAGCGCTTCCCTCATTTCCTCGACTGATTGAAAACCATCCAATTCTTCTTTTGGCTCGAGGCGGATAAGGCGCATGGCTCCGTTTGCAGTAGCGTTAAGCAATCGGATCACAGGGCTTACCGCGGCATTTGCAACGACAGTTGGTGGTACAAAGAGCATTGCGGTTGACATCGGTTTAGCAATAGCCAAGTTTTTAGGCACCAGCTCTCCCAGAACCATTTGGATTATCGTGGCAAGAATTAGAGCGATAGCGGCGGTGATAGCGACCAAGGCTCCTTCACGGATCCCGGGTATCCATGACAGCATCGGTGTCAGAATTGGCCCAATCGCGTTATCGACTACAAATCCTAGGGTTAGTGAGCTCACTGTAATTCCTAGTTGAGCCCCTGAAAGTTGGAAGGAAAGCGTTTCTAGTGCTCTTCTGACTGTCCGTGGACGTCGAGAGCCTCCAGTGGCGGCTGCCTCAACCTCGTATCGGTCGACCGCAACAAGGGAAAATTGGGCTCCAGCAAAGAGCCCGTTGATCGCGATTAAGCCAAAGAAGGTTACTAGCCCAAGCGCAATATCGATGGGAGGGCTCCTACGGAGTTCTTGTTACTCACCGGCCTGGTTTTCATCGTCATCTGTGCTTGTGCGACGAATTTCTAAGCGCGTGATTCGGTTTTCCATGATCTCGTGGACCCGAAGTGTTGTGTCACCTACGTTAACTGAGTCGCCTACGGCGGGTACTCGACCAAACGCACTAAATGCCAGGCCACCAAGCGTGTCGACATCATCTGCGGGTAGGTTTAGGCCTAGTTCTTCGTTTAGGTCGGTAATCGGAAGCCCGGCGTCGACCACTGTTCGACCGGGACCCAGAGCTTCTATTGGTACTTCAGGTGTATCGTATTCATCTTCGATCTCTCCAACTATTTCTTCAAGAAGATCTTCGATTGTCACCAGGCCGGCGGTGTCCCCATATTCATTAACAACGATCGCCATATGCGTATTAGCGGCTTGCATTTCACGAAACAATTGGTCAGCGAATTTCGAGTCGGGGATGTATACCGGTTCCCGTGCCAATGAATGAAGATCGGTAGCCTGCGTTGGTTCAAGTAGCGCGGCTAACCCATCACGGACGTGGATAATGCCTATAACTTCATCCAAATCGCCGTCGTACACAGGCAGCCGGGACACCCCACGGTCGTAGGCAGTCTGAAGCGCGTCGCGTAATGGAGTCGTTATCGAAACGGCTACGATATCTGGCCTCGGTGTCATAACTTGGCGCACGACGCGATCGCCAAGTGCGATGACGTTGGTAATCATCTCAACATCTAATTCGTCAATCGACCCCTCACGAGTCCCTTCTTCGACTGCTTCGATGACTGCCTCATCTTCTGGGTCCGGTCCTTGCCAGGCTTGTTGCTCAGCCGGTGACAAGAGTCGTTCGAACAGCCGGGTGGCTGGAATGAAAAGCAGGTATTGTGCGAAGGCCAGCATGGAGAGCTTGTGGGCGAGGTGGGAAGGATGGCGCTGGGCCAGAATTCTGGGTGCCACACGAGCTAAGCCGGCATGTACGACTGCCAGAAGAGCTATTGCTAACACTACTCCGCCGGCTCGTGATGAGAGAGCTATGCCGAGTTCATCACCAACGGTTGTCGCAGCAAGCGCCGCTGACGCAAATATGAGGATGGTTGAGCCCATTCGTGCGCTTACCCAAAATCTAAACCTGTTTTCTAAGAGGACGAGTAACCGGGCGGTTGATCTGTCAGGTGCATGCCCCATATCGGCGAGGGAAGATCGGGAAAGTTCGAGTGCCGCACTTTCGGCTAAGACCAGCAGCGCGCTAGCCAGGGTAAGTACAACTATCAGGGCGAGTCCGGCCCAACTAACTGGATCCAAAAAGGATCGACTCCTGATTGCGTGGCACTAGCGGGTGCGGCACGCCCAGATGCCAATAGGTGCATTTATGCACTAAGGCATCATGTTGGTTGTGAACCTGCTGCGATCGATTCTTCATTTTGTATGTGGCGAACGGCTTCAGCAAGTAGTGGCCGTGTTCTCGTGTTTGCAATTTTCCGAGTATTTGGCGCAGTGTGCAACGGGATGCTGTTGTTTTGAGCATGCAACGGAAGCAGCGTGCTGATTTTTCACAGGTCAATCGTTACGTTGGTTGTAGGCCAAATTTGCCGCTTGGAGACGTTCGAGGTTGTCGCAGCCAATCGTCTCGTCAAGGTCCGTGATCTCATGGCCTGTGACTATAGAGCCTTCCTTTATTGCTATACCGAAAAGATCAGTTAGGTAGCGTTCTCCGGAAAACTGGCTTGGGTTAACGGATGCCAAGTGGTCTCGCAACCAATCGGCGCGAAATGCACAGGGTCCGGCGTTGACAGTCGTGATGAGTAGTTCTTCTGGGGTGGCTTCGGATGCTTCAATCACCTTCCTTACAATCCCGGAGGAATCAACAACAATCCGTCCAAAAGACCCGGGGTCCGGAACCTGAGCCCACGAGAGACTGGCGACGGCGTTTGTCTGTGTTAGAGCTTTGACCACATTGTTTACGGTAGACGCTTTTAGTAACGGAGAGTCCCCATAAAGGATGGCGACCGTCTTTACGGACGACGGTATTTTGCTTAAACCAATCTCGGTTGCGTAGGCGGTTCCAGATTCCCCGGGTGGCTGATTAACCAGAATTGCTCCCTCGCCGGCTAAGCCAATTTCGATATCAGGTCGGATTACAACAACGAGCGGGTTTAAACCGGATGCCAGACCGGTGCCAACCACATGCTTCAAGATGGGGGTTCCACCGATGAGCTGCATAACTTTCGGGATGGTCGAAGCAAACCGGGTGCCTTTGCCTGCAGCCAAAACAATGCCCGCGATTCCGGAGTGTTTCAATTCCATAGGCTGGGGAGGAAGGATTCGAACCTTCGAGTCACGGATTCAAAGTCCGTTGCCTTACCGCTTGGCCACTCCCCACGTTAATTAGCGTAGGCAGGAGGATGACCGCGGTCAACGTAGTTCTTCCGGCGATACGGCTGATTCCCGAAATCTTGTCTTGGTGGTCCACCAGCCGTGCTCAGCAAGCTCGTGTTGCGCTGCTTGGGCAGTATTTTCTTCGTTGTATAGACCAAAACAGGTTGGTCCGCTGCCTGATACCAGCGCCGGCCGTGCTCCTGTTTTAAGAAGGCTTTTCAATATAACTTCGATTTCCGGCACTAGGGACATGGCGGCGGCCTGTAAGTTGTTGAGGAGGAGCGAGTGTTCGATCCTCCCGTCTTGGATGGCGTCTACGAGGGCTAAGGTGTTTCTGCCGCCGGACCAGTGATCCGGTAACGACTTTGCGTATACAGCAGGTGTAGACAGACTGCGTTCTGGTCGAGCTAAAACCACCCATCTACGTGGAGCTGCTGAGAGTGGGCGAAGGTCATCTCCTCTGCCAAGGCCGAGGGTGGTTTGGGGATCGAGAAAGAAGGACACGTCTGTTCCGAGCGATCTTGCTACTTGATGAACACTAGCTCTATTCGCTCCCCACAGGGCTTCGAGGCCGAGGAGGACCGCGGCTGCATTTGAACTCCCACCTCCAAGTCCTGCTGCTACCGGGATGCGTTTTTCCACATGGATATTGACTCCTCTATGCGGCGCAATCAGTTTGCGAAGTTCATACGCAGCTCGAAACGCCAGATCCGATTGATGAGTCAAGCCTGCTACAGAAGGTTGGCCATCAATGGACTCTGCGTTGGTTTCGGCAAGATGGATCGTGTCTCCGAACTCCAAAGCTTGCAGTACGGTCACCACATCGTGATATCCGTCACTGCGCCGCCGCACAATTTCCAAGCCCAGATTGATTTTTGCTGGAGCCGGAATTGCTAACTTCATCATGGTGGTTAGTTGGGCCTCAAATCGAGGCCGACAGATTCCAGGATGGCTTCCTCTAAAACGCGCATTTCTCCTTGTCGTATGGGGTTCTCATGGTCGTAACCAGCGATATGAAGTAAGGCGTGGACCAGTAAATACCCAAATTCTCGAGTGGACGAGTGTCCATAGGTTTTGGCTTGGGCAAATACTCTTTCCAAGGAGATTGCGATGTCACCAGGGTTGGTGGAATCACCACTGGGGAAAGCTAGAACGTCTGTCGCAGAGTGTTTGTTTCGAAATGCCCTGTTCAATGTTTTCATTCCGGCGTTGTCAGTTAGTCGTAGATTGACGATACCTGTGAGTCCGGTCGCTTTTCCCACTGCAGCAACTAGTGGTGTTAAAAGTTGTTCAAATTCGTGCGGAGCCGCCTTCTCGTCTTCGAGTACGAGTGTTAGGTCGTCTGCGACGATATTGCTGTCTGGATTACTCGTTGTTTAACAGTCCGGCTACAAGGGTGTTTACGGTTTGTCCGTCTACGGACCCAATTTCCCGCAAATGCGCTATTAGGGGGCCCATGACCTTGCCCATGTCCTGAGGGCCAGATGCTCCTACTTCGTCTATAACTTTGTTTGCCATGGCAAGGATGGTGTCTCGATCAACTTCGGGAGGCAGGTATACCTGAATAACTGACAACTCGAACTGTTCATTGGCAGCGTCGTCTAGGCGGTCACTGTTGGTGTAAATGTCGACTGCCTCAGTTCGCCGGCGGACATCGCGTTGCAGAACCTTCGCGACCAAGGGGTCGTCGATTTCTGACCCGCTTTCTTTAGCCTCATATTTTATTTGAGAGATAAGCGTTCTTAGCACACGGAGTCGACCGGCGTCCCGTTCACGTTGCGCGCTACGGAGATCACTGGATACCTGATCAAATATATCCATACGGATCTAACTTAACTTTATAAGGCGCGTGCTTCTGCCTGGGCGGCCTTTAGCGCAGCCCGACGGGCTTTGCGTCGCTTAGTGGCGTCTTTTTTCTTTCGCAAAACGCTTGGTTTGTCATAGGCCTTGCGACGACGCGTTTCCGTAATGATGCCTTCTTGTTGCACTTTTTTGTTGAACCGTCGAAGCGCGGCATCAAAACTTTCGTTGGCACCAATCGTAATATGAACCAAACAGTCCTCCGACCTATATAAACTGAAAAACCTCGAATGATTATTAACGAGGATCGGTTGTTCCCCCGTATTGACCGAAGATCTTGTGGATCTAAGTCAACACTTGGGTCACTGACCGTACATCATTTGATCTATAAAATTATAGGTGGACCTCAAATGGAAGGTCAACGGGTGGGACACTGCTTTAACGGATCGACCGATGTCTGAGGTTAATTGGCTGGTGCTGGTGCTCGGTGCTGTTGTTTCAATGGCTTGCACGGCGCTGATCCGTTTTGTGGCTGTCAAGAGGGGATGGTTGGATAGGCCTGGAGTAGCCCGGATGGGCTCGAGACCTGTTCCGAGGCTCGGTGGTCTTGCTATGTACATTGCCTTTGTAATCACGGTGCTTGTAGCTCGCTGGCCAGTAGATATTGGCTTATTGGGTTTGTTGGTAGGTGCCACGATTCTTGTAGTGCTCGTACTGTTTGATGACATTAAAGGTCTTCGTCCACGCGCAAAATTGAGCTTTCAGTTGCTGGCTGCATTCGTCGCGATATTGTTTGGATTTCGTATTGATGTGATTAGCAATCCGTTCGGCGTAGGGGTGCTTTTACTACATATCGTGGTCGTAATCCCTTTCACCTTGTTTTGGATTACTGGAATGATCAATGCAATTAACTTTTTGGATGGTCTTGATGGGTTGGCCGGAGGTGTGGTTGCAATAGCTGCCATGGTGCTTGTGATTCTTTCGATACGTTTAGGCTTGCCTGATGTGGCAACGTTGGCTTTAGCTCTTGTTGCGGTAATTCTAGGGTTCCTGCCATTTAATGCTTACCGGGCGAGCATCATCATGGGTGATGCTGGATCCAACTTTCTTGGCTTTACCGTGGCTGTGCTTGCGATCATGGGGCCGGCGAAGATTGCTACTGCGATGTTGGTATTAGGAGTTCCTATTCTCGATGTGGTTTGGTCCATTGGCCGACGTCTCATTCGGCGTCAAAATATTGCGGAGAGAGACGTCGAGCATCTCCACCATCGCCTGTGGGAAGCTGGGCTCTCTCAACCCGTAATTGTGCTGATGTACTGCCTGCTGGCAGGAGTTCTCGGGGCGATTGCACTGCTGGTGGAACGTGTCGACAAAATATATGCGTTCACAGGTCTTGCTGGCTTATTGTTGATGCTTCTCGTGGTGTTAGGTCGGCTTCCCCGTAGACGAAAGATCCCGCGGTAAGCCGTGGCGTCTCGGGTCAAGACCATCCGTCTTCAGGCCAATGCTGTGATACGGTTTGAGGACGGAGGAAGACTAAAGTGAAACCCGATATTCATCCCACCTACGTGGTGAGCCAAGTGAAGTGTGCTTGTGGCACTTCGTTCGAAACGCGGGCTGCTGCGCCTGACATTAGTGTGGATATTTGTTCGAATTGCCACCCTTTTTATACGGGGCAGCAGCGTTTGGTTGATACCGCAGGACAGGTGGATCGGTTCGAGCGACGCCGGCAGAAATCCCGCGGCTAGGTTATCTGCACCATACCTAGTTTGAAATAACAAGGTGTTTTGGTGTCGGTAAATTCCAGCAACGAGCTCCGCATTAATTATGGCGGTCAGGCTGTTTTGGAAGGCGTAATGATGCGTGGACGCCGAACTGTCGCGATCGCTGTTCGACATCCAGCAGGCCATATTGTGCTTAAGTCGGAGCCGCTTAATCCCAAGCGTTTGTCTCAAAGGCTTCGTGGTGTTCCCTTTGTTCGAGGAGCTGTCTCGCTTTGGGAAATGCTAGTTATAGGTATGAAAGCTTTGAATTTTTCCGGGAATGTAATGCTCGATGAAGGAAGTGAGGGTGCTGCCGAAGACTCTCCTGGAGCAATGGGGGTAAGCCTTGCGATGGGGGTCATTGGAGGGATTGCCTTATTTTTTGTTCTTCCCTTGATACTTACTTCGTTTACTGACGAGATCGTTGAATCGGACGTTGTGAGTAATGTTGTGGAGGGGGGTATACGGATGGGCGTGTTTATTGCCTACATGGCTCTAATAGGCTTGCTACCCGACATTAAGCGCGTGTGGATGTATCACGGTGCTGAACATCAGACGATAAATGCGATTGAAGCTGGAGAGACACTGACTGTTGATAATGTTCAGCGTCAGTCCTTGCAACATCCCAGGTGTGGGACCTCATTCATGGTCACGCTCGTGGCTATTTCCATTCTGGTTTTTTCGCTTATGGGACGTCCTTCTATGGAGCTTCGTGTGATTTCTCGCATCGTCTTGCTACCACTCATTGCTGGTATTGGATACGAGTTCATAATGATCACTGCTCGTAACCGCGGGAATCTTGTTCCTCGAATTCTGTCGGCACCAGGCATGTGGTTTCAACGGCTTACTACTCGTGAACCTGATAGCTTGCAGATCGAAGTGGCGATTGCTGCTATGGATAAAGTGCTTGAACTTGAAGAGGAGCTCTCCGACTTACGTCCACCGAAAATGGCTGTCATCGATGATCGAGCGACTTGAAGAAGCTCGTCGACGTTACGACGAGGTAACTAGTGAACTATCGCAGCCTGATGCTGTTTCGAATCCGCGCCGCTTGGCTGATCTTGGTAGAGAACTAGCCCGGCTTGAAAAGCCTGCGCAGTTGTTCACCGAAATAGGAGGCGCGGTGGACCGAGTGGCTGAAGCTCGCGAGCTATTGGAATCGCCCGACAAAGAACTAGCGGCTTTGGCCCTTGAAGAGTTGTCCGAGGCTGAAGCGATTCTCGGTGACCTCGAGGAGCAGGCTGTAGAAGTCCTGGTTTCTGAGGATCCGGATGATCTGCGTAATGCAATTGTTGAGGTTCGGGCTGGGACTGGAGGGGATGAAGCAGCGCTCTTTGCTGGTGAATTGATACGCATGTATGTTCGTTACGCGGAGCGTCTTGGTTTCGACGTCGAGACTTTGGGAGCTAGTGAAACTGGTATTGGCGGGATGAAGGAAGGCATCTTGCGGATTCAAGGGGAAGGGGTCTTTGGGGCGTTTCGGTTTGAGAGCGGTGTGCATAGGGTTCAGAGGGTTCCGGCGACAGAAGCAAGCGGTCGTATTCATACGTCTGCCGCAAGCGTTGCTGTTTTGCCTGAAGCCGAAGAGGTTGATATTGAGATACCTGCTTCGGATCTCAGGGTCGATGTTATGCGCTCAAGTGGTCATGGTGGTCAAAGTGTGAATACCACTGATTCTGCCGTTCGTATCACTCATTTGCCGACAGGTATCACCGTGAGTATGCAAGACGAAAAATCCCAGTTGCAGAATCGTGTTAAGGCTATGCAGGTGTTACGTGCGCGTGTAATGGAGCAGGAACGTGAACGTCAGGCTGCTGAACGTGGGGAGGCGCGCCGAGAACAGATAGGTACTGGTGATCGCAGCGAAAAAGTTCGCACGTACAACTTTCCACAAGATCGAGTTACCGACCACCGTATTGGAATGACGATCCATAATCTCGAGTCAATTCTTGATGGGGATTTGGATCGTTTGATTAAGGCGCTTCGTGAAGAGCTGCGCCAGGCCAGGTTGATGGATGTGGCCGATGGCTATTCAGCCTAGTTCCGTAGCGGCAGTTCGGCGTCAGGCTATTTCGCTGCTCCATCAGGTTGGTAACGAGACCCCGGCATATGACGTGAATGTGTTACTGGGAAAAGTCCTGCGTTTGAAGCCGGCTGAGGTGATGTTGCGCCAGGAGGATGATCTGAGCTCTCAGCAGCTGGAGGCTTTTGATCAGGCTATTCGACGTCGTGTTCAACATGAACCTGTGGCATACATCACTGGAACTAAAGGGTTTCGCCGTATAGATGTACTGGTGAATTCTTCGGTATTAGTTCCCAGGCCGGAGACAGAATTGCTGGTGCAGGTGACACTCGATCTATGGGACGAGGTAGGCCCATGTTTGGTAGTTGATGTTGGGACCGGTAGCGGGGCTGTTGGTTTGGCGCTTGCTGAGGAACGTCCGACATTGCATGTGCTCGGAACGGATGTCTCGAATTCAGCTCTGGATGTTGCTGCACAGAACGCGAAGCGTCTGAGCTTGTTGGACAGGGCGCGTTTCAGTCGAACTAGTGGCTTTGCTGGGATAGAGATTTCTGGTGCGTTGGTGACAGCAAACCTCCCATATATTCCCAGTGGCGAAATTTCTGAGCTGCCTCCGGATATTTTGGAATGGGAACCTCGGAAGGCTCTTGATGGTGGTGTCGATGGTCTTGTGGTGATTCGATCAGTGGTGAGCCAGCTAGAGCATTCAAATGCAGTTGGTGCGATTTTCGAAGTTGGGGTAAATCAATCGGCGCCGGTGGCGAGGTTGTTGGTTGATGCGGGATTTTCTGCAACGTCGATTCACTACGATCTTTCCGGCTATTCCAGGGTTGTGGCAGCTTTACGCCCCGCTGGGTCGATTTCCCGTGTGTGACCGAATACGGCGAAGTCATCCTGATGTTTTGTAAGCGTTGCTAGAATTCGCCCTTCTGCGAATGGAAGGCGGTGCTTGCTTTGCAACGTGATGCTCGTTCGTCGCCTTGCGGATTGTTGTTTTTGATTACCGCCCCGTCGGGTGCCGGGAAAGACTCGGTTATTCAAATATTGAAGGGGCGTCGCGATGTAGATATGCGATGGGCGATCACTGCGGTTACACGCGAGCCAAGAAAAGAAGAGCGACATGGGGTCGACCACTTTTTTCTTTCAGAAGATGAGTTCAAGGCCAAGATGACAAGCGGGTGGTTTCTAGAAACAGCCAGAGTCTATGGACGGTCTTATGGGACTCCGATAGAGCAGGTTCGAGAGCCGCTACTTGCCGGGCACGATGTGATGCTTCGGGTCGATGTGCAGGGTGCACGGACGCTAAAGCAAAAGTGTCCTGAAACAATCGTCATTTTTCTTCAACCACCTTCTCCGGAAGAGGCCGAACGCCGTATGCGCCAACGCGAAAGCGAGACGATTGAGGAGATTGAGCGTCGTGTTACGGCCATGAAGCAGTATGAATTGGCGTTTGCTGTAGAAGCAGATCATTGTGTTGTAAATCGAACAGGTGATTTGCAGGCGGTTGCGGACGAGGTGTGGGCGATAGTTACTACTACCCGGGCTCGAGGCCATGTAGGGCCAGTGATCACCTCCTTGACTCCTGTTCAGGCTTGTTCTTAGCCGAATGTGCGCGGCCAAGCCGGCCTTTGCGGAGGTTGTCGTTTCGGCAGGAAGCGTTCGGGGCAATCAAACTTTCCATTACAGCGTTCCAGATAAACTGAAGTCTCGTCTACGTCCTGGCCAACTTGTCCTTGTGTCATTTGGCCGACGGCAACTCCATGGCTTCGTCGTCGGGCTGTCTGAGGAAGCTCCTGTTGAACAGACTAAGGAGATTCGTGATCTTATATCGGAAGCTCCCCTTATCAGCGATTCGCATCTCCAGTTAGCTCGTTGGGTTTCAGAGCATTATGGGGCACCGCTTCCGGTAGCTGTTGCCTTGGTAGCACCGCCACGTTTGGCGAATAGCCTAAAGGCGCACTATACGGTGGCCGGCGAGGCCTCGATCGATGTCAGAAGATCATCATCAGAGCGACGGATCTTGGACCTGGTGCGAAGTCATGGAGATATTTCCGCTGCCGAGATATACAAGGAATTAGGCAAGACGGCTGCCACACGCGGTGTGGACAAGTTGGTGCGCGATGGCTTGGTGTATAGAAAGATCAAGCTCGTTTTTCCAACGCCGAAGGTCGAACGTTTGGTTGGGGCAAGACGGTGCTTGCGAAAACCGAAAGAGATCGAGGGCTTGTTGCGACGTGCGCCGAAGCAGTACGCGTTGTGGATGCATCTGCTTAGTAATGACGGGTTGGTTTCTGTGGCTGAAGCGTTACGGTCAGTGTCGGCCTCGGCTGCTGCTCTCTCGGGGTTAGTTAAACGGGACTTAGCTTTTATAGAACACCGCCAGCATCTCCCTTATGTGATTGGGGCTCCTGAAGGTATTAAGGCGGTAGAACCCACCGGGCAGGCCTGGTCTGAGCTAAAGGGTCTTCTCCAGAACGGTCGAACTGGAAAAGTGGTTTTACAAGGCAGTGAAACTGCCCGTTGGCAGTTATACGCAGCTGCAGTAAGGGCCATGCAGCACGATGGGCGACAGGTCGTGGTTGTCGCTCCTGACATTGCATCTGCTACGGAACTTGCTGGTTGGCTTGCGGCAAGGACCGGTGGCTGGATCGCAGATATGACTCGTGCTCGAACGGAGGCGGAACGTATTGCGTTGTGGCGGTCAATTAGGGCTGGTGAAGTTGATGTTGTAGTGGGTGCCCGGGCTTCAGTTTTTGCGCCCTTTACTCGGTTGGGGCTTGTGATCGTGGAACGCGAGGAGGATGCTGGTCACAAGAACTCAAATACGCCGCATTACCATGTTGTTGACTCTGCTGCCGAACTAGTCCAGCGATGCGGAGGCTTGTTGCTACTAGGTACTGAAACTCCGCGAGTTACGACGTTTTTTGATGTTGAAAATGACTCGGCCAAATGGATTGCTGCGGGACCGCACGAAACACGTCCCCAAGTTGCTGGTAGCGGTAAATCGTCACGTGACATTTCATGGCCTTCTGGGGACTTCGACATCGTCGACGCTCGCGATTCATCGATGGTTGGCCGGTTTGGCGTGATCACCAGGTCGATTTATGAATCAGTGCAGGAGGTCATGGCGAATAGAGGGCGAGTGGTTCTCTATGTCAATCGGCGTGGGACGTCTGCTCTCACCGTATGTCGGGAATGTGCGTACGTTTTCGAATGTCCAAGGTGCACCACTAGCTTGGTGCAGCATCGAGATACTAACCAGTTGATGTGTCATATCTGCAACTGGCGAGGCTCGGCACCTAGTACTTGTCCAGAGTGCGAAGGTGACCGGCTTCGTTTATGGGGCTACGGGAGCGAGGCTGTGGTTGAGGCTATAAGTCACTTGTTTCCCCAGGTCCTGGTGGCTCGCGTCGATAGCGATCGGTCTTCTCAAGATTTAGAGGCTGATATAGCTGCCTTTCTAGATGGTGAGGTCTCGATACTTGTCGGCACGCAACGGTTGTTGTCGTATCACCGTCATATCCGTGCATCGCTTTTGGGGATCATACAGGCTGATATTGGCCTTAAATTCCCTGACTTTCTTGCTCCAGAGCGGGTATTCCAAACTCTAATGAGGCTCCGCCGATCGGTGTTGGCGAATAGCTTGAAATCTAGAACAATCGTACAAACGGTAATGCCAGACCACTATGTGTTTACGGCAATGCAGAATCGGAGTTACGAGCATTTTTTTTGCTCGGAGATGGACAACAGGCGAACCGAAGGGCTTCCACCAATTCGTCCGATGGTGAAGGCAACCTTTGCACATGCTCGTATGGAGATGGCGGAAGATGAAGCTTTTCGTGCTCGTCGGGAACTTGCGACTGTGATTTCTGCTGATAAGACGCTCGATATTGAGATTCTTGGTCCGGCACCTGCTGTGGTCCGTCGCCAGCGCGGTCAATATCCGTGGCAGATGTTGCTGCTTGGCAAAGACGTGCGACTGGTGCTCCCTGTGTTTCACAGAGGATGGTTGCTGGAAGCTGATCCACTACAGCTAACCTAACGAATGACTGTCCATCGTATACATCCAATCGATCATCCTATGTTACGGCGTAAGGCCAGTCGGATTGGTCGAGTAACACCAGATATCAGGGTGTTTGTAGAGGATATGGTTGAGACGATGGTTGCTAATCATGGGGTCGGTCTGGCGGCGCCCCAGATTGGTCGACCGTGGCGGGTGATTGTTTTAGACGCAGATGGTGAATCTGTGGCGATCATAAATCCTGAAATTGTTCGGCAAGCAGGTTCTGTCACCGCCGAAGAAGGTTGCTTGAGCTTTCCGAATTGGTTTGGGCCTGTGACTCGGTATCAAACAGTAACCGTCAAAGGTTCGAATGCGGACGGCAAGGAGGTTCGATACCGTCTTCGAGACCTCGCTGCGCGAGTAGTACAGCATGAGATCGATCATTTGGACGGCATTATTTTTATTGATCGTTTAACGGACCCATCCTTGCTAAGGTTTGTTGACCCTCGTTCGCCAGAGGCAGAACGCCTACACGTTTCCTAGGCGGCTATGCGGATCGTATTTTTCGGCACCCCAAATTTTGCAGTGCCATCTTTGCGTTTGTTGGCTGCACGTCACGAAGTTGCGTTGGTTGTAACGCGCCCCGACAGGAAGTGGGGCCGGAAGCATATCTTGCAATCACCCCCGGTTGCGATTGCTGCGAAAGACCTGAATCTAGATCTTTTCCAGCCACGAGATCCGAACCACATTTTTGCGAAAGAAACGATTGCAGAATACGAGCCCGACGTGCTCGTGGTGGTTGCTTATGGACGGCTTATAGGAGAGGAGCTATCTGCGTGTGCTTCAATCGGATGCGTCAATGCTCACCCGTCTTTGCTTCCGGATTTTCGTGGTGCTTCGCCTATTCAGGCGGCGATCGCTTCTGGGGTCCGACAAACAGGAGTTACTTTGATTCGATTGGTCGAACAACTTGACGCAGGGCCGATAATTGCATCCAGCGAATTTTCACTCACGACTGATCAAACCGCGGTTGAGGTGAGTGAGCGCCTTTCTGTGGTGGCGGCCGATTTGTTGGCTGCAACGTTGCCCAAGTGGGTCTCTGGCGTCATATGCGAATATCCACAGGACGAATTGCTTGCGAGCATGACGCGACCGCTGGAACGACGAGACGGTGAGCTTGATTTGCGTAGGCCGGCGATCGAACTATATAACCGTTGGCGAGCTTTTCAACCGTGGCCTGGTGTTCAAGTTCAGGCTGGTGAAATTCGCTGCAAGTTATTAGAGGTAACGCCTAGTGCCCACGATCTTTCGGTTGGTTCGACTATGGCTCGTGACGATGCCTTGTTCATTGGTTGCGGTGAGGGATCAATTGCGGCAACGGTGATCCAGCCTGAGGGCAGAGATCGTATGGAGGCCCAGGCTTTTGTCAGGGGCTACAGGTCACTCCTGAATGTGAAGTGGGGCCAACCGTTCCCGGATAGTCAAGCGCCCATCGTTGTCTAAGTATGGATTGTTCTTTCCCATCATTTCTCGGTGCTAGGCTTTGGTCAAGGTGCTACCTCGTTTGTAGCCAACTGTGTTGGAGATGCTGGCTATTGTGTTTTTCCCGTTCTTTGATCCGCTCTATTTAATACTAATTGCACCCGCTTTTGTTCTGGCCATGTGGGCCCAGAACAGGGTCAAGAAGACTTATGCTGAGTATTCGAAGGTGATGGCGAGTTCAGCTATTCCGGCCCATGTGGCTGCTCGTCGATTGTTAGATGCGGTGGGACTCACCACGGTTGAGGTCAAACGTGTGCCTGGTGAATTGTCCGATCACTACGATCCGACCAAGAAAGTTCTGCGGCTTTCTGATGGAGTCTTTGACAGTACATCGCTTGCCGCTGTGGCTATCGCAGCTCACGAAGCTGGACATGCGATGCAAGACAAGATTCGCTATCCGTTCTTGGTTATGCGGACGGCAATGGTTCCTATCACTACGTTTGGATCGCGTTTTGGATACTTTATGCTGATTGGTGGATTTTTCTTGGCCGTGCTAACTGGTGTTAGTCCGATTGGATTGACGATAGCTTGGATTGGACTTGCTTTATTCAGTACTGCGTTTGTTTTTGCGCTCATCACGTTGCCGGTCGAGTTTGATGCAAGCCGGAGAGCTCTAGGAATGATGCAAGCCGTTGGTGTGATTAACGGTTCAGAAGGTGCTCATGCAAAGAAAGTTCTCGACGCGGCGGCTTTAACCTACGTAGCGGCAATGTTTGTGGCGCTAATGCAAGTGCTGTATTTCGCTCTTCGGCTTTTAGCGTTATCGGGACGCCGATAACCTTAGGCTTGCTCAATAGTTATGTTGGCGATTCCTCCATCGATTACTGATATCAGTGTGGAGGAGTTGCGCTCAGAATTGGATCTTGAGCCCCGCTATCGGTTGGATCAAATTCAGCATGCGGTATACAGCACTAATTCGACGAGCTTCGACGACATTCTGACGCTTCCGGTTGGAACCCGGGAGGCGTTGGCTAAGAAGTTTAGTTATGAGGCTGTGGCCCCGTTACGAACTGAGACGTCAGTTGATGGAACGAAAAAGGTGTTGTTACGGACTGGTGATGGGTCGGTAATTGAGACGGTGCAAATGCCAACTGAGCGTCACAAGGCCACGACGATATGTCTCAGTTCTCAGGCGGGTTGCGCCATGGGGTGCACCTTTTGCGCCACCGGGGACATAGGGCTAACTAGGAATCTTACAAGCGGCGAGATCATCGATCAGTTTCTTTACTTTCGTCGCCGATCTGGGGATGAGCAGGTTCCGGATCGGGCTGTTTTCATGGGGATGGGTGAGCCGCTAGCGAACTTGGCAGCTGTCGAGGGCGCTGTGCGTGGGTTGGTCGAACCTGGCAGGGTGGGGCTGGGGGCTCGTCGTGTGACGGTGTCGACCGTTGGTTTACCCTCTGGTATTCGTGCTTTGGCTGATTGGGGGCTCTCGATAGGTCTGGCAATATCTTTGCACGCTGCCGTAGATGAAATTAGACAGTGTCTGGTTCCGGTGGCACGAAGAATTTTGCTTGAAGAGCTTATGGACGCTAGTACTTACTACCAGCGAATTGCGGGGCGCCGAGTTACGTACGAGTACACGATGCTCGAAGGCGTTAATGACTCGCGGGTACAGGCAAAGGAAGTTGTACATTTGTTGCGTGGCCAAAGGTGTCACCTGAATCTAATTCCTTTTAATTCGTATCCCGGTGCTCGTTATCGAGGAACCGCACCTGATCGTATCCGCGATTTCAGAGACGTTGTTGGGTTGGGAGGCGTTTCTGTGACGATCAGGCGTACACGGGGTCGTGATATTTCTGGCGCCTGCGGTCAACTTCATGCGGGTGGTCTTACCAACTAACTAAGATTTTGGGGCTGATGGTGTCAGTGTTATTGAACAGGTAGTCTGATGTGAGCAATCAGCATTACATGTGTCCCTCGGTGGACGAGGAATGTTCCACAGCCCATTGTGTTTGAGCGGCCATGTCTCGTTGATCGGTTTCATTGATCCCGAACAAAGCAAGTAGCATGCTCCTGCTCAGAGATCCTGGGGAGTTATAGACGAGCCGATGAGTGATGTTCTTATCGCACCCTCGGTACTAGCAGCAGATTTTGCGGTCCTTGGGGAGCAAGTGCGCGAAGCAGAATTGGCCGGTGCTGACTGGTTTCATATTGATGTGATGGATGGGCATTTTGTTCCGGCAATTAGTTTTGGCGCGCCTGTTGTTAGAGGCATCCGTGGTGTGACTTCGTTACCTCTTGATGTTCACCTGATGATTGACTCGGTGGATTCTCAATTAGAGGCCTTTGTGTCGGCAGGGGCCAATTCGATTACCGTGCATGTTGAAGCGATATCTGATCCTGCGGCAACGTTGCGGAAGATTCGCGAACTTGGTGTTCGCCCAGGTTTGACACTGCGACCGACGACTTCTGTGGATGAGGTCCTGCCATATTTGGATCTGATCGATATATTGCTCGTCATGACTGTTGAGCCGGGACTGGGTGGCCAGGAGCTGTTGCCTGAAATGCTGCCACGTATTGAATTGTTATCGGGAAGACTGCGCCAAATTCCGGGCGAATCGATATTGGTGGTGGATGGGGGATTGAATGAATCCACAATCACGCAGGCAGTATCGGCTGGGGCTCAGGTCATAGTGGCTGGTTCTGCAGTTTTTGGTGCTACTGACGGGATTTCTGCTGCACTGGCCCGTCTTCGCGCGTTGACTAGCGTCTAGCCTGCTTGGTTGAGGCTTCTCATGCAGCGCGTGCATACACTCACGCGCTTATACTTTCCATTCAGCATTAAACGCTTACGTTGAACGTTAGCGGACCACATCTTTGCTTTACGTGGTGCCTTGCGTTCCCAACGACCAGAGGCCGTATGACGAATGTGACGACCAAACTGGGGTCCTGTACCGCAGACTTGACATCTGGCCAAAGGTGCACCTAACTACGTTGACGGAGTTTTAGAGGAATTTCTAAGATCGAGGTCCCATGCTATCACCGTGGGTGTACATCTCGGCCTGAATAGTGTGAATAATTTCCAAGCCAGTGGCGAAAATCTTGATCTCAACGACAGTGGTCGTTTCTTCAATGCTGTCGAATATGGTTTGCGGTGGCTTGAGGTGAACTCGGAGGCTATCAATCGACTAAACGTCTATCCGGTTCCTGATGGAGACACAGGAACGAACATGGTGCTTACGCTTCGCGCTGCTATTCGAGAAGCTGGTGAGTCTGGTTTTCAAGATGTGGCAGGCGTTGCCTCTGCTCTCAGTCAGGGGGCCTTGTTAGGAGCTCGAGGGAATTCTGGAGTGATTCTTTCGCAGATCTTGCGAGGCTTTTCCGAGGGGCTGGCCGATTCATGTGAGTTGGGTATTTCCGAATTTGCATCTGCCCTGGAGACGGCGGCCGACGTTGCGTACAAGGCGGTTACAGATCCTGTCGAGGGGACCATCTTGACTGTTGTACGGGATGCGGGTGTAGCGGCCACGTCTGCTGTTTCTCATGTTGATTCAATTGAAGACCTGCTAGCGGTAGTAGTTGATGCATCAAGGAAATCTGTTGCAAACACGCCAACTCAGCTCGCAGTTCTTGCGGAGGCTGGGGTTGTTGACGCGGGTGGACAAGGCTTGCAGGTGATTTTTGAGGGGATTCTTCGTTTTGTTCGGGGCGAAGCGCTGCCTGAGCTTGTCGAGGTTGACATCTCCTCACATGTTTCCGTGGAATTTGCCGAGGCCCATCAGAGTGATAGCCACGGATACTGCACCGAATTTATTGTGAGGGGTTCTGGTCTTGATACCGATGTGCTGCATCGTGAACTGGAGCCTCTTGGAGACTCATTACTCGTAGTAGGTGATTCTCAACTGGTACGAGTTCATGTCCACACGGAACGCCCAGGAGATGTCGTCAACGTGGCATTGGTGCATGGGCAAATCGACAAACTCAAGGCAGAAAACATGGATGTGCAGCAGGCTCAAAACTTTGACCAAGTTTTGAATGACGAGCCTAAGATGCCTCCCGAAAATGGGGTGGTTGCTGTCGCTGGCGGAAGCGGTCTGCAGAGCATCTTTCGGAGTCTCGGAGCTACGGTGGTTGCCGGTGGCCAGACGATGAATCCAAGCACCGGAGACCTTCTGGCTGCTATCGAGAAATTTTCTGGTTCTTCCGCATTTGTTCTACCGAACAACGCAAATATTGGTATGGCAGCCCAACAGGCCGCGGAGCAGTCTGAAAAAGTTGTACATGTAATTCCTACAAGGTCGGTGCCTCAGGGGATCGCGGCGGCAATGAGCTTCAATCCAACTGAAAACTCGGAAAGTAATGTTCAAGCTATGAGTCAGGCTGCGAAGGAGACCGTTACGTTAGAGGTTACACGTGCGGTACGCGATGCAGTTGTCGATGGTACCCCTGTGACAGAGGGGCAATACCTTGGTCTGCTTGATGAGTGTTTGGTCGCGGTTGATGTTGAAGCGGAAGCTGTTGCCCTTCGTATGTTAGAGCGAGTGATTGATGCTGACGTCGAAGTGGTTTCTATCTATAGCGGTGCGATGATTTCTCATGAGCAGTCCGAGGCGCTTGCTTCTGGGATCGGTGACCAATACCCAGATGTTGATGTCGAAAGTTTTAAGGGTGGGCAGGATCACTACGAATACATAATCTCGGTCGAGTAGTAGTACCACCAGGCATGCCGAAGAGGATTCAAGACACGCAGTCCGTTGAACCAGGTCAAGTTTTGCTCCGCGCTGATCCAACGCCAGCAGCGATCAAGCAGGTTCGACTAATTCTCGAGAAGGAAGAAGTTTCAGGTTATGACGATTCGTCGGCACCAGGCGGGCTATCAGCATGGATGGCTGGTGCAGGCAGGGCGGTGGGGTTCCTCGCACAACTCTCTAATTATTCTGGTTTGCGTCCCAGCACTCGAGAGCAGCTAGCTCAAAGTGTGATGGACAATTTGGCAAGTGCTGGCAGGCATGTTCCGGACCAAGCAATTGCCCCGGTAACCGATGTGTCTGGCATAGGCACCACCGCTGCAAAACGATTGTCAGTGCTGGGGATTGGGACTGTTGGTCAACTGCTTCGACATCGGCCGCGTCGCTACATCGACAGGTCTTCGATTGTGCGCATAGCTGAAGCTCGGTATGGACAGGAGGTCACGCTTATAGGCCACGTCAGCCAGATAGAGGTGCGCTCTGCTCGATCCAGGCGAATGCGGGTGGTCGAGGCAACGATTGCTGATGAAACTGGGAAAATTAAGGCGGTATGGTTTAATCAGGCATATCTGGCTCGAACTTTGAATAGTCGAAGCAACGTGGCGTTCGCTGGGCGGATCGAGTCAGGACCTCAAGGATTGCAACTAACAAGTCCTGAGTATGAGTTGGACTTAGGTCGGATGGTTAACGCTGGGCGTCTTGTTCCGGTATATCCCCTTACGCGAGGTGTTTCGCAGCGGCAAGTTCGACGGTGGGTTTCAACCGCAATTGAAAACTACGCTGGAAGTCTTCACGATGTCCTCGACGAAAAGATACGTTTACGAAGCCACCTGCCGGAGATTACGGAGGCGGTGCGTGATTTGCACTTTCCTGATAGTCAGGCTGCGGCGGACGGGGCAGTTAGACGTTTTGCGTTCGAAGAGCTGTTGCTCTATCAGCTAGCGATCATGAAACACAGGCGAGACTGGCTGCGAAGTAGGCCAGGCCGCAGTGTTCGGATCCGGCAAGACACGCTGACTGCGTTCGGTGGGAGGTTGCCATTTAAATTGACCGGCGACCAGCGTAGTTCGTTGGCAGAGATTTTGACGGATCTTCGTAGGGATAGGCCGATGAGTCGGTTGCTCCAAGGCGACGTGGGCTCTGGGAAAACGGCGGTGGCTGCTGGCGCATTATTTGCTGTTGTTGGTGACGGTTGGCAGGGCGCAATGCTGGCTCCTACGGAAGTTTTGGCGGAGCAGCATGCTCAAACGCTCCGAGAAATGCTTCAGCCGTTGGATGTGAGGATTGAACTTATTACCGGAGGTGTTCCAGCGTCTGACAAGCGAAAAATATGGCGCGATGTTGAACTTGGCAAAGTCGATGTTGTTGTTGGCACGCATGCAATTATTCAGCGAAGCGCTCGATTCAAACGACTGAATCTGGCAATAGTTGATGAGCAACATCGCTTTGGTGTTCGTCAGCGTAGTGAGATGCGGGCGAAGGGTTTCAACCCCCATCTATTGGCCATGACGGCGACTCCCATTCCGCGCACGTTGGCATTAACCTTATATGGGGATTTGGATATCAGCACATTGCGGCAACTACCAGCTGGTAGGCGACCAGTTAAAACCTCGTTTGTGCCCAGTAGTCGACGACAGGAGGCCTACAGTTTTATTAAAGGGCAGATCGCCGCTGGTCGGCAAGTGTTCATTGTTTTTCCCATAATCGAAGAGTCTGACGCATTGAATGCTAGGGCGGCCGTGGAAGAGTATGAAAGGCTCTCAGAGACGGTGTTTAACGATCCCGGCCATTCTGTAGGCTTACTCCACGGACGAATGAGCTCCACTGCCAAGGAACAGGTTATGCGCGAGTTCAGAGATGGAGAGATGAATGTGCTTGTTAGTACTGCTGTGGTTGAGGTTGGAATAGATGTTCCCAATGCGACGGTAATACTTATTGAGGGCGCGGACAGGTTTGGGCTGTCACAGTTACATCAGCTTCGGGGTAGGGTTGGTAGAGGGGCGCATTCGTCCTACTGCTTATTAATGAGTGAGGCTTCGGGCGTGGAAGAGAATGAAAGGCTGGCGACCTTGCAAACAACTGATGACGGATTTGCACTTGCTGAGCGTGACCTGGAACTCCGAGGTCCAGGCAATGTCATGGGTACTCGCCAGAGCGGTGTCCACGGCTTTACATTTGCATCGGTAACAGATTTGGAGACAGTTAAACAGGCGCGAAGAGAAGCTAGTGGCTTACTGGGGAAGGATCCTGATCTTGTTCAGCAAGACAACGCGTTGTTGGCAAACGCTGTGAGTTCAGTGCTTGCTGAAAACGAGTGGAGCTAAGAGGGGTTAGTGGCGGGACGTCGTAGCTCTCTTCGTGTAGCCACGGGAGAACTGCGTGGTCGTCGTTTAAAGGTCCCGAATGGTGTTCGGCCTACTACTGACAGAGTTCGTGCCGCTATGTTCGATGCGCTTCAGCAAGAACCTCCTGCCCGGGTTCTTGATCTGTTCGCTGGTTCAGGATCACTCGGAATAGAGGCATATAGTCGAGGTTCTGAATTCATTCTATTTGTTGAACGAAGTCGGAGCGCTGCCAAAGTTATTAAAGAAAACCTTGAGAGCCTGGAAATAGATACTCAGGCTGACATCCTGATCAGGGATGTTTTTAGGGCCGACTTAAGAGGAGCAGGTCCTTTTGGTCTTGTGTTTGCCGATCCTCCTTATGCCGATAATCCATGGGCTGGAGTTTTTGAAGGCATAACAGTTTCAGGTGTGCTTGCGAGAGATGCTCGAATAATTGTTGAAGTCAGTAGTCGGCAGGGTGTTCCGGAAGCTCCAGGTGGATGGGTTTGTTGGAAGACTAGACGTCACGGAGATTCCGAATTTGCGATCTTTGTGCGCGAGTGACCAAAACGTTTTTCGATCCGTCGGTATAATGGCCACATATATAAGGAGGGCTGGGAATGCGTGCATTGTTCCCCGCCTCGTTCGACCCGGTCACAAATGGTCATATGGACATCCTAAATAGGGTTTCCGTTGTGTTTGACAGTGTCGTGGCAGGAGTTGTTGATAATGCGCGCGCTGGAAATCTTTTTGCTACGCAAGAACGTGTTGACCTTCTGCAGTCGGCAGTTGTTAGTTTGGACAACGTTGAAGTGCTTCCATATACGGGGCTAACTGTGGACTTTGCACGTCAAGTAAAGGCAAGTGTTCTGGTGCGTGGGCTACGTGCCGTGTCAGACTTTGAGTATGAGTTTGCGTTGTCGGCAATGAATCGACGTCTACACCCGGATATAGACACAATGTTTTTTCTCTCAGCGCCGGAGCATTCATTTGTGAGTTCGTCTTTGATACGCGAAATTGGGGCGCTAGGCCGGTCTGTCGAGCCATTTGTTCCGGCTAACGTAAATGAAGCTATTTGTAAGAAGTTCGCGCAAAGCGCGGATCGGAGGTAGAACGTCATCGACCTCATCAATCTTATTGAACGTTTGGAATCGCTGGTGAGCAGTGCCCAGCGCGTTCCGTTGATGCAAAAATCTCTTGTAGACGAAAAGGCCCTACTTGAGATTATTGACGAGATGCGAATTCGGATTCCAGAAGAGATTCGCGAGGCCAGGCAGTTAATGCGAGAAAGAGAACAGATTCCACAGTCAGCTCAAATGGAGGCTGATCAAATCATTCAGGAGGCGCGAGAGCAAGCCGATCAACTTATCCGGGATGAGGAGATCGTCAAGGAAGCGGAAGCTCGAGCCCAGCAACTCATTGGGGAAGTTGAGGAACAGGCTGAAGCCTCTCGTGAAGAGATGGACGTGTACGCTTTGAATATGTTGCGTGACTTGGAACGTCGTCTCCAGTCACACCTTTCAAGTATCCAGCGTGGCGTGCTTGCTTTGGATGAAGAAGCTGCGGTTGCTGGTGATCTCGAGGACGAGGATCCCGTTTAAGACGGGAGTTCTGTAAGTCGGTCGGGCATCGAACTCCATGGCTGATTTTGTGTTTAATGTGTCCAGGCTTTTGGGTCAGCAACCGGGGGCCCAGCGTGCTGAAGCTGTGGAAGCTCCCTGTGCAGTAATGAAGGTTCCTGAACTAATCAAACCAGTGTTGGGTACGGCCCGCATGACACGGATCGAAAATGCGATTCTTGTTTCGGGAAACATGAGGTCCACCGTCCGGGTTCCTTGTGCGCGTTGTGACTGTGATGTTGATGTTGATGTTGAATTTGAGTTAGCGGACCAGTTCGTACCTGTAGGCTCAGATCTTTCTGAAGAAAATCAACAATACTTGGCTGACTGTTGGCGTTTGGATAAGAGGCACAATCTTGATTTGATCGAAGTTCTCGCAGAAGGTGTTGTGAGCGCAATCCCACCTTTTGCCGCATGTGATCAGGGTTGTAGGGTTTCTGAGCTTGAAGAGGAAACTTCGGGGCCACGTATTGATCCTCGATTTGAGCCGCTCTACAAGATTCGTCAAGATATGTTTCCTGAGGACCTTAAAGATGAGGGATAATGGTTGACTATGGGTGCTCTTCCTAAACGCCGTCTAACTAGGTCCAGGTCCCGAGCTCGTCGTCATGCTACGAGGGCTCGTAGGCCGAATTTGGGCCGTTGTGCTACGTGTGGCTCGCTTGTTACCAGTCATCGAGTTTGTCCTGTATGTGGGAACTACCGTGGTGTTCCTGTCACGGAGCCTACGGGACGAGCATCAAAGTACCGATAATCAGACGGTCTAGTAACGGTAGGCATGGCTGAAGATACGCCTCGGGTGGCCTATGTTTTTCCCGGCCAAGGGTCACAGGCTTTTGGGATGGGCCTTGGACTTTATAAGCAATCCTCCGCGGCTCAACAGGTTTGGCATGCTGCTGACGCGAGCGGAAATGAGTTGCTCACCCCCCATGTCTTCGACGGTGTCGCTGAAAGTTTGCGTCCGACGGATGTTCAGCAGCCAGCCATCGTCGCTACCTCGATTGCTGCACTTGCTGCATTTAACGAAGAACTTGGTCTTCAACAGGTGTTTGTTGGGTCGGGCTATCCTATTAATGTAGTTGTATTTGCTGGGCATAGTGTCGGGTTAGTTTCTGCGCTGGTAGGGGCAGGCTGTACGCCCATAGATGAGGCAGTAGCTCTTGTTCGAGATAGAGGCCGCTATATGGCGGCGGCAGCTCGCGACAAGCCAGGAAGTATGGTTGCCGTGCTCGGACTCGATCCCGCTTCAGTGGAAGCTTTAGTAGAGTCAATTCGGACCAGGGTTCCTGGAAGCTATTTGTCAGTTGCTAATGTGAATTCCCCCCAGCAAGTAGTCGTGGCAGGTGATCTCTTGGCTATAGATCACCTGGTTAATGAGGGGCGTGCACGTGGGGCACGTCGGGTGATCCCGTTAGATGTAAGTGGTGCGTTCCATTCAATAGCGATGCTGCCAGCACGTGAATCTATGCGGAAGCGTCTGCTGGCTGTCGGCATTGATGCGCCTTTTGCGCCAGTTCTTAGTAATGTGGACGCCACTGAGCTAACAACTCCTTCTGAAATCAGAGCTGAGCTGGCAGATCACATCGTTGCACCAGTGCAGTGGTTAGATGGCGTGCGAAAGATTGAAACGATGGGGGTGAAGCATGTTGTTGAGTTTGGACATGGATCCGTCCTTACGGGCATGCTGCGTCGTACTGTGAAGGAAGTTGAGTTGCATAACGTGTTTGATGTGGAATCAGCAAGGTCAGTAGCAGGCATACTTACATAATGAAAAATGCTCTTCGCTTGCAAGATGAACGGGTTTTGATCACAGGCGCGTCCGGAGCGCTTGGTTCTGTCTTTGCGCGTCGGCTTGCTGTAGAAGGCGCTGATTTAGCCTTGCATTACAACTCGAACAGTAAGTCGATTGAGAAGTTAGCTGATGAAATACGCTCTCTGAACCGCAAGGTATTTACCCTGAAGGCCGATCTTTCGACTGTGGATGGTGCGGAAGCTCTTGTGGATGAGGCGCGTGAAGCCCTTGGAGGGCTTGATGTGCTCATCAACAATGCGGGCATTACTCGAGACACGCTACTTGTTCGAATGTCGGACGAGCAATGGGATGAGGTTATTCATACAAATCTTCGGTCAGCGTTTGTTTGTTCGCGGCGGGCAGTTCGGGAGATGCTGCGTCAGCGTAGGGGACGGATCATCAACATTACGTCCGTGGCGGGATTGATAGGAAATGCTGGCCAGACGAACTATGCGGCTGCTAAAGCTGGCTTGATTGGTTTTACTAAGGCGCTTGCTCGTGAGGTTGGTAGTCGGGGGATAACCGTGAACGCGGTTGCCCCAGGGTTTGTTGTATCACCTCTTACCGATGAAATTCCGGACGATATAAAGACCGCGGCGTTGAGATCGATTCCTATGGGGAGGTTTGCTGAACCTATGGAAATCGCTGGGGCTGTTGCGTTCCTGGCCTCTTCGGATGGCGACTATGTCACTGGCCATGTACTTACCGTGGACGGTGGCGTTGCGATGGATTAACTAATGTTTGACAAGGTGTTAGTTGCCAACCGAGGTGAAATGGCGGTTCGTATTATTCGTGCTTGCCGTGATCTTGGGATTCGCTCAGTCGCAATATACTCGGAGGCTGACGCTGATTCGCAGCACGTTGCAATGGCTGACGAATCCGTATGTGTTGGGCCACCGGCTGCCGCAGGCAGTTACCTCAATGTCCCACACATTATCAACGCCGCACTTAACACGGGATGCGATGCGGTGCACCCGGGTGCTGGATTTCTTGCTGAAAACGCATATTTTGCGGAAGTTTGTTCTCGCTATCACATAGTGTTTGTCGGTCCAACTCCTGAAAACATTCGTGCTATGGGGAACAAGACGCAAGCTCGAAAAGCGGCCCAATCTGCCGGGCTAAAGACCATTCCTGGGTCAGACGGGCCTGTTAAAGATGTGAACGAAGCTAAAGCAATTGCTCGGGAAGTCGGATACCCGGTGATGGTTAAGGCAGCGGCTGGTGGTGGAGGACGAGGGATTCGATGTGTGGCAAACAATGACGAGTTAGTTGCACTGTTTCCCATAGCGCAGGCGGAAGCTCGAAGTTCATTCGGAAGCTCCGAGCTCTACGTGGAAAAGCTGATTGAATCTTCTCGACATGTTGAGGTTCAGATTTTGGGAGATGGTAAAGACGTCATACATCTCGGCCATCGAGAGTGTTCGATTCAACGTCGGTTTCAGAAACTAGTAGAAGAGGCCCCGGCACCGAGCCTGGTGGGAAGGGTGAATGATCGAATTACTCGTGCCGCTGTACGTTTGGCGGATTCGATCAATTACACGGGTGCCGGGACGGTCGAATTCCTCTTAGATCCTGATGACAACTTTTATTTCATTGAGGCAAATACGCGTATACAAGTGGAGCATCCGGTGACGGAGGCGGTTACTGGGGTCGATATTGTAAAAGCCCAGATTTCAATCGCGGGTGGTGAACCGTTAGCGATCCGACAACGTGATGTAAAGCTCCAAGGACATTCGATCGAGTTTCGTCTTTTGGCTGAGGATCCGAAACGGGACTTTCGACCAGCCTCTGGAGTTATAAATGAGTTGAGGTTGCCCGGAGGTCCTGGCGTGCGGATTGAT
>MDTE01073076.1_pt1 | contig 110356 bp, 113 predicted proteins | sample 811231 | NCBI WGS metagenome assembly MDTE01 (sample SAMN05326651, study PRJNA326480) | marine metagenome | isolation source: seawater | place: Indian Ocean: Red Sea | collected 2010 | reverse complement strand
CGACCACATAGCGAGTTGGGCTACAGCCCACCAGCACCAGTGGTCATCAAGTCATCCGTTGCAGCCGTATCCTAACTTTCGATGTGGATACATATATCGGGGCAGGTCATATGACTGGCAACGCAAGCTCCTCTTGTTCGGAATCTCGCTTTAGGACTCGATCAATCGGATGGGGGCCGATGGCCCGCGCAGATACCGGTCCACCAGACCGTTCTCCAGATTCTGATAATACCGTTCGAGAGCGGATTCATCAAAATCCCGGTTCCGGTAATAGTAGGCAGTCTCGGGCTCCCACTGCTGGACCCGGGCCAGGGACTCTCCCCTACGCACACGGTTCATCAAGGAGATGACCCGATTCGCCGAAGCCTCGATGACCCGGCAGCCAAGGGTGTGTACGGTATCATCTGGGGCCACCTCGGGACGGACGTGCGTGATGATGTCACCCGTGTCGATGCCCGGGTCGATATGCATGATCGTCGAGCCGACATACTCGAGGTTTCCGTTGACAAAAGGCCAGAAGTTCGTTCCGCTTCCCCGGTAGTAGGGAGAAATCCCGAGATGGACGTTGAGGAACCGGTCCCTGGGCATCCAGGAAATCAGCGGCTCTTTGATGATGGACGATCCATAGACAACCGCCAGGTCGGGTTCGAAATCGGCAATCACTTTCGCCATTTCAGGAAGATTGACCTCCTTGTAGAGCAACGGGAGGCACGGGGCCGCAAAAACATCGTTGCCCGCGAACACGGTTTGCTCGATCTCGTATCTTGAGCGAAAATGACGCGCAATGGGTGATGTCTCCGCCGCCCCCCCCGAGTCGCTCGCCCTGCATTCTGACACCACGAAAGCGTCATCCGCGTGCCCAGAAACCGTGTTCGCGAAGAACTTGTGCCGAATCGCATTGCCGGTGAGGATAACCAGCCTCATCGGGCCCCCTGCCCGTCCTGGGCAACGATCTTCAGGAGTTTGTCACCCAGCCCTGCTGAGGTATCCGTGCTGTATGGCATGACGCGTCCTAGCTCCAGCGGCGAACGGCTTCGGGTATTCATCCTCTCTTCGACGGTAAACGCGAGGTCATAGGCATCGGTCATCCGCCTAAGGGACTCGCCTGACAGACAGTCGCGCGGTCCACCAAAGGGATAACTCATGGCCCGGATCGGCTGATCGAACGTCTGCTCCAGGAATCGACGTGGTCCCAGGATTTCCTCCTCGACCTCTTCCGGCCCCAGCGCTGTTGCGCCCACCGATATGTGTGTGCACGAGTGGCTCCCGATTGCGTGCCCCATCCCAATCATCCCTTCAATCTGTTCTCTGGTGAGGTGCATTCGACCCAGGGCATCCGGGTGGTCTCTCAGGATTGAGTGTTCGTAGATGTGCAGCAAGACGGACCTCGCGGTCGGCCGATCGAGACGATACCGGAACAGTTCCTTGATGCGACCGATCGTTGCCCAGGGGTCGTCGACTCCCCTGGTGAATGACACGCCCAGCCCCGAGTCGTCCAGACCTGCGGCCTCCAGAGCTTCTCGGTAGAAACCCAGGAAACCGTCGATACGGTATTTGGACAGGCAGTAGTGGACGATAATCGGGTTCGCCGGCAGGTTCTCGGTCAGGATGCACGTTGGGATGAAGAACCAGGCCTTGATCCCGCGCTCTGCCAGACGCTCGGCGACTCGGTAGTGATCTTGTAGACCGTCGTCGAACGTAATCAGCAGACCCACGCGATCGGGACCCGAAAGCTTCCCTTCGACGGAATAGGTCGTGGCACGGCCGGGCGAGACGACCTCAAAGACGTCGGCCAACTTCCGGAGCTGTTCGTCAAACGCGTCGAGTGTCGTCCCCAAGAGCCCGGGGAACTCCGGGTCCTCGGTCGAGCTGCGGACGTAGTGATAGCAAAGCGCGACGTAGCCTGCCTGCACCGACTACCTCACCATAGAGAGAATCTTGTCGTAGTCTTCTGCATTGTAACTCACCGTGACCAAACCTGGCTTTCGAATCTCGATGGAGCTGTCCACCTGCGAACAGAATTCGCCCTCACTCGTGGCGTGCGACGCTTCGAAACCGAACATCCTAGCGATTCCGGGCCAGTCGGGCTGATGGAAGTCCACCCCCTAGAATCGGGTAGTCTTTGTTCCGCTGGAAGACGCGAATGGTACCCCAGCCTCCGTCTACAAACACCACCACCTTGACGGGCAGACCCTCCTGGGCGATGACGTTGAATTCAGGGAGGTGCATCAAGAGCCCCCCATCCCCGCTGAAGCAGACCGTGTTCAGGTCGGGCTTGGCAAGTGATGTCCCGATCGCCGTGGGAAGCGCGGATCCCGTGTTGCGCGCAGCGAGTGAAATTTGGAATGTGCCCAGTTTTCGGGAGACCCCATAGCTGTTCGACCAATTTGCTATACAGACCAATGTCGTACACAAACGGGTCGTCGTCACCCATCAGATCCTGAGTCGCACAAATGATGGCCTGTACCGAATCTTCAGTGTCGTATGAGCGCACATGGTTCAGCGACTCCTCGGCGATCGACGAAACCTCCAACTCTGTCCAGGTCGATGCGGACTCGGCTGCCTCAAGGTTCCTGAAATTTGCGACCGGATCACCGTAAAGGCAACTTACCTCCTTGGACACCTGATTCACGTCCGTCTTCTAAGCGGTGGATCGCGATCGCATAGACCTCCAGACCAGAGGGCATCACCAACCAGCTGGTCGTGATGGGATTTCACGGTTTCGACAGTCGCATCCGATGACGCCTTTCTGCTGTCCTGGCGATCTGACGATAATCTCTGTGGCCTCGATCGTCCCACTGCCTCGACAGTCCTCGCGCTTGCTAAGGTCCTCATAATCCTTTCCGGTCTCGTCCTCACCTAGGTATGCAGCGATCACATCTCGTCGTAAGCCGACGAAAACTCGGCAACGTGTTCGGGGGAACCTCGAAATTCAGGCGCGCCAGCACCTCGGCGTCCAGGCGACCCGGCAGGAGAAAGAGAGCGAGAAGAAAGAAGCGTATCACACGCGTCTCGGATTACGGCAGTGTCAACTCGAGATCTTTAAACCAGATATTCCCACCGTGATCCTGCAGCCCGATATACCCGGGCGCCATCATCTCACAGAACGGCCGCTCGAACTTGTTCGGCGATCCATCCGGATTCTCTCCAGCCTCGGTCCACTGACTCAAATCCGCCTGCATTGTCAGCTCATCGTTCATCACCACCGTGACCTTCGATCCATCCGCCGTCAGCACCATCGTGTTCCACTCACCCGCTGGTTTGCACGTATTCCTGATCGGCGCCAGGCAGTCGTAGAGGGCCCCGCTGCAATGCGTTGTCGCCGGCTCTTTCCCGTGCGTATCCAGAATTTGAATCTCAATCCCCGTCTGAACCGGATTCTCCAGATCCGTCCACCTGAAGAATACTCCACTGTTCGCCCCCTCATCGTGCTTAAAACACAACGACAGCTCGAAGTCTCTAAAGTCATCCCGCTCGGTATACAGATACTTTCCTTTCAGAGCCTTGCACCGAATACACCCGTCTTCAACCCCCCAACTCTCCAGATTACCGGTAATCCCCCAGCCATTCAGGCTTTCCCCATCAAACAGAGATATGCTTGTACTCATCTGTTCACCTCAGTCGCGGGTTTCCCTTTTGCGTTTTGCACTTTGCATTTTTACTGGATCTCAACCGCCCTCCCGGATTCCGCCGACGCGTAGATCGCATCCGTAATCTTTTGCACCACCAACGCCTGCTCCAGCGTCGTCTTCGGCCGACGTCCTTCCGCGATCGCCTCCGCAAAGTCCGTCACCGGCCCCACGTGCACCATCGTCTTATCCTCGTCCCCTTCCCACATCGTCTCCGACTCGACGCCGGTTTCGCTCACAGCTCGATGGTAGATGATCTCCTTCTTCGCTGACACCATCTCCAGATCCAGCGACCCTTCCGACCCCACCAGCTGCCAACTCAATCTTGGCGTACAGGTCATCATCTCCCCACGCTCATAGTGAATCACGATGCCATCCTCACACTGAATCGTCGCCGCCAGATGGGCCTCCGCATCCGACGACGGATCCGCCAGCGCGCGAAACTTCGGCGGCACCGTCCACATCTGCCCCAGCACCACCCTTGGCTTGACCGTCCACCCGGTCACGCCCAACAGATAATCCAGGTCATAACACCCCCAGTTCGACATTATCCCACCACCGTTCAGATCCCGCCGCAGCCGCCAGACCGGCGGGTCCTTCTCCGGAGGTGGTCCTCCTGATCCCAACGCCCGACAGTGCACCACCCGCAAATCCCCCAACGCCCCACTCGCGTAGAAATCCGTAATCGCACCCGCCGAGGGTAGAAAACGATACCGACTCGAACAACACGCCGCGATCAGGTCCCCCCGCGCCTCGATCAGCGTCCTGACTTCATCCGCATTCCGCGCGACGGGCTTCTCTGTCAGCACATGAAGCCCCTGCTCGAATGCCTTCAACGCCAAATCCACCCGCGAAATAGCAGGCATTGCCAGTACCACCCCATCCATTTCCCCGTCCGCAATCATATCCGCACCGTCGACATACTTCTTCGGCACGTCATACATCCCCGCCGCTTCGTTCCGTCTTTCCTCGATCAGATCCGCTACCGCCACCAGATCCACCGAGTCACTCTCCGCAGCCCACTTCACGTGCTGCGACCCAATCACACCACATCCGATAATCCCAATCTTAGCCGCCAAATCATCTCCATTCCCAATGAATATTCAAAACCCACCCCCTTTCCTTCAGGAAAGGGGGCCGGGGGGATAGGTCGGTAGGGGGTGCCTCCGCCTATGACAATCGTCTCCAAACCTCACGCCCCTAGCCTGCCTGTCCCGCCGTAGCCTTGGCGAAGGTGGACTGCTAGGGGTGGCCCACCTTCTCGCTTAGGCCATCGCCGGATCCACTCCCATTCGGCCCCTCCCAACCCCTCTCGACCGATCGTAATACGTCCACAAATCCTCGAGTTCGAATTCCGTCTCGATCTCCTCCACGCTCACATCATCCATAAGCGACGACATCACAAACGTCGCCTCAGGCCGCATGATCTCGAACTGCACCCCCGCCCCATACGTCGCCTGCACATCACCCAGCTTCTCCTGGTTGAAGTCCAAGTGATACGCTTTACAGTCCAGGTTCACTTCCGCGAACGCAAACGGCGCCAACAGTCCTCTCTTCACGAGCGGCTCCTGATACCCCTGCCACGCCAATCGCCGCCCACACATATCCACAATCACGCTCTCGTTCGCCTGACTCACCACCAGAAACATCCCGTGATCGCGCGCGATCGACTGATGCCTTGAACCACCGTGGAACATACTCGGAAAGAACGCCGCCCGCGCCTGACGCCGCGCCAACGACATCGCCACCTCCGGGAACTTCAGATCGAAACAGATCAACATCCCCACCTTCCCCAGATCCGTCTCGAACGTCGGCGCCGTCTCCCCCGGCCTGACATCCTTCCCCTCGATCTCATTGCACGTCGGCTGCATCTTGTGATACCGTCCGATCACCTCCCCATCCCGCCCAATCAGCACCGCAGCGTTATACACATCTCCATCCAATTGCTCGTGCATCCCCACAACCACGTGCGTCCCCACCTCCCGTGCGACCTCTCCGATCACCTCAGTCGTCTCCCCGGGCACAGGTTCCCCAAGCCACGCCGGATCCCCCTTGGGACAGCCAAGCTCGCGAGCTACCTCCGTAAAACACACAAAGTCCGGCCGATAATCCTCCGTCCGCCTGAGGTGTTCCGCCATCTGTTTCCGATTTTCATCAACGGACCTGTATCCGCCTCTCGGAAACGCCACACTCAGAATCCTGGCTCTACGCATACTAACCTCCTGCCATAAGCGCCGTCACGCTGAGCAGAGTCGAAGCGTCGACCTAAAGGAACCACTACGCGCCAACATCAGATAGCTACCTCGACATCCCGTCCGATCTCCTTCATCCTCTTGATCAACCCCTCCCATGCCTCCCTCTGCTCCTCCGTCTCCCAAACCGCCTTGAACCCAAACGCCGCATACAACGCGATCGCCCTAACCCGCGTAACATTCGTAGTCAAATACGCTTTGTCATGCCCGAGCTCTCGAAGCCGTTCGCACACTACCGTCATCAATGGCTTCCCGCTCCCCTGGCCCTGCGCCTCCCGACTCGTCGCCACCCAGTGTATCCGCCCCCAGCGTTCTCCTCGCCAATCATTCATCCACGCCGTATTCGTCGACACCGGAATCCCATCCCCGTCACACACAAATGCCACCCGCTCCCCCAACACCGATTCATCCCGTCCATACTGCTCCCAAAACAGATCCGGCCGAAGCGCCCCATACCCCTCACACTCCAGATGGATCCGCATCCAATGGACCTTATCCCCCGGCTCATACCACCGCACCGAATATCCCTCCGGCATGGCAAACCGCGGAATCCCCTCCAGATCCTCGCGCACCATCACCACAGAGAGGCTTGGGACATCCTGTATGGGTTCGTGTTGCGTCTCTAGATTCATTCGGTAGCCCAGTGGCAAAGCCAGAGAGAGGCCAGAGTTCAGACAACCGCACCACTGGCGAAGTTTCGCTACAGGCTTCTATCAACAACGCTGTGTCTCCGGCCCCGAGTCCCGCACATCTGCCGCTGTTAAGATCCAAGTGACGACTTGCCTTCACGTCGCGGCCTACACAGCGTAAACCAGGCCCCGCGCCAAGCGGAGACTCTTTTGCATACTTTTCTGGTCGGTCAGAAAAGTAGGTCGACGCAGAGGGGTGCCGAAACCGGGGATTGGGGTCCCACCAACAGCAAAGCTCTACGGGGACGAGTTACCGAATTTCCTTCTCCCCGACCATCACCTTCTTAATCGCAATCCCAAACGCCTCAACCTCATCCCCACCTCTGCGGACAACGCCCAACCTCCCGCTAAACACAACATCATCCACTGCCACCTCCGAACACCCTTCCTCACAAAGAAAGAATATATCGTGAATACCTTCTCCCTTGATCTCAAACGCCGTCACCCGCTCATCCGCATACAGCCGCTCAACCGAAGGATGCTCTGTCTGACCCTCAGCCATCGGCCACAAAACCGCATCCATCCGATTCGGATACGTCCCTTCACGGGTACAAGAAACCTCCCAAGCCGGAAACTCCCCCATCAACCCATACCACCCCGCCGCCGGACTCGTCTCCCCCTTCTTCGCCGTGATTTCCAGTCCTTCAGTATCCACCGGCAAAATCGACAGATTCCCCATCCCCTCATCCCGAGTCACGATCCGTCCGCCGTCTGTCTCGATCTCCCCCGCCCGCATCGCCACATCCCCCTCTAGGTCAAAGATCGGCGCCGGATGGAACAGCTGCTCAAAGGTATGCGATTCCGAATCCTCCCCGAGAATCCGATCACACAGAATCCAATACTCCCCCTTCACATAGAACATCGCCCGCCGATGCACGATCGACTCTACGAGCTCAGGCTGCTCCTCGGCCCCAAACCGATTCTCCCCCCACGCCTCACAGTACTCACTGCTCACGAAGTCGAAGGCATCCTCACTCACCCAGGTGTTCTCCCCTTTCGTCTTGAGCTTCGCCTCATCATCAAACCGCCGCATCTGCCCCATCCCATCGACCATCACGACATTGTGGGCCCGCGCCGACTTGAAATAGTGCGTCAGCTCCGTCGCCGCATAGCTGTAGATGTTCGGATCCCCGATCAACAGCCGTCCGTGACTGTAGAGCGCAAAGTTCAGCTTGTCATCGTGCTGATGCGACGCCCCCCACGGCGCCCCATCAAAAAACAGATGCTGCCCATCCTCACCCCACTGATTCCGCATCACATACAGCCCCGCATCATCCCACGCGTGCGAACAGTGATCCGGCGCCGTCCCTTCATCCCCGCGCGACGCACCCCACCTGAAGTCATTTCTATCGAACGCTTCAGCCGCTGCGCCAAGCAGAGCCGCGGGGTCCATCGGATTCGGATTACAGTCGTTGAACGTCGGCAGAATATGGTTCGGCTGAGCCGCGAACAGATACATCTCGTGAGCCCGCTCCACGAGCGACGTAAAGTCCTCCGGCAGCTCGACCTCCCGAACCTTAGCCGCCTGCACCACAGAGAACAGCGACGACGTCGGAAACACGTGATACCCGTGCGTCAACTCAAACTGGAACCCATCATCGTAATACGCAAAGCTGTTGATCCACCGCAGCCGCCGCATCGCCACCCTCAGATACGTATCCGCCAGCATCAGCTCTGGCGAAAACAGCGTCGCCACCGCCAACCCCGAACACTCGACCTGATACCAGTTGTTCGCCCCCCCACAGAACGCCATCGCATACCGGATGTGATCCAACCGCGAATGCGCCAGCATGGCGTGCAAATTCTCATCGAACGCCTCGTGACCACCCATCGTGGCAACCGCCGACGGCCACATATTCGCCTGCCGGTTCCCCACCTCCAGCGTCCGCCACGGCCCCTGGATATGCCAGTGATTCGGCAGAGGACACTGCGCATACCACGACCTCAGAATTCGCGCCGCCGTCTCCGCATACTTATCGTCTCCCGTCGTCTGAAACGCGGACACCAGGTTCCGAATAAACGGCATCGCATTCAGGCTCACCGTCGACTCCACATCGTCGAACAGCCTCAAATGCCAGTCGATATCACTCCCGAACTGATGCCGCACCAGCATATGCGCCCGCAGGGTCACCAGATTCTCACAGATCCCGTCCGCGTCTTCCAGATCCAACTGCATCTTGTAATCCGGCGTATGTGCGTCGCTCTGCCACGCTCGTCTTTTCAGCATCCCCCCAAGCTCACTCAGCGCTACAGGAGAGATCATTTGCGTCCCGTAGTCCTCGGGCTTGATGTGCAGCCGCTCCGCCCGCGAATGATCCACGAGCTGCCCCCACATCCGCTCCTCGAGCGTGATGAGATCCGCCAGAATCGGCGCATCTGACTCGCGCGCCACATCACACATCACTCGCACACAGTCCGCCATCGACTGCTTCTCCAGGGCCGCCTTCCGCTGATGCGCCACCGATGCCAATCGCGCGCATCCACACACCCGCCACAGCTCCGCCTCCGGATGATCCGCATACAGATACCCGAACAGCGCCAGCACCGTCCCGTTCAATAGTCGCCCATCCCCATCCAACACAGATGGATGGAATCTTCCTTTGTATCCCTGCGTATTGAACGTCAGCAGATAGTCCGCCACCGCAAACGTCTCATCGCTCGGCTGCGCCCCATCCAGAATAAGTGTCAGGGCAGACCTCGCCGCCCCCTCGAGTCCCCACGGATCGTCGGGCTCCCAAGGCAATATCTCCGGCGGAGAACCCGCCGGTGGATTGGACGCGTACTGTCTGAGTACCTCGATTTTCTCTATCATGTCATTCTGCCCGCCTCGCGTAGCCTTGGCACTCTAAACCACCCATCTCAAAACTCACTACTCAGCAACCCATCACTCTGCACTCGCCTTGATTCCTCTGGGAACCGTCTCTAAACCGGCCCGTCTAGCCCATACAATCGCTCAGTTGGAGACCCTATACACCGACTTCCATCCACCTGCCTGCTCATCATCCTACTCACCACGGCCTGCGGCACATCGACCCCCTCCATCTTCCAACCCGCCCTCACCGATGAGGAACGGACGCTCGAGTTTGGCACCTGGTACTCTTACGCCTTCAGCGTCGACATAACTCGAATGATCGATCCCGCCGTCATCGCCTCCTTGGGCACGATCGACCGAGAATCCACGATCTAGGTCATCGTCCTGATGAAATCCGAATTCGCTAAATGGGAGGCCGGACAGCCCTACACAACCGCGTTCGAAGCCACGACCACAGGCTGCGATGTGAGTGTCCTCTTCGACACGAGCGACGACTACTGACTCGTCATCAGCAACCGAACCGGCACGACTTCCACTGCCTGCGGCATCCTCGCCAATGTCTTCTGGCAAAACCCTTGACTGGGTCCCACCCCGCTCAAAATTTTCTATTCTGCACTCGCCTTTGACTCTTCCCTGAAGCCTGGATCCTTCCACTTGGAACGTCTCTAGGTCTGCCACTCAATAATCCGCTCCAGATTTCCACCCTTAACGAAACCCCGTTCCTCCTCCGAGTACTCCGCCATATGGACGTCGACTATCGATGGCGTCCCACTTCCCCAAACCATCCGCTCGGGCCCAAAGGCTTCGACAACTCTTCTGGTAAACGGCTTCGCGCTCTCATACAGTGGCGCGTCGTCCTTGAAGTGGTTAATCCCCGACAGCTTCACATAAACGTGGTCGAAACGCGCCAATTCGAGCACATCCACAAACTCCACCGGATCCCCTTTGTGCGGCTCCGCCAGATGATCGATCAACACCGCCGTCTCCGGATGATCCGCGATGACCGCATCCACCTGTCTCGCATAGTCCGGCCCAATATGCAGCTCCACAATGAGCCCTAACTCGATCGCCGCCTCCCACATCGCCACCACATTCGTATCGCTGAACGAGTCGAGGTATTGCTCTTTCCCCCGATGCGCATGAAACCGCGTCGCCACGACCTTCGACTCCCTAACCACCAGGTCTTTCATCTTTGCTACGGCATCTGGATCCTTCGGGTAGAAGAGGCTCGTGATTCTGACCCGATCCGGCTCCCGCTCCTGGCAGTCCAGTACAAGCGAATGATCATCCCCATAAGGCTCCGGGTGCACAAGAATCGCCCGATCAATCCCCTCCTCCTCCATCCGCTCCAGGTAAACAGCAAGCGGATCCTCCACCATGTTCTCAGTCTTCGGGTGATACACCGCGTCGGGGTGAAACGGATACTTCCCCGTATCCGACGAAAACATGTGAGCATTCCATTCTATTATCATCTTCTCGACTCCGTCATCCTGAGCGCAAGCGAAGGACCTCTAAGGGTTCTGGACCATACCATCACCCGGTTCTGGCCGACAACGCCTAACTGGTAGTGAGCATCAAGATTGGAAGAAAAAGCCCTGCGGAAGCCCCCCTATCCGTATCTCCCAAACCACGGCGCGTAGCAACTCGCCCGTCCCCTTTAGTTTCATCTTGTGCTAATCCCTTGATAATCATTGAGAGTGACCTCCTAAGCAACGTAGTGTTGTGAAGAGACCAATCAACGCAGCACTACAGTCCAAGGAGGCCCTATGTCGCAATACTACGTCGGTATCGATCTGCATACAAGAAGCGCTCAGTTCTGTATTCTAGATGCCCAAGGAGTCGTCGTCCTGGAACAGAGGACAGCCTGCGATCTGATGGACATTCTAGAGGTCCTTTCTCCATTTGGACGCCAGATCCAGATCGCTGTCAAGAGCACATACAACTGGTATTGGCTTGTCGACGGTCTGATGGAAGCAGGATACGACACCCGCCTCGCCCACGCCTATGGTCTACGGTTGATCACCGGTGCCGAAGTCAAGACTAATCGACGAGATGCCTACTCGCGCTCGATATCTGCGCCTGGGAGAGTTGCCGACTACCTACATCTAACCGAAGGAAAAGCGTCCCTTCCGGGATTTACTCAGGCGACGAACGAACTTTGTACGATTCTGATCCGCCATATAAACGATCCTGCGCATTCAACTGCGCCAGTATAACTGCGATACGTTCAAGACCGATGAACTCAAGGTCATATCACCTAGGGTAATCGATGCGCTCGACATACCTGAAGCGACGTATCTTTCAGAAAAGATGAGGACCGAACAAGCCGATCTCTTCTCTCGACAGATCAGCGAACTCGAGAAAAAAATCAAGTTGTCGATCAAGAACGAGCCGGTGTTCGACCTCCTAAAGTCGATACTTGGGATCAAAGACATCCTAGGGATGACGGTCTACTATGAAGTCGGTGACATCCAACGCTTCAAATCAGACAGAAACTTCTCATCCTATTGCAGGCTGGCACCACCGATTACTGTCTCTGCTGGCAAGAACTACCAAGCTCGCGGAGGCAAGCAGGGCAACCCATATCTCAAATGGCCCTTCTGTGTCACAGCAACGCAGGCGGGAAGAGCTTACGACAGGAGCAGAAGGTTCAAGCAACGACACACACGACGGAGAGCAGGGGGCATCGGTAAACTCAAAAAACGCAAGAAAGACCAAGGGGGCAGTCTGCCGTATTGACCGGTCGCTCTCAATAGATGTTCATCAAGCCTGAGCTGAAGGCGAAGGAGGGTGACCGCTCTTGCCTTTCACCTCCCGTAGTACCCCTTCACACATTCATCCAACACCCTCTGCGTCCTCAACCCACTCTCCCCGGTCGAAGGACACGTCCCTTCCCCCCTCAATTCCGCGATAATCGTCTCCTGCAACGGCTGCCCCACGTGCTGCGGATTCCTCACGTGAATCGCTTCCTCCTCCCCACCCGCCATCCTCACGATGACATCCGTATCATTAAACACACTAACCCGAATCTCCCCCTCTGACCCGGTCAACGTGATCGTATCATCCCCGTGATCCGCATTGAAATTCCAAACCCCCGTCCCCGCCACGCTGTCTCCGAGAATAAAACTCATCACCGTCACATCCTCAGCCTTATAACTTCCCCCGGTATTGATCGCTTGCCCAGCCACCCACGTCACCGGCCCGACCATGTAATCCAGAATATCCATCCCGTGCGACGCCAGGTCATAAAACTGCCCCGCCCCCGCAATCTCCGGATCATACCGCCACCCTTTGGCTTTATCTCCCGTCGCCAGCCGCCCGTAGTGGACGATATGCACACTCGTCAGCCTCCCAATCTTCCCTTCCTCCAACAGCCCCTTCACGATGTTAAACCGCTCCAACCCCCGCCGATAAAACTGCACAAACAACGGCGCCCCTTTGGCTTTGAACGCCGCCACCATCTGCTCGCATTCCTCAGCATTCATCGCCATCGGCTTCTCCACCACACAAGCCTTCCCCGCCTCCGCAACCTTCAGGGCATACTCGCAATGAGTTGATGGGGGCGTCGCCACAAACACCGCATCCACTTCCGAATCATCGATCAACGCCTGCGCATCACCATACGCTCTCGGCACCCCGTGCCGCTCCGCATAATCCGCCGCCGCCGCCTGATCCCTCCGCATCACCGCCACAAGCCTGGAGTGCTCCGCCTTATACAGTCCAGGCCCATTCTTCACCTCACACACATCGCCGCATCCGATGATTCCCCATCTCACGTCTTCCATTGCGTATCCCATTGCGTATCCCATCGTGTGACCAGCCTCAGGCCGGGAATCCTTCGATACTCGACATTCGGTGTTCGATATTCATCATTGCCGCCCAATAGCTATTGGTTATTGGAGAATACCTCACCCAAACTCCAACACCTTCTCCTCCCCCCCATACCGCAAGCTCACAATCCCCGACCCCCATTCACCACTCACAAACGGACTATCATACACCTTCTCCGGAGCCAGGTCGATCGCCTCCCCATTGATCTCCGGCAACCCACTATAGTCCGAGTAAAAAGCGAACTCATCTCCACCAAGCCCCCGATACACGACCTTCCCCTCTCCCACCTCGATCTCCTTCTCCAGCACCGCCCCCTGAAACGCCTCTCCATCCGCGTAATCGCCCTTCCTCCCCACCTCAATCACAATCACAGCCAGGTCATCCAAACACCTAAGCCACCTCCCATCATCATCCACCTCATCCCAACAGTGCGGGCAATCTCCCGATTGCCCAGGCGCAGGGCTCCCTCCCTTCCCGCTGATCACTGTCACCCCCGCATACGCCCCTCCACTCTCCACAAACACCCACCCATCTCTCTCGACCGGCTCACTCAGTCCCTTCGACGATATCCAAACCCGACTCTCCCCCGTCTGATAGCTAAACCTCCCCGTCTCCAGCTTCTGCGTAATAAGAGTCCCTTTCTTCTGCACCGACCAATGCTGATTCACCGTATTCGAGTGATTTTGCAAATTCAAATGCGTATCCACCGCCAAACACTCCGGCACAATCGCCGCATCCGGATGCCCCTTGAAAATCACCCCTTGCCACCGATTCTGCGCCGCCACCGGCGACCAATCCTCTCGCGGTCGTGCCTCCATCATCAACGTCCCCATCACAAACTCCGGCGTGCAGTAGCTATACCGCAAGAACCCACCAAAGTCCTCCCGCATCCCGTTATACCGAAACGGCACCAACGGCGGATTCGTCTCGTCCTCCAGCCCCGGCTCCTGAAGCCCCATACACCGTTGCGTGACCTCATACGCCCCACGCTCCTCGACCTCCAACGCAAGCCGCACCACCAGCTCCGGCAGCCGATACCCGCTCGTAATCACCACCCAGTCCGTCGGCGACACCCGCATATCATCCCGCCGATCCAGATACAGATTCACCATCGTATCTACCGCCCCTCCCGCTCCCGTCCGACTCGCCGACCCCTGGTAAATCCGCGTCTTCCCTCCACCACGAACACTGTCGATCTGCTCCTCCGCCCACGACGCCCAATAGAGGTCGAGAAACTCCCCCGCCATCCGATGCAGCTCTTCATCCTCCGCAAAATCGTAAACGGTGTACCAGTTCTGAACCGTATGCGCGTTGTAGTTCTTACTCGCGATCTCGACCGTCTGGCCATTCGCCGCCCGCGACCTGAAATACGCCTTCAGAAACGCTGACCACATCACGTAATGCTCCCACGCCGTCCTCCCATCCTCAAACTGCCGATCGGTGTATTCCTCATCCTCCTTTAGTACTCCACAGAAGAACCATACCGTCACAACCCCCATCGAATGATGGTTCTCCGAATTCGCAAACCGCCAGATATGCTCCGTATCCGCCCGCAAGTCGATGGACGCCTTCTTAGCCCACCTGTACATAACTTCCAGCATAAGCGCCCGAGTTCTCGCATCAAGTCGAGAACCCGTCTCACCGAAGCCTTGGCGTAGGCGGATCCCGCTAAAGAAACTCCACAGCCTGGCATACAGTGCACCACTCCAATGAAAACTATGCGCCTCATACAGGTCAGTTTCGTGCGCGAGGTAATGCTCAAACAGCTCCCGCAATGCCTCATTCGCAGTATCAAGGCCTTCTCCCAAATGAAACGCCTGCATCGCATACATATTGACCGAGTGCGCATACTTCCGCGTAAAATTTCCCCTGTCATTCCAATCCCACTCGATCTCCTCCTTCTCAAAGGGTTTCCCCCTCTGCGCCTCGATCCTCCCCGCACACCGCTCCTCAAACCTCGCCATAATCTCTTCAGTATTCATGCCTCATCACCTTTGTTAGCAAGAAGTGTGGGACCGGCTCTTTAAGCTGGGAACGTATCTGCGCCGTGGTAGCCCCTGCCCCTGCCTAATCCCAGGCCATTGAACGCAAAAACCCCTTACCATGGAGGTCACGAACTCTCCGACGTCCGTCAACTTAAACGGCAAACCTTTCTCAACCAGCCCGGTATAGTAGAGCCAGCTTCGGTACTTAGCCGGATTCGGAACCGGAGGTCCTAGTCCTATCCGGAAGAACAACGGAGTCCCTCCGCGGCTACTGGTTCATTGCCAACTTCAAGAATTTCAAAGAGCTCGCCGTCCTGATGGGGTTTTCACGCCGCACCGTCCTGAGTCAGGCGGCAATCCTGTTCGGCCTCTCCGAGATCGAAGGAACCCGAACCGAATCCAAACTTTTCCAATGGGATGATGACGATGGCCTCCTCGAGAGATAGGTAACTAGGCCTCGCCTTCGAAATCCAAATGTGCCCACTCCCCCTCCTGGGCGTCCACTTGACCGGTTCCCTCAGCCGCGACCATGAACACATCAGAATGCAAGCCTCCCTCTGGATAGGCCGCTACTGACCCGGCCACGCCCTCTCCCAACCCCCCTTGATTTTCTCATGGTCCTTCGTGTTCTTGATGGCGAGTTGCCTTTGACTTTCCCTTGGCGCCTCCTAGCGTCCTCCTGACCCGCCTTACCGCAAAGCGCGAAGGGGGTTGGCGGTTCCAAGGTTGCCCACCCGCATCTCAACGCCAGGATTATCGGGTAAGCGCCTCCGGACGTGAACGGGCCGGTTTTCCTTTCGTGTCTTTTCTTGTATTTCGTGGTCTTCTTTTTACTTAAGAGATCTTCTCTACGCCGCTAATGCCAAGATTGTCGAACCAAACACCCGGACACACCACCCCCTCCGTGTCTTCCGTGGTTCCTAGGTTTTCGCTTTGAAAAAGAAAATCAATATAGACGCCCTAGAAGTCGGAATGTACATGGAAGCCGACGTAAGAGAAGCGACGAAGGGGAAGGCCGCCACACCCGACTCAGCCAAAAACGTCCTCCTCCTCGGCTCCGGCGTGCTCATCACGTCGGAGACCCAGATCCGCCGCCTCAAAGAAGCCGGCCTCAACGACGTCACCATCGACACGTCGAAAGGCAAAGACAGCGACGCCGGTGTCGCCGTTCAGCAGCCTGTCGCCGTCCCGCAAGAACGCCGCAAAAAATCCCTCCCCGGCGGCCGGAAAGTCGAATACAAGGAAGAGCTCAAAAAAGCCCGCGCCACAAAAGAGGTCGTCAAGAACCAGCTCAAGGAAGCCCTCGGTGACATCGCCATCGGCGGCTCCATGGACCGCAAGAAACTCGACGCCGGCGCCAAGCTCATCACCACCAGCGTCCTCAACAACGTCGACGCCATGGTCGGCCTCACCCGCCTCAAAGAGCACGACCCGTACACAGCAAACCACTGCATCAACGTCACCATCATCACCCTCGCCGTCGCCCTCGCCGACGGGATCGATGAAGAGACGGCCCAGATCCTGGCCACCGCCACCCTCCTCCACGACATCGGAAAGACAAAGGTTCCGCTCGAAGTCCTCAACAAACCCGGCCGCTTCGAGCCCCACGAACTGAACGAAATGAGGAAGCACACCACGTATGGACGTGACGTGCTCTACGACATGCCCGGCGTCACCGAAGAGATGATGCTCATCGCCACCCAGCACCACGAGATGCTCAACGGCAAGGGCTATCCCAACAACCTGATGGGCGACGAAATCCACCGCTTCGGCCAAATGACCGCTATTGCAGACGTCTACGACGCCCTCACCTCAGCCCGGGTTTACAAACCCGCGATGCCTCCGCATTTCGCTCTGGGCCGCATCTACCAAAACAAAAACATCGAATTCAACGGCGACCTGGTCGACCTCTTCGTAAAAACCCTCGGCCTCTACCCCGTGGGCTCTCTAGTGCAGCTCGACACAAACGAGGTCGGCGTCGTCGCCGAACCCAACCCCGACAACTTCCGCCAGCCAAAGGTGGGCTGCTTCATCACGAGGTACAAGAAATTCCGCCAGTTCCCCTACCTGGTAGACCTCGCCAACGACCCCCAGGAAAACCGCAAAATCGTCAAAGTCCTGAACCCCTCGAAATACAAGATCGACGTCGATAAAATGATCAAAATGTGTACGGGTTGAGAAAGTCAAAACCCAACACGAAGACACCAAGAAACCCCACAAAGAAATCTGGGGGACACCGAAGACCTGCCCAATACGCCCTTCTGGGTTTTGCCCTTGGTTTTCTTGGTATCCTTGGCGTCCTTGGTGGTTCACTTGGTTTGACTTTCGACTTTCCGACCTTCGACTAAGGACTTGAACAATGATCATAGACAGCCACCTGCACGTCTGGAGCGACAACCCCACCAAATACCCCTGGGCCGGCAAGGGCACCGAAGAGGCAGGCACAGCGGAGTTGCTTCTGGAGACAATGGAGAAATCCGGCGTCTCCAAGGCCTGCATCGTCCAGCCTATCCATTACGTCTACGACAATACCTACGTCCGCGACGTACTGAAACAGTACCCCAAAACCTTCTCCGCCATCGCCATAATGGACCGCCACCGCCCCGACGCCGCGGAAGAGTTGGAGCGTTTGGTAAAAGAGGATGGCTTCGAAGGCCTCCGTATGCACCTGAGCCGCCCCGACGACCCCGCCGAATGGGCCGCCGAAGACCAGTACCCCACCTGGAACAAAGCCGCCGAACTCGGGGCATCATTCCTGAGCTTCGGCCCCGCCGAAAAACAGCCGGCCGTCGAACCCATAGTCGCCCGCTACCCCACGGTAAAGGTCGTACTGGATCACCTGGGCGGCGCCCCCTTCGACGAATCCGATCCTTTTCCTTTGCTACAGAACGTCCTCAACTTCGCCAAATACCCGAACGTCTATGTCAAATTCACCCCTCAGGCAGGCAGATCCAACGAGGACTACCCGCTACAAGACACCCATCACGTCTACGAACGCATCTACGACACCTTCGGCCCGAAACGCCTGATGTGGGGCACCGACTTCCCCCACATATTCCGCAACATCGGCTACCAAAACGGCCTTGACCTCTTCCGCGAGCACATGCCCTTCCTCACGACTGAAGACCAGGACTGGCTCTTCTCCAAAACCGCCCTTTCCGTCTGGAAATTCGGCGAAGATTGATTCAGCACAAAGCTCACCTCTGCAGAAAGCAGGGCGCAAAGGAAGGGCGGGTTGGGTGATGGGTGCGGGTGTCTGGAGGGGTCCTGTGGCACACGAGGAAGGGGGGCGGCAGCCGCATGGATTACGGTGGTAGGGTGGCGCATCCCCGGACAAACGAGATGCTCAAGCCTCACTCGGCCTGGCACTACCGGGGCCTAGCCCCTCGCGGCGCATAAGCGAGCGCGTTTTGGGGCACCTTTGAGGCGCAGTCAAAGGTGCCTCGCCGACAAGGGTCGGCGAAACAGAGGGCAGGGTGAAAGCCTGGCTGTAAATACTGGCATCCCTATAGCAAACCATTCGGAGACACCTATCGTTCAAACCTCGGCTCATTCGCCTTCCAATCCCTCTCGAGCCGAAACGTACTCCCCTCCAGCGGCAGCTCAATCCTCTTACCTCCCCGCACGTGCGACTCCACAAACGCGAATATCAACTCCTGATTCGCCCGCGCCAACCTGACATCACACCGGGTCGCTTCCCCACTCTCGAGTCCGTCCACGAGATCCTCGATGAGTCTCAACGTCGAACTCCCCCGCTCAACAGGCGGGAATTCGCCATCCACCCAAACACTTCGCCCCCTGTAGTCCTTCTCCCCCTCCTCCCGAATCCGCCACTCCCGATCCGTCCCCAATGCGGTCACAGCACCTTTCTCCCCAATCGCCTCGACTTCGAGACCTCTCCCCGAATTCAGCGCATACGCCATCACACCATTCGCAAACTGAATCGTCCCCTCCCCGGTCGGATCCTTTGTCAATCGGTCTCCCTCGATCAGCTCATCTCCATTCGGAAAATAAGTCTGCACCCAACTCGCCGGCTGATCCCCATTAAGTCGCATTAGCAAATCAAAGATGTGACTCGCCGTATTAAACAACGTCCCCGTCGTATGACTCACCACCGACTTCAGCTTGCCGATCCGCCCACTCTCGATCACCTCAACCATCGCATCATACCCGACATCCCACCGCCGATTCGTCCCCAGATGAAACAGCACGTTATTCCGCTCGACGGCCTCGACCATCGCATCGGCATCGCTCATCGACGCCGCCATCGCCTTCTCCGCATAAATCGCCTTCGCCCCGTGTTCAGCCGCGTACACGACAATCTCCGCCCGCTGCTCCGGCTGAGTCGCCACACTCACGATATCCGGCTGCTCCCAATCAATCATCTCCCGATAGTCGGTGTACTGCTTCTCCACGGGAACGCCATACCTCTCCCCAACCCGCTCCATCACCTCCGGCCGAGTATCCGAACACGCCACCATCTCCGTCCGCTCACACGCTTCATATCCCGCCGCGTGTGAATAAGGCGCCCGCTCAACAGGCACCTCATTATCGATAAACGCCCCCATACGACTGCAGCCGACCAACGCCGCTCTATACATATCAATATCTCCCAAAAGTTCGCACAGAGAACTAACAAGGTACACGTCAAGCCTACCCTCCCTCTCCTGCTAGCGGGAGAGGGCTGCTGAGTCCGGCCTGGTTCCTCGCCGTGCGAAGCGGGCGAGGGCTAGCCCAATCGGCTTCGATGCAACCCGGTGGACTACGTATCCCTTGTTTCCTTCGTGGCTTCAGTCGCGCCAAAGCTCGACTTGGCGAGCGACGGCGGATCGTGTTAGCTTAGTTACATGCCAAACCTAAACAACAAAACCATCCTCGTAACCGGTTCCGGATCCGGTATAGGCCGAGCCGCCGCCATATGCTGCGCCAAAAGTGGCGCCCACATCCTCGCCCTAGACCTCGACACCGACGGCCTCACGAGTTGCGTCGAAGAGATCCAATCAGCTGGCGGTACAGCCTCGGCACATGCAATCGACGTTCAAGACGCCGACGCAGTAGAGTCCCTCTTCAGCGACCTCGCCAACTCCCACCCCCATCTCGACAGCGTCATCCACGCCGCCGGAATCCTCGAAGGCGCCCTCGTCCCCATCGACAACTTCGAAGAGTTCACCTGGGACCGCGTCATCGACATCAACTTGAAGGGCAGCTTCCTGATCTCCAAACACACCGTCCCCCTGCTCGAAAAAGCCGACAACGGTGTCCTGATCCTGGTCGCTTCCGGCGCCGGCGTCAAAGGCGGCAGCTCCTCAGTGGCTTACGGTTCAAGCAAAGGCGGCGTCCACGGCCTCTCCCTCGTCCTCGCCGCCCAGTTAGCCGACCGCGGCATCCGAGTCCACGGCATCTGCCCCGGCGCGCTAGCCACCCCGCTAAAACTCCGCCAGGTCCAAAAGTCCGCCGACAAATCCGGCCAGTGCGTGGACGAGTTAACGGCTCGCCTGGGCGACCCCGAAGGCGTAGGCAAGATCCTCGCCTTCCTCGTCTCCGACGACGCCGACTACTTCCGCGGCAGCCTCTTCACCAGATAAACCCGTCGCGCTTCGTAGGGTAGTTGTTCATTTAGGCGCGAAATCACATCGTTGTGTCCCTGGCCCCAAGGCCCACAACGCTCGGAGAAGCGGCCGCCGCGCTTAGGATCCAGCTTACTCCTCGATCGGTACAACGCGGCCTACACAGCGATATAGGCCCCGCGCCCAGCGGAGATTCTTTTCCTACTTTTCTGGTCGGCCAGAAAAGTAGGTCGGCGCAAAGGGCGCCAAAACCGGGGGTAGGGGGACCAAGTGATAACAGGGTTTGATAGGAAACCACTATGAGATTAGGCATCGTAGGCATGCTCCCCGGCGACTTCCGCACCCACACCGAGGAGCACTTCAAAGCAATATCCGACCTCGGCTTCACCGGCGCCGGCTTCCATTTCCCTGGCGAAGAAACGGGTAGTATTCAGGACGCCGACATTGATCACGAAAAGAAACTCTTCTCCGACAACGGCATCACCCTCTCCCAAATGGCCATCACCTACAAAGAATGCCTCTTCGACCCCGAACCCGCTCCTCGTCGACTCACCATTCAGAAGATCATCGACACCGCCGCCATAGCCGCCGCCCTCGAAGCCCAACACTTCCTCATCCGCCCCGGCAGCCGCAACCCCACCGGCAGCTGGACCCCCCATCGCGACAACCACACCGATGCCGCCTGGGACCTGTTCATCGAAACGCTGGCCGAAGTCGCCAAAGGCCTGGAATCCCACGGCGTCACCGCCGTCATGGAATCCCACCTGGTCTCGATCCTGAAGAACCCCGAAACCTGTGTCCGCATGGTCGACGAGGTCGGATCCCCAAAACTCCGCATCGTCATGGACTACGTAAACCACTTCGAATGCCTAAACCAGGTCTACGCCAACCAAGATCGACTTGACCACATCTTCGACACGATGGGCGCCCTGTCTCCCGTCATGCACATAAAGGACATCTCATTGGGCAAGGGCCTGGTTCTCCACATCGAAGAGTCCATCCCCGGAACCGGCGAACTCGACCTCGCTCATTGCTTCCGTCTATTCCAGGCCCAACACCCAAACGGCTACGGCCTCATAGAACACCTGCCCCGCGAAAAGATCGCCGAAGCCACCCGCAACACGCTTTCCATTGCACAAGAAGCCGGAATCCCGATAAAATGACGCTGAAATGTGATCCCACTGCCTGTACATAAGCACCCTCTCCTGCTAGCGGGTGAGGGCTAACACGACCCTGGCCTACCTCCTCCTATCGTTCCCACCCAAATCCCGCGGCCCCTACGCCTCCGTGTCCTCCGTGGTTCCCTGGTTTTGCCTTTTCAAATCGCCGCTGAATGTCTCCTAGCCCCCGGATCCCCCGCCGCGTAAAGGGTATCTCCTTCTATAACCACCATACTGGGATTCGAAATCGTCCCATCCTTAACCCTGAGAGGATGCCCTCGCCTCTCGAGCTCCACTCGCACTTGAGAGTCTATCCCCGCATTGATCTCCAACTCCCCCGCATCGAGATACGTCTCCCCTCTCTTCGGATTGGGATCAAACGAACTCTGATGATGAAACGAACAGAACCGCGGCACCGTCACCGCATCCTTTGCGGACATCCCAAAATCAATCCGATCGATCAACAAATTCAGCATCGTCTGGTCCTGCCGATCCCCACCAGCCACGCTCAGCCCCATCACTGGCTTGCCATCCTTGAGAACAAGCGTCGGCGTCAACGTAATCCTCGGCCGCTTCCCCGGCTCGATCACATTCGGATGCCCCTGCGTGGTATTCAGACTCCTCAACCGATTCCCGTGCGTCACTCCCGTCCGTCCCCCATCGTATGATCGATCCACATTCGCGCTTGGCGTCGCCGCGACCACATTCCCCCACTTATCCGCCACCACGCAGGTCGTCGTCCCATCTCCCCACGGCGTAAAGCCTGCACCTTCCTTAACAGCCTCCATCCCCACCGGATCCCCCGGCCGCGCCTCTCGCGACGCCCTCGCCATCTCAATCAACGGCTGCCGCAACGCGGTGTATTCGTCCGACAAAAGTTCCTTCATCGGCACATCCACAAACTCCGGATCCGCATAATACGTATCCCGATCCGCCATCGCCAACTTCAGCGCCTCGACAATGACGTGCACGCAGTCCGCCGAATTATGCCCCATCCCTGTGAGGTCGAATCCCTCGACAAGCCTGAGCGCCTGCAACAGCATCGGCCCCTGCGTCCAGGTGTCACACTTCGCCACCGTGTATCCACGATAGTCCACCACCACCGGATCCTCGATCCGCGTACGATGATTCCTGAGATCATCGATCCTCAGAAACCCGCCCGCATCGATCCAGTCCTTCTCCAGATCCTCCGCCACATCACTGCACCGCTCATTTCGCCCATAGAACCGATCACAGGCGGCTTGTATCTTCTCCTCCCGAGTCCCGTCCGTCAGCTGTTCCTCCTCAACAAGCTTTCGAAGAGTGACAGCGAGGTTGGGCTCCCACCCGAAGGGTGGTCGCGCCGAAGCTTCAGCGGAGGCTGACGCATCGAGTATCTCCAACGTCGGCTGAACCACCTCCTCCATCGACTTCGTCCCATAGGTCTTCAGCGTCGTCAAACATAGGTCCACAACCGACGGCACCGGCGCCATCCGAATATCCCCAGGTCCCGGAATCCCATTCTGCATATACCAGTCGATCGCATCCACCGACAGGGGCGCCCGTCCCATTCCGGATAAGGACTTGGTCTCCCCGCTGACCGCATCGTAAATGAGCAGCGGCACCTCCCCCCCAATACAACACGCCCCATGATCCGTCACCTGAAGCGCAAACATCGTCGCCACCGCCCCATCCGCCGCATTCCCTCTCGCTTCCAAAATCCTTATCCCCGCCTCAACCGCCCCAGCCCCCCCGGCCGCCACCGCCCCACTTGTACCAGACGCCTCCCAACCAATATCCTCGATTTTCATCCTAATCCTCGCTCTGTAGAAAATCCCACTCTCCTGCTAGCGGGCCTGTCCCACCGCAGCCTTGGCGAAGGGAGAAGAGGGTGAATGTCGGCCGGCCGGCTCTATCGCCGGACGACATTCGGGTGGGGGCTCGCCCCGCGCCGCCGCTCTCTACTCCATCAATCTCATTCCAGGCACCACCGCATCCATCGGCCAATCCACAACCCGCGGTCCAGTAACGCGTTCACATCAACGTCCCCATCAACGCTTAAAACAACGTCTTCGAGTTCCCCAACAAGCCGAGCCAGAACCACCCATGCCGGCTCCACATACCGCCTAGCCACTCCCCATCCCTCTCCAGATCATCCCAGCCCGTCCCCTCCGGCTCCGCCCCTCGATCATCCTCAGCCCACCCTTTGATACTGATCTCCGTGTATTTCTCCGACCTCAGATAACCAATTACCGTCCTCACATCCCTCACCTGAATCCCAAGCACACTCTCCCCCACCATCAACGCCGTCGCCGCCCTCCCCGCACGACGATGTGCCCCTTCCCTTTCGCTGACAGCGCCACCGTCACCCGATCCGTCTCACCCCTGCTTATCACTAGCGTAGGCACCATGCCCCCCTCCCCTGTCCCTACCCTGATCCGATCGACCGTCAAACCATCCACGTCCTCAAAACCCCACACAACCACGGTCGGCTCCCCATCCCCGTCCACTGGCCCCAGAGCATCCGCCCACTCAGATCTCCCGATCCCAGCATCCTTCCGTCTCGCTTCCAGGTCCTGCCGAAACGTCCGAAGATAGGTACCGTCACGACCCACTGCTTTCCCGTCATCCCCTCCACTTTCGTGTCCTTTCGTGTATTCCTGACCGCCATAGCCTTGGCAAAGGTGGTTGGTGGTCTTCTTTTTACTTTCCTTCGCGTCGTCGCGCCTTCGTGCTACAGGTGTTCTCCCCAGAAGAAACTCTTCCTCCCGTCGATCCTCCCGATCATCCACACCCGTAACCCCCACCCACCGCTCGAGCATTCGCCGTCACACGAATCCCCGCCCGAGACTCGAACCCGAGGGCTTCGTTCGTGTATCCGTCCACCTCGATCGTCCGCATCACCTCAGCTTCGATTGTAACTGGCACCTCCGGACACGTACCTAAAGAAGGTTCAAGCGCCTTGACCCGCGGCGCCTTAAACGCCTCCCAATCGCCGACGCTCTTCAACTCTCGCCACGCAACGAGATCCCGCCGATTCACCTCCCGCACCCGCTCTTCGAGATACCGATCCAACACCCCGGAGGCTTCAACGCGCTCGTGCTCGTCAAACAGATCAGTGTCAATTCGCATTTCACCAACCTGATGCCAAGCAATCCTGGTTTCTCTGGTGATTGGTCAGTTGTCATTGGTCATTGCTTCTCGTTTGTCACTTGACATCTGACACTTGACCTTGCCCTCCCGCCCAATCCGCCATAGACCCAATCCCCTCAAGGTGTTCAATGTATCCCCACCTTACGACCGACCAACGATTCTCAATCTTCGATTCTGGATTCTCGATTCTCAACACATTGATCCCACAGTTAAACAAATCCCAATCACGTTCCGCCTGTAAGTCGACCCCGTTAACAAACCTGTACAGATCGTCCAGGATCCCCCCATGCGTCACCACCACCACTCGATCTCCTTCGTGTTTCTCCGCAATCTCCTCCAAACACGAAGTACAGCGATTGTATCGCTCCCGAATCGACTCTCCCTCCGGAACCACCGCCTCCACATCCCTTTCCTCATATATCCGCACCGCCTCCGGTTCCCGCACCCTCGCCTCATCCAACAGCATTGTCTCAATACACCCCAGATGCCACTCCCTCAACCGCTCATCCGCCACGATCTCCAACCCCACCACATCAGCAACCGACCGAGCCGTATCCATCGTCCTCTTCAAGTCACTGGAGTAGATCGCACGGATAAGCCCGCGCTGCCCACGGAACCGTCTCCCAAGCGCTTCGGCCTGCGCCCGCCCGCGAGCGTTGAGCTCTGAGTCCTGCCATCCCTGTATCCGACCCTCTACGTTCCACTCCGTCTCCCCGTGACGTATCACCACCATTTCTGTCATCATAAATCCTCCTCCTCCCAATCTAACCTCCACATCCGCCATCCCTCTCCTGCATTCTCCACCCTCCAAGTGAGGTGCAGCCGATACGCTGGGACATAGGTTTGGCCAATGGTTATTGGCCAATACCTTCCTTGCGGTACACAGAAAAGCCGCGCCAAGATCAAAGTCTCAACGCGGCTCAAGATCTGCCGTTCTACCTGATTACTAATTACTGACTACTGCATACTGAATCCCTCCGAAGCGCAGCGAAGGAGGCACCTACTTCTGCTTCTGCGTCCTCCGCCTCAAGAACGTCGGATACTCGAGGTCATCGAGCGACAGCTCGTCAAGTGGGTTCTCCGTCTCCTCCTCCTTCTCCCCTTCCTCCTCCGCCTCTCCACTCGCCGGCGCCGGCACCCCGTTCGTCCGTTGCCTCATGAAAGTCGGCACCTCATCCCCCAGTCGTCTCGACGCCGGAAGATCCCGCGACATCTGCAGCCCATTCCCCCGAACCGGGCCCTTCTCCGAAATCCGGAATCCCGTCGCGATCACCGACACGCGAAGCTCATCACCCAGCGTATCATCCAGCACCGTTCCCCAGATCACGTGCGCATCGGTCCCTGCCGCTTCCGTGATAACCGTAACGGCATCATTCACCTCGAACAACTTCAGGTCGCTACCCGCCGAGATATTGACGAGCACACTCTTCGCCCCGGTGATCGAAACATCCTCCAGCAGCGGACTCTTGATCGCTTTACCAGCCGCCTCGATCGACCGATTCTCTCCAACCGATCCACCGGTCCCCATCAAGGCATCTCCGCCCTGCAACATCACCGTCCGGACATCATTGAAGTCCAGGTTCACCTCACCCGGAATCGTGATCAGATCCGAAATACCGCGCGTCGCCTGATGCAGCACATCGTCCGCCATCCGGAACGCGTCTTTGAGCGTCGTCTCCTTCGAGCTCACCGACAACAGCCTCTGGTTCGGAATCACGATCAGCGTATCGACCGCCTCCTTCAAGGCCTCGATCCCCGCATCCGCGTTCCGCATCTTCTGCTGACCTTCCATTGAGAACGGCTTCGTCACGATCCCGACCGCAAGGGCGCCCGCTTCCTTCGCAATCTCCGCCACCATTGGAGCGGCTCCCGTACCCGTACCGCCACCCATACCGGCCGTCACAAAAACCATATCCGACCCAGCCAGCTCCTCGGCCATCTGATCGCGACTCTCTTCGATCGCCCGACGTCCTACATCCGGATCCGCACCTGCTCCGAGCCCGCGCGTCAGGTTCGTCCCGATCTGGACCTTCTTGTTGGCTTGAGACAGCTCCAGCACCTGCGCATCCGTATTGACCGCCAAAAACTCCACGCCGCCCAGACCGGCCTCGATCATGCGATTCACCGCATTCCCACCGGCCCCGCCGACGCCAACCACCCGCATCTTCGCCTGATTCTCATTATCTACGATTGAAAATGTGACCACGTCACGCCTCCGGTGTATTCCATCGAGGGAGCGGGGAAAATCCTGTTTTCAGCACGAAGCGGGGACCTCGTGATTTCCTACCTGACTACCTGACTGTCTACGCACTTCTATTCTTCAAAAACAGCCGCCTCACAACCAACGTGATCAATATCCGTGCTCTGTGTCTCTCGTTTTGCTTTTAGAAGAAGTCCTTCACCCACCCCTTCATCCGTCCCAGTATCGAATTGAACATCTCCCCATTCCCATTCACGAGATGTCCTTCACGATTCTGATGATTCAGCCCGAACTGCACCAGCCCGACACCCGTCGCGTAAATCGGCTGCGTCACGGCGTCTACGAGACCCGTCACATTCCTCGAGGTCCCGATCCTGACCGGCATATCGAAGATCTCTTCTGCCAGCTCAGCGCATCCATCCACCATCGCGCCACCACCCGTCACGACCACACCGGCCGCCAACAGGTGCGCGTAGTCCGTCCGCATCAGCTCCCGATGCACGAGGGAGAAGATTTCGTCCATCCGCGCCTCGATAATCGCCGTCATCTCGGCCCGCTCCACCTTGTAGTGCGGTCGACCTGCGATCCCGGGCACCTCGATCACCTCTTCCTTGCTCACCAGCGAGGACAGCGCGCAACCGTGCATCCGCTTCAGTTCTTCCGCCTGCTTCACGGGCGTGCGCATCCCGATCGAGATATCTTGCGTCACATTCTCGCCACCCAGACCGACCACGGCCGTGTGGCGGATACTCCCGCCGTAGAACACCGCGATATCGCTCGTCCCACCACCGATATCCACGAGTAGACAGCCCATCTCTTCCTCGTCGGGCGTCAGCACCGCGTAGCTGGACGCGATCGGCTCCAGAACCAGGTCTACCACCTCGACGCCGGCGCGCCGGATACTTTTGCAGATATTTTGCGCGCTTGTCACAGCGCCTGTAACGATGTGCACGTCCGCTTCGAGGCGAACACCTGACATCCCGATCGGATCCTTTATTCCGGGTTGATCGTCGACCAGGAAATCCTGCGGTAACACGTGTACGATCTCCCGATCGAGCGGGATGTTGATCGCCTTCGCTGCCTCGATCACTCGCGCCTCGTCATTCCCCGTGATCTCGTTCTCCGGGCCCGACACCGCAATGACGCCACGGCTGTTGAAGCTGCGAATGTGGTCACCCGCGATGCCCGCGTACACGGCCGTAATCCGTGTATCCGACATCTGCTCGGCTCGATCGATCGCTTCCTGGATCGACTTCACCGTCTTCTCGACGTTGACCACGACACCGCGCTTCAGCCCGTCTGACGGCGCGCTTCCGACGCCGGTGATCTTAAGGCCACCTTCCTCTTCTACTTCGGCCACGATCGTACAGATCTTGGTCGTCCCGATGTCTATCCCGACAATGCGATCGCCCTTGACCATAACGATCTCCTTTCTCAGTCCGGTATACCGGCGGGTGTCCCGATCTGCGTCGAGTCCACACGCGACTTTCCGGCCACCACTTGATTCTCGTAGCGCAGGTCGATATAAGCGAGATCCTTCGTTAGGCTCTCGCCGCTTGCCATAAAGGCGTGGAAGTTCTGAATCTGATCGGAGATGCCGGCGAACCGAATCTTGAGTGTCAGACCGTCTGCCAGGATCAGATCGCCCTCGAGTGCATTCTCGAGACACACTTCGGAGACACGGGTCCAGAACTCGGGCTGCTCGCTCGAAGCAGTCACGAGGAACCGCGCCACGGTCTGGCGAACCGCGAATTCTGAAAGGGTCGAATCAGCCAACACGCGATCCAGACCCGTCACGATCGGAAGGTCGAACGGCAGATTCGGCAGCTCGAAACTGACCGCATCCACGTCGAACCCGACCAGCCCGGTATCGGTCGATAGCAAGGCCAGCGGCACACGCTCTTCGACCGAGATGACCAACGAATCTGGCGGCCGCCTCAAGAGTAATGCGCTCCGTACGAGCGGATGAGCGACGATCGAATCCGTCGCCGACTGCAGATTCGCCTCGAACAGGTTGGTACCCTGCGCGAGCCCCGACCGGGTCACGACTTCCTCAGCCGTCATCAGGTCGCTGCCTACGACGCTGATCCCCTGGAGCGTAAACAAATCGCTCCCTTGCAGTCCCGAATACGCTTCGGGCATGCTGGCCCCCACTGCTGCCAGGGCAACCAGTACAGCCCCGATACGCGCAAAGCCCTTCGCCCTGCTTGGCTTTGGCTCCGTCGTGGCCGCGAACACCCGGGCCCGCTCTTGCTTACGACGTTTGGCGCTCCGAACCCTCCCGAGCGCCTCGCCGTTATACATTCTCGATGCCGAACTCACCGACGATCCGAACCTCTGTCTCAAGGTCGATTCCCTCCCTGTCGAGCACCCGCTCTCGCACACGCTCGATCAGCTGTAATACTTCAGCGGCCATGATGCCGCCTGTCGTAACCATAAAATTCGCGTGAACGTCTGACACCTCGACGTTCCCGATTGACATTCCCTTACATCCCGACCGGTCGATCAGCAGACCGGCTGACGTTCCATCGGGGTTCTTGAACACACATCCAGCGTTCCGCTGCCACACCGGCTGGGAAGCCTTTCGTTCAGCCAGCATCTGATCCATCTCGGCCTGGATCGCGTCGGGATCACCCTCTCCCAGCATGAATGCAGCTTCCAGGATCAGAAAGTCTTTCGGAATTTCAGCCTTCCGATACCCGTGACCGATCTCCTCTTTCCTCAGCGTCATCTCGGTGGCGCTGTTCAGGTCGATCCCGCGAATCCAGAGCAGATCGTCGAACGTCTCTCCACCCCAGGCCCCGGCGTTCCCTCGAACCGCCCCCCCGATCGTTCCGGGGATCCCGCACCCGAAGGCCATTCCCGATCGACCTTCTCGCTGACACCGCCGGCTGAACACCTGCGTGCTCGCTCCGGCTTCTACGCGACCTCCATCGGCATCGAAATCGACTGCCGTCATCCCTTCAGATAACCCGACGACGACACCGCGGAATCCCGCGTCCTTCACCAGCATGTTCGTGCCGCCCCCGATCGGTAGCACCGGCAGTTCCGCGTCCTTGATCAGCGGAAGCGCGGTTGCCAGGTCTTCAGCGCTCGACGGCAGAAAGAACACATCCGCCGGACCACCAACACCAAAGGTCGTGTGACTTGCTAGCGGCTCACCTTCGAGCACCTTCCCGGTCGCGATTTTCGCTAACTCTTTGGCGAGCGATATCGCGTTTGCACTAGCCGCCATCTAGCTAACGGTGGGGGCTGTCGGGGTGGTTCCCCCGCTCTCCTGCTCTCCCGCTCCCCCGCTCAGGCTTTTCGCGATATCCACAGCCGTCCGCTCGATCGACCCCGCTCCCATGACGAGAACAAGGTCTCCAGGCTCGAGAGTATTCATCACGGAGCCAGCGAGCGCGTTCAGCTCTTCTTCGTAGTGACAGCCGTCGATACCATCTGCGATCGATCGGCCCGTGATCCCGGGGATCGGCGTTTCACGAGCCGGATAGATGCCCGTCAGCCAGCACACGTCGGCGCGTGACAGGGCCGTCTGAAACTCGCCCAGAAAATCACGCGTCCGGGAATACAGGTGAGGCTGAAAGACTGCCACAATGCGACCGTCCGTGATCGCCCGTCCCGCTTCGATCGTCACGTCGATCTCGGTCGGATGATGTGCGTAATCGTTGACCACCGTGATGTCATTTCCCGATCCGACAATCTCGAACCGTCGTCGCACGCCCCGAAATCGCTCCAGTCCTCGGGCGATGTGCGACCAATCGATGTCCATTCGTCGCGCGGCCCCGATCGCGCTCAGCGCGTTGGCCACGTTGTGTCGTCCAGGAACCTGAAGCGATGCATCTCCAACTGTCTCACCGCCCTCGACAACCGTGAACGAAGTCTTCAACCCCTCCGACACCATCTCTTCCGCCGTAAGAACCGCTTCCTCACCAAACCCGACATCGACCCGCGCTCGCCCTGCAGGAACAGTCAGCGATCTGGAGGCCGGATAGTCGCTCGAGATCACGGCGGATCCGTCCTCAGTCAGGCCACTCAGAAAGGCGTCGAACGTCTCGACGAGATTGCTCTCCGAGTCATACAGATCCAGATGATCGGACTCGAGCGATGTCACGACGGCGACCGTCGGCGACAGTTCGAGAAACGCCCGATCATACTCGTCAGCTTCGACCACCCACACGTCACTATCCCCAACCCGAAGGTTGGATTCTGGACCTTGCACCGCACCGCCCACAAAGGCAGTGGGATCGAGTCCGGCAGTTTCGCAGATGGAGCTGATCATTGCAGTCGTCGTTGTCTTTCCGTGTGTTCCTGAAACAGCCACCAATCGCTTCCCGTGCGTCATCTCGCCGAGCAGCTTCTTACCTTCGACGATTCGGATCCCCCGATCGCGTGCGGCCACCAGCTCAGGGTTATCCGGCTCAACTGCTGGTGTAAAAACCACGGTATCGGCTTTCCCGATGTGATCGGCATCGTGGCCGATCCGAATCGATACGCCGATCGTCTCGAGCCGCTCCGTAAACACCGAGGACGCTCGATCCGATCCTGAAACCGTGCTCCCACCCCGAACCAGCATCTCGGCCAGCGCACTCAGACGAACACCGCCGATTCCGACGAAGTGAACGTCCTTCATCGTGTCGTCCATCAGAGCCGGATCAGGTCTTGCGACGCGAGCGTATCGACGATTCGGTCCGCCGCGTCCCCGACACCGCGAGACGCGCTCTTCTCCGACATATGAGCGAGCCCGACCCCGTCACCCATCAGCGCGCTCACAGATTGCCCGAGCGTCTCCCCGTTGATATCACGCTGAAGGATCATCTTTGCCCATCCCGCGCGTTCCATCGCTCGCGCATTCAACTCTTGATGATTCTCGGACGCTGTGGCCAGCGGAACGAGGATCGCGGGGATCCCATACAGATTCAGCTCCGCGATCGTCATCGCTCCGCCCCGCGTCACAGCCAGATCTGCCGCCCGGTAGGCCGTCGGCATATCATCGATAAACGCGACAGTAGAAACCCGATCGCCATACGGTTCTGCGTCCCGACTGCGATCGTCGTAATCCAGGGGGCCCGTTTGCCAGACCACCTGAACCTCTGCGTCCATCAGTTGAGGAAGCGCGTCACGAACAGCATTGTTGATCGACCGCGCGCCCTGGCTTCCTCCGACGACAAGCAGCGTCTTGCGATCCCGGCTCAGCCCAAATGCTTCTCGCGCCGCTTCACGTCCCACATCCTCTTTGGCAATCCGCGTAGGGTTTCCGACCACTGCCTGCGCTGAACCACCAACCTTCCGTGTCGCATCCTCAAACCCGAGCATCACCAGCGATGCCGCGCGCGACAGCACTCTCAGCGTGATTCCGGGCAACACATTCGAATCGTGAATCGCCAGCGGAATCCCAAGCATCGCAGCGGCCAACCCGACCGGCCCGCTCACGTATCCGCCCGTACAAATCGTCAAATCGGGTTTGAAGCCTCGTAGGACTCCAAGTGACTCCGCGATCCCCTTCAGCAACACAAACGGAAACAGGATCAAACTCGCATTCAGCGACCGACTCAACGAGATCACCGAAATCTGCTCGAGATCAAACCCCGCCTTCGGCACCACCCGACTCTCCACCCCTCGAGCCGTCCCCACAAACAGAACCGTCGCCTCCGCACTCCGTCGCTGTATCGCCTCCGCAATCGCCAGCGCCGGAATCGCGTGCCCGCCGGTTCCTCCCCCCGCTATCAAAACCCGGGGCGCATGCCTGAGTTTAGTGCCCGCCACCGAACCCGAAGGAAGGTTCTGCCTTTCCTCCGTGTCCTCCGTGTCCTCTGTGGTTGCTTTCGCCTTTCCCACGAGAATCTGCCACGCCGATCATGGCACTATCTTCCGGACAGGACAGGCGTCCGAATCCTCGACCTAGGCCGCCTCTGCCACGACACAGACTCCTCCACCAGGATTCCCGCCGGCTGTTGCGCGCTCGTCCGCCCCACGTTGATCAGCAACCCCGCGCCGACCATGGTCAGCAGAAGAGACGATCCCCCATAGCTGATAAACGGCAGCGGAAGACCCGTCGTTGGCAGCATCCCGATCGACACCCCCACGTTAATCAGTGCATACACCATCACCATAAACGTGAGCCCCGATGCGAGCAGGAACCCGTAGAAGTCCGGCGCCTGACGGGCGATCTTCAGCCCGAGATGCCCAAAAAGCAAAAAGCCGGCGAGCAGACCGAGCGTACCCATCAGCCCGAGCTCTTCGCCGACAATGCTGAACACGAAATCCGTATGCGGTTCTGGAAGGAAGAAATACTTCTGCAGGCTCTTGGTCAGACCCAGACCCGTCAGCCCGCCGCTTCCCAGCGCGACCAGCGACTGCGTGATCTGATACCCGTCACCCTGGACATCTCCGGTCGGGTTGAGAAACGTCATCACACGCTCCTTGCGATACCCCAGACCGAACACGATAAACGCCACAAAGGGGGCCGCACTCAGTACGCTCCCCGTCAGATGAACCACCTGCACACCCGCGACATACATCATCAGCGCGCAGGTCAACCCGATCGCCAGCGCCGTACCGAGGTCGGGTTGGAGCACGATCAGGAACATCGCCAGCGCAACCACACCGGCGTGTCGGACATAGTCTTTGAAGTCTCGGAGAGCGCCTTTGTCGTGATTCAGGCGATCGGCGAGGAAGATGACCAGCGCGAGCCGCATCAGATCGGCCGGCTGGAACGCCCCGAATCCCGGAATCGGAATCCAGCGATACGCGCCACGTACTTTGCCGACCCCGAACAGCTTGAGCATCACCACGATACCCAGACCGATGAACCCGGCGATCAGGATCCACTTGGCGCACTCGCGTACACGGTCGAGGTCCACGTGCATGGCAATCAGCAACGCCACGACGCCGACCAGCGCACGCAACACCCAGCGCTGAAAAAAGAAGTGACCGTTGTCGAAACGAAACTGGGCAAGACCCGAACTCGCGCTATACACCATCACCAGGCCGAAACCGACCAGGGCAAGCACGAGCAGAAACAACTGCAGATAGGCCTTACTGTCTCGCCGGTCTTCCGAAGATGACACGGGCAGTCCGAGGGACGTATGGGGGAGCTCGCGTGTGGGGCACGCAGGCAGGATGGGGACGACCGCCAAAGCGGCCGGTTGTTTCCGGAGCCTCAACGACTCCGTACCCGGAGCCTTCACGGCTCCGTGATTCTACTTCGTTTTATTCAGATCCTACAAAGCCAAGTTCTCACCCCATTCTTGGGGAAGGGGTTTCCTTGGCGTCTATTGGCGCCCTTGGCGGTTGAAGGGGTTCGCCTCTTGATTCTCTTGGTGTTCTTGGTGCCCTTGGTGGTCAATGGGCTTGCCTTCAAAAAACCAGCGCCTCCACAACCTTCTCAAGCGCTATCCCACGAGACCCCTTAACAAGCACCAAATCCCCCTCCTTCATCGTCTCTTTCAGGAGCGAGATCACAGGTTCCCGATCGGGATACGCGTGTACATGCGTAACGGGCAGGCCGGCCTCCACAGCACCGGCCGCCATATTGTCGGCAAATTCACCGACGGCGACAAGTTCGTTAATTCCACAAAGTTGCACGTGCCGTCCGAGCTCGAAATGGGCCTCTTCCGACCCCGGTCCCAACTCGAGCATATCACCCAGAACGGCGATTCGCCGGCCCGGCACGTCGATCTCTTTCGCCGCCAGCAGGGCGGCTTTCATCGATGCAGGATTCGCGTTATACGCGTCGTTGAAGACGCGGACCCCGTCCTTCTCAGCGATCTGGCTACGCCACCGCGTGAGTTCGAAGTCTTGCAGCGCCTGTGCAGCGTCCGACAGGGGAACATCGAGCGTGGCGCCGACGGCTGCTGCGGCCAGGGCATTGTAGGCGTTATGCCGCCCCGGTATACGCAAATCAAAAGATTGGCTCTGCAGAGAGAAATGACCGCAACCCTCCCGGTCAAGGACGAATCCCTCCCCACGAAACTGGCAGTCCTCTTCGATGCCAAAGCCCAGGAGTCTCCCCTTTGCTCTCTCCTTAGGCAGTAACAGGTCATCGAAGTTTAGGATAGCCATTGAAGACTCGTCCAGATACTCCAGGAGTTCCCCTTTGGCTGCCGCCACTCCCTCCACAGAGCCTAAAAATTCTAAGTGTGTGGGCCCAATATTCGTGATCACACCGATCGTTGGATCGGCAACTTCGCACAGATACGTCAGTCCGTGATGCTCACTGATCCCCATCTCGATCACCGCCACCTCGTGGCTGGGTTCGAGTTCCAGGATCGTCATCGGTACACCGAGTCGCGTGTTCTGATTCCCCGGCGTCTTCAGCACGCTATAGCGTGTGCCGAGAACCGCCGCCGTCATATCCTTCGTCGTCGTCTTTCCATTGCTGCCCGTGATCCCGACGACGGGAATGCCGAATCGTTTGCGATATGCGCGAGCCAGATCGCCCAGCGCCAGATCGGGTGCGTCGACACCGATCAGCGGTCCATTGGCTGTATTGTCGGCTATCCAGCCCTTTTGGACAATAGCGGCACTGGCGCCAGCCTCGAACGCCGCGTTTACAAATCGATGCCCATCCGTCTGTTCCCCTTGTATCGCAAAGAACAGTTCCCCGGCCTCGAGTGTTCGATTATCGAGCGAAACTCCCGTCGGCACAGATCCTGATTCGCCAACGAGTTCCCCCCTCACCCACTCCGCCACCTGCTTCAAAGAAACATCGGTCATTCGGAATCCTGCTTTGACTGAACGCCGAGTTCCCGAGTGATCCGGTCCGCAGGACCGGATTGTATCGAGGGGCCGGCCTTACACATTGCCATACCCAAGCTCGTTGAGCACTTCCCTGACGACTTCCCGATCATCAAAGTGAATCGTCTCTCTCCCAATCACCTGATAATCCTCGTGCCCCTTCCCTGCCACAACCACAAGGTCTCCCGACTCCGCTTCTCCAAGGGCGAGTGATATCGCCTTCCGCCGATCCGCTTCGATCAGCCTTGGCGCCTCACCCAGACCCGGCAGAATATCCTCGATGATGTCGTTGGGATCTTCTGTCCTGGGATTGTCTGAAGTCACAACCGTTAGGTCGGCTAGCTCCGCCGAAGCACGCGCCATCTCAGGTCGCTTACCTCGATCGCGATCGCCGCCGCAACCAAACACGGAGATCAATCGTCGCGATGCGAGCGCCCGTCCGGCCGTCAAGGCGTTGACGAGACCATCCGGCGTGTGTGCGTAGTCCACGAACACCCCGAATGGCTGACCGGAGTCGATGCCTTCGAAGCGTCCAGGAACCTGAACGTCTCCCAACGCCTGAACGATCGTCTGCGAATCGATTCCCATCACGCGACACGCCGTAAGCGCCGCCGTCGCGTTGTATTGATGGAAGTGACCCGTCAACGCCAGATGTCCCTCGACGGGACCGTCCGGCGTATCGACCGTGAGCTCCGAGCCACGGAAGTCGGTCTCGAAAGACCGGACACGATATTGAGCCTTCTCATCCTGCCCATAGCCGACGATCTGAGCTGACGTGCCCTGGACCATCCGGTCCGCAGCATCGTCGTCCACATTGATCACGGCGTGGGCGGTAGGATCTAAGTTGTCAAAGAGCGAGGCCTTCGCGGCCGCGTAGTCGCTGAACGTTTCGTGAAAGTCGAGATGGTCGCGTGAGAGATTCGTAAACACCCCCACGTCGAACCGAACATCATCGAGCCGGTTCAGGCTCAGACCGTGTGACGATGCTTCCATCACGACGGTCGTGCATCCCGCATCCACCATCTCTCGGAACAGCCGCTGGAGATCGTGCGCTTCCGGCGTCGTGTTCGTCGAGGTCACACATCGGTTGCCGACTCGGTATTCCACCGTGCCGATCAGCCCGGTCGGAACACCTGCCGCGACAAGGGCGGCGTAAATCAGATACGTTGTTGTCGTCTTGCCGTTTGTGCCCGTAACGCCGCAGATTATGAGTTGATCCGATGGCTTGCCGTAGAACGTCCGGCCGATCGACGCGAGCCCTCGATCCGTGTTCTCGACGATCACCTGTGGGATCGCCACATCCACTTCGCGATCGACGATCACCGCCGATGCGTCGGCCTCAACAGCTGCAGTAACAAAGTCGTGTCCGTCTCGCGTCCGGATCAGCGCGCCGTAGGCGTCACCCGGCTGCAGCGTCTGCGTATTCGTTGAGAGACCCGTGACCTCGACATCCGCGTCGCCGATCAGTCGACAGTCGGTCTCCGCGATCAGCTCGGCAAGCCGCAAGAGTCATCCATTCCTTCGGCACGTGACGCGCGCCAGCATCCCCGGTCGCACCTGCGTGCCTGACGACGGTACCTGCTTGACCACCAGCCCGCTTCCCGATGCTTTCACTTTGAATCCTGCTCGTGTCAGCTTCGCCACAGCCTGACGGAGCGGAACACCGACCACATCCGGCATTCGAGAGCCAGCATCTCCCGCGACCAGCGACTCGATCGCCGCGGCGCTGCCGTGAGTGGCCAGTGGAACGGGCTTCGTGACTGGCTTGAGCTGCACGAGCGATGTCTTGTGTCGTGCCTTCGTGCCGTGCAGGCTCAGAATACGATTGACGATCTTCCTGAACGCGGGTGCCGCAACCTGACTCGCCAGGTGCGTCTGCTGGGGCCCGTCAACGATCACCACGCAAAGGAGCTCGGGGTCTTCAGCCGGCAGATAGCCCACGAACGATGCCACGTAGCGATCCGGATCATACCCGGGCTTGTCGTCGTAGGCTCGCTGAGCCGTTCCCGTCTTGCCGGCCACCCGATACCCCGCGATCGCCGCGTTCGAACCGGTCCCCGTACTGACGACACCTTCTAGATACTTGTTAATCTCACGAGCCGTCCGCTCACTGACCACGCGTCGGACAGTGTCGACTCGGGTCTCTCGAATCCGCTTGCCGTCCTGGTCGATCCACCGATACAGCTGGGGCGCGACCAGCAGACCGCGATTAGCGATCACCCCGAACGACGTCGCGACCTGCAGAGCCGTCACACCCACTTCCTGACCGATCGCGATCGTCTCGAGTGACCGCTTCGACCAGGCGCCGGGATGCTTCAGTGTACCTACGACCTCTCCCGGAAGGCCCTTACCAGAAATCTGTCCGAACCCGAACAGCCTTGCATACTTGTAAAGACCTGCAGCACCTAACGCACGAGCGATCTTGATCGTACCGACGTTGCTCGATTCCTCGATCACCTGCTGCACCGTCAGCCACTTCGACGGATGTGTATCGGTGATCACACCACCCGGAACCACGAGCCGTCCGTTTTCGCAATCAATCGAATCCTGACCGCTGTAGAGTCCCTCTTCGACCGCCCCCGCTACAGCCACGATCTTGAAAGTTGAGCCGGGTTCGAACTGATCCGTCACCCCACGGTTCCGATGCGTCCAGCGTTTGTAGTCGCCAAACTTGTTCGGGTCCATCGTCGGGACGTTGGCCATCGCCAGGATCTCACCCGTCTTCGGGTTGGTCACCACGGCGATACCGCTGATCGCCTTGAAGTGGGCGACGGCGGCTTCAACCTCTTCTTCGGCGATCGACTGAATGACCGAATCGATCGTCAACGTCAGATCCGAGCCATCATCGGGCAATGCGTTCACGACACCCAGATCGCCGATCGGGATTCCCCGCGCGTCGACTCGAGAGGACATCTCGCCAGCCAAGCCGCTCAGTTCGAGATTGCGGGCACGTTCGATGCCTTCGATCCCGGCCTGATCCACGTTCGTGTATCCGAGGAGCTGACCGCCAACGGGCCCCATCGGGTAAGCACGTGCCATTTCGACCACGTGCCCCACACCTTCCGGGAGCGCATCGGCTTCGGGACCGTCGAGCACCTGTCGGGCAAGCCACACAAATGACCGCTTACCCTGAAGACGCTTCAACAGCGCCCGCTCACTCTCACCCGATTCCTTCGAGAACCGGACCGCGAGCGCACGAAGCGTATCGACATCCGATATGTTGTTGACAAAGAACGACTGCGATTCGAGGGTCGTCGCCAGGACGCGACCCTCTCGATCCAAAATCTGTCCCCGCTTTGCGGCGAGGGGTACTTCCTTCGTGTGCTGGTGTCTCGCCTTGCTGGCGTAGACATCGTTCGCGAACCCCTGGATCACCACCAACCGCACGGCCAATCCAACCGCGAACAACAGGCCGACGACCGCGATCAAACTCTGGCGTCGGTGATACTTCCGCTCAACGCCCAGCATGGCCTGACGACCCGCTTTGGACGGAGACCGTTCTGAGAGAAACCGATCGTCCCATCAACCCCGATGCGGGAGCCGTGTAGAGATTGTTCGGCCGCTCGTCGGGAAACTGCATCTCCAGCTCGTTGGCGGCGATCTCTCGGATCCGGCTCGCCTTCTGCAACGCCGCCACCTGAACTTTCAGCCGATCCTGTGCACGGATCAGGCTTTCCCGCTTCTCTCTGAGCGCCGTGATCTGCTCGCCCTGCGACAGCGTCGTCACGTGGCACCAGACGTAGATCAGCCCGCCCATTACAAAGAGCGTGATGGTGCAGAAGTACCATCGAAAGGGGGAGTATTGCATTTTCACCGCTTATACACCGTTCATCCGCGTAGCCGCAGTCTCCGACTGCGGATCTACGACAGGACCTAAACCTTCACACCGATCCTCAGCTTCGCACTTCTCGCCCGAGGATTAACCGCGACCTCATCCTCCGAAGCCGTTATCCCTCTCCGAACCAGCTCCTTCATCTTCCCCGCGTTCGGATCGGCCACCGGAAAATCCCTCGGCAGCGACGACTGCGGTGTCCCTCTCACCACCCGCTTTACCACCCGATCTTCCAGCGAGTGATACGTCAGAACCGCGAGCCGTCCCCCCGTCACCAGCCGATCGACAATCCCGTTCAACGTCGGTTCCAGGTGATCGAGTTCGCCGTTCACCTCGATCCGTATCCCCTGGAAGATCCGGGCCAGTGACTTCGTCGCGAATCGCTCGGGCACTTGAGCCGTCACGAGATCCACCAGTTGCTGCGTCGACCGAATCGGCTCCTCTTCCCTGCCGCGAACGATCGACCTGGCGATACGGGTCGAAGCCCGCTCTTCGCCATACTCCCGGAAGACTCTGGTCAGGTCGCGCTCTGAGTATTGATTGACGACCTGCTCCGCCGTTTGTGATGCGTCGGGGCCCATCCTCATGTCGAGCGGGCCATCCTGGCGGTAGCTGAAACCGCGTGCTGCGTCATCGATCTGCCGGGAGGAGACACCCAGATCGAACAGCGCGCCGTCCAGTCCTTCGACTCCGAGTGAACCGAGCGTATCCGGAAGCTGCCAGAACGGGATCTGCCGTTGGTCGAAGCGTTTCCCGTATCGGGCGAGCCGCTGGGAGGTCGTCGCGATCGCAACAGGATCTCGATCGACCCCGATCAAACGCCCCTCCGAACCAAGCTGCTCGAGAATCAGCTCTGCGTGACCACCACCCCCGAGAGTCGCGTCGACATACGTCCCGTCGGGATCGGTGATCAGGTGTTCAACAACTTCAGGCCCCAACACCGGAACGTGATACTCTGGAGCCTTTTCCATACTGCCCGCCTATCCGGTTGTGAGTCTCAACGGGCCAAAATTCCTATAGTCTTTCATCCCGCCTGCCTCACCGAAGCCTTGGCGAAGGTGGGAGTAGCCGCGCCGAAGGCGAGGCGTATCGAGGGACCAGCTCAGATCCAGTCCAGGTCCTCAGCGATCTCTTCCAGATCCACCTGATTGATGCTGTCCTGGTAGGCGTCGGGACTCCAGATCTCAACACGATCGATTACGCCGATCAGCGTAGCCCGATCGGTGATACCGGCCATTTCCAGGTGCTTACGGGGGATCAGGACTCTGCCCTGGCTGTCGAACTTGATCTCTGTGGCGCGACCGGCGACGGCGCGGATGAGTTGGCGAGTTTCGCGTTTCGCGCCGCTGAGGCTCTGCAGTTTTTCGAGGACCCGTTTCCAGCCGGTCGGGTCGTAGGCGCCAAGACAGCCGTCGAACCAACGGGCGACCACGAACGTGTTCACACCCATTGGGAGGGCTTTTCTGAAGGCGGAGGGGATGATCAGTCGACCTTTTTCGTCGACTGGAACATTCTCGTATTCGCCGATAAACTGGGGAGTTTCGTCCGGCATTACGACATTCCAGGGGAGATGAACTGTTCTTAAGTCTTAATTAATCAGTCGTTTATAGCTTACAATTCCAAAATCCACCACTTTCCACCACTATACACCACCAAAAGTAGGGTGGAGAAATAGGGCTGTCAAGCGATTTTTAGAGAAAAAAGTGCGCATATCTTCTGTAAAAACAGCCAGGTGCACTTTTGGGCAGTATGACTATTTCTCTCTGGTTTCGTCCATCACTGAAATGGGACGGTCCACCACCCACCCCACAGCCGTAGCTTTGAAATGGGAAAACAATCGATAAATCGGCACCTCTTGATCGTGTTTCTGTGTGCCTGTGGCCCGCCCCAGGACCCGCCCCCGGGACTTGAGGCGGCCTCGCAGATCACCGCAGAAATGGTCCGTCTGAATCAAGCCGGCGTGTCCGCAGACAGCCTCGCCACCAGACGAGCCGAGCTCTTCGATCAGCACGGAACCAACGAGAAGGAATTCAGAGCCTGGATAAATCAGGCCAGGAGTCAGGAGGGAAAGGCCAGGCAAATGGCCGAGCGAGTCGCCACTCTTCTCGAAGATGAGACAGGCGTAGCGGCCACCCGCCACCGAGCTTCGGGCATTAATTCCGGGAAGTGAGGGGAGCGCCCTGGACAGGGCGCCAGCACATAGCCCGGGGCTTTAGCCCCGGGTACAGAAGGCGAATCGTCAGAGGCGTCGCGGAATCCGAGCCATACACAATACCGCAGCCCTCGACTCTAAACACCCGCGCGTATACAAAAAAGGGTCGGAGCACGAACGCTCCGACCCTCTGCTTCTTCTCGCTACGCGTAACGACCTAATTCGTCAACCACCGCCCGATATCATTCGCCGTTACATATATCATGAGCGCCAACAGAAACACGAACCCGACCTGCTGAAGCACTTCCTTCTGCTTCACCGACAGATCCCGCCGCACAATCGTCTCGATCCCCATGATAAAGAGGTGACCCCCATCCAGCATCGGGATCGGCAACAGGTTCAGCACCGCCAGGTTCACGCTCAGCAACGCCATAAACGAGAACAACGCTTCCAAACCACGCTCAGCGCTCTTCCCCGCCATCTGTGCGATCGCCACGGGACCCGCGAGCTCGTTGCTCGAACCCCGACCCGAGATTAGCCGCTCGAGAAACGCAAAGATGCTTCCGGTGTAGAGAAGCAATTCCTCACCGCTCCGCGTGACCGCCTGACCCAACGGCACGGGAACCCGATCTCCCAGATCCCTGGAAATCCCGATCCGCCCCACGATTTCACCACCGACCTCATCGCCCTTCGGCGTAATCGTCGCGGACATCTCCGCCCGACCTTCATCCGGACGCACCCAAGTGATCGAGACTTCCTGATCGGCCCGCGCCTCGATGATCTGGCTCATCTCCCACCAGTAGGTCACCGGCGTCCCGTCGACGGACGTGACGATGTCCCCGCCTTCCAGCCCGGTTCCCTCAGCCGGATACCCCGGCATCACCTGCCCCACGATCGGTAGAAGCGGCGGGTGGATCCCCAACTTCATCGGATCATTGTCCAGAACCGCCGTTGCCAGAACCTGTTCGCCCGCTCGATCCACCGCCAAATCTATGCGTGACCCCAACGCCCCGGCCAGACCGTCGAACACCTGACCCCAGTTGTCAACCGGCTGGCCATCGATCTGCACAATCCGATCGCCGGCCCGAATCCCAGCGTCATACAACGCCGTCTGCGGCTCGACACCACCGAGCGTCGTCTGCGTCAGGTAGGCATAGTCACCGTAAGCGACCCGAATCGTCAGGATCAGCAGAAACCCGAGGATGATGTTCATCGCAGGCCCGGCCGCCATCACCGAGGCCTGCATCCACCTCGGCTTGGACTGAAACTCCCACGGCTTGCCTTCAGGGTCGTCCTTCCCGAAATCGGACATCCCCGCCACCTTCACATACCCACCCAACGGCAGCCACGAGATCAGATACTCGGTCTCTCCGACCGTCACCCCGAACGCTTTGGGCGGATAGCCGAGCGAAAACTGCTCGACCTTCATCCCGCACTTCTTGGCCACGAGGAAGTGCCCCAGTTCGTGCACAAACACCAGCACGCCGAGCACAAAAATGAATGACAACAATGTGGTTAAAATGGCCCTACTCCTTGGTTTGCTTTTCAGATTACGGAAGTCTGACGCCTGAACCCGTTCACGAGTTTCCGCTGACAACTGACCTCTGTCCTTCCCAGGCGCGCCGTAGCTTCAGCGAAGGCGGCTGTCCTCTGGGTTTACAGCTCCCAAACCCTCTGAATAACCAAAAACACCCCAACCGCCGCAAGCACCCTCGAAAACTCCGGCACCAACAGATCCCACTTCCCAATCCGCTTCAGCCCCCAGATAATCGGCACCGAAATCGCGATCACCACGATCTGCCCCAACTCAATCCCCACATTGAACCCGATCAGCGGCCCCCAGATATTCCCCATATCCATCATACTGCGCAGCAACTCGGTCAGATGCCCACTGAAACCCGCGCCGTGAATCAACCCGAACGCCCCCGCCACAATCCACCGCCGAGTCTGCTCCTCTCGCACCAGATTCTCGATCCCCACATACGCGATCGAAGCCGCGATCAGCGTCTCCGTAAACACCGGATCCAGCGCCAGAATATCCAGCGCACTCAGAATCAACGTCGTCGAATGCGTGACCGTAAACGCACTGATCACCGCCAACAACGAACGCCAATCCGTCGCCACCACAATCAGCCCCGCCAGAAACAGCAGATGATCATACCCGTCCAGGATATGGTCGAACCCCAGCTCGAGGAATACAGTGAACATCAGTCGTTAGGCCTTCCGGTTGCCTTTATGCGTTGTAGGAGTTCAGGATGAAGCCAGGGAGAAACCAGAGTTCAGGCATCAGCTTGCGAGTTTGCTGCGCAAACTCTCTCGGTCGAGCTCTCCTGCCGCTGCCCTCCCTCTCCTGCGAAGTGGGAGAGGAATTCTTGCGGGCTGGCAGTTTCGCCCGCAAGATGGGTGAGGGCCCGGTATCTCTGCGGTCTTCCCTTCGTGTCTTCGAGCCTTCCTGCTGCCGGCTTCTACTTTTGTCACTTGTCATTGGTCATTTGACACTGAAAGTCTTCACCGGCTGATCCACCCGAAACAGAAAACTCTCCTTCCCCTTCCCCGACGTCACCGCCAGAACATTCGCCTGATCCGGAAACACATTGAACAACACCCGATGCTCGACCCGGATCGTTTCCAGCGGCCGCTTCGACAGAAACCGGAAGGCCAGCCACATCGTATCCTTCCCCTGCCCCGCTTCCGTAATCACCAGTTTCAGGTCGGTCTTGCCGTTCGCTTCGACCTTGAAGTGCCGCTTCATATACCGCAGCGTCAGCTTCTCGAAGTCTTCGGGCGTCAGTTCGTAGATCGGCCTATCAGCGTCCCACTGATCGATCGCCTCCACGAAGTCGAGCTTGTTCACGGTGATATTACCAGAAATCCCCGCTTCCGTCACCTCCGCCTTCCCCAGACTGATATGCAGACCGTGGGCGCCTGCCTCGGTATACAGAAGCCCGATGCTGATCAGAAGGATCGCGACGCGTGTCATTGCCCTGAAACAGCGAGATACCACTCGATAAACGCCGTATCCTCCCGCGTCTCCGAGTCCTGATCACGCAAAGCTCCCATCGTAAACAACAGCCGCTTGTGCAGGCTGGGGTGAAGCCGCATCAGTTCACGCACCCGATCCGCATCGCGATCCGACGCGAACACAGACCGCACCACTGCCTCATAATCCCGCACCGTACTGTCCGACACGAGCACGGGTGGAGCAGGCGCCTCCCTGAAGAACGCGCCATATACCCCGAGCGGGATCAGAATCCCTCCGGTAATGGTCGCCCCTTTCTGATACTGATCGCTATCCGACGCCAGCCCCGAGGCTATGAGCGCCCCACCTCCCAGGATCGCCATCCACGACAGCACCTTCGGGCTCACGTGCAACCACGAGTGAATACTCCCCGTTGACCCCGTGACGTGCCTCAAGACCTCCGACGGAGCCTCGGTCTCGACCCTAAGGTCATACCCGAGCACATCCTCAATCGTGGCCGCACCACCTGCGTGAGGACTCAGCACCAGCGTGCCGACCAGAATCCCCGCAGACAAACACCTTCGAAATTCAACACTCAACATTCGCTATTCGTCATTCGCTTCTGAGGCTCACTGCATCCCCTCAACAATACCCTCCGCCTCTCTCCTCGCCCATCCATCCGCTTCATATATATGCTCCAGATCTCCCGGCCCCACCTCGTGCGCCTCAAGCGCTTTCCCTACCACCCGCGGAATATCCATAAACCCGATCCGTTCCTCCAGAAACGCATCCACCGCGATCTCGTTCGACGCGTTCAGCACTGCCGGCGCCGTCCCGCCTGCCTCGATCGCATCATAACACAACTGCAGACACGGGAACCGTTCCAGGTCCGGTTCAAAAAAACTGAGCGTCCCGACCTTCACGAGATCGAGCGGCTCGACCGGTGACGGAACCTTGTCCGGATGGACCAACGCCTGATGGATCGGTAGCCGCATATCCGTCGTAGTCAGGTGGGCCATCACGCCGCCATCGATGTATTCGATCATGCAGTGCACGATCGACTGGCGGTGGATGATCACGCTGATCTTGGGAATCGGGAGCCCGAAGAACCAGTGCGACTCGATCACCTCGAACCCTTTGTTCATCAGCGTCGCCGAATCGATCGTGATCTTTGGCCCCATCTTCCACGTCGGATGATTCAGGGCCTCCGCCTTCGACACCTGCTCCATCGTCTCGAGACTCGCGTCGAAGAACGGTCAACCCGATGCCGGCAGCACGATCCGCTTCACATCATCCAGCGAGCGCTCCTGAAGCGTCTCCCACAGGGGGGTCAGTTCGCTGTCGAGCGGAACCAGCCGAACACCTTTGGTCTTCGCGATCCCCGTCACAACTTCACCAGCCACGACCAGCGTTTCCTTGTTCGCCGTGGCCACGTGCTTACCGGCCTCGAGCGCGGCAACGGTCGGCCGGATCCCGACTCCCGCGACGAGCCCGTTGATGACCGTATCGATCTCACCATCTTCGACCAGTTGAACCAGTCCATCGTTCCCTTCGACGATTTCCACGGTTCCACCCAGCCGTTCGCGAACGGCGTCGCCGAGTCCTTCGCCGATGCAGACCCGTTTGACGCCAAACGCTTTCGCCTGTTCGCACACCTCGTCCACCCGACTACCCGCGCTGATGCTGACGACCTCGAACCGATCGGGCATGGCGCGTACCACATCGAGCGTACTCGTACCGATCGACCCGGTCGAGCCGAGAATGGCAACACGTGTCATGGACTCAGGAGAAGTGGATGAATGAGAGATAGACGTAGACGAGAGGGTAAACGAACAGGAAGGAGTCGAAACGATCCAGGATCCCACCGTGGCCCGGGATGACGGCTGATGCATCCTTCACGCCTGCGTCTCGTTTGATCATCGATTCGACGAGGTCGCCGAACGGGGACCCGAGCCCAACGACCAGCCCGAGTCCCACCGCATTCCATGTCGAGATGAACGGCATCTGCATCGACGCCAGCAGGACGAGACCGACGGAACCAAGAAGACCGCCGATGTATCCTGCCTCGGTCTTCCCTGGGCTGATGTTCGGAAACGGGTGACGCCGGCCAAAGGCTCTGCCCGCGAAGTAGCCTGCGATATCGGAGACCCAGATCGACACCAGAATCAGGATCGAGAACGCCGCGGTCTCGTTCGGCGTGATGCCGTCAAAGGAAGCGGACCGCACCTCGTAGGCGAAGCTCGCGAGGACACCGACATACAGAACCCCGACCAGAGTGGATTCGATATTCGCCACCACCTGCCCACCGAACCCCGATCCGGCGAGCACGATCAGCCCGATCAGAACCGCCAGCGGAATGGTGAGCGGGTTGACCCCATACAGGTAGACTGCGCCGCACCAAAGCAAAGAGGCCGCAACACCCGGGATCACCCAGGGCCGCAGCCCCTTTTCCTGCTGCATTCTGTAGAATTCGAGTGTGCCCCCGCCGACCAGCACGCAGAGCACGACCAGGAGGGCCAGACCGCCGACCCAGAAAACACCGAGGATCAGCGGGCCGAAAACGGCGCCCACAGCCACCCGCTGGGTCAGATTCGTCGCCACTCCCGGACTCGGTGATCAGGCCGTGGCCTGGACGCGAACGCCGTTGGATTCTGAGTCCGAATCCGCGGGATCGAGCTGCGCGCTCGTCTTCCCGTATCGCCGTTCGCGCGCCTGGTAGCTTCGGATCGCCTCATACAGATGGCACCGCTCGAAGTCGGGCCAGAAGACGGGCGTGAACACAAACTCCGTATACGCGGACTGCCAGAGCATGAAGTTGCTCAACCGGACTTCGCCGCTCGTACGGATCATCAAGTCCGGATCCGGCAGATCACCCGACAGCAGATGACTGGCAAACTCATCGCTGTCGATATCCTCCACCGACAACTCGCCACGCGCGACCTTCTCCGCCACCTGTCGCGCGGCGTGAATGATGTCGCTCCGCCCGTCGTAGCTCAAAGCGAGATTGAGGGTCAGCCCCGTGTTCTTGGCCGTGGATCGGATCGCGTGATCGAGCGACAACTTCGCCTGCTTGGCCAGGCGGTCGATATGTCCGGTCGCCACGAGCCGCACGTTGTTGTCCTGGAGTTCGGGTAGCTCCTGCATCGAACTGTCCCTCAGGAGCTGCATCAGGGAGAGAACCTCACCCCAGGGGCGATTCCAGTTCTCGGTCCCGAAAGTGAATAGCGTCAGCACCTGGATTTCCAGCTCGCCGCACGCCCGCACCGTATCACGGACGACATCACGCGCTGAGCGATGTCCTGCGGTCCGCGTGAGATCGCGCCGCTCCGCCCAACGTCCGTTGCCATCCATGATGATGGCAATGTGACGCGGCATCCGGCCCTTCTTCAGCTCGGACTGTTCTTGAGCGTCTTTTTTGCGATCAGAATCGTTGCCCAAAACGGCGATCCCCAACGGATGATTTTCGTCCTAAAAGTTTGTATCCTATAAATTTGCGGCTCGGCATGTCCTGTGTCAAGTAGGGATTCCCGGAACGGGAGGCCCGAAACCCGAGACAACCGGTCACAGTCCCAAAGAGTCCGGGTAACCTGCTCAACCATCGATGCGAGACAACGATGATCGAACAGCCTCAACTGAAGGAGATGGTAGCCGCTCACGCCGAGTGGCTCGCCTCAAACGAGAAAGCGGGAAAACAGCTCTATCTGGCCGGCGAAAGCTGCATTCGAGCCGACCTCGAGGGCGCCGATCTCCGCAAGGCCGACCTGCGTGAAGTAAACATGAGCGGCGCCAAACTCCAGAAGGCGAACCTGGATGGCGCGAACCTGGAGCGAGCCCGTCTCCCGGCCGCCAACCTGCGCGGAGCCTCCTTGGAAGGCGCCAACCTCAACGGCGCCCACCTGCAGAACACTGTTCTGGTCGGAGCCAATCTAAGAGGGGTTGACCTCGCCCCGTCCGACCTCGAACTCGCGAACATGTCAGAAGTCGACCTTACCGGATCCGACCTCCGCAAGGCCAACCTGCGCCGCGTCGACCTCACCAGCGCCACTCTCATCGACACCGACCTTCGACGAATCGACCTCGCCGAAGCCAACCTCCACAACGCAAACTTCAACGGCTGCGACCTCCAGGCCACCAAGCTCACCGGGATGGACTTCTCCCAGTGCACCTTCGTCAAAGCCAACCTTAAGAAGGTCCGCATGCAGAAGGCCACGCTCGCCCAGGTAGACTTCACCGAAGCCGACCTCCGTGACGCCAAACTGACTGAAGCAGATTTCTACAAAGTCACCTTAAAGGACGCCGACCTCCGCGGCGCCGACCTCCGCCGCACCATCAGCATCACCAGCTCCGTCCTCAAAGCCGCCATTACTAATGAAAAAACGACTTTGCGCGATTGACCCAAGAGGAAGTGTAATCGTGTCCTCGAGTAGCGCGTCAGCGCGTATCGAGAGGCACCCTACCAACTACCCACTCCGCCCAACCACCAGTGGACAAATACGGGCGCCAACAGACATCGCTGAGTGGGTTCACCGGCCCCGAGTCCTACTTAGTTCGTCGAATTTGCCGCTGCCGTTAGGATCCAGGTGACCATTCGATCGGCACTGCGAGACCTAGCCAGCGACTGTAACCGGCCCCGCGCCCAGCAGCGACTTTCTTACCCCTTTCTTTGATCGGCCAAAGAAAGGGGTCGGCGCAAAGGGTGACGAAATCGGGAGTAGGGAACAGCAAGAACCCCGTGGGTTTACCTGCTGAGAAGAGTAAAGTAAAGTGATGTGACAGTATACGAACCCTCGTCTACAACATCTACGCCCTCCACGGTTACCTCCATCCCCGCGGCCAACAGCGCCCAAGACCCGCCGGCCAGAACCCCACTGAGTAGGCGAAACTCATCGCCGACATCATCACCCTCTGCGAAGTCAACAACGAGCCATCAGCCCAATCCATCGCCGATCAGATCGATCTCACGTGCATCTACTACGCTGGCCACCTCGACCTAGCAGGCGCACTCCTAACGAGCTTCCCAATCATCGAACAAGCCAACCTGCCCGAGGTTTCAGTCCCAGAGGGCACGTTCGTCGCCCACTGGGGTCGTAGCCTGCTCGAAACCCTATACGGCAGTCTGGTCGTCCTCAATCTCCACCCCTCCGCCCGCAGCGGCCCCGAAGTGATCCATCAGGAAGTGAGCCTCGTTGCCAAAATGGCCGCCGATGACCTGGCTAGCGGACATTCCGTCATCGTACGGGGCGACTTCAACCACGTCCCTCACGCCTCTCACGCACAAACCTGGAAGAAAGCGGGCCTGACCGACTGCTTCCAGAAAACCGGCCGCATCAAGGACAATGCAAGACCCTCATGCGCCCCGAACCCGTCGCTCGCCTCAACTACATCCTGGCAGCCGGGACCATCCTCAACCGTCTCAACCACTTCGAAATCCCCTCCAACCCCGAACTCCGCCCCGATCCCAAAAACCCAGCCCGCATGGTACTGAGCAACCACCTCCCCATCCTCGCTGACTTCTCTGACTAGGTGGCCCCGCCCGACCTCTGGTCGGGTGCATCGAACCCATCAACGCCTCGCTCGGCCCCAGCATGAGGCAGGGGGTCGACGCACGTCGGCATCAAGATAGTGCCTAGACTCGTCGAACAACCACCAGGCAACCTGACCTCGGTGCTACAATCGGGGTCAATATGAAACGCTTACCCTGCAAGATGGTGGTCCACCCCCAGCGGCACGCTGGGGGCGAGAGGTCTGTAGCTATGATCGGCGTACCTGGCAGAGCCAGGGGACAGAAAACGTGTATCCGTTCCTCCTCAAAACTCAACACTCCTCTGGACGCGTCGAAGGCAGTCACGACTCATCACTCTGAACTCGCCTTCCCCACGAGTTTGCCCCAGCAACCCAACGGGCTCCCGCAAACTCGCAAGTAACGCGACAGCGTTGCCACCTACCCTTCCCGTTCCCATTAGCTATATTTCCAACCCATGACCTACCAGCTCCATCAACTCACAACATTCTGCGCGGATCACCGCATCACCCCCAAGATCGTCTTCGTCCCCTCGATCCAGGCCGGCACCGCCCTCGGCGTCGCCTTGGCGCGTTCAGGCACAGACTGGATCAACCTGAGGTTCTCTACCCCGGAAGACCTTGCCCGGGACCTCGTCGAACCCACATTCATCGCCGACGGCTGGATGCCTCTCCCAAAGGACGCCGACCTCGTAGAGTTCGCCCCCATCCTTCGAGAGTACCTTTCGAATCCCGACAACGTCTTCTTCAAGAACCAGCCCTACAGCCAAGGGCTGCTCCGCACGATCCACCGAACCCTTCGCGCACTCCGGATTTCGGGCACCTCGCCGGAAGCGCTCCTCCGTCAGCGAGACAATCACAAACTGCGTGCAATCGCCCAACTCTACGTCGCCTACCAGGACTGTCTCGAAACCCGCCGTTGGTATGACGGCCCTGACCTGTTCGTCGCAGCCACGGACGCCTCGGATCGCGCACCCAAAGGCGCGGTCTACGCCATCCTAGACGAGACATCGCTCCCCGGTCTCGCCCGACAATTCGTCCATTCTGTGGCGGGGAAAAACCTCCGACGCATTGGTCGCGACCATTACGGGATCCCCCGCCCCGGGACCCTGGCCGTCAGCGCCCTCGAGGATGTGCCAACACTTCCCGGCCCCGATTGTCAACCCGCCGGATCCCTGTTCGTCTCCACGTCGGATCCTCCGACCATCGAGAACGTCGAGCTTCGACTCTGTTCCGGTCCCGAGGTCGAAATCGACCGTGCCCTGTCCCGTATCCTGACCGAAGGCTGGCCCTTGGACGACGTCGAAATCGCGTGCTCGTCACCCGATTTGCTTGAAGACGCGTACGGACTAACCCGGCAACGCGGGATTCCCTCGACCTACGGCGCCGGCGTTTCGATCCTGCTGACACGTCCAGGTCAAACTGTTCGCTCGGTCCTGAACTGGCTGCTATCGGGCGGGGACAGACAGTGGCTGCGCGCGCTCCTCGACGGTCGTCAGCTCAACGCGAACCTGTCCGATGCGAACTGGCCCGAGCCGCTCGTAACCCTGTCGAAGCTGCAGTCCGCTGATACCGTTTCCACATCCGCGGTCGCCAACCTTTGTGCCGCGTTGCTGCGTGAACACGTCACAACGCTGACCGAATCGGAAGAACCCGCCCGCGATTCGCTCGTCGCCAGGCTGGAGGATCTGGCCTCCCACTGTCAGGCACACGGTTCGATTACATCAGTCGTCGGGACGCTGATAGACGTCGTCGACCAGCATCGGTTCGACGCACGCTCACCTCAGCCCGGTCACCTCAACGTCGTGCCCATCGACCGTGCCGGATTCTCCGGACGCTCCAGACTGTTCGTCATCGGCCTCGACAGCAGCCTGTTCCCCGGACAACCCGGTGAAGACCCGCTCCTACTAGATCACGAGCGCGCACGAATTTCCGACACACTCGAGGTCCTCAGCACCCGGCCGGCGGCACAGGTCTGGCATCTCGTGCGGCTTCTCGGACTATCCCCACACTCGATCCTGAGCGCGTCGACCTACCGTCTGTCTGACGGTCAGGAAAGTGAGCCGGCCTCGATCATCCACCATCTCGCGAACGCGACTCAGAAGCTGCCTGAGATCGACCCAATCCTTCCGTCCGACCCTGAGCATTCGCCTGACGTATCCACCTGGAAACTGGCCTGGTCCCGACAAGCCGGTGACATCGACGCGTATGGAACGACCGTTCCGTGGCTGACTGCTGGGTCTACCGCGGACCGAGAGCGGATCGAGAGGAGCTTCACTCGATACAAGGGCCTCACGGGCGCCGTTTTTGGCGACCTGGAAGGGATTACCTGGTCTGCCTCACGCCTGGAGACCCTGACCCGCTGCCCCTACCGCTACTTCTGGCGGTATGTCCTCCGCATCGATCCGCCTGAAGAGGAAACGGGAGACACGACCCGTTGGCTGACGCCGCTGGAGTTCGGCTCCCTGCTGCACGAGCTGTATCAGCTTTACATGGCCGACCTGCCCGATCGTGACCGACCCCCGTCGATCGACACAGGAACGAACCGAATCCTTAGCCTGCTCGACGAGCTGATCGACACAACGACACAGACGATCGCTCCACCGAATCCCCTCGCCTTCAAGGTCGACGTCGAGCGACTCCGGGCGGCGGCACGCGTGTTTGTGGCCGAGGAGAGTAAGCGACCGACGGATCAAATCCCACGTGGCTTCGAAGTCAGCTTCGGCTTCGACGAGAACAGCGGACTCAGTTCGCCGGATCCGGTTCGGCTGTCGCTTGGCGACCTCACCATCAAACTCCGCGGGCTGATCGACCGTGTCGACGAGACATCGACCGGCTACGTCATTTGGGACTACAAGACGGGGTCCGCCTTCCCCTACGACTCGTCCGATCTACTCGGCGGCGGCCAACACCTGCAGTGGGCCCTGTATGCGCACGCCTTCGCATCGATGCTCGCTGAGAAAGACGCGGGCGAGAAGATCGAATCGGGCTACTACTTCGCCAGCGATCGAGAACATGGCCGCAAAATGCTATCCACACCGCCGACGCGCGGCGAACTCGGTCAAATCCTCAAACCGGTTCTATCGCTTGCCGGACGGGGTGCGTTCCCGCCAATCCAGAAAACATCCCAGTGCCGGTTCTGCGACTACAAGGCGATCTGCGAGCGCGATCACGTTCTGCCACACTCCATCTCTACAGATCTGCATCCGGACGTCGACAAAGACCTCATCGATACGGCCACGGAATGGCTGTCGACCTGAAAGACGCGACAGCGCGCGATCGCATCGTCGCAGATCTCGACCGGAACCTTCTGGTCCAGGCGGGCGCCGGTGCGGGCAAGACCCACGCCCTGATCGGACGAATGGTCGAGGTCGTAGGCACGGGACGCGAGCAGGTCCAGCACATGGCCGCGATCACCTTCACGAAGAAGGCGGCCGGCGAGATGCGAGCACGGTTCCACGCCGGCCTGCGATCGGCGCTCTCCAGAGCGCCCGGATCAAGCCCCGAGCAAAGCCGGCTGCTCTATGCCATCGACCACGTCGACCAATGTTACATAGGGACCATCCACGCCTTCTGCGCGAAACTCTTACGCGAGCGTCCGCTCGAACTCGGGCTGCCTCCTGGCTTCAGCGAAATGGAAATGCGAGGGGAATGGGTCTCCCTCAGGGAGGCCTGGGATGCCTTCGTCCTCGATCGGTACGGGGCCCAAGATCCTCGGTTGGATCTGTTCGACAGTTGGGGCATCCGGACAGACGAGTTCTTCGACTTCTTCCGCAGGCGATCGCAATTCACCGAACTCGACCTCCATTGGGCAGAGGTGCCGCCGGCTGACCTGATGGAACCTGCCCGGATCGCGGCTGACTGGGTCGAGTCGGTCTCCGCCTGGATACCCGATCCACTCGAGGAACGTCCGGACAGACTGCAGGAGGCCTTGCTGAAGACGTCTCACTTCCTCCGAAACCGCGGCCTTCAGGAGGAACGCGACGCGAGATACCTCCTGTCTCAGCTGGACCTTCAGTCGGGTTCGGTCGTCCTGAAACGCTGGTCACCCCATCAAGACAAAGCGCGTGAGCTCCGTGATACCGGACTTCCCGAACTGGTCGAAACCACGGTCAGACCGGCCCTGACCCGGTGGCGCCGAGCCATCTACCCGGAAGTCGCGGCATTCATCGACGAAGCGGTCGAATCGCATCGCTTACGCCGGTTTCGAGCAGGCACACTCACCTTCCAGGACCTGCTCGAACAGGCGGCACAGTTGCTCGCGGAGAACAGTCGGGTCCGGGCGGACCTTCAGAATCGATACCGGAGCCTCTTCGTCGATGAGTTCCAGGATACGGACCCGCTCCAGGCCGAGATCCTGCTCTACCTCACCTCGGAGGATCCCGGGGTATCCGACTGGCGGGACTGTCGACCCAAACCGGGCAGCCTCTTCCTGGTCGGTGACGAGAAGCAGGCCATCTACCGGTTCCGTCGCGCCGATCTCGACGTGTTCAGGTATGTGCGGGATCGTGTCCGTTCGAGCGGAGGCGATGTCCTACACCTGAACACCAACTTCCGATCTTTGACGGGAATCTGCGATTGGGTCAACGGGGCGTTCGAGCCGATTTTCGGCGGATTCGACCCGCGATATCAGGCGACGTTCGCGCCGCTTGAACCGTATCGCGAGCCACAGGACGAGACGCCGAGCATAATGCAGATCACGATCGACAAGGTCGGCGGAAACGACCGCACCACCATCGCTCGTCAGGACGCCAATAGGATTGCCCGCTATATAGCGGCCTCGATCGCCGGCGATGACACCATCTCTGGCGCTGCCCTATCCGGACCAGTCTCTCCCGCCGACTTCATGATCCTGACCCGCACCACGGGACGCCTCGACACCTACGCCCACGCACTCGAAGCCCTTGACATCCCTTTCTCCATAGAAGGAAGCGGAAAGCTGCGAGAGTCAGAGGAGCTCCACGACCTGATCCGTCTGATGGAATGCGTCCTGTCTCCCACGAACCCAATCCCCCTGATCGCCTATCTCAGAGGACGTTTCGTTGGCCTCGGCGACGATGAGTTGGCCGCCTTCAGGAGTGCGGGTGGACAGTTCGATTTCCGATCCGACCTTCCGGAAGACTTGCAGGAACAGACAGCCACCCGGTTCTGGCATGCCTTCGACATTCTGCTCGCCGCCGACCGCGCGATCCAGACCGAACCCGTATCCGTCGCATTCGACCGAATTCTCGAAAAGCTCGGCACCCTCCCCTACGCGACACTTCGCCCGATGGGCAGTTCGCGAGCGGGCAACCTGATCCGACTCGGTGCGATCATACGGCGCTGGGAACGTGCGGGCTGGAACTGGACGGAGAGCCTGCAGGAGCTTCAGGACCTGCGGGACGATCCTGAGTACAAATTGGAAGAAATGACGCTGGATTCCGGCGGCGGCACGTCAGTCCGCTTGATGAACTTGCATCAGGCCAAAGGGCTTCAGGCGCGGTGTGTCTTCCTCGCTGACCCATACGACACCAGCTACGAGCGACACGACCCCGACTTCCACGTTTCACGCTCAGGGTCCGAGCCCAGGCTGACGCTCCCTGTATACAGGGCCACGGGCGCACACGGGAAGGAGCTGATCTCCGAGCCACACGGCTGGGATCAGGACGAGGAAGAAGAAGCCAGGTTTCTCGACGCTGAAGAGCGCCGCCTGGTCTATGTCGCCGCAACCCGGGCTGAGGACATCCTCGTTGTGTCGAAGTATGCTGGGAACACGGAAAAGGGTCCATGGTCCGAGCTCTATCCCTTCCTCGAGGGACACGCCGAACTCCCGGATCCGGACATCCAGGTGCCGAGCCGAGCGTCAACGGAGATGCCCGATTTCGGGGCCGTTGAGCAAGACCTCAAGGATCGGTGGACGCGAGCCAGACTACGTTCGTACGGCACTGCGACGATCACGGGGGAAGACGAGCGCGACGTGCGCCGCTCTGATGAAGAGCCCGTCCTTGGACTCGGAATCGAGTACGGTCAACTGGTCCACGACGTGTTCGAACGCGCCATAGGCGGCGTCCTGCCGGACGATGCGAGCACGTATATTGAGACGCTCTTCGCTCGAGAGGACCAGTCTGAGAACGCACCATACGCCCTCGAGTCACTCGAAAGGTTCAGGTCATCTGAACTCTGGTCCGAGTTACAGGAGTCCCGCTACGTGCATACGGAGGTAGACTTCGCGCGGGCCGAAGACTTCATGGGACAGACCCAGGTCACACGGGGCCGTGTTGACCTCGTCTATCGCGTGGTCGGAGGGTGGCGAATCGTCGACTTCAAGACGGACCGGACCCACTCGGAAGCCGAGACGCAGCACCTGCGGTCACGCTACGGCGATCAGGTGCGGGCCTACGCAAAACACTGGACGGAACTGTCCGGTGAGCGCGTCAGGTCAGCTGGCTTGTGGGCGACCGACCCCGGCGTGTGGATCGAGATCTGAGGTCTCGCCAGAAGAGCTGTCAGATGCCTGCCCAGGCCGTTCAAGACGGACTTTCCCCTCTCAGCACTCACGACTCAGCACTCGCCTTCAGCTTTTCGGTTTCGCTGCTTCCCACCATCCATCATCTTCTCCATCCGCTTGAGCTCGCCCGCGTAGTCCGGATTCGTCACGAGATTCACATTCTCCCTCGGATCGGCCCGATGTTCGTATAGCTCCCTCGCCTCGACCTGCTTCGTCTCCTGCCGCACCCACTCCGTATACCGACACCGATCCGTCTTCATCGAGCATCCCATGATCCGCTTACCACTCCGCGGATACTGGCTAAAGGCCGCCGTCATTCCACGTCAGGCTTGGATCGTTCAGCAACAGCACGTAACTCGTTCCCTCGACGTGTTGTGGGATGGACAGACCTGCCGCTTCAGCGAGCGATGGATAGATGTCCACGAACTCCACGAGTGCATCCGTCGACGATCCAGCCGCGGACTGGCCGGGAACACGTGCGATCAGAGGCGCCCTCGCATCCAGCTCGAAGTTCGTGTGTTTGCACCACAGCCCGTGATCGCCCCACAACACGACCTGCGTGTTCTCCCAGAGCCCGTTCGTTTTCAGCCCCGCCACCAGCTGTCCAACCAGCGCGTCGACATAGCTCACACACTCGTATTACCCGTGGATCAACTCGAGCGCCTGCTCATCGGACAATGGCCCACGATGCGGGATTGCATCGTACTTCCGTAGCTCGCCCCAGTTCGTCGCCGTCCACCGCGAGACATCATTGGGCAATTGATCGTTCGCGGGGATCTCTAGTTTGGAGCGATCATACAGATCCCAGTACTTTTTCGACGCACAGAACGGCAGGTAAGGATTGTGAATCTCGCTGTGGCCGTAATAGCAGAGTTGGGGCCGAAGATCATCGATCCAGATGAACAGGACATTCCTGTCCCGCCTTGCCCCGTATGCCCGACCGACGAGTAACCCACCTAGCCGTGCGGCTCCTGCTCCCGCGAGACTCATGTTTGAGAGAAACGTCCTTCGTGACTGCACAACCTACCTACTGTCGATTCTTATCGTTCCGTGACGGGCCCACGTTTCGAGCGACCCTCTGATCCACTCGAGCCCAGATGCCTGTCCGACCTCGCCACCTTCATCCTGGTCGAACACCGACACCACAGCACACGTCACCACCTTCCCCTTAGACAATACCGCATCCGCCGCGTTCAGGACCTGTTCCATCCCCGGACCATTCGGCTCAGGTGTCGACGAGGGTAACGTCGAGAATGTCCGAGTCGATGTGGAGATAGATCACGTCGACACGGTCGGCAAGCGCGCGAACGGCAGACTCCAGATCCACCCGGTAATCCTTCGGCCGGAGCCGCCACGTCGATCCCGATCGCCTTCACGAGCGCTTCCTCCTTGGGATCCAGATCCCGAACATCGACCATCAGGAAGGGATTTGATGGTTGGTAGTCGTCGTAGGTGTCACCGGCGTGCACAGGTGTGAGCGCGCAACACGTCGAAGAGAGGCTCTGTTCGACCACCACTGCCAAAACCGAAGCAGCATCGTATATTCAGGGGTAAACCGATCAGGCAGAACGCCCGACCACAGGAGAAGACCGATGGAAAAACTGTATGCGCACGCCCACTTCCACGCGGCGCATCGCCAACTGGACTACAACGGCAAGTGCAGGTTCGTACACGGCCATACATGGCACGGTGAAATAACCGTCCAGACCGAGCGCTTCCCGCGTGATGAAAAACTCGACATCACGCTCGACTTCGGCCGTCTGAAAGATATCCTCAAGGGGCTCGACCACCGAATGCTAGTTTCAGAGCGAGACGAGCTGTTCCTGAACCCGGACGTCTTTGAGCCGGAGGGTGTCGTCGTCATGCCCGGCCTCAACCCGAGTGTCGAAAATGTCGCCACCTACGCGATGAACGAAACCGTCGACGTCCTGGCCAAGCACTTCTCGGAGCAAGGCATCGAATACCACATCGAGGTCAAGATTCAGGAGACCGACAACAACATTTTCACCATCGACCGCACGGTCACAATCTAAAACAAAAGCGGAGCAGATTCCAAGCTCCAGATTCCAAGGGTCTCTGACTTTCCCTGGAACCTGGAATGTGAAATCTGCTCCGCTTCTTTTATTTACAAATTGTTCAGTAATTCCCGCGCTGTCTCCGCATCGTTCTCGTGCACCTGAATCTCGGTCGGCCCGATCGAGTACAGGTTCTGAAACGCCTGATCCCCCCCGATCACGAACGGAATCTGGGCATCTCGCAGGATCGACTCTGCGATTGCCGAGATCGCCGGACTATTGGGTTTCAGCACTGTGACCAGCCGGTCTCTCATCACGTTCAGAACGCTCCTGGGCTTCGGGTGGCACAATCGCTTGCAGCACGGCTGAGATCCGATCCGGGTCTCCGGATGCGATCGCCACCCGGCGGGCATCGGCAGGGGTCGCTTCCGCAAGGTAGACCGTCTCCACCCCCAAATGCCGTGTCCGGATCAGGTAACGCCTCTCCATATCCTTGAGCAAATCGGCCAGATCCTTCCAGGTCCCACCAGATCCGACCTCGCGATACAGATCGCTCCCGGTCTTCCCCGCCGTGTGCCAAAGATAACCCAAAATCGCGATCTCGTGCGCCGTCAGCTCAGACAGATCCTCGATCGATGCCCGACCAGAATCTCCGCCATCCACCACCGCATCAATCCCCCACCTCAACGTTCCTCCCCAAAGCGACATGGCGCTCACAGCTGCCATCGCCCTGTAATTCCTTGCCCGATAGGCCGCGTAGAAAGTCAACCCTTCATTCACAGCCTGCAGCGGCACTTCCCAGGCCTCCGGAATCGCAATCATCTCGATCGGCCGCCCATACGAAAACGGCGCCACGTCAGGCCCAACAGTCTTAAACCCAGGGCGCCGATCCAACCCCAGCGTCCTTCCCAGGTCATCAGCCGAAACGCCGCCGCTCAACCCGACCAGACAGCTTGCGACTATAGCGAAAGTTTTCGGTCTTCCAGACTCCATCACATCCGTTCCCGTATACGCCCATCCATTTTGCCTTTTTCGTTTTCCATTTTGACTTGGTACGCAACCTCCTTGCCAAGTGTAACTTCTCCCCATAACCTGCGCCTTATTAATGCATTACGTCGTTTCTGTGGCTTGACAAGCCTGTGCTTCCAAACAACACAGTGCAGCTAATCCACAACTTTCTGTGAAATACTTGAACCCCGCTGCCGATCGCGGGTATAAAAGACTGACACGGGGACCGAATCACCCAGTACGAGCCTGTGTGCGACTTTTTAAAAGAGACCTGACACAAATGTCGGACGAAGCGCTGATGCGCAGCGTTCATAAGGGCGATCTGAAATCGCCGGATTGTTTCTACGATCGATACAGCGGCCGCTTGCTCCACTACTTCCACCGGATGCTCAACCGAGATGACGAGAAGGCTCAGGACTTCCTCCACCACCTGTTCGTCAAGATCGTCGAACGTCCGGGTGCCTTCGGCACGACACAGTCGTTCACGACCTGGGACTTCGCGGTCGCCCACAACCTGTGCAAGAACGAGTATCGTCGACTCAAGGTACGCAAGAGAGAAACGACGATCGAACAGATCAGACTCGACCGGAGTGGAAAGGTCAAAGACCCCGATTTCGACCTGGACGCTCAGGCCTTCAAACAAGCCGTTCTCGATGCCCTGGACGACATCGAACCATCACACCGAACAACCTTCCTCCTGAGATACCAGGAAGACCTGTCGGTCAGAGAAATCAGTGATATCCTAGAATGCACGGAGGGGACGACCAAGTCGCGGCTTCACTACGTGACCAAACGTCCGTCCAACGACCTCCAGGAGCTGAATCCGTTTGCGAAGGAGCTCCGCCCATGGCTGAAACCGATAACGTGTTTGACGCCACACTCTGCGAATCACTCGACATCGTGTCGTCTGACCTCACGCCCGATCCGTCGATCCGGGCGGACATCCGGTCTCGACTGAAGGCGCGTCACTCGCTGATCAGCCTGATCGGCCGGACGAACTTCCTCCTGACACCGGTCGGGTCGTTCGGCACGATAGCCGCTGCTGCCGTCCTCGCTCTATTCGTCCTCACGGGATCCGGCAAGATGCCCCGAAATCAGGACGTCCCCGCAGCTACGTCGCCCCGATAGACACGGCGAACACGATCGACAGCCTCGCAATGGCCGCTGACAGCCTCCTGTACCACGTATCGGCGGACTCTTTGAGTCAGTAGTAGAACGCCTAGGTCCAACGCCGCTTACGGCCTGGATTGAGTTCAGAGAACAGCTAGGGAGAAACCTGAGTTCAGGCACTTCCTGGATTTTTTCTGGCTTCTCGCTGAACTCTGTTTCTCCTCCTCGCTTTTTCCTTTATGTTCCTCCCCTATGCCAGAAACCCATTACGACCTGGTCATCGTTGGCGCCGGGCCGGCTGGTGCAGTGGCGACGCTCTATGCCAAACGCGCCGGCCTATCTGTTTGCCTCCTCGACAAAGAGACCTTTCCCCGCGATAAGATCTGCGGCGACGCGCTTTCCGGTAAGGCCGTCACCATCCTCCGTGAGCTCGACCTCTTCAAGCCGATCGGGGACCTCCCTGGAGCCGAGATCCACACGGTGACGTTCGGCAGCCCGGATAAAACCTGCGTAGACATAGACCTCACCCGATCGAGCCGTCAGGACTTCCTCACCGGATTCGTGATCCGCCGTGAAATCTTGGACCACTTCCTATTCCAGCGCGCACAGCAGGTCGCGGACCAAACCATCGAGGGGTTCACGGTACAGGACATCCTGAAGGAAGGGGATACGGTGGTCGGGATCTCTGGGAAGACGGAATCGGGAGAATCGCAGGAGATTCGCGGCAAGGTCGTTCTGGGCGCGGACGGGTTCAGCTCGGTCGTCGCCCGCAAGCTGGGACTCTACAGCCACGACCCCCAACATTGGATCGTCGCGCTCCGCTGCTACTATAAGGACGTCAAGGGACTGACCGACCAGATCGAGCTTCACTACGTCGACGAGGTCATCCCGGGATATTTCTGGATTTTCCCGCTCGAAGAGGGATATGCCAACGTCGGGATCGGCATGCTCCACGAGTATATCAAGCGGGAGAACATCGACCTCAAGGTCGCCCTCGACAACGCGATCAACAGTGACGCCTTCAGCGATCGCTTCGCTGATGCCCAACCGACTGAGGAACCCATCGGTTGGAATCTCCCGGCTGGCAGTAAGCACCGCCCCAACCACGGGAACGGCTTCATGCTCCTCGGCGACGCCGCCGGCCTGATCGACCCCTTCACCGGCGAAGGCATCGGCAACGCCTTCTACTCCGCCAAGTTTGGCGTCGAGACCGCACAGGCAGCCATCGATGCGGACGACGTCAGCGCATCCATCCTTTCAGCATACGACCGCAAGCTCTGGGACGAGATCGGCAGCGAGCTCAAAGTCAGCCACCGGCTCCAGAAAATCGGTCGCTCCCGCACCCTCCTCAACTTCGTCATCCACAAAGCCGAGCGCAGTCAGGAAGTCCGGGATACCATCATGGGCATGATGGCCAACGAGGTCCCCAAGAAGCAATTGACGAATCCGTTGTTTTATCTGAAGCTGCTGTTAAGCTAGCTGCGTAAACGGGCTCGTCTGTTGGCAAGGAGCGCGTGAGGCGGGAAGAAGCCCGCCAAACAAGCACGAGCTTCGCCCGGCCTACCCGCCTGAGCTTCGATCTTTCGACGCAGCACTAGGTCCCGGCAACGTCCTGCCCCCAGTGCCTTTTCCCCGGAAACCAGAAGACGACCACATCGCTTCCAGGAGTAGGAATATCCCATGAGCATACGAGCTGGTTTCATCGGCTGTGGCGGTCACGCCTACCGAAACGTCTATCCCTGCCTCAAATACGCAGACGTCGACCTGATCGCCACGTGTGACCTGGTCGAGGGGCGCGCGGTAGAGTTTGCCCGAACATTCGGGGCCCTCCGCTCATACGCAGACCATCACGAAATGCTCGAAAAAGAGGAGCTCGACGCCGTCTTCGTGGTCACCGGGTATGACGAGCAGAACAAGCCGCTCTATCCACCGCTCGCCATCGACAGCATGCGCGCGGGCTGTCACGTCTGGATCGAGAAGCCGCCGGCATCGAGCGTCGAAGAGGTCGAGCAAATGATGGCGGTCGAGGCGGAAACAGATCGGTTCGTGCTGGTGGGGATCAAGAAGGCCTTCTTCCCCACCATCCAGAGGATGAAGGAGATCACCGAGCGGGAAGCGTTCGGCGGGATCAGTTCGATCTACCTGAAGTATCCGCAGTATCTCCCGGATGAGGACGAGAAGCAGCTGGCCACGAGCAACCGGATGCGCGGCTTCCTCGACCACATCGTGCACCCGGGCTCGATCATCGACCACATTTGCGGCAAGATCGCGCACCTCTCATACGAGCGCAGCCCGAACGGCGCGGGCGTCGTGTCCATGAAGTTCGCCAGCGGCGCGACGGGCGTCCTTCATCTCACTTGCGGAAGAGCCGGAACGAGCCCCCTCGAACGCGTCGAGGTGGTCGGCCACGGCGCCAACGTCATCGTCGACAACGGCGTCAAACTCACCTACTACCGACCCGGATCACGCGGCCCGGGTGGCTACGGCAAAGCCACCAACTTCGTGGGCGACGACGACACGGCCCCCATCTACTGGGAGCCCGAATGGTCGCTAGGCCAGCTCTACAACAAACAGATCTTCCTCCTCGGCTACGCCTTCGAAGTCCAGGAGTTCGCCGACTGCGTTCGCGAAAACAGAAAACCGACCCGAGGATCCCTCGAATCGGCTCGCGAACTCATGAAACTGTATGAAGCCTTCCACCATCCTCCTGGCCAGATCATCCCCATCAACTCAACCTAACCCGCAAAACCTTAACCGCTGAGAGAAGACGTGACTCGGGCACCCGCTCCTTTCGATTCTCCCCAGATTCTGCGTCAGCACAAAGTTCGGACCTAGGTTTCCTGCGTGTTTTTCGTGTATTTCGTGGTCTTCTTTTTTCTCTATCACCCCAGACCCCGAAACTCATAAACCACCCTCACATCATCCACCATCCTCCGGTGGTCCCATAACCGCTCCGCACGCTCGAACGCCCGCCGTCCCTTCGCCCTCCGCTCATCGGGCGAATCCATAAGCCCCCGGATCCGCTCCGTAAGCGTGTCGACATCACCGCTGGTCGTCACATCCCCACTTTTGCCATCCGTGATCACTTCCTTCACACCCGGAACGTCAAAACAGACCGTCGGCAACTTGCTTAGGGAAGCCTCCACAACAACCCTCGGAAGCCCCTCGATCAACGACGTCAGAACGTTGATATCCGCCATTGCATACATCCGCACCACATCTGCCTGGTAGCCTGTGAAGATCACATCGTCAGCCACGCCGAGGTCACGACAAAACCGCTCACACGCTTCCCGCTCCGGTCCTTCCCCAACCAGCACCAGCTTCAGATCGTCACGAGTCGACCTCAGCCGTGAAAATGCCTCGATCGCATAACGCTGCCCTTTGGCCACGCTAAAACGGCCTACCTTGATCAGTACGGTATCTCCCAAATCAATCCCGAACTCAAACCGCGTCTCCGCTCTGAGCCGCGCCATATCCACGTCGGTGAACCGCTCGACTTCGACCCCACTATAGACCACCCGTGATGGCAGTCCACGACCGAGATTCTGCGCGTGGTAGTGCGCGAGCGACTCCTCACTCACAGCGACCACTTCGTCAGCCGCCCACATGGTTAGCCCCTCGATGACCAGATAGAGCCACCGCACCAACCCGATCGAGGGATCGGCAAAGGGAACGCCGTGCAGCCCGAAGATCACGCGGGGGCAACCCGCCAGCTTCGCCGCGACGCGAGTCACGATCCCAGCCTTGGTCTCGTGGGTATGGACGACGTCGTATCCCTCCCGGCGTATCAACAGCCAGAACCAGAAGAACGCGATTAGATCTCTAATGGGGTTGATTTTGCGATCAAGCCACGGGCAGACGTGGATACGCAGACCGGGAACATCGGCGAACGGATTCTCGTGGATCTCGTGGCCGATCGCGAGGTGGAACTCATACTCATCGGCAAGATCCCGAATCGTCAGGAAGACATTGTGATCCGCCCCTCCACCAGGAGCGAGCCACGTCATGGTGTGTAGGATCTTGAGTTTCCGAGTGTGCACAGCCATACCAAAATGATATTGGCCGATCCCAGATCCTGCAAACGCAATCCGTTTTTCCACATTTCTAGACCTATCGGTCAATTATTTTGAGCCGTTCTCGAGGCCTGATCGCCACATATCGTGGATTTTGGCTTGTTTTCGAGGATCAAGCAACGTATAGTTAACCGAACGGTCAACTATGGGACGAACCAGCGACGCCAGAGAGCGGCTGATAGAAGTCACCGCCGAACTCATGCACGCCCGCGGATTCAACGACGTGGGTGTCCAGGAGATCTGTGCGACCGCCGGAGTCCAGAAAGGCAGCTTCTACCATTTCTTCAAGTCCAAGGACCAGCTCGCGACGGCCGCTCTCGACCTGCACTGGTCGAACACGCGTAACCAGTTTTGGCGATTGGCCTTCGGCGATGACGTAGCGCCTCTCGATCGGATTCGCCGTTTCTTCCAGATGGCCTACTTCTACTTCAAGCGTGCACACGACGAAGGAACTGGCATCTGGGGTTGTCCATTCGGCAATGCGGCCCTCGAGCTGGCGGCCGGAAATGACGCCGTATCCGAGAAGGTAATGATGGTATTCTCGGACGCGACCGCCTTCTTCCGCGAAGCGATCGAGGATGCGGCCCGTCGTGGAGATATCAATTCGTCAGATCCACAGACCGATGCAGAGTCTCTTTGGGCGTTCTACGAGGGAATTCTACTGACGGCCAAGGCAAGACGCGATCCCGAAGTCATCCGAAGGCTGGGTCAACAGGCCGTGCAGTTCCTGGACGTGGCCTGATCCATTTAAGAAATATTTGTACAACCGGTCAACTAATTCCGGGTTACAAGCTGCTAGATATAACGATGTCCCGAAGAGTCCTGCTCGTAAATGCGGCATTCTCAATCATTTCGGGCCTGTCGATGGCCGTCCTATACGGTGAACTCGAGTCGATGTTGAACCTAGAAACCAGCGTCGTTCTAATCCCTGTCGGCCTTGGCGTGGCTTTCTTCGGCGTTGAGATCGCGCTCAGCACGCGGCGCCCGGAATTGAAGCGCTCCGACCTGAAGTACTTCGCCCTGATGGACGGGCTCTGGGTCATAGGGAGCCTTGCCCTGATCACCTTTGTCTCCTTGCCGGGTCGCAGGATTCTGGCTCGTATGCGGTGCAACCCTGGTCGTAGCGGACTTCGGAATCATCGAAATCATTGGCCTCAGAACATTGTCCGCCCAGATGTCCTGAAGAAGCTCAGAGGTCCGGTTCTAACTGAACCAATACTCAACGGCCACGACGTCTTGACACACCCGCCGAAGCCACAACCTTGGAACGAACCCCAATCTCCCTTCCTTCTAGAAAGGGACGATCCTTCAAAAGCGGATCAGGATAGGTCGGGGAGCGGGGTGCACGCTTGGGCTCCTACCTCCGCTCCAACGGCCGATCCCCCACGGGCCGCTCTATGTGTTTCCAATATCCGCTCGAATCCTCCCCTCGAGCGACAATCGCCGCCTGCCCCTCTGGATCCCGCCCCCTGACATCTGGAGGCATATACCGCAGCGTAAGCCCACACCGTCTACGTTCCGATCCATTCGGCTCGGACCCGTGCAGCAGCAGATCCGTGTGCACGGATACCTGCCCCGCCTTCATCACAAACGAGACGGGCTCACCAAAATCCCCTGCGTTCGTCACCGTCTGCCCGAGCACATTGTTCTCTTCCTTCGTGCTGTGTTCGAACGCGATCTGACCGTGCACGTGTGACCTCGGAATCACCTGCATCGGTCCCATCGTCTCGTCCACATCGTCGATTGCCAGCCACACCGTGACCACCTTGCTGGGCGTCAGCGGCCAGTAGGACGCGTCCTGATGCCAGCTCACCCGTTTCCCGTCGCCCGGCATCTTTGCGAAATAGTGCGTCATCGTGCACACGAGATTCGGCCCCAGCAGATCCTCGACCATATTCAGGATCCGTTCATCCGTCACCAGATCCCAGACCCCGGCACACGACCGATGCCATCCATTGATCGAATAGCTGTTCCGCCCATCCGCCAGCGCCATCAGCTTCTCGAAGTAGGCGCGATTCGCGTTGGCCTCTTCTCCATCGAAAACACCCAGAGGGCACAGATATCCGTCCCGGTTGAACTGGTCGATCTGGTCACCGCTCAGTACTTTGGGTTCGTCGTTCTCCGCTGGATAGAACTTGAGCTCCCGTTCCATATCCGGCAGCGCATCCGTTATCGGCATCTCTTCCTCACAACTCGTCGCTGAATCCCGTCATCGGTTGCTAATTTGGTCACTGGCCATTCGCCCATTGGTCATTGATTCCCATCTCCCTCCCCCACCCAGTTTCCTTTATCTCTAAGCCTTTGTCCACATGATTTAGAGCAACAACTCAAGCATCTGCGAAGCGCAGAGCCTGAGCGCCTGGGGCCTGAGAAAACACATTTTTTCAAGCCTTCGATCGACGACCTCTTCCGTTCGGGTATTGTTGAACGTGAACTGAAAGTCGGTGATTCAGCCCCTAGATTGGAGCTCGTCAACCACACGGGCGAGACGATCTCGTCCGAAGCGTGCCTGGACTCGGAACAGATCGTGGTGAGCTTCTATCACGGCGGATGGTGCGAATATTGCAACCTGGAAATGCAGGCGCTGTAGTCTTCTCTTTAACAGATTACGTGTATGGGCGCTCGACTGATAGCCGTCTCACCCCAGACGGCCAAACGCGCTGCCAACATAACCGAACAATATGGCCTTACCTTCGACCTCCTGAGCGATCCACACAATTCGCTCGCGCAACAATACGGAATCGTCTTCCATCTCTAGGACGATATCCAGAGCGTCTCCGACGAGCTCGGCCTCGACCTGCCAGTCCCGGCAACTTACGTGATCGATACCAACTCGACCATCCAGATGGCCTTCGTCGACCCCGACTATACGCGTCGCCTAGACCCCACCGAAATCATCCGAAACCTCAGAACGATTGGTGCCAATGGGCTTTCTCTCTTCCCCCGACGTCTTCTATGCGCCCTCTGCGTCTCCGCGGTTGCTTTTCAGGTTTTCGGCAACTCCCTTCACCCAGAGGATTGGGCCAAGTGGCACGGCAACAACCGCGACGGGGGTCTGAACTGAAACCGGTATCGTCTCAGCCTTCGACAAACTGACACCGGTTTGGGAAGCCGAGGTCTCCTCTGGCTACAAAGGTCCTTCAGTCTCAAACGGCCGCGTCTACATCATGGATCGGATCACCAAACCGAAGCAGGTCGAACGCGTGCTCTGTTTCAGCGAGAAGAGGGGCAAACTGATCTGGTCACACACCTACGACTGCCCTTACAGAACCGTCAGCTATACAGCCGGTCCACCTACCTCGGTCCAGATCCACGACGGCGTCGCATACAGCCTCGGTATGATGGGTCACCTGTTCGCCTTCAAGGCTTTGGACGGGCGAGTGCCCTGGTCTCACGACCTGCACACGGACTACGAGATCGATATTCCTGAATGGGGGATCTCCGCAGCCCCTGATCACGGAGTATATGCTCGTCGTCCAGATCGGCGGCACAACGGACGCGACGGTCGTCGCCTTCAGCCTCGAGGATGGCCGAGAGCGCTGGCGGGCACTCAGCGATCGCGCATCCTACTCAGCGCCCGTGATGGTTCGCTAGGACAAGAAGGATGTCATTGTATTCTGGACCGGTGACAACTTAGCCGGTCTGGATCCTATCACGGGACGCGTGTTGTGGAAGGTCCCCTTCAAGCCCTCCCGCACGGTCATCGGTATCGCGACGCCTGTCGTGCAGGGTGATGGAGTGTTCGTGAGCAGCTTCTTCGATGGCGCGGTGATGGTCCACCTGCACTACAGCCTGACGGCCAAACTCGCGTGAGCAAGTTCGGGGGAAACGGAAAGCCTGCATAGCCTGATCTCCACGCCGCTCTGGGGCGGTGATCACATCTACGGCATCGGCTACGGTGAGCTCCGATGCATCCAAGCCTCCGACGGCTCCCGTGCACGGACCGACACCACCGCGGTCCGAAAAGCCAGGTGGAGCAACGCCCACTTCGTTCAGCATCACGACAAAGTCTGGATCTTCAACGAAGAGGTCGAACGCATCCTCTCGAAGTTGTGCCCCGAAGGATTCACCCTCCTCAGCCGCGCCCTCCTCAAATGGATCTGTGTAAAGGGACAACACCTCACGGGCTTGCAGACTCTACCCATCAGCCGTAGCTTACGCTCACTATGCTGAGTCCAATCGGCGTTTGGCTGACTTTTGTCCTGATCGTGTCCTCAACACCTCTACATACGGAACAAGACCCCAAGATTCTCGTCATGGCCCATCGTGGTGGGTTGGGCCTGTGGCCAGAGAACACCATCTATGGGTACCGGGAGGCGCTCCGAGCAGGTGTGGACGTCCTGGAAATCGATGTCTGGCGGACGAGCGACGACGTTATCGTCGTCAACCACGACCGAACAGTGGACCGTACGACGGACGGAAGCGGCCCGGTTCGAGCAGCCACCCTCTCAGAGCTAAAGGCTCTGGACGCAGGCTATCGCTGGTCGATCGAGGGCAGCTTCCCCTACCGTGGGCAAGGACACGTCATCCCGACACTGGCGGAAGTTCTGACCGAGTTTCCAGAGGCTCGCTTCAACATCGACCTCAAGGAGAACTCGGACACTCTGATCAACGGCGTCTGTGACCTAATCACCAAACACGGCGCCCAGAACCGCGTTATGATCGCCTCCTTCCATCAGAGCGCACTCGTTCAGTTCCGGGACCACTGCCCCGGTGTTGCCACATCCGCCGGCCGCAGCGAGATCATCCGATTCCTGTTCCTCAGTAAACTGGGCCTAGGTGGAATCTACCAACCAAACTTCCAAGCTTTCCAGGTCCCCGTCCGGGTCTCTTTTCTCACGGTTGTTTCCCCATCCTTCGTCCGCGCCGCCCACGACGCCGGCGTAGAAGTCCATCCTTGGACCGTCAATGACCCTGAAGAAATGAAGCGACTCATCGATATGGGTGTCGATGGCATCATCACCGACTATCCAGATCGACTCTCTGAGATCTTGGGGCACTAGAAACAACCTCCTTCGCCAAGGCTTCGGAGGCCGGGAAGTTCAGGGAATTCGCATCTTCGATTTTTGATTTTCCGACCTTCGACTCGTGACTCGTGACAAATGCTAACGACCTCGCAGATTACAAGCTTCCTCGACGACGGATTCCTGCCGATCGGCAAACTCCTCGATGACGACCTCGTCGAGCAGCTGCGTGACGAATACGACCACCTGTTCAGTGAGGCCCGTGAAGAAGGTCGATACCGCAACCTCGCGATTCTGGACACGGATGACGTCGACGAGAAACGTGACGCCGAGGGCCAGATGCTCCAGATCATGCAAATGTGCGAGCGCAGTATCCTGTATCGCCGTCTCCTGTATGACGACCGTATTCTGGACATTGTGGAGAGCCTGATCGGCCCGAACATCCAGCTCTTCCACGACCAGGCGCTGTTCAAGCCCGCCCACTATGGCGAAGCGGTGTTCTGGCATCAGGACAACGGCTACTGGAAGTGTGTCCCCGCCAACCTCGTGAGCTGCTGGCTCACCCTCGACGACGTCGATGTCTCCAACGGCGCAATGCACGTCCTTCCCGGATCACACCGCGCACCCGTAGAGCACGACCGAACCGAATCCACCCCCCTGCTCAATGTCGGCGAATCCGTAAACGCCGATCAGGCCGAAGTGATCGATCTTCCCGCCGGCGGCGTCACATTCCACCACTGCCAGACTCTCCACTACACCTCACCCAACAAAACCGACCGCCAACGTCGTGCCTTCGCCATCCACTTCATGTCTCCAGGGACCATCCGAACACGAACTGACGCGGACACGGGCGACCAGTTGACGGAACCGATGCCTATCTCTTACAGCCGCCCCCTCCTGCGCGCCCGAATGTAGCGGCTGAACGCCAGAGAGGTCCCCTTTCCACGGGAGCCAAGGTGATGATAAGTCTCGCTTTCATCTTCCTGCTCACGTCTGTCAGATGCACATCGGCAGAAGACGTAGAACCCGACTTCGAGAAGACGAGCGACCCGGCTGACCCTTACCTCAATCGCCGGGCGACGATGGCTTTCTCATCTGCGAGGAAGGGGCATCCGGAACCCGGGCGTTATCGCAGCCATGATGGCCGTCCCTCGCCACAAGTTCGGACCTGAGCGCTACCGCGAGCACAGCTACCTCGTCCGCCCACTCCCGATCGACCTTGACCAGACCATCTCTCATCACCCTTCATCGTCGCCTACATGACCGACTTCGCCGACATCACACCTGATGATAAGGTCCTTGAGATCGGTACGGGATCCGGCTATCAGGCCGCAGTCCTCGCCGAGATGACGGACTCCGTCTATTCGATCGGGATCCTCTTCCGGAGCCGGCCGATCAGGCCCGAGAACGACTGCCTAGCTTGGTATAAGCAATGGTGAACGTGCGAACCGGAAACGGCTATCTGAGTTGGCCGGAAGATGCGCCCTTCGATGCCATCGTGGTCACGGCCGCTCCGGATGATGTGCCCCAATCGCTGGTTGATCAACTCGGTATGCACGGACGCCTGGTGATCCCCGTAGGAACGGACCGACAGGAGATGGTCGTCATCCAGCGAACACCGAATGGTGTGGTCGAGAAGCGCACCCTAGGCGTGCGATTCGTAGCGATGACCGTTAAACTGGAGAAGGAGTAAGCGTGCGTGTATTGAGGATCATCCTGCGAATCCTTAAGTGGCTCGGCGTTGCCGTTGTGGTTATCATTGTATGTTCGTACGGCTACATGTGGCACCTGCTCGCTACGTCCAGCGTAACGACCCACGGATCGGACGACTTGAACACCGGCAACATCTTGGCCCCCTCTGAGCGAACCAAAACGTGGGCGAAACGATCGAGCCTGACCGACTCGCTCCTGCTCCACTGGTCGCAGCGTGAAATCAAGGACTGGGCCGACGATGGCAAGGTCACCATCCCACGAATCCTGATCGGCAAGCTGGCGACCGACACCGACGTCACCTTCGTCAACCAATACCTCCAGGAGCGTGAGGTCAGGGGAACGGTCGGATCGACAGGTCCTTTCCATAAGACGGGAGACTACGATTTCACGCTCGCGGGACTTTCCCTGCTGCTCCACAGCTTTGGCGACAACCCGGAATTGCTCCACCCGGAGAGCGTAGAACACATCGTCGAGGTGCTGATGACCCAGGAGGGAGGCGACCCGATCATCTGGACGCCACGGGTGCTCGGCCTGCCCCTCAGAGACACAGAGAATCATATACTGATGACCGAGGGATCCCGCTACCTCAAGAATCGGTGGAATGCATTGCACGGTGACGATGCCGCCAGATACGACAACGCAACAAACGGGCTCGAGGCCTATCTCCACGAGTTTCTCCACGAAATCGAGCGGGCGGGTTTCCACGAGTACAACTCGCGTCCCTACCAGGGATATACCATGACCGCGCTCCTGAATCTGGAAGCCTTTGCGGCTCCTGCCGTACAACAGACGGTGCGAGGTATCCTGGACCGAGTGGCATGGCGATACGCCCTGGGCAGCCTGAGCTTCCGGCGGTTTCCTCCTTTCCGGCGTCAGGCGAGGCAGGCCAAATCGACCGACCTGGACGGGGACTACCTGACGGCAATCATCAAGGCCTGGATGAGTACGGGCGGCGTCGAGGGACTGCAGGTTCGCAGTGGGGCGCACCAGGCGCTGTGGGTCTGCCTGACCGACTATCGGCCGCCCGATGTCGTGGCAGAATGGATCGTCGAAAAGCCGGAGCACTACTTTGTCCGAATGGGACACGGTTGGGACAGCGGACCCGAACTCTACTCAGGCGGCCCGGGCTACCTGATCACGGCAGGCGGTGTCGCACGAGACCGGTTCAACCAAAGTGTCTCACGCCCGACCACGCTGCTCCTCGACGATGACGCCATGGACCTCGAGGAAGTGCTCCACGTCTCGGGACCTGGTGAGCGCTTCAGAGACTGGAACAACACAGGCGTTCACCGAGATTTCGCAGTCGCAGCCGGTCCCGTAAGCATACCCGATGGCTGGGACCCTGAAGCCCGGAGCGACCGATGGCAGGTCTACCAGAAAGAGGGCATCATCATCGTCGTCTACTCGACAGATGACCTCGGTCTGTTCTGTCTCTTCCACGAAGGCGAGCCCGATGACATCCTGTCATCGGTCAGGATGGCCAATAGTGTTGAGGCGCAGCTGACAGGGCGATTCACCTGGCCATCCGGCAGGACACTCACCTACAACGTCGCATCTCCCAAGGACCAATGGGTGATGACTACGGCGGACGGAGACAGCCTGGATCGCGAGCACACGTCTTGGCCCTTGCTGGACGGCGACGTGCCCGGTTGGACACACGGAGCTGGCGACCAGGGACAGCCGTGAGAGACCTCTTCCATGACAGCACTCACCTGAACGTCGACGACAAGGTTCAGACATTCGTCGACAACCTGCTCCTCGAGTCCGTGACGGATGTGACACGTCGATGGCATACACCGGAACGCGTCGGAGACGGTCCAGTGCTCGCCAAAACCGAGGACTATGAGGGACTGCCCTACTTCGGCTGCGCGAACTACACCGTCATCCGTGACGCACGAGACGGGCTGTTCAAGTGCTGGTATGAAATCATGGTCGGTGAACCCGATCCCCAGCAAATGGGCCTGGGCATGCACAGCCGGATGTGCTATGCCGTCAGCGAGAATGGGTTCGACTGGGAGAAGCCATCCGTCGGCCTCGAAGCAGACGGTCGCAAGACCAACATCGTGCTCGGGGACTTGAAGAGCGGTGCACACGGGTTGACGGTATTGGAGGACCCTAACGCGTCCTCCGAGGACGAGCGGTTCAAGGGCTTGTTCACGCGGATGTGGGACGGCAACAAGAACAGACAGATCGTTGCTGCCCATTCACCGGACGGGATTCGCTGGGAAGCGTATGACGATCTCCCCTGCGTCGGTTCAGACGGCCCCCGGCTTTGTGACGTCCATATCGTCGCCGTCGATCCCTATTCGCACGAGTATGTCGCGTACACCCGCCACTTCTTGATGACGGCTGGCGCGACGCGAACACGTTTCGACCGGAACGAAACCTTCTCACGACCCTACGAGCCAGGCAACACCGCCTCCTATTCCCAACGTCGGATCTGGAAGATCAGCAGCGCCGACTTCATCCACTGGAGCGAGCCGGTCCTGCTGGCAGCCTCGGATGAAGACGAGGACAACCTAGATGATTCTTTCTACGGTATGGTGCCATACCGTGTCGGTTCGCAACACATCGCGCCGCTCTGTGTATTCCGCGCGGTGGACAACGAGATGGACGTCCAACTCCTGCACAGCCGGGATGGTTTGCGCTGGCGCCGGGGGATCGGCCGACGGCCGTTCCTCGACTGTCGAGGCGAGGGTCATTGGGACGCCCACATGGTTACCATCGTCAACCCTCCGATCGAAATAGACGACGAGCTGCTCTTCTTCCACAGCGGAACGGACTTCCATCACGATTGGTGGCTCGTCGGTCAACGGGAGGGAATCGATCATCCGGAAGCCTTGGACCCGCTCGGGTGCGGCGCGGCATTCGGTATGGGCGTCGCCAGGCTGAGGAAGGACGGCTATGCGGGAATGTTTGCGAACCAATACCGTAAAGGCATTGTCACCACCCACGCCATGATCAGCCTCGGCAGCAAACTGTCGATCAACGCTGCCTGTGGCGAACCGGGATCGATACACGTCGAGGTCCTGAATCGTGACGACCAGGTGATCGGGTCGTGCGAGGAAGCCCGGTGCGATGCGTTCACAGGAGACGCCACCGACCACATCGTCACCTGGGAAGGGGATCCGACGGTCCCCGCCGGCCGCGGGCAGGACCAGTACTGGCGGAAGCTTCGTTTCACTTTGAGGAACGCTGAACTCTTTTCCTTCCGGTTCACCGACTCCGCGGAAGATCCAACACCCTTCAAGACCGAGAAGGAATGGTAGACGAGCCGGAATCCGACCTGAGGGTGCCGGGCACCAGGAAACGCATCACCTCGGCCCTGTTCGCCACCCAGGGCCTGTTCAGCGCGTCGACCATCTCAGGCTTCACGCTGATGCCGAGCATCGCCGCGCAGCTGAGCGGGACCGACAGCGCCGTCGGAGTCCCACCGACCCTGACGCTGATCGGTTGAGCCCTGTCGGCCTGCCCCGCCGGCTTGCTCATATAACAGCAGGGCAGGCGACACGAACTCGCCCTCGGTTACCTGCAGGCCACGATCAGCGGACTCATCAGCGTCCTCTCGGTCAGTCCGTGGACGTCGTTCGTCGGTTTTTGCGTGGGCGGTTTCTTACTCGGGGCCGGACACGGTGTCATATTTCGCTGCCGAAGTCACGCCACACGACCCGGGTCAGTCGTATCTACGACGAAAGGCGCACACGAAATCCCGGCTGTGCCCATAGCTTCAGCAATTCGGTGCACGTCGTCTTCCAATACATCCGCCAGTGCAACGGTATGTATGTCCCTTCTGACCAAACGCCTCAGCAATGGCTCTTCCTAGTCCACGAGCGGCTCCTGTGACAAGCGCGACTCTATTGGGCTCCATATGACTCTACCTTGCATTCCAGTGAGTCGAGATCGTGATAGCTGCTTGCGATTGTATACGACCGTCCCTCGCGATACACCCCGCCTGCAGCAGGGCACTCGGGATGAACGGTGTACACGAAGTGATCCTCATTTTTTCACGTATATCTGCTCGTGCCACACCGGCCGACTCCATCCCCGATGCTCATCCAACGGGCTCAAATCCGTCGGTACGTTCCCCAGCCGCGTACTGGCTCCCCACACGTGCCACGGTGCACCCGCGATCAGTACAGGGATGTTTTCTGTGTGCAGATCCCTTGCCCGCTCCATGTGCTGTCGGATCTCCACCATATCCACGGTCGTCACCGCCGCCTTTACGTGTCTCGTTACCTCGCGGAACCACACCGGTCCTTCTGTCGTGGCGTTCCGGTGCCAGAACGGGAGCGTCTCACCGATGATCGACCAGTCATCGATGTGAACGAGCGGATCGCCTGGCCCTTCGTGTACCCAGTAGTGGATGTCGAACTCGCCATTCACACGACGTGGCCACAAGATATCTCTCAGCGCCACGTTCAGATTCATCTTCACGCCGATCTCTTTCCATTGCTCCCCGACTAGAACGGCTACATCGGTTCCCACCGATGCGGTCACATCGATGTTAAACGAGAACGGAGAGCCATCTGCGTATTCCCGCACACCATCACCATCCGAATCCGTGTAGCCGGCCTCTTCCAGGATCTGTCGTGACAGGTCTGGGTCATAAGACGTGTAGGCCTGGGCAAGCTCGTGATCGTAGTACGGACTGAGCGGCCCAAAGGAGTAGCCCATCTCGTTCATCAGTCCAAAGAACAGGACCTCGTTGATCTCTTCACGGTTCATCCCGTGAGACAGAGCGATCCGAACTCGCCTATCACGAAAGGCCTTCCGTACGTTCGTCGACGGCGCATCCCAGTTTAAGTAGAACGCAGGGCCTGATGTCGGCCCCGACAGGAACAGCTTGAACTTTCCTTTTCGCTCCTCCGATTTCAGCGTCGGGAACATGTCGATCCGTGAATACCGCCCGAACAGGTCGATCTCGGCGTTCACGAATTTGAGCAGGATAACCTGGGTGTCTCCCAGTACCGTAAACTCGACCTCATCCGCATAGGGCAGTTGGTTTCCGGCTGAATCCACCTGCCAAAAATACGGATTCCGGTGGAAGAGAATGCGCTGACCCCGATCCCAGCGGACCGGCATCCACGGACCCAGCGTCGGGATCTTGCTGTTGTAGAGCAGTTGAGCGGTCGTCGTGCTGTCTCGGAAAGTTTCGTAACTGGCCGCAGGATTGTACTTCGGGTGAAGCTTGCTCAGCACGTGCTTGGGCTGGGCTACCCATCCCCCGGCAAACGCGTTCCGGATCCGGCCCATCGGCTTGTGCGCGCTGACTCTAAGCGTATGGTCGTCCACCTTCTCCATCTTGACCGGCTGGTCGTCGACAAACCATACCCGGCTGGGCAGCGCTGAAGCGCGCGCGTTGTCGTTCAGGTGCATGTCGTAGTAGTAGAACAGGATGTCATCCACCGTAAACGGCTCTCCGTCCGACCACTTGATGCCTTTCCTGATCTTGAAAACAGCCGCACGTCCTTCATCCTCGAATCTGTAAGATTCCGCCAGCATCAACTGAATGCTCTTCGGTAAGGGACGCTCGTATCCCAGCAGGCTAACGGCCATCGTCTTGTTGACGCCCGGCGTCTGAACGATGTCACCTGTCAGCGCCCGTCGTAGACGTCCCCCATACTGGCCGATTTCGTTCAGGGGCCTGACGATCAGCGGATGCTCAGGCAGACGTTCGGATACCGGCGGCAACTCACCCCGGTTGGCCTTGGCTGCGAGCAAAGGCGATTCTCCGAATCGGCGCGAAGACAGGATTTCGGGATCGATCACCTCAGGTGCGGCCGACGCTGATCGGTCTATGCCCGCAGTTCCGAATTCCGGAGAGGTCTTAAGGTCTCGTCCGGGATCTGCGGGCAGACATCCGACGCATACCGCAAGCACGGCAATCAGCGTCTTTAGTCGGTCAAGCAGACTTAGCAAATCGTTGTGATTCCTTGTTGGTAAGTCATATATATGTAGCGCGTGACATAGCATAGTCCCTGCTCAACCAATTGTCGACCGAGGAATCAGCCGGATGTCGGGTATCCTGAACTACGGGGTCATCAGTACCGCATCAATCGCAAGAAGTCAGCACATACCCGCCGCGAGCGAGTCCGAGAACAGCCGGATCGTAGCCATTTCGAGTCGTGATTCGGAAACAGCTAGAGGGGCAGCTGCCGACCTGGGAATCGACACGGCCTACGGGTCATACGACGAACTGCTCACTGACTACCGAATCGACGCGATCATCAATCCTCTGCCGAACAGCCTGCACGAGGAGTGGTCGATCAGGGCCGCAGAAGCCGGCAAGCACATCCTTTGCGAGAAGCCACTGGCGCCGACGCCTGACGAGTGTCAACGAATGATCGATGCAGCTCACGCGAACGACGTCCTGCTCTACGAGGGATTCACCCAACATTTCAACCCGCTGATGTCGGACATTCACAGCCTGATCGACGACGGCAGCCTCGGTGAGGTCAACTACGTTCGAAGCGAGTTGACCTATACTCTCGCGAACTGGGAGACAGATGTCCGAGGTCTGAAGGATCTCGATGGCGGTGCGCTTCTGGATGCCGGCTGCTATGCCGTCAACAATGTCCGCACGCTCATGGGCTCGGAACCTCTCGAGGTCGCCGCGCAGCAACGCGTGCACGCCGGGAACCAGGTCGACGCCCTGTTCACGGGAACACTGAAGTTCTCAGACGACCGATTGGCCTATATCTGTACAGGAATGCAGCAGCCTTTTCGCTGTATGCTCGAGGTCGTCGGCACGAACGGCCTGGTCCGGACTGAAAATTTCTTCACCGCCACGGAACTGACCGTAACTGTCGCCGGCGAAACGAGTGTCCGTACGTATGACTCGGTCAACCGGTTCGCGCTACAGATGACGCATTTCAGTGACTGTGTACTCAACGGAAAGTCGCTTCGGAAGTCTGCTGAGGATGGTAAGGCGAATGCGGCGACGTTGGTCGCGTTGAAGCAATCTGCTCAGACGGGACGGGTGGTTGCCGTATAGACCTTTTGACCTATGTAGACGACCGTCCCTCGATACGCCTCGACTGCGTCGAGTCTACTCGGGATGAATGGTGTATATAACGCTCGCACGACCACCCTACAGGAGAGTAGACCATGCTTCCTATCGTCGATTTCTGTGGACTGAAGATTCGCCGACTGATCATCGGAGCCAACCCGTTTGGAGGCTACAGCCACCAGAGCAAGTCACGTGATGCGGAGATGATCGCTTACCACACAGTCGAGCGGATTCACGAAACCTGGGAGCGAGCGTACGCGGCCGGGCTGAATACGATGATCACGAACAACGAGACGCCTCGGGTGATGCAGGCGGTCTCGGAATACTTCTCGACGGGCGGCTCACTTCAGTGGATTGCCCAGGTCAACAACCGAACGAAGACCGACATGCACGCCTCCGTCGACGAGGTCGTGCAACTCGGGTGCAAGGCTCTCTACTTTCACGGCGGCAGGGTCGACCGATTGTTCGCGGAGCAGGATGAGGAACCGCTCAGAAGCTGGGTGAGCTACGCGAAGTCGTTGGGAGTCGTTGTGGGCGTTGCCGCGCACGCGCCCAAAGCGCACCTCTGGGTGAATAGCCTGGACATCGCAGACTTCCACGCGGTCCCGTTCTTCAACTGTGGTAGCCTGCACGAGGGGTCGGGCCTGAAATTCAAGCTACGCGATGTCCCGGCTGCAACGGAATGCATCCGTACAATCTCAAAACCCTGCATCGGCTATAAGATCATGGGGGCCGGCCGGATCGACCCGCGTATGGCATTCGAACACGCCTTCGACCAGATCAAGCCAGGTGATGTCGTTAACGTGGGTATGCACCGCGGGGACAAAGACGACATGGTCGAGGAGAACGTGGCGCTCGTGGAAGAGATCCTGATGCGGAACGAGTAGGAGCTGATTAAGGCGATCATGTTTGCGGCGAAGGGCGTCGACGAATGGATCGACGAGCCGGAGCCTGAATGCGGTCCTGAAGACATCCTGCTGAAGATACGATATTCAGCCATCAGCAACGGGACCGAGCTTAGCTTCCTGATGGGCGGACCCTACGGCGGCAGGAAGTGGCCGAATCGGTGTCGCGTCAGGCAAACCGTTTACCTTCGCCTCCACGACGATCCCATCGGAACCCTCGAAAAAATACTTGAACGACAGGTCGAAGTCGGCCACGACTACTTGCCGGTAGCCGACTGCATGAACTCGGAGAACGCCCGCATCACATCCTGCTGCAGTTTGGGCATCACGTCCGCCATGTAACCACCATACTTTTTCATCGCCGACTTGCCGATCGGCGAACCATAGAAGTCGGCGAGCGCCTTCAGATCTTCTGCCGTGAAGTGTTTCACCATCGCATCGACCATCGTTTTCCGTAGACTCACCAGGTCCAGATTCTTGGTCATGATGTCGATGAATTCCTGCCGCCGGTTTTCTGGAAGGTTCTTGGACATGTTCTGCGCCATATCGGCGACCATCTCCGCCGGCGTCGTGGCTTCGAGATATCTATTCGCCTGGGCGAGACGGTTGGCCTCCGTGTTCTCCAGAGACCAGACAGTGGTACTGCACATCAGAGCGGCGACCAGGATCGCCGGTTTCAAACATCTCATGGCTTCACTCCATTCACGTTGTGGGTCCCGAACCCAGGTCCGGGACCTCCATCAATTCTGCACCCGCCTTCGCGGATTCATGACCGATCAGACCTGGAATCAGGTACCGGGCCGCCTGCCAGACGTTGTTCTTCGGTGTCGTGCCTTCGGACACGGATGTCACGAACTCGTGAACGAGAAACTTGTGACTCCCCTTATGTCCGTTGTTCAGCGTCATGTACTCTCGTGGCAGCTCGTCCACGGGATGAACCTGGCTCTCCCCGCGGTAGATCCAGTCGCCCCCGACCACGCCGTCCGAGGTCTCATCTTCGACTTCGCTTGTCGTGCAGCTGAGTAGCTCGTTGAGCCGCTCGAATTCACCCCGCTTCTTGGTGACCCAGATCTGCGAGTCGACCTGCTCTTCGTAGGAACCTTCGGTCCCGAACATACTCATGCTGACTTCACCCGGATGACCAATCCGCCGAAACTCGTTGATACGCGTCGAGCTCCCGTCACTCATCTTGCACAGCACCGTCTCATCGCTGAACACGTTGGCGTATGCGTTTGACTCGGTGAACAGACCATCCTCGTGTTCGTCGACGACCCCGTGCGCTGACACATGGGTCACGTGTGCGCCCGTCACAGACACAACGAGGCTCAGCGAGTGCGTCGGGTAATAGAGCGGGGGAATCCCGGCGTAGTGTTCCCACTCGTCGCCGAACCGCCACTTCTTCACATCATACAGGCCGTGGTCGAAATCGTGGAAGTATTGCGCTTCACTGAACACGATTCGGCCGAACGCACCTGCGTCATACTGGTTGCGACAGTAGATCGCGCACGGGTAGTAGTAGCTCGTCTCACCGATCTGGTAGATCAGTCCTGTCTCCTCCACCTTCCGCACGAGCGCAGTGATTTCCTCCACCGTGATGGCAGACGGTACAGCGGAATACACGTGCTTTCCCGCTTCGAGCGCCTGAAGGGCTTGCGGTCCGTGCCGGTCGTTCTGAGTGAAGATCGCGATCGCATCGACATTGGAGTCGCATAGCACGTCGAGACCCGGATACGTCTCATCGATTTCGTGCTGCTCGGCGGCCTCGGTCAACTTTTCCTCGACGAGATCGCACAGCACGACCGAATCCACACCCGGATGATGCTTGAACAGCGGAATGAAGTTCCGGGAGAAGGATCCCGTGCCACATATACCGACCTTGATGCCCATTCACACCTCCTGGCTGAAGAGAAACTCACACACGCCACTTACTGTCATGTTTCCACCCGTGATGCCGAACCGTTCGAGCAGCAACACGCTGGCACCGGTCTTCGCTGCAATACAGGCCGCACTGACCCCGGCAATACCGCCACCAATGACAGCGACGTCGGCCTGATATCGCACCGGAGTCGATCGTGTGTATGTGATATGCTCCATTGGTCTCTCCATTTGACTCAGAACGGGGCTATGCGTTCATACAAACGTAAGGTCCTGCTGGCGATCAGGATGACAACGCCACTGTCTCCCCACCTGACACCAATGCGGCCTCGTACACCTTCATCACTTCGAGTGCGAACTCCAACGATCCTCTCTCTGCCTGTTGTCCTTCGAGCACACAGTCACAGAAGTATCGCAGCTCATCGTAGAAGCCCTGGGTGAACGACGCCTTATTCTCGAGTGTCCCCAGCGTATCGCGAGGCTCCCAGGTCACTGAACCTGTATCCATCCCGTCGCCGATGTAGTTCGTCGTGTTCTTGTACGAAAATGGTATCCCACGATGGATGGTAACGCCCAGCGTACTGTCGATCGTGATCTGGCTCTGTCCCCAGAAAGCATATCGCTCAGAGACCTTCTTGCCAGGTGCGGACACGAGATTGAACGACCCTACGGCCCCATTCGCGAATCCCAAGACACAGGTTCCACCGCCGGATACGCTCCGATGCATGGTCACGGTATCAACTCTTCCCCCCACGGCAAGCATACACGACAGCGGATGACACCCATTCTTCAGCCAGTTCGGGGCCTGACGCTTCCGGAGCACGGCCTCGCCGTTTTCTGGAATCGTCATCGGATACTCTGCCGTCATCCCCGTCAACGGACCCCATTCTTCCGTTCCCAGCAGCTCAACCACCTTCTGCGTTGCGGGCATGAACGCCTTCTTGAAGCCGACCACCACGACCCGATCCTCCCGATGTTCGATCACGTGCTCGACTTCTGACGCCAGGACAGCAGGCGGTTTCTCGGACCACACGTGCAGACCGGCATCGAGCGCCTCACACACGAGTTCGGGATGCGCCTCGGGCGACACGATGATAAACACAGCTTCGAGGTCCTCTTTCCGATACATCTCTGCCGTAGTCTCGTAGCAGGCAGAAACACCGTATTCCTCGCCGGTCTTGCGAGCGAGATCGATGTTCAGATCGCAGAATGCGGTCAGCTTGACGGGCAGGTAATGCATGGAAGGCAGAATGTTGCGATAGGAATGGGATCCTACGCCGACCACACCGACTTTGAGTCGTCTCTCGAATTCGCGTTGGTAGCTCATGAATGCCTCTTGTTTAGGTCATCCTTCGGCCACGTCTCAGGATGAAACCAACCAAGCAATGTGCTTCATATATATGAGGTCGCGTTCCGTCACGCTCTCGTAATCGTAGCCTTCCTTGCACTCACCGTGAGAACCGTTCAGACAGATCACGGGAATGATGCCATCAGCAATCACGCGCGACGTAATCTCCTCGACCGGCCAGGACGCATCTTCAAGGCTCGATCGCCACTTGAGTGGTCCCCCTTCGATCTCTGCTTGACCACCCTTCACGTGATAGTAGGAGATGAGGTCCTTCAGGTCCTCGTAGACGTCTAGGGATGGGAACGTCCCCATCTGCCAAAGATTCTGAACGTCCCAAGTAAAGCTAAAATTGTCACCGCCGTCCGTCAGATCGAAGAACGCGTGGATCTCCTCAGGTGTCGACATGATACAGTCGTGACACTCGTTCTCGACCGTCACACGTTGTCCGGCATCGACTAACCTTCCAATGGCTTCACGATACAGCTCGATCAGCCAGGTATGTTCCTTAGCCAGATAGGCAACGCTGTCCGTCAGTTCAGCCCGTCTCCGCGTTTTTGCCGCCAGCAGCCGCACAAAGTGAGGTTGGAGCACACGAGCGACCTCGATGGCACTATCCAGTTTCGCCAGGTGGTCCGCACGGAACGTATCCTCACCTGCCTCGACAAACTCGTCGAACAGTGTCGTCGACATACAATAGACGGACAGACCACGGTTATCAATCAGTTGCCTGGCCTGATTCGCCTCCGGCTCCGACAGGCCGACAACATCCTTTCCGAATATCCCGCCCTTGAGATCGAGATGCTCGAGCGCCCATTCGACGTGACGATCGAGAGCCCTCTCGAAATCTCGATCGGCCATCGAATTGAGCATGGTGAATTGAACGTTTGGCATGAGTTGGGTAGTATCCGGGTGGCTAGGGGCGCCGAAAACAACGGCTCTCTGACTCGGCTTGTGTTCTGCGCCGCAGCTGCCCTTCTCCTTCACAGTCCAAGGGCTGAAGTCCCTGGCTATTCGCGACCACCCCTCCCCTCCGGGGCAGATCCTCCGTGTTTTCCGTGGTACCCTGCCTTGCGAACTAGGCGTGCGAAATCTTCGGCGGAACACAGGACTGGCTCTGCGCTACCCGATCCAGCAACTCCATCTGCAGCGCCTTTCTTGTCTCCACATCCCGATCCCACAGATTCTCGTGTTCGTTCGGATCCGCTTCCAGGTCAAACAACTCACCATACGACTCGCCCGCATAGTGCGTGATCCGATACCGATCCGTCACCATCGTGCGCAGTCGCAGCCCCAATGACCACTCAACCTCCCCGGTCGGCAGATCCAGGTCGTGTTCGATCAGCGCGTGATCGAATCCTCGATCGGATCCGCCCGTCAACTGATCCTGCATCGATCGCGCCTGAGTTCCTTCCGGGATCGCTGCGCCGGCCAGCTCGAGAATCGTGGGGTTCAGATCCATCAGACCAACGGGCCCTTCGACCACGCGTCCGCCGGACAACACACTGGGCCCATATGCAATGAGAGGCACATTGATGAGGGGTTGGTAGTGAAACGCGCCCTTCAGGATCAGGTCGTGATCACCAAGCAACTCACCGTGGTCGGACAGGAAGAAAACGATCGTATTCTCCATCAATCCACGGGCTTCGAGCGTCGCCAGGATACGGGCGACGGCGTCATCGATCAGCGCGACCATTCCCATATACGCTGCGCGAATGATCCCCACACGCCCATCCCGTAGGTAGGGATCGCTGCCCAGCAGAAAGCCGTCCGTATCCTTTCCGGCGTATTCCCCGTAGTGAAAGGCGTGGAAGTGCGGCGGCATCGCTTCCAGCTCACCCTCGCGTATCGCTGGCGGCGGCATATCCTCTGGCCGAAACCGGTCCCAGTATTCGCCCGGCGGGTTGAACGGGTGGTGCGGATCGCCGAACCCACACCACGCAAAGAAGGGCCCCTCGACTTGCTCGAGATACTCGATCGTTCGGTCCGCGACCCAGTTCGTCGAGTAGTGCTCTGCCGGGATGGCCGACTGGTATGTCTGGATCTTCTGCGCGTTCAGAATCAGCTCGTCCGGGACCGTGAGCGCGTTTTTTGTCCCACTGCGATCCAGGATGTCGGGATGATGTTCCGCGAGTGATTGTTCGTGCAGGCCTGGAAGGACTTCGCTGTGGCCGAGACCCAATCGAATCGTGTCAAAGCCCAAATAGGGCTGTGTCAAATCAATGCCGGACTGGACCGACCCACGGTGCTCCGGCCAGTACCCGTCCGCCTCTTCACTGCTCCCCGGATGGTAGTGCACCTTGCCAAACGCGGCGGTGTTGTATCCGGCGGACTTGAGCAGCTCCGGCAACAGCTGCTGATCCGGATACGCCGTGCAGCCGTTCGTGCGCACGCCGTTCACGCTCGGATACCGGCCCGTCAGAATCGACGCACGAGAAGGCATACAAAGCGGGTTGTTGCAGTAAGCGTTTTCGAACCGGATCCCCTGTTCTGCCATCCGGTCGACAGTCGGTGTGGCACCGAGTCCACAGCCGTATGCGCCGACGGTGTCGACCCGTTGCTGATCGGTGATGATGAACAGGATGTTGGGTTGCCCGTCGGCCACGGGGATCAAACCCGAACCTTGACCACGATCTTCTTCACATCTGAGGGTTCGGATGACGTGAGCTGCGGAACGTGCGCATCGTGCGGGAAGAGCACGACGAAATCTCCCGACTCCAGCTTCACGTCCGTACCGTCCGCCAGGTCGTAGAGAGCCGCATCGTTCTCGGGATTGTATTCGGTCGCCACGGTCAATCCGCCGACATCGACGACGCGGATCGTCTCCGAGCCTTCCAGCACAAACTGCACATCCACGTATTCGCGATGACTCTCGTATAGCCGACCGTCCGGACCCTTCGTGGTATACAGCTGGTGCATCGCGTAGACATCTTGGCCATCGATCTTCACAGTTTCCTCGGCGAAGCCTTGTGCGTTCACCGAACCGAGGTAGTCGAGGGCCCTGGCCATTCGATAAGAAATCGATCGATAGAGACCGGCGTTCGAGACAGAATCCTTGATCATGCGTTTTCCTCCAGGCCGAGTGAGAATTCTGACTGCACGTCTACCGGTCGACCTTCCCGAATAGAGCGTTTGATTGCCGCTTCCACCTGAAGCTCCTGGAGACCCGCGAGTCCCGGAACAGGCGGGGGCTGGCCTTTTCGAATCGACGCGAGATACGCCAGTGTGGATTTTGCGAAGGAGTCGTGATACTGATCCCATCGCGAGCGTTCACGCGAAATCGAGTACACCTCGTGTCGTCCCGTTTTGTGATCCAGAACCTCCATATCCCCGTCGAGATCGCGGATGTGGAGCCGTCCCCCTTCGAAGTTCATTGTCAGTTCGAAGAGAGGGAACCTCCAGTTCAGTGCGCTCGTGCCGATGAGTGTGCCCGTCCCATCCGATGCGGTGCGGAAGGACGCCGTTACATCCCTCGCGGCCATCTTGTCGCCTTTCACGGTTTCGCTCTGGAGCGCTGTCAGTTCGACGAGCGGATCCCCAAAGTGATGCACCAGATCGATCGCGTGACTCCAGCAGGCATAGTGAACGAGACCGATGACGTTTGTGACCTGACCGAACCCGCGTTCCGAGATGATCTGCTTCGCCAAAAGCGGGTGATCGAAAAAGCGGTAGTTGAACACCATAGCCGTTTCACAGTCGATCTCAGCGGCTTTCGTCAGGATTTCGCGGCCGGCCGAAAAATCGTCCTCTCTCACGTCCTCCTGACCGTTCGCCGCGACCAAGGGCTTCTCGAAGAACACACGCCTGGGCTTACACGCGAGAAGCGCCATCGATGCCTGGAATCGATCGGTCTCCTTGGTCAGCTACCATCACTGCATCTGGCGACCAGTCAACGAGACCGTCAACCGTGTCGTGTACGGTCCCACCGAAATACGCCACAGCTTCGTCGGCCTTCGACCGCGTCCGGCTGAAGTAGCCCAACTCGACGTCTTCCTGGGCTGCGAGACACGGGAGATAGTTCCGTATCGCCACGTTTCCTGTCCCGATGATGCCGATCTTGAGGTTCAAGGGATTTCCTTCTGAGAGGCTCCCGGCCTGAGGCCGGTCCTATGAACTGAGGTCCGATCCTACGAGCCGAGGATCCAGTCCACGTCGAAGCTCGAGACGCTCACATATTTACTGTCGTTCTGGCGCTCCACCATTTGGTCCTCGTGGATGCAGTGAACTACACCGTCGGGCGTCTGCGCCATGTCCGAATAGCTCGACGGGCCGGGTTCGATTACCCGGGATGCGCTCCACGTTTCACAGTCGTCGGTACTTCGCTTAACGGTGAGCCGTTTCCTGTCGTGCGCGACGCGTTCTGATTTCGTTAATTCGTGCTCCAGCACGTCACAGTTCGCGAACACGACGCTCCCATCGCTGAGCCGCAGAATACTGGCCATACAAACAGGCTCAAGTAGGTCGTCGTCCGTCACCGGATCGCTCCACCCCGTCGCGCCATCCGGGCTGATCGAGATATATCTCCGGTGCGTCCGCGCTTCCGTGCGGATGTTGAACAGCACGCGACCATCCGACAATTCGAGCGGGAGCGTTTCGCTCGGGTTGATCACGTCGCCGTCACCGTGTCGACAGAGAATGTCGGACCGCTGCCACGTCTTCCCTTGGTCGTCGCTGTAGACACCAGCCACTTCGGAAGGTCGATGACCCAGATTCCCGGGGCCAAACTCCTTCCCGCTACCATCCGACATCCAAAGCGGCACTATATATCGCCCATTCTTCAGCTGAATCCCGTGACCCGGTCCGGTCGCGATCACCTTCCACGGGTAATGTTCGCGGAAAAGTTCGAACATTTCCGTCACCTCGACCGGATCCGACCACGTTTCCCCGTCGTCATCACTCCTGATCGAAAAGACCCGCGCATAGTTGTGACAGAACAGCGTTTGTACCTGTCCGTCATCGCGGTCACTGATCATCACGAAGTTGCTGATCGGTCCCGGACCGTAGTCGTCACAGGAGACATACGTCTGCAACGGACCCCAGGTCTTCCCACCGTCATCGCTCCGCCGCGCCACGATATCGTTCCCGTCCCAGTCTCCGCCTTGGCCGCGCCTGGCTTCTGCCGTCCCGATCAGAACCCCGGACTCCGTGGTCAGGATGCCAGGCACCCGGTAGGTTCGGTATCCTTCAGTTCGTGCCTCGAAGAGATGGATCTTGTCGGACATGGATTCTTCTGCCTTTCAATAGAAATTGGATATTGAAGAAAGGTTAATGTCAGTAATGTGCTTAGGACCGATTCGCCTTCTCCAACCCCTTCACATAGTCCTCGCCTTTATTCTCTTCGAGCCACCCCTTCAACGGCACATCTGCATCCGTCGGCTGCCACCACCCTTTCACGTCGACACCATCACCTAACAGCTGTCTCCTGATTGGGTCACACTTGGACAGAACCTCTTCAGACAGGTTGTTGTAATCCAACCCACGCAGCCAACGATAGCTGTAGCCGAAGAACAGGACCCGCCGCTCCACATCCGACGTGTTGTATCCTCGTCGGTGCCACATGCGCCTGTCGAACAGGACCGCGTCTCCCGCATTCACACACACAGGCAGAACCCCCTCGTCTTCCCGAGCCCCCTCCGGAAGGTGGTCCAGCTTGTGGCTCCCAGGAATGATCGTGAAGGCGCCGTGTTCTGGCGTCGGCACATCGCTCAGCCAGTAACTGATCTTGAGCGAGAGCCGCGGCTGGGGCCTCTCCATTTCAGTCACGGGACGTCCGCCATCCTGATGCCAACCACTCTTCCTGATTTCACTACCACGCGGTTCCGGGGGATACAGAATGAGGTGGGAGATATAGAGCTGGATGTTCCATCCCAGGATGTCCCACAACAGGGGGAACGTCTTCGGGTTATCTAGAAGGTCCAGAAAGGTGTCGTCCTCCACGACGGTTCTGAACTTGATCACCATATCGTCTTCGCTCAGGTCTTTAGTGTCCCGCACCCGGTCGGCAACGCGATCCACGGCGTCATTCAGCCCGGCGAGCAGATCGGGCTCCAGTGCGTCCTCAACGATCAAGTATCCCTGATCCTCGAAGAATTCGAGCTGCTCTTTGGTCGCACAGTGTTCCAGCCAGCCTCGTTCGTCCATGCGGTCCTCTTCTATTCGTCCTCGGCCTGCGTGATGTAGCAGAACTACGCGATGCAGACATATTCACCCTCTTCGTTCACGAATTTCCCCGTCATCGATGCGCGACTTTCTGCGAGATGCACTCGGAAGCTCGCGAACGTGTCGGATGGATGGGTCTTCATCTGCTCTTCATCACCATCGCACGAAAGTGACATACCCGCAATCGGAAGCGAGATACCGGCTGGCTCAGGCTTCCCGAATCGCGGCACGACCTCGGGCATCGGTGCTCCGAGAGCCGTATTCGCTTCTCGTGGGTAGCGACGCAGCTCCACGTCGTATACTCCCGCACTGTGCACGAGCAGGTGCCACCGACCACTCACCGCATCACCTTCCGTCGGTCGACAGGTCGCCATTCTGACCATTCGCCTAGGAATCCGCTAACACATCCTCCCAGTCAGAGCTCGTCAGGCTACATACGGAAGCGTCCAGACCACGGGCACCGCATCCCACGCCTTCCCCCCGAGCAGTTCTTACATTGGAACGCTGTGTACCTTCCCCGCAATGTCATGCAGTGCGAAGTCGAGCCCCGCACACAACCGTGTCCACCCGGTATCCGCTTCGGGCGTTGCCAGCGTCCCCTCGAAATCGAGCGGGTTCACAGACTTCGCGATCTCATCGACAACCCCATCTCCTCTGGCCTTCCCGAGCCCCGCCACACCCTCATTCGTGTGGACCTTCAGCACGTTGGTATTCAGATGCGTAATGGCATCGCCACGCACTTCTGTATGCCTGTTCCGCCGCAGAATGGTGTAGGGAATCGAGACAGGGATCGCCTCCACCCGCATGATTTTCATCGTGCCTTCCTCTTCAGCCGGACGTCCGCATTGACGTAGTTCAATTGAGCCGAGTAATCCCCAAAATGCAACAGAAAAGGCAAGCCCGTTTCGGACTTGCATCAACCATACCTCGGTATGCGCGAATCGACTACGCCGCGACCGTCTCCAGCTATTGCTCCAACTCCCGGACTCGCGACTGCAGGTCCGAGATAACCTATTCAGCTTCTTTCACCAGCACGCGTTTGTGGATATGCTGCGGACAGTTCACGTCCCAGGCCTCGAACACAACGGCTCGCTGGATGTCTGCGGGATAGGCCGGGTCCGACAGCCGGTCCAGCAGTTCAGAATCGTCCTCTACCACCATCGCATTTCCCCAGACCTTGATCCGGCCGCTGCTGGCGTAGTCCATCAGGAACAGGAAGGCCTTGGGGTTGTCCTTCAGGTTGCCAAACGAGATATACTGCCGATTCCCACCAAACTCGGCCCACGCGAGTGTGCGGTCATCCAGGACCTTCAGGAATCCTGGTGGCCCGCCGCGATACTGGATGTAAGGCTGACCCTCTACATTGGACGTCCCGAGATAGAACAAGTCGAGATCCTCGACAAACCTTTGCAACCTCGGAGTCACCGTTGTCTCAAACCCACCCGACGCTTCCATCCGCGCATAGTTCTCACGTGAACCCTTTTCGGTCGGGATGGCTTTGACCGTCTCTGTAAATACGATGTCACTCGTTAAAACGACGTTTCTCCTTTTCTCTGATCATGCCGCCTCGAGCTGGTCGACGCGGGCGGCCGTCTGGAGCGGCGGGGAAGTCCAGATCCGTTTGCCCCAGGCGGTTGAAGTAATTGGTGTAAGTGTTCAGTGCCACGCGAGCGACCATCTCGGCGAGCTCTCCGTCAGACAACCCAGCATCTCTGGCTTCCGCCAGAACGTCATCCGCCACGGCGCCGCGTTCGACGACCAGATGGCGGGCAAAACTGAGTGTCGCTCGTGACTTCTTATCACCGGCCTCGCCCGATCGGCTGTCCAGAAGCTCTTGTTCGCTGAGGCCAATCATCTCGCCGATTGTGGTGTTGGTGGCCAGACAGTAGTTACACCCTTTGATTTCCCCGACCGCCAACGCGATCTGCTCCCCGAAGGGACGCGGGAAGCAGTCCCCGTTGAAGAGCGCCACTGAAATCCAGGTATCCTCGGAGGGCAGCCGGGGAATGGGCAAGCGTGCGCATTAGATTGGGTGTTCGGCCAAACTTCGCCCCTACACCGTCTAGGAGAGTCCTGGAATGACCGACAGTCTGCTCTGCTTCAACTGGATGGATTCGTGGCATTGAGTCCTTCTGAGTTCGTGTGGGTGATTGGACTTTTCACTACACAAAGCTTGTGCCAGATCTTTTCGTGTACCATATCTATTTGTTTTTAATATTCTTACTTATATCCCTTCGGATATCGACGACCGCGACATATAACGATATTTAATTGTTTTAGCGATATATCGTTCTCCGGGAGAGTAGTTTCTTTGCCACAGACGCACATTCGTCACTTCCCAAAGACCGGATCTCCTTGCTAATTAGCCACGTGTCGACCCGCATCAGAATACTTCGGTTGCTCGAGTCCCACGGTACGATCTGCCTCCTGTCCGTAGACGCTCTGCTGCTCCTCTCTCTTCATCTTCCCGGACTGCAGCATCACAACGGACGAACCCGTTCAGGCCGGGTATGGGGAGGCACTGGTCCGCTGGTATGCAAGTGGGCGCACAGACGACTCGTTCCTCAGGGCACACGGCCGGGTCATGCTCTACGGAAGGTTGTTTGATACGATTGCCCATACTCTCGATTTGCTCTCGCCGCTCGGGCTCTACGATGAGATCCGGCATCTCCTGTTCGGCCTCCGCCGATCTCATTGCTCGGCACGATCGGCATCGTCGCAGGACTGAGGACAGCAGTGGGTAGAACCAGACTCATCATTGGCCTCATCTCCGCAGCGTGCGCAATCCTGACGCTCAGTGAAATTATCCGAATTCACCCGTACCAAACGATCTACATTGACCACACTGTCGCCGGAACCATCGATCGTACCTAGTTGCGCTACGACACGGATTACTGGAACACGAGCTACAAGGGGGCATGGAATAGCTGGCTCGTCACCGCCTCGTGGCACACATACAGAGGCCTTCGCAACGCGTGACCCCAATGGGGAGAGTCGTATCCGCGTGACTTCCCTTGCCTCGCTGTAGCTCGAAGAGCGAAGGCGGTATGGCGCGCGTTGTTTCCTTTCCACCACTCTTCTCCGCATCTCGTCCCATGACCTCATCTCAAACCATCCGTGCCGGCGTCATCGGCACAGGCCAGTACGCCACCGCCATCGTCACCCAGGCCCAGAGCATCCCGAACCTCGACGTCTCCGTCGTGGCCGACCGGAACCTCGACGCCGCACACAACGCGTATCAACTCGCCGGCATCGATGAAGACCTCATCCTGATCGCCACCAACCGCGCAGAGGCGCTCCAGGGTCTCGAATCCGGCAAGAAAGTCGTCCTCGAAGACGCCAGCCTCATGCTCGACCTCCCGATTGACGCGATCGCCGAAGGAACCGGCAGTCCGTCCGCAGCTGCGGAACACGCGCTCAAGGCGATCGAGAATGGCAAGCACGTCGTTATGGTCACCAAGGAAGTCGACATCTGCGTCGGGCCGATCCTTCGACAGAAGGCAAAGCAGGCTGGCGTCGTCTACACAGCATCAGACGGTGATCAGCCCAGTCACCTGATCAGCCTGATCGAGTGGAGCCGTGAAATCGGCCTGGAAGTACTGGTCGGGGGGAAGTTCGGTGAGAAACACGTCATCATCGATGTGCCGGGGCGGCAGATCCGCTATCAGCGGGGAAAGACGCGTGACCTTTCCGAAAAGGAGGCGGCACTCTTCAAACACATAGAGACACCCGGACCAGATATGCTCAAGATTATCGAGCAGCGAAAGGAACTGCTGGGCGACAGCATCGATGTCCGGACGGATGACCTGACCGAGCAGGGCATCGTAGCGAATGCGACCGGCCTGTCAATCGAGCGTGAACGCTTTCACCATCCGGTCGCCTGGCCTACAGAAATGCCGATCCTCCTCGCGCCACAAGCATACGGTGGCATCCTCGAAGGGCGTGGCGTCATCGAACAGACCACCTATCTGCGTGCCAACCACGACGTGAGCATGGGGGGCGGTGTCTACGTCACCGTGCACGCCGTGAACGCCTATTCACGCGAAGTGCTGTCCGGCAAGGGTCACATCGGCAATCCCGACAATACGTCCTACCTCATCTTCCGTCCATACCACCTTTGCGGCGTCGAGACCCCATATTCGATCCTAATAGCAGCTCTGCGGAACACACCCACTTCAGGATGGTCGATGGAGCAACGGTATGACTCCTTCGGAAGGGCTAAGCAGGACCTAACGGCAGGCACCGAACTGCACGGCGCGCACGACGATGGGTGGGAAACGTTCCTCAGACCGGCGGTCAAGCTGGGACAGTCGGCAACGGACGAGTCGATGCCATACCACATCGCGACGGGCCACAAGCTCGCACGTGATGTCTCAGCGGGGACGGTCTTGACGCAGGTGATGGTGGAGGGTGTTGCAGAATCGTCGCTTTGGAAGCTGCGAATCCAGCAAGACGACAACGCTCCGCGTTGCTAGCGAGGAGGGGCTGGACTTCGAGTGCCCACACGCCTAAGCAAAAACTGAGTACAGAATCGTCTTTGACTTCATCGCAAAAATTCCAGCGGTATCCTCGACGTCTCGTATTCAACCTCCGGATCCCGATTTCGGATTTCCTCCGGCACATCGCCATCCCAATAATCCGGAACAGTATCCATCGGCCGATGATGCCAGGCCAGAACAAGTGTGCGGCGTTCATCGGTCACGTTTCTTCCTGCCGCGTGCAGCAGTCGCGCATCCGCCAAAACCAAAGATCCCGCTTTGATCGGCACGTATAGCTGTTCCGGATCGTCCCCGAACATGGTCGGATGATCTTGCTCGATAAACCGCGCGCCCTGTTCGTGCGCAGGTACGAGTTTGTCGTGGAGCCGCACACGACGACGGTGCGTTCCCGGGATCACCTTCAGGCATCCGTTTTCCACTGTCGTATCGGTCAGGTAGTAGTTGAGGAAGATCGTCTGCGGCCACGGTGAAAGGCTGAGCGGGTCTTTCCACCGCATCCAGTCCTGATGCCAGTAGAGCGGCGGTCCCTTCGGCTCCTTCGTCAGGATGATGATGCTTCCACTCGTCTTGAAGTCACCGAATCCGAGCTCATCCAACGCCTGGTAAGACGGCGCCCAGCTCAGCAGCTTATCGATCAGTGGGTTGTCTTCCCGCTTCACACCGATATGCTGGCCCTGGTAGACGAGATCGGCCGGCTCTTCATGAACCGCAATCAGTCGCTCGGTTTCGTCCCGCACGTCCTTCAGGAACGACTCCGAAACGACGTTCTCGATGACACAAAATCCATCGTCGAGCATCTGGGTCCGTTTTGCGAGTGCCTCTTCGGTTGTCATACAGGTCTCCGTTTGGGGTGGTACATGTCGGCAGGGCACACAAGTTAGCTCCTATACGCCATATCGAAAGCGCAGAAGCCACGCACCCGCTTCAGAAACTACGGGTAGACTTAGATTGGGTTGGCAGGCCGGAATCGGTATCTTCCTCCACGGTTTGACCATCACTGAACCCGAGAGCAAGCAATGGGACTGACAGAACAGAAACTTCAGCAATTCGGGAAACTGGGATACGTCGTCAAGGAAGGGATATACGGTTCAGACGACTTACAGTTGCTGAAGGATGGACTGACCGGCGCCATCCAGGTGAAGTGCGACCAGCTGATTGAGCGCGGGGAACTCGACCGTGACTTTGCTGAAGAATCGTTCGAGACCCGACTGGCCGAGCTCCATCGACACAACCCGGAGGCAGCGACGGCCGTCCTGATGTCCATCTGGTCCGGTCGATTCCACGGGCCAGGCATCCTGAAAGCCCTCCGCCACCAACCATTGATCGACTGTATCGAAACCATCATCGGCCCAGATATTGTGGCAACATCGATCTACCGCATCCGGGCAAAAGTTCCCGGTTTCCTTCGCGGCGAAGTCCCCTGGCATCAGGACGCCGGCTACTCGATGCCCCACTGCTACAGGGACCTGATGGTCACCTGCTGGGTCCCGCTCGTCGACGCAACACTTGACAACGGTTGTCTCTGGGTCATCCCGAAAGTCCAGGACGAAGGCATCATACAGCACTACACGGGTGGCCACGCCGGGTTCCTGGAAATCGCGCCTGAGGACTTGCCGGATGGAGCGGTCCCGGTCGAGATCCCCGCCGGAGCCGTTCTGTTCATGACCGGCATGACGCCACACGCCTCGTTCGAGAACAAAACAGATATCGTAAGGTGGAGTATGGACCTGAGGTATCAGGACTTCAGCGTCCCGAGCAACGTCGGAGAGATTCCGGAAGATTACACGCCTGAGCGCGAGGAGGTGACCATGGCCTGTCACCCCAACGAAGCGTATTTCGTGATCCAGGACAGGAACAACCCTGAGCGCGAGATGCACGATCCAGATGAGTTCGCGAGATTGAGGCAGGAGTGGGATGACGCGAGGATCAAGAGTCCTGGACGGGGCTGGACACCTTTGGAGGAGCGGGCAGGTCAGGGTTAGTCAGCGGCAGCCGTCTCCTGGGCGTATTCATCATCCTCCAACCGACTAAACCCCTCGCTTCGCTTCCGGTCTCGTGTGATCGCAAAGTCGAAGGGCTCGCCGTCGAGCGCCTGGATGATACTTGCTTCGAGCGCGTCGTAGTTCCCGTCAGGCCGGTTGAACTGCATCGGCTCCTTGAGGGATACGACCTTGTTGTTCATGAACCGGATCCGTCCCGACGGATTCTGTGACGGTGCGTGCAGCATGTAGGGATGCAGGACGATCACGTCCCCTGCCGAGGCAATCACCTCCCTGAAGTCCCTGCAGTGATCGATCCACTTCGCCCACTTGTGAAAGTGCGGCAATCCTTCCGGATGATCCCGAAGCTCCTTGCAGATCAGCGGAACGGAGTCCGGTGCGTAAAACGTCCCCCCGCTCTTCGGTTCAATATCCCTCCAGATCACCAGGCAGAGCAGCGCCTGCTCCGGGCTGTCCAGAAAGTGCCTGAAGAACCACCCATCCTTGTGCCATCCAGGTGATTCCGCCGTAGGACCCTTCCACGGCTCGTCCGCTCCTCGATTCGTGTTCAGGTTGAACCCGTTCGAAAACTCAAGCGTGCGCGCATCGATCCGGTCTTCCCCGCCCAACAGCTCGCAAATAGTGTCCCATAGTACCGGCGATGTCTCCCGAATCGGGATGCTCATCGTCCGGTCGGCGAACCGGTTCGGCTCTTCCGCGTAGGTCGACGCATCTCCCTCGACCACACCCGTCCGCTCGAAATACTCGGCTACCCACTCGTCACACAGTTCCCTGGGCAACGCACCTTTCAGATGCACCGAATAGTTCTCCAGAAATTCTTCTCTTACATTCTTGTCTGGATTCGCCAATGAGGGATTCCTTGATTCAAGTCGTGGTCCGCAGGATTTGCGGGCCTTCAGGTCGGGACGGCCCTCCTACGCATCTGTTCGCTATCTGTGTCCATCCGTGTTCATCTGTGGTTCTTCTGCCTCTCAATATGCTATCCTCGATTTCTCAGGTCCTGCCCTTTCTCTCCGGCATCTCCTCGATCACCGGGTCAAGCGCCTTCGCCAGTGACACGGTCATCGTCGCCAGCTCGTTGATCCGCTCCACGATCGACTCGTCCTGAACGTACATATCTGGCTCGCGGTCGTTCCCGAACGCACCCGATGTCGCGTAGACGAACCGTGGGACGATGATACAGCGGAAGTCGAGCATCAACGAATTTGCGATGTTCATCACCGACATGTAGCTCGCCTGTCCACCCGCTGCACAGATGAACCCAACGAGTTTGTAGATCCATTCACGTCCGGTCAGCTCGATCAGGTTCTTCGCCGCCGCATTCACGTAAAAGTTGTAGATCGGCACCGCCATCAGCACGGCAGACGCGTCTCTCACCGCAGACCGCAACTCGCCCAACCGGTCATATTCTCTCGCCTCAGGTCGCCCGCAGAAGTCGAGATCGTATTCGCGAAGGTCATACAGAGTCGCCTGCGCCCCTGCCCCGACCAGATCCTCAACCGCCTTCTGCGCCATCACATACGACCGGCTCTGCGAGTGCAGCGAGCAGCTGAACACACTCACGTTTACATCGCTCATGTGCCTCCCATCCCGAAAAGCAACAACGGCCCCGAGACAAGCTCAGAGCCGCTGTTGAAAACGTCATAGCATCGCCGTCGGAGACAGCTGCTACAGTCCTTACGCCTGCAACTGTGGCTGATACTCCCGCCGTCTCAGGAAGCGCTCGCCCTGATCGTAATCCGGCTGATCCGACACGTATCGCCACTGCTGAACGCGCTTCATCAACTCATAGCGCATCTCGTTGCCTTCCCAGCCGTGCCGCGTGTTCAGGATCGACGGAATCTCTGGATCGTTCAGGTCCGAGGTATCGAAATTCCGGATCTGCGGCTGCGTCGGGTTGAGGCGCAGCTTAAACATGTACCGATCCTTGTCAGTATGGTTGCTCCGGGCGCCGTGCCAGACGCGCGTGTTCCACACGTAGATCGTCCCTGCCGGACAGGTCGCCCAGATCTTCCCGATCATGTGCTGATACCCGCGGATTTCGCCCGTGCGCACGTTCCGGAAGTGGGTGCCCGGAACCAGGAACGTCCCGCCCATCTCGTCGGGCGTATCGACCGGGAAGAACGACAGCTGAATGTCGTAGTAGTTCTCGCGAAAATCGATTACGGAGTCCTGGTGCATATCCGGTCCCTTCAGCTGACCGGCCTTGACCAGGTGTGCTGCGTGATGATCGTAAAGCGGATCCGGCCCGACGAGCGAGTGGATCAGCCCCTTCACTTTCGGCAGCCGGAACACCTCACCCAGTGCTCCCTCCTTCGGCCACGTCTCCTCGAACGGTGTGCCGACCGAGAGAAAGCCCCCGAACGATTCCATCTCCTTACGACTTGCCTCGCACAGCTCCGGCGGAACCATATCGTCATACCGGAGATATCCGGACCCAACGAACCGCGCCATATCCTTCGACGAAATCAAATGCTCCATCTCAATGCCTCTGCTTTCGACTCTGACTTTCCGACTTTCGACTCGCGACCCTTGACCTGCGACTCTCGACTATTCTTCTGCTTGCAGCTCGCTGAACCGGGACATCACCGTCTGATACGGGATCGGCCCGAGCTCGTAGCCGTCCTCGGCTGACCGCTGCTTGTATTCGCTCATCTGAATGACCTGCCATCCGTCCCGCATCGCGGCCATCGCATTCTTATACGGCGGTCGATCATCCTCGACCAGATCCTTGATGCCGGTCCCCTTGGAGGCATCGTATCGTGCCCACGCGACAGGACCGACGTCGAGACCTGGACTGGTCTGGTAGAAAACTAAGATATCTTGCACGTCTGGCATAGCGAACCTTCTGAGTTGTGGCAGCCGAATGGCCGGAACGACAGTTCTGTTGACGAGACACGTGAAGATCCAAGCGATGCAAAATCGAGTCAAGCCAAGAGATGCCGCATACGGCCGACACTGGTCTCCACGTGGCCTGCTGCCGCTGCAAGATGACCCTCGTCAGCCTCCAGATATCCGTGGTGGCCGTCACCCGTCGGAACCCATACGTCCAGAGGATCATCCGGGCGTTCGACCGGCTCGTAGAGCGGACTGGACGGGATTCCGCCAGGTCGATCGGGCATGCGCACGGCATATCCATAGCAAACCTGGGTCATCAGACGAGTCAGGTGAGGGGCATCGACGAGCGTTTCGACGATCTCTGCAAGTGGAATCCGACCCCGGCCAAGGCGTGTTCCCACCGACCAGACCGTATCACCATCCCAAACCAGCAGGTGGTCTTTGATGTGAGTTGTCCTCACATACGGGGCCATCAGACGTGCTTCTTCGACCGGGTCCTTGTAGAACGGGATGGAATTGCCACTGTCGTAAACGGCGCCCATTGCTGGCGAATCCACGCGCTCGATCAGGTCGACCACCTCTTCTGCCGTCAGGTCTTCGTGATTCTCGACCGCCAGTGCGATACCCGACGCTTCATAGGGTGCGGCAACCTGACGCAGGTTCCTGGCGGCCTTCTCGAGGACCGTCTCGCTGCCGCGCTCATTGACCGTCGTCCGAACGACCTCTGCACCCAGCTGGCGAGCCATCTCCAACACGAGCAGCATTTTCGACGGGTGGGTACCGCCGGATGCTACCTCGAGGGTAATCCCCATCTCTTTGGCCCGCTCCCCCACACGACAGAAATGCTCAGTCGTCGTGCCGGTCAGGGCGCGATGACGAGGGCCATTGATGTTGATCTGCAGCGCCGACAACCCCAGGTTGGCCACGCGATCGAGCAGTTGATCGATGGTCTGACCACCATACCGCCAGTGCATGTAGTAGCTGAAGCTGTCCAGGCCCTGCTTCAGACGTTCGGATCGGCGTGTCCCACCACTTTCCATCACTGACCGCTGTTCGGGCCCACCGCGGCGAATCGCATCGAGTGATAGTGCGAGTTCAGCAGGGTCGTGTCTCCGGTCTCGTGCATCCGCCGCCAGATGCCCGCCATCATCTCCCGGATCCGATCAGCGTGCTCGGGCCGGTCGATCAGGTTCTCCATCTCCCACGGATCGGCCTTCACATTGTAGAGTTCGTCAAAATCGAACCCGTTGAACACGAACTTCCACTCGTCCTGCCAGAGGACCCGCTGGGTCAGCCGGAATCGCGAGCCGAAGTATTCCGCGTATGCCTCGCGGTGGTTGTCGGCGGCGGCGACGGGGTCAGCCAGCAGATCGGCGAACGAGGCGGAATCGGGCACATCGATGGGGTTCTCGCCGGCCACTTCCAGGATCGTCTGCCCGATCTCGTGAAAACCGACGAGAGCATCCGTCGTGATTCCCTCAGCCACTCCGGGCCCCGCGACCACCAGCGGCACATTGTAGATCTCCTCGAACGCGCCAAAGTTGTGTGCTTCAAGCCCGTGGCTGCCGACGTATCGCCCGTGATCAGCTGTGAAGATCACCACCGTATTGTCCAGCTGTCCGGTCGCTTCGAGCTTGTCGAGCACGCGCTTCACCTGACCATCGAGTTCGGTAATCCGCCCGTAGTAGCACGCCAGGATTTGCCGCCACTCGTCGTCACTCACGTCGTTCCAGATCTGCTGATCGCGTCGGTAGATGTTCGGCCGATCGCTCAGGTCGTCCTTCAGGTTCTTCGGCAGCTCGAGGCTGTCGACATCATACAGTTCATACGCCTCCCTACCGACAATCAGCGACTCGTTCGGCTCGTAATAGCTGACGACACAGCACCACGGATCCTCTCGGCGATCGTCCAGCCATTCGCACGCCAGCCCCGCCGGCCCCCCGATCGCGCGATCGTTCGGTGTCACATCGGTGACGGCATACTTGAGCGTGTCGTTGTACCCATCGGGCCCCTCGTAGAAGCGCACCGTATCCGGATCCATCGAGTCGTCTGCCGCCAGCCCTTTCTGAGAGGCATTCGCGTGGTCTCGTGCACCGCGAATATCGAACGTATTCCAACCGAACGGCTCGAGCTCGCCTGTGCGCTCAACGTGCCACTTCCCGAAGTAGCCGGTCGCATACCCACTATCTCGCAGTCTCTGTGCCCAGTGCGGATGCTCCGTCCGCAGAACACACTGATCGGCGTCCACGCCGTGCTCCACTTCCAGTACCCCGTGATTATGTGGCAGAAGCCCGGTCATCAAACTCGCCCTCGCAGGAGAGCAGGTGGGCAGGGGCGTATGCGCGCGCGTAACCCGGACCCCACGGGAGATTAGCCCGTCGATCGTTGGTGTCTTACATTCCTGCCCGGGATCCAGAACCCGGGCCTGCATTCCGTCCGCTATGAACATCAAGATGTTCGGTCTGCCCATGCTCTACCTCTGATCCCCTGATCTGTTGTTCGCCCAAAAACCGTCTCACCGAAGTGCTCACGAGCACATCACTCACGTGTATCGCGACTTCGTCGTTCATCATCTCGGCTGATCCCACACGTGTCACGGCGCGATTCCGTCACGCGAGAGAATATCTGCAGACCCGAGAGAAAAGTCGACCATAGACACCGAACTTATGTCGTCGCTGATTGCTGGCACGCCTGACCGCACCCCCATACGCGTCGCCTTCTCTGATGACGAAGGCGCATCCTGGTTCGGCGAACAGCGGCTCGACCCGACGCCCGAAGCGGACAACGACAGCTGTTCCTTTTCCTACCCCAGCATCGATTTCCTTGGCGATCGCGGGTTCGTCACCTACTATGAAAACCGCGATCGACGCATCTCCCTCATCCTGAGGAAATTCACCATTCAGATCGCTGACCGAGCTACGTCGTCGCACGGACATCTGGCTACTCCACGATTCACCGGCCTGGGTGTCTTTCCTTTCGTGTCCCCCGCGTATGCGGGGGCGAGCTTTCGTGGATGGAGCATGCCCTGCGAAAGCAGGGTTGGTCTTCCTTCTAGGAGTCCCCGTATGACTACACCCACAGAAAAACCAAACATCATCCTCATTTTCTGCGACGACCTCGGCTACGGCGACCTGACCTGCTACGGGTCGGAGCACAACCGTACCTCGCGCCTGGACCAGATGGCTGACGAGGGCATCCGCTTCAACGACTTCTACGTTCCCGCCCCGCTCTGTACGCCGTCACGAGCAGGCCTGATGACCGGTTGCTATCCCAAACGCGTCGGCCTCGACTATGGTTACCGCAACGGCACCCTGTTCCCGGGCGATCCCCTCGGCCTGAACCCCGACGAAATCACGCTCCCTCGCCTGCTCAAGGACGCCGGCTACGCTACCAAAATGGTCGGGAAGTGGCACCTGGGCGATCAGCCTGAGTTCCTACCCGAACAGCACGGTTTCGACAGCTACTTCGGCATACCGTTCAGCAACGACATGCTGCCCGACCACCCCCGTCAGGATGTGTATCGGTTTCCCCACCTTCCTCTGCTCCGCGGTGATCGTGTGGTCGAGACAGACCCCAACCAGGCGTCGCTCACCGAGAACTACCTGCGCGAATGCGTCAGCTTCATCCAGGAGAACAAGGACGGACCATTCTTCCTCTATTTCGCGCACATGTATGTGCACGTCCCGATCTACGCGCCCCTGACGTTCCTCCAGCAATCGCAGAACGGGCCGTATGGCGCGGCTGTCGAACACATCGATCATACGACCGGTGTCATTCTGGACACGTTGTCGAGACTCGGTATCGACGAGAACACGCTCGTCATCTTCACATCCGACAACGGATCAAACGGACGGCAGGGTGGAAGCAACGGTCCACTGAGAGGGGCGAAAGGCTCAACGTGGGAGGGCGGGATGCGAGAGCCCTGTATTGCACGGTGGCCAGGACGCATACCGGCGGGTCGTGTGAGTAGCGAAGTAGCCACCACCATGGACTTCCTGCCGACTTTCTCCCGTCTCGCCGGTGTCGAGCCGCCGACGGACCGCAACCTGGACGGTCACGACATCGCGGACATCCTGCTAGGCGGTGAAGGCGCAGTGAGCCCATACGAGGCATTCTATTACTACCGCCGCAACCACCTAAATGCCGTCCGATCAGCAGACTGGAAGCTCCACCTGGACGACAACCTTCTCTACGACCTGAGCAGCGACATAGGCGAGGAACAGAATCTGTATTCGGATCAGCCAAATGTGGTGGCCCGATTGAACGGCCTGGCTGACGCCTGTCGTGATGACCTCGGTGACGAACGCGTCGGCGTGGCAGGCAAGAACTGCAGGCCAGTCGGAAAGGTCGACAACCCGAAACCTCTGACGTCGATGAACTGGACCCATCCCTACATGCAGGCCGCCTACGACTAGGTTTGCCCCTTCGGTTCAACCGGATAATCTGGGTATTAGAACCCACGGCCGCCCCATTCGGGTCTATGATTTCGCCACACGCACGGTCCTCAGAGGCTTGCGCCCCTGGCTATTTGCCACCACCGCTACTTGGCTGCACCCGAGCCCGGTCCATGGCAGGACGCTCACGACACGTACGACTCACACTCCGTGTTCTCTGCGTTAATGCTTTTGACTTTGATTCAGGAACAGAATGCCCCAACCCAACATCGTCCTCATCATGACCGACCAGCAGCGATGGGATACCCTGTCCTGCCTCGGTTTCGATCACGTCCCTACGCCCAACATCGACCGTCTGGCTCGACGAGGGATCGCGTTCAGCCACGCCTTCGTCCAGGGCGCGGTGTGCGGCCCTTCCCGAAACAGCATAGTCTCGGGCCAGTATGTCCACACGCACGGGATCTACCAGAACGAGCAATGGTTGACGCCCGATCAGCCCAACTGGATCGAGCGTCTTCGCGACGGCGGCTACCACACCGTCAACATCGGCAAGATGCACACGTCGCCGATTCGTCTGCCCTGCGGCTTCAACCACCGTACGGTCGTCGAAAACAAGAACTACAAGCAGGGCCAACACGGTCCGGATCCTGACGACTACGACCTCTACCTGGCTCAGTTCGGCCTAACGCGACCTGCGTGCAGCTACTACAAAGAAATTCCGGACTGGCCTGACCACCTCGGCGCCACGGTATGGCCACACGACGAGGACCTGTTCATCGATAATGTCGTCGGGCAGTGGACGATCGACGCGATCGAGAATCACGACTTCGAGAAGCCGCTCTTCATGTGGAGCGGATTCGCTGGACCGCACGATCCATACGACATCCCTGAGTCAGCGCTCGAACGCTACGGGGACATCGAGATCCCGGATCCTGTGGGATGGACGGGCGAGTTGGACACCAAACCGCCTCCCCAGAAGCAATCGATGGAAGGCTCTGAAGGGAAGGTGTCTCCCGCCGCAATCTGGTGGAGTCGGGCCACACCCGATCGGATTCGTCGGATGCGACGACATTACTTTGCCAACGTCAGCCTGGTCGACGACTGGGTCGGCAAGATCGTGACGGCTATCGAGCAGAAGGGTCAACTGGACAATACCGTCTTCGTCTTCGCGTCGGACCACGGAGATTGCCTGGGCGACCACGGCCTGGTCTACAAGTTCTCTTCGCACTATGACGCCGTCGCCAGGGTTCCGCTCGTCTTCGCGGGACCGGGCGTGTCTGAACTCGGCGTACAGGATTCATTGGTGGAACTGATCGACCTGGGACCGACCTTCCTGGAGCTTGCGGGATTAGACCCGCTGGAGGGCGCTTCGGGCCAAACCCTGACGGGGTTATTGGGAGGTGACTCAGTCGAGATTCACGACACGGTATACTCGGAACACGGCCCACGCATCATGGCGCGGTCGTGTGAGTGGAAGCTGGTCTTCTACCCCGGAGAAACATACGGAGAGCTATACAACCTGAAGGAAGACCCGGACGAATTGTATAACCTGTATGATGACCCGGCATATCAATCTCATCGTCTTGAAATGATAGAGCGTCTGGCTCACTGGTATACGTCAACGCAGTGACACCATCTTCCGGGCCTGACTGAGGGTGATTCCATACGACACACAAGGTGGAGCCATCCTCTGTCCGCACCCTTGCACCCGGTTTCGCCGAATAGCCGCGCCGAAATGGATCGGCCGTGTTCGACGGAACGATACAGATCGTTGGATACGATCCGCCCTACCCCAGTTCCACCACCTCGAACCTGAGCGCCTCGCGGAAGTGTTCCTCACCACCCTCGTATAGGACCGCCACCCGATTCTCGTCGAGCGGCAAGAGTGACGAATAGGCTGCGGGACCTTCGTGCAACACGGCCACGTCCGTCCACGACCCGCCATCGTCCTCGCTCGATCTGAGGACCAGGTTCACTCGCTCCCCCTTCTCCCCGCTTGGCGGCGCGTCCGGAACGGGATTCGTAAACAGCAGCCGGTTTCCGTCTGATACGAAACCGGCCTGACAGCGCGGGCAGGGCAGCTGTTCCTCGTGCCGAATCTCCGACCACGTTGCCCCGCCATCGTCACTGGTCGACACGCCTCGAAACCCTCGACTGTGTGACTGCATGCGGATGTTCATCATCAGTGTGCCGTCTCTCAGCTCCACCACCTGGCACTCGTTCGCGCCGGGTGTGATCAGGTCGCTGACCTGCCAGGTCTCACCGTGATCGTCACTGTAGAGGGCGTGGGACCCGTTCCCGTATGCGCTGTCGTTCCGATGATCACTCGGAATCACCAGCCGCCCCCTATGGTCACCCTTCGCCAGCTGGATCCCCACCGCGGGACCGGTCGCATACCAGTTCCACTCGGGTCGGGTTCCCGTACTCGAGATGTTGACCGGATCGCGCCACGTCTTGCCATCGTCCTCGCTCGCGGTGACCAGCACATCTTTATTGTCCCTGCAGAAGGGCAGCCAGATCAGTCCCGTATCCCGATCGAGTACCGGACAGGGGTTCCCGATCGTCACCTCCCCGGTCTCGCCGTAGATAACCATCTGCTCCGACCACGTCTCTCCCTGATCAACGGATCGTTTGATCAGCAGGTCGATGTCGCCGTGGTCCCGCTGGTTGTTCCGGCGCCCCTCACAGATCGCGAGCAGATCCCCGTTCGCGGCCTGCATCAGCGACGGAATCCGATAGGTGTGGTATCTGTCTTCTCCGCTAGTGTAAACTGTCGTCATTCTGGCTACTTCCCGGCTTCATCCGTGGGGAACATCTCTTCCCACCTCGGCTCGTAGTCACTCTCGAACACCCACTCGAAATGCTCGGAAACAATGTGAGCCCTGTCCGGCCGCAGCTTCTCTTTCAACCTCGGATGGTAGTCCATCAGCGCATCCCGCTGGTTCTTCGGCAAGCCGCACCTGATGCCGTCGGCTGCCCATGAGATCCCCATCGCCTTCCGCGGCACGCTGTCCTGATTCTGCCAGGCCGAGTGAAAACCGGCGCTGCACAGTACGAGGATCTGACCCCGCTTGGCTATGTATGCCACGGGTTCCTGATCCAGCCAGGGGGTATCCGTCAGATCTGGGATGTACTCCGGATAAGCCGGGTGGTTCTCATTCGGGTTACGACGGATCCCGTGCACACGGGGCAGCATCTGTTTGTGCTCGTCCGTCAGGATGCGGCTCCAGTGCTTCATAATGGGCCGATGACTTCCCGGCAGAATCCGCATCGCCCCACGATCCTCGGGCACATCGTTCAGCCAGAACCACAGTTCACACCGCATTCGCCTCGGGGTGGCCGTAAAGTCCTCCCACGTGGCCTGAATGTCGAGATGTGATCCGTTTGCCCATTGTTCACTCGGACTGTCAAACGGCTTTGTCCAGACAGGTCGCTCGTGAGGGGACAGTCCCCACCAGAGGTGGACCGACGTCGCTCGCAGCACACGCTTCGCCACCTCCTCAAAGAATGGATGTTGAACCACGTCGACGTAGTCGGGATCCTCATACGGCGGGGGGTCGCCACCCTTGATCCGGTCCCACGCAGCCTCAGCGCGGTCGAGTTCTTCCGGACTGAGCGGTCCATCGATCGTCACCGCTCCGTCCGCTTCGTAGGCCTCCAATTCAGCGTCACTGATCGACACGATCATCCTCTTTCAAATAGCGTCCAAGAATCCATTCAATTTCCCCCCGACTGCCGCAACTCGACAATCACCGAGTCGAGGGCGGTCACGAAGGGGACGAGATGAGCAAACTTGCTTTGCAGCGTCGTGTAGCCGATGTGGCCTTCGTTGACGGTGGTCACCTGCCCAAGAACGACACCGGGATACCCCTCAACACCCGTCATCCGGTCGTTCAGGTAGAAGTCGATTCTTCCTCGCACCAGCTTCCTCAGATTCCGTTCTGAACTGTTCGCCTCTCTGAGCCTGATCCTCCCTGACTTGATGGCCTCGGCGAACAGGACTCCTCCGAGTACGGCCGGATCAAACCCTGTGTTCAAACCGACTCGACTACCATAGAAACCGTCCGGCCACTTGTGCTTTCCTTTCAAACTTTCAGCCGTACCAAACACCACGACGCGCCCCTGCAGGATCGGAACCGAAAGGTCGCGCAACTCGGTCCGCTCTTTGACGTCATACTGTGGGAAGATCGCCATTCCCAGCCCGTTCTTTACGTATTCCAGCCCACGGAGCCATCCTGATCGTCACCTGATAGTCGGTCAATCGGAAGAACGCAGATTGAAGAACGTCGACGTAAATTCCCTTCGGCTCACCGGCCTCTGCGTGTGAATACGGGGGGTAACTCTCGTCCCCGTAGATAACGATGTCGGCTGCGTCTGCCCGGGTTGTGAAGGCAGTCAGCAGCAGAACCAGCGGGATATGTCACACCACAGTTTCACCTCCAACGAATAGGTGCCTTCGCGATGCGCTGATCGAAAGAACACACTTGCCCAGTCATGAACGGGCTCAGCGGCTTTGTGAGCAAGGGTATTGCGGCCAAGTCTGGTTGCGGGATCCCGAATCTTCATCGACTTTATTGCGTATATATTCCAGACAGCGAGATTGGGCAAACTCAACACGGGAGGGATGATGATCAAACGGGTCTTGTACGCGATCGTGACCGCTTGTTGCCTCCAGACTGCTGCACTGGCAGAGCCGCCGGCGGGGATCGTCTTGTATCACAAGAGTGGTGGTGAGGTCTATTTGCTTCTGGCTGAGCACGCGCGTGGTGAGCGTGGATGGGCGGCATTTGGCGGCGGCGCTAGAGTTGGCGAGACGATCTCTCAGACGGCCGCACACAAGGGTGAGGAAGAGTCACGTGGCTATTACAACCAGAAGGATCTGCTTGGCCTGATCGAAGGACAGAAACCGGTTATGGACGGTGAGTTCGGCTTCTTCTTCGCGGAGGTCGACTTCGTGCCCGCCCAGCGGATCGGGAACAATCCGATTCCCGAAGACGAAGCGGACGCCTACGGTGAACGCAGCACCTTCGCCTGGATCCCGTACTCTGCAGTGGTGCCCCATCTCGGCGCGAAACTGGAACGCGACAAAAAATATGAGATCGACGCCCTCTACCTGCCGAAGGGAAGCCGCACCAAGTGGCTGTGGCGGGCGTGGTTGAGCAACATGAAGAAGGCGGCCGACAACAACCAGCTGCCCTGGTAAGGGGAGACGTGGCCAATCAACCAAACCTCGTGTTTATCCTGTGTGACCAGTTGAAGTACGATTGCCTGGGATATGCCGGACATCCGCTGGTCCAGACGCCGAACATCGATCGACTGGCGGAAAGTGGTGTCGTCTTCGAAACGGCCTACTGCGCATCGCCCGTCTGTTCGCCGGCACGCGCGTCTTGGCTGACCGGGACCTATCCCCACTACCATCGCCAACTCGCGAACTACGGCCCCGAGCGTCTCGACCCGGATGCGATGGCCGTGATGCGACCCGATGCCGTCACGCTCGGCGATGTCTACAACGAGGCCGGCTACCGCTGTGGGATCGCCGGACCCTGGCACCTGGGCCACGATCACGTCCCACAGCACGGCTTTGAGGAGTTCTGGCGCGTCTATCGGTATCAGGGCGACCACCCGGACATCATGTTCGACTACTTCGACCGTGAGGGCGTCCCGAACATCTACGAGGGCAAACATCCCACCATCAAGAGTCACGGGATGCAGTACACGCCCATATCAGATCCCCGTCAGCAGCGCACCACCTGGACGATCAACCAAGGCATCGAGTTTCTCGACACTCAGGATGACCGTCCCTTCTTCCTCTACCTCAGCGTCAAGGATCCACATCCGCTCATCGCCGTCTCCCAGGAGCTCATTGACCGATATCCCGTTGACCAGATCGAGCTTCCCGAGACGTGGAAGGACGACCTCGTAGGCAGGCCCGGCTACCTGGGCAAAGACAAGGGACGTCTGCCTCTCGACATGGACGAGACAGGTTTCAAGACGATGATGGCCTACTACTACGCCCTCATCACCCACATCGATGATGAAGTCGGTCGACTGATGGCTCATCTCGATCAACTCGGTCTGACTGACGACACGATCGTTGCCTTCATCAGCGATCACGGCGAGCAGCTGGGCGAGCATCACGCGATTCAGAAACGCATGTTCTGGGAGGCATCCGTTCGCGTACCCTGTCTGGTTTCGTGGCCAGGCGATCTGCCATCCGGCCATACCGTCACCACCCCACTGGGAGGCGTCGACCTCGCCCCCACGCTTCTGGACCTGTGCGGACTCGGGTTCGACAACGACATCGACGGCCGTAGTGTGGCTGGTGCGATTCTGGCGGGCAATCAACCGGATCCGGCTCCGGTGTTTTCCGAGATAGGCACTTCCGACGGGATCAACTTCCGTTCCACAGCTCCAGAAGAGCTTGCCCAGCGTGTCATGATGCTGGAGGATCGGTGGAAATACATCTTCCATCGAACGGACGGCGACGAACTCTACAACCTTGCCGACGACCCGCTGGAGGTTAACAACCTCGCCGGCTTCCCAGAACACGCCGACCGTATCGCCTCAATGAAGTCGGCTATACAGACGATGGTCACAAAAACTGGCCCTGGCTTCTACGAATGGTGCCTATAAACCTAAGGCATTGCCTCGAATTGGGCCGCTACCAGACTGTCGATGCTTGCCTCGTAGCCCGGAACCAGCACGTTACCTTCCTACCGTGTTTTCCGTGTTCTCTGTAGTCCTAGGTTTTCCATCGTAGAGCCATGAAGAGACCTCCCAACGTCATCCTCATCATCACCGACGATCAGGGCTACGGCGATCTCGCCTGCCACGGGAACCCCGTTGCGCTTACGCCGAACCTCGACCACCTGCACGCCGAAAGCGTCCGACTAACTGACTTCCACGTCGCCCCGATGTGCACACCGACCCGGGGTCAGCTGCTCACCGGTCTGGACGCCTGCCGCAACGGTGCTCTCAACGTCAGCAGTGGCCGGACGCTCCTGCGATCCGACCTGCCGACGATGGCCGACCTGTTCCGTGATGCCGGCTACGCGACGGGGTGCTTTGGCAAGTGGCATCTCGGCGACAACTACCCGTATCGCCCACAGGACCGGGGCTTCGACGAAACACTATGGTTCCCCTCCTCGCACATCACCTCGGTCCCGGACCATTGGGAGAACAGCTACTTCGACGACGTCTACTCCCACAACGGAGAACGCAAACGTTTCGAGGGGTACTGCACGGAGGTCTTCTTCGATGCCGCCCTGGACTGGGTCGACGTTCAGAAGCAACAGAAGAACCAGTTCTTCCTGTTCCTCCCAACAAACGCACCGCACGCTCCCCTGTTCGTCCCCCAAGCGGATTACGATGCGGTTGAAGCGCATTTCACCGAGAACGAGGATCAACTCCCACCTGACCTATGGCCGGACACCCGCAGCCGTATTATCCGCTTCCTCGCCATGATCTACAACCTGGATCGGCAGATCGGACGGCTGCGCGACT
>MDTE01082147.1_pt1 | contig 110862 bp, 106 predicted proteins | sample 811231 | NCBI WGS metagenome assembly MDTE01 (sample SAMN05326651, study PRJNA326480) | marine metagenome | isolation source: seawater | place: Indian Ocean: Red Sea | collected 2010 | reverse complement strand
CTAAGAAACCAGCGGCTAAGAAACCAGCGGCTAAGAAACCAGCGGCTAAGAAACCAGCGGCTAAGAAAGCAGCGACTAAGAAACCAGCAGCTAAAAGTACCGATAAGGAGTAAATTGATATGGCTCATAAAAAAGCAGGGGGTAGTTCCCGAAATGGTAGAGACTCTGCGGGTCGGAGACTTGGTATAAAAAAATATGGTGGTGAAAAAGTTATTCCTGGAAACATAATTGTGCGGCAAAGGGGAACTAAGTTTCACCCAGGCGACAACGTTGGCATTGGAAAAGACCACACTATTTTTGCTTTAGTTAATGGACAAGTTTCTTTTACTCGTGGAAGAAATGGACGTGCTTTTGTGTCGGTTTTGCCGCCATCTTGAGAATGACTACCACGAAGTCGAATTAATTTCGGGAGGTTGGGAAACTAATCTCCCTTTTTTTGGAGCTTAATTAGGATGAAATTTCTTGATGAGGCGAAAGTGCATGTACAATCAGCGAGTGGGGGTAATGGCTGTGTATCTTTTCGCCGCGAAAAAAATATAGCATTTGGAGGTCCTAACGGTGGTGATGGAGGTAGGGGTGGTTCTGTTGTTCTTGAGTGTATTGGAGGTTTGAATACGTTAATAGACTATAGATATAGACAGCACTTTAAAGCTCAACGTGGCCTAGATGGAAAAGGTAGTAACTGCAGTGGGGCATCTGGCTCTGATGTTGTACTAAAGGTGCCTGTTGGAACCCAGGTATTTTCCGAAGACAAGAGTTCATTGCTAGCGGACTTGACAGCTGTTGGGCAGAAAGTGGTGATAGCTACGGGTGGCGAAGGAGGGAGAGGTAACACACATTTTAAAACTTCTACCAATCAAGCCCCACGTCAGGCGGATCAGGGCCGGCCAGGAGAGGATGCCTGGCTTTGGCTAAGACTAAAATTAATTGCCGATGCTGGTTTGGTTGGTTTACCTAATGCTGGAAAGTCAACATTCTTATCGGCGATCAGTCGCGCAAAACCAAAAATTGCCAATTACCCATTTACAACCTTACATCCCATATTGGGAGTAGTAAAATCAGATGATCGAGAGTTTATTGTAGCTGATATACCTGGCCTAATTAAGGGAGCTAGCCAAGGTAAGGGCTTAGGAGATCGGTTTTTAGGCCATATAGAGCGATGTCGAGTGCTTCTACATTTAATTGATGCTACGCTTGGTGCTGATTCAGTTGTCGCGGCATATAAAGCTATTAGAGATGAGCTGAGGACTTACGGAGGTGGTTTGGCCGAAAAGCCTGAGATGTTAATCTTGAATAAACTAGATGCTATAAGTTCTGATGATGCAAAAAAAATAGTTTTGGCTCTAAGTGAAATTAGTAATCGAGAAGTATTAACAATTTCTGCAGTAAGTGGAGCTGGCGTTACAATGGCTCTTCGCAAAACTCGAAATTATATAGAAACGAATGATAGAGATAGTTGTGAATCAAACTGAAGAGTTATTTGAAGAAAGTTTTACAAGAGTTCTAAGATAAGAGTTCTAAAATGGTTGCATTGACAATAAGAGACAGTAAAAGATTAGTCATAAAAATTGGTTCTGCGTTATTAGTTGATGACGAGGGTAATCTCAAATCTCAATGGATTAATGCTTTGATCTCTGATGCAGTAGAAATGTACAATTCTGGAACAGAAATAATTATAGTATCTTCAGGAGCTATTGCTATTGGTCGTCGAATACTCGGATTGTCGGGAGGGCCCCGCAATAGAGCTCTTAAACTTGAAGAAAGTCAGGCTTCGGCAGCTATTGGACAAGTTCGACTTGCTCATGCATGGCAGGAAGCGCTCGAAAAACATCATATTCGGGCAGCACAAGTTCTTTTAACTACCGAAGATACCGAGAATCGCCGGCGTTATTTGAATGCTCGTTCGACCATTACCACTCTATTAAGAATGGGTGTTATTCCTGTAATAAATGAGAATGATACAGTCGCCACTGAAGAAATCAGGTTTGGTGATAATGATCGTCTAGCTGCTCGTGTTGCTCAGATGATTAGCGCTGACACCTGTGTGATTTTGACAGATATTGATGGATTATATACTGCTGATCCGTTACTTGATCCAGACGCTAAACATATTTCTAGTGTTCATACAATTAATGACCAGTTAGAAGCTATGGCTGGGGCAACATCTAATGAGGATGGCTCAGGAGGTATGGTTACAAAAATCGAGGCAGCTCGTATAACAATGCAAGCAGGCTGTAGAATGGCTATTGGTGATGGAAGGATACTTAATCCTTTAAAAGCATTTGGGAGTGATACCAAGTGCACTTGGTTTATCGCTCAAGGAGAACCACAGTCTGCTAGAAAGCTCTGGATAGCTGCCAGTTTAAATCCAGTTGGTACGATATTTGTAGATTCTGGGGCCGCTAAAGCATTAGTATCTGGGAAAAGCTTACTTCCGGCTGGAGTTTCAAAAATTGATGGCGTCTTTTTTAGGGGAGATCCAGTTATAGTTAGAGATGAAAGAAGTATAGAAATCGCTCGAGGACTTTCAGCATACTCTAGTGATGATGCTATTCGTATTCTGGGTCTTAAAAGTAGTGAGATTGAAAAAGTTTTAGGTTTTCGTGGTAGAGAAGAGATGATCCATCGTGATGACTTAGTGCTTACTCAATAGGTGCTATTATTGTTTTAATTTATCAATTTATTGGTATCAGTTTGGGTTTTTAGTAAGTTTTTAATATTAGCTAACTTGAAGATTAGAAGAATATGAATTTAAAAAATGAAACTGGTGAAGATCTTGAAATCGAGGGCATGATTTACGAAATGGGGTTAGCTGCTCGTAAAGCTGGCCGCATATTAGCAAGTGCGGGTAGTAAGGATAAAAATCAAGCAATAAAAGAAGCCTCTATAAATATTTTAGAGCAAAAAAGTAGTATTTTAGTTGCAAATAAAAGAGACATAGAAACGGCTACAGAGAAAGGTCTGAGTGGTGCGCTAATCGATAGGCTTTTTCTTGATGATAAAAGAATAGAAGCGATGGCAAAGGGTTTAGTTGAAGTGGCGGAGCTTCCTGACCCAGTGGGAACAAAACTAAGTGAATGGGATAGGCCCAATGGTTTAAAAATCTCCCGTGTCCGAGTTCCCCTTGGTGTTATTGGAATAATATACGAATCCCGTCCTAATGTCACAGCAGATGCGGGTGGGCTATGTCTAAAATCAGGTAATTCGGCAATCTTGAGAGGAGGTTCGGATACATTTAATACCTCCTCTCTTATTCTTAATTGTTTGAAAGAGGGGCTTGTTACTGTTGGTTTGCCACCGGAAGCACTTCAGGCTCCACAGACAACTGATCGTGCTGCGGTAGGTGCTATGTTGGCCATGAGTGAATTTATTGACGTCATCGTACCACGTGGTGGAAAATCGCTTGTTGAGAGAGTACAGAGGGAGGCACGAATGCCTGTGTTTGCTCATCTTGAGGGTATCTGTCACACCTATATACATGAAAACTCACAATCTGATATGGCTCGATCGATAGTGGTTAATGCAAAAATGAGAAGGACGGGTATTTGTGGAGCAACCGAAACCGTTCTAATTGACAGAAATGCAGCTAATAATATGTTAAAGGAATTGACCAGTGATTTAATTAATAGTGGTTGTGAAGTTCGTGGTGATCTTGTTGCTAAATCACTTGATGATCGAATATCATTAGCCTCTGATACAGATTGGACAACCGAATATTTAGACTCAATTATATCTATAAAGGTAGTTGATGGGGTTGAGGAAGCAATTAATCATATAAATGACTACGGTTCTAACCATACTGATGCGATTATAACTGATGATAGGGATGTAGCGGATCACTTTCTTAACCAGGTAGATAGTGGAATTGTAATGCATAACACATCCACACAGTTTGCTGACGGAGGTGAGTTTGGCATGGGAGCCGAAATAGGGATTTCCACAGGACGACTTCATGCCAGAGGCCCGGTGGGCGCAGAACAGTTAACAACATATAAATACGTCGTTAGTGGCGACGGACAGCTACGGCCCTAGCAGTGAACAATAAGAAGCCGAATTTTTTTCGAGGTAATCGTCAAAAGATTGGATTATTAGGTGGATCATTTAATCCGGCACATGAGGGTCATTTTTATATTAGTATTGAAGCCTTAAAACGATTACAGCTTGATGCAGTTTGGTGGCTAGTTACTCCACAGAATCCGCTTAAGTCTAAGTCAGAGACATTTCCAATACACCAGCGTGTTAGTTCTGCTAACAAGGTGGCTTGCCATCCTAGAATTCATGTTACCACTCTAGAGAGTCGGCTTGGTACAAACTATACTGTAGACACTTTGAGCCGTCTTAAGCAACAGCTTCCCATGACAAGGTTTGTGTGGCTCATGGGGTCAGATAATTTAATGCAGATGCATTATTGGAAAAGATGGAATAAAATCTTTAATATTATTCCCATAGCGGTATTTGCTAGAGAAACATATGATTTTGGTGCTCTAGCAGGTATTGCTGCAAATAGATATAGCATGAACCGAGTACCTGCTGATCGAGTAGCTAATTTAGTTAACAGAGAACCTCCTGCTTGGACCTTTCTTCCACTCCGCTGGCATCCAGCAGCTTCTAGGGACATTCGTCAATCTGGCGAATGGTGACTAGAAAAACCAGAGTTTTTTGAATGCGTATAGAAATAGGGATTAAAAAATTTGACTAATTTTAAGAAAACTAAATCAAAAGTTGCAAATAAAATATTAAATGTAGTTAAGGAATCATTAGAAGCTGATAAAGCAAAAGATATTATTATCATAACTCTAGTAGGAAAAACCGATATAGCTGAAAATATGGTTATTGCTAGCGGCAGGTCTGCACGCCATGTAGACGCTACTTCAGATCATTTAATAACTAATCTTAAAAACGCAGGTATTAAAGGTGTGGTCAGTGAAGGTAGAGAAAACAAAGACTGGGTTCTAATTGATACAGGTTATGTAATAGTAAATATATTTAGACCTGAAGTCAGGGCTCATTATGACCTTGAAAAGCTTTGGGGCTCTGAGTCTTCAAATAAAAAATTTAAACAAGCCAACGCTCAATAACGATCTTGGCTATGAGAATTAGTATAGTGGCAATAGGCCGAGCCCGGATGGGTTCTGAGGCAAAGCTTTTTCAGTATTATTCTGATAAACTGTCGATGTGGCAAATGTCACTTATTGAAAAAGAAGTTCGGAAGCAGGTCGCCCCTAATAAGACTATCAGTGCTGAAGGAGACTTGATATCAAGAGCAATTTCCAAAAACTCTTTTATAATAGCTATGGATGAGAAAGGGAAACAAGTAACTAGCAGAGAATTTGCTAAAATACTCTCTCGTCAAAAAGATATTGGATGCGGAGAGGTGGCTTTTTTAATAGGTGGCGCTGATGGTTTGTCACCAACTTTGATTAAAAGGGCTGATCTGGTTCTATCACTTGGTCAACTAACTTGGCCACATCTTATGGCGAGAGTTCTGTTGATAGAACAAATATATCGAGCTCAACAGATTATAATGGGGCATCCATACCATCGTGATTAGTTACGACATTTAGAGCTAGTTACTTTATATATCAAGAAGGTAATTTGATTTAGTGGGATTTATCATGAATAAATTAATTCTATTAAGACACGGTCAAAGTAAGTGGAATTTAGAAAATAGATTTACTGGTTGGCATGATGTTGATCTGACCCCTCAGGGTGAAAATGAGGCCATGAAAGCTGGTCTTTTAATAAAAGATGTTATCCTAGATAGAGTTTATACATCAACCTTGAAACGTGCACGCCGAACTGCACAGATAGCTCTTGAAAAGGCTGAGATTTCTGGCGCTAATGTTAATAATATAAAACAAGATGGACGTTGGTGTTTATTTGAGTATGAAGAGTTACGTGAACGTGACTACGGTGATTTAGTGGGTTTAAACAAAGCAGAGACAGCAGAAAAATATGGCAAAGAACAAGTTCACTTGTGGCGTCGTGGTTATGAGGTTAGGCCTCCGTCAGGAGAAAGTCTGGCAGATGTGGTGAATCGTGTTCGTCCGTTTTTTGAGGACGAGATATGGCCGCAGGTTTTATCAGGTAAGAACATTTTGGTTGCAGCACATGGGAATAGCCTAAGAGCTGTGCTGGTTATAATTGGAGAATATGATCAAAAAGATATTCCCAATATTGAACTACCAACCGGACGACCACTTGTCTTCGAACTTGAAAAAGGGATGAAGAAAAATCATTATTATTTAGGGGAGTAAGTTATTAAGCTATTTAGTACATTAATTTATTTTTTCTTGCCAATAATATTTTTGTTGATAAATCTGGCGGAACTAAATGCTGCTGAGGAATTAGAAAAAGCGCGTGAGAAGTTACAAACTGTACGCAACCTTTTAGAAGACGATAATAAAAAAAATAAAACATTAGGTAAAAAAGTAGCTCATCAGTCAAAAAAACTGAGGGAGTTAAAAAAGAAATTGAGAAATGTGGGAGGTAAGGCTCAAAAATATGAAGCAAAAATTTCTCTTCTTGATTCTGAGATCGAAAAATTAATCCTTGCAAGAAAAGAAAAATATAGGAACCTCAAAACGGGTAAAGACAACCTAAAGACTTCGATAGGGGCTATACAGCGTATGTCTCTGAGGCCTGTAACAGCCGTTATGATTAGGGCTGAAGATATAAAGGATATGATGCACGGTGGATTCTTGCTACGGACAATTATTCCCAGAATTCAATTAGAAATAGATCGGTTAGAAAAGCAGCTCTATAATATAAATTCATTGCAAGCCATATTGACTGGTAAAATAGCCAAGCAAAGGCTTCTCAGAGAAGCGTTGGTCATAGAGCAAAAAAAACTTTCTAGTCTGGTGGCAGAGAATAAAAATATATTAGTAAGAACAAACAGGAAAAGAAGTGAAATTGAAAAAAGAATAGCTAAATTAACCATTAGTGCAAAATCTTTAAATGAATTAATAGTAAGACTAAATGAAATCGAAGAGTTGTCACCTAATTATAGTCCTAGACGGTTGAATCAATTGGATAACCCTGAAAACACATTTCTTGGCCTTAAAAAAACTAAAATTTCATTAGCACAGGGAAGATTAACACGCCCAGTAGAAGGTCTATTAATTCAGGAATTTGGAGTTGAGACCTCTGCTGGTGGAAAAACTCGGGGGTTAATTTGGGAGATAAGAAGAGAAGCGGTTATAGTCTCTCCTTGGGGAGGAAAAATTGTGTACTCTGGTTATTTTAGAAGTTTCGGACATATTTTGATTATCAATCATGGTGAAGGATACCATTCTTTAATCTCTGGCTTAAAAACTTCATTTGTCGAAATAGATCAGTGGGTGTTAAGAGGTGAACCTCTTGGTTTAGCTGGTATAATAATTTCTAAAGATTCTTTTGCAATAAATCAGGATTCAGAATCGCAATTAAATAAACAACAGCGTACAACTCTATATGTTGAGTTTCGTAAACACGGACAACCAATAAACCCCTTGCCTTGGATGGCAGCTAGGAATAACAGGATTAATGGATAATGCGTTATTTACCCAAGTTGATCTTTTTTGTGCTTCTATCAGTGAACTTGCTCTTATTTCTACCTTCTCAAGCAAATGAAGACACCTATCGCCAGCTAGAGCTTTTTGGAGACATATTTGAGCGGGTTAAAACCCATTATGTGGAACCAACTGATGACCAGAAATTGATAGAGTCCGCCATAAATGGCATGTTGCAGTCTCTAGACCCCCATTCAAGTTACCTTAATGAAGATAGTTTTCGAGACATGAAAGTGCAGACACGTGGAGAGTTTGGAGGGCTTGGCATTGAGGTTACATTAGAGCAGGGGTATGTAAGGGTTGTTTCTCCAATTGATGGAACACCTGCTGCTAGAGCTGGTATTGAATCAGGTGATTTAATCACTCATTTAGATGGTAAATCAATCCTGGGCCTGAGCCTTTCAGACGCAGTAAAAAAAATGCGTGGACGTGTGGGATCAAAAATTAAATTAACAATAGCTCGGAAGGATACGGATCCATTCGATGTTACGATTACAAGGGATGTTATTAAAATCCAATCAGTAAAATCCCGTATTGAAGACAATATAGGTTACTTAAGAATTACTACCTTTAATGAAAAAGCATATAGCGGACTATCTCGGGAGGTTTCAAAAATCCAAAATAAGTTGGGTGATAAAATGGTGGGGCTAGTTTTAGATTTAAGACGCAATCCAGGAGGCTTGCTGAGCCAGGCCATTAAAGTGACTGATGCGTTTTTAGAACGCGGTGAAATAGTGTCTACCCGCGGCAGGGAAGGAAAGAGGTCTCAAAGATATAATGCCAGACCCGGGGATTTGATTGATGGTTTGCCAATGGTTGTGTTGATAAATGGTGGTTCTGCGTCTGCATCTGAAATAGTTGCGGGCGCGTTACAGGATCATAGAAGAGCTGTAATTATGGGCACGCAATCTTTTGGAAAAGGCTCTGTGCAGACTATCATGCCTATACCCAATCATGGAGCAGTAAGACTGACAACGGCGGCTTACTTTACTCCCAGTGGCAGATCTATTCAAAAGAAGGGTGTTACACCAGACATAGAAGTTAAGCAGGCAAAAATTAAAACCTCTAATAAGACCCCCCAGATGCGCGAGAAAGATCTACGAAATGCTCGTGATGTGGAAGATAATAAATCTGGAGATGCTAGCACTAATAGAAAAACATTTGACCCGGATGACTACCAACTTTTGAGAGCTGTCGATCTCCTTAAAGGGATCAAACTATATAATATTAGAATTGACCATAAATAATAATATTTGAATTGATGGCTATTAGAACAACATCTCCTGATATTAATGAATATCGTTTGTGTGCTGGAATTATGCTTTTTAATGAAAGTGGGCTAGTCTGGACTGGAAAAAGGACAGACAATCATAATTCTTGGCAAATGCCGCAAGGTGGGATTGATAAAGGCGAGACCCCAACTTCGGCTGCATATAGGGAGTTATACGAAGAAACAGGATGTCACAATGTTGAGCTACTGGACCAAACTGATGATTGGCTCTTATACGACCTTCCTCAGACTTTAGCTAAAAGAAGTTGGGGAGGAAAATTTCGAGGTCAGGCTCAAAAATGGTTTGCGTTTTATTTTAAGGGTTACGATGAAGAGTTTGACCTGTCTAAGTCTGAAAAACCCGAGTTCAAAGAGTGGAAATGGACCAAATTACGTGAATTAGAGGGATTAATAGTAGACTTTAAGCGACCAGTTTACCAACTTGTTGTATCCGAATTTAGTTATATTTCAGACAATCTGTCAAACTGATTAATCCGAATCTTACAAAGATCGAATAAAATAAGTGAAAAGCATCGATAGTTATTTTTTAATGAGCGGGAGACGTTCTCTGATTGGCCTTTGAATTAAGAAAAATGCAGGCAGCTTTTGCTGCTAAGCCAGCAAGCCTAGCGTGAGGTTTTAGTCCTACAGCCTTAAAAATCAATGTTATTCCTCTTTCAACGTGATGAGGTCGATAGAATCCATAGGCACGAGACATATAAGCCCGAACACATTTACGCCGGTCGTAATCTTCACCAGTATTATTAGCTGCATAATACGCATATGCTAATTCGTCATCTTCGCTCTCGCTAATTCTACTAATACCAACAATTATGCGCCGAATAACTCCCAACTTCTCAATTTTACGATATCGAACCATATGACTATAAAAAAGCTTGTAATGACGTATTTCGTCACGGGCTATATTTCGACAAATTTCTTCTAAAACAGGATCATTCGTGGCTTCACCCAAGGCAGTATAATATGAAGATGTGCCTACCTCGACCATACATCGCGCCACTAACTCACCACAGCGTGAGCCTCTTACAGATTTTTTTGTATTAGTCGGGAGAGTTATTTTAGAACTAAAATCTTCGAAACGTTTATCAAAATCGAATTCGGGGTCGGCCAATTTGGCCCACTTGGCAAGGGCCTTGCCATGTTGAACTTCTTCCTCTCCCCATCTTTTCGCTGCGTTCTGAAAATCTGGGTCATCATGAAAAACGCTACTAAGATAGTCAGCATAAGTTGCGCCATTATTCTCAACTAAAGCCGCCCCTTTAACTACACGCAACATTTCTTGGTCAACCGCAGATGGGTCAAATTTGTCCCAGGAAATATCGTCGAGTGTCCAATGTTTGGGATATTCCGTCATCGAATTATCTTTTTGCCTTCTTAATTCTAAAACAGTTAAATCTTCAATCTCTAATCCAGATAAGACGTAATTGTACTTCTAGCAATCCCGAAGGTTAAAACAGGTTAGCACCCAAGCTTAGTGTAGCCTAATAAATAATGATTATAATAGCGAAAAATTACTGTCTGATGAAAGTAGGAATTTGGTTAAATATTACCCAAATCTAGTAGAATTTCATTGATAAACAGGAGAATCCAGAGCTTTCAGCTTAGCTCGGGCTATTTCGGCGTTTGTTTTTGCTGTTTTTTGATCAGAGGGTTCGTTATTTCTATCAATTTCTTCAAGACACTCTTTTAGCTCTGTTTCTACAAGCGTTCTGTCAATCTCGTCTACAGGTAGGGCTATTTCAGCTAATACAGTGCATCGGTCTCCGGTAACTTCTGAAAAACCACCAGCCACAAATATTTTAGTGGTGATTGTTCCTTCAACGTAAGTGTTTATAACCCCAGGTCGGACACTAGATATCATCGGTGAATGTCCAGGAAGAACACCAAAATCACCTTCTGAGCCCGGAACGACAACCATGTTCACTTCTTCAGATAATACTAATCGCTCGGGGGATACTAGTTCAAATTTCACTTTTGATTCAGACATTTACAAATCACCTATGCGGCTTCTGCAGCCATGGTTTGAGCTTTTTCAATGGCTTCATCAATAGTCCCCACCATATAGAATGCCGCTTCGGGTAGATCATCATATGCGCCTTCAACTATTTCTTTGAAGCCCTTAATTGTGTCTTCTAGGTTTACAAACTTACCCGGTGTGCCAGTAAATATTTCTGCAACATGAAATGGCTGAGACATAAAGCGCTGAATTTTTCTTGCTCGCATAACAGTTAATTTATCTTCTTCAGATAACTCGTCCATCCCTAAAATTGCAATTATTTCTTGTAAACTCTTGTAACTTTGCAGGGTGGCTTGAACCCGGCGAGCTGTTTCATAATGCTCATCTCCTACGACTCTAGGATCAAGAATTCGGCTTGTTGAATCAAGTGGGTCAACAGCAGGATAAATCCCCAGCTCAGCAATTTGTCTTGATAAAACGGTTGTGGCATCAAGATGCGAAAAAGTGGTTGCTGGAGCAGGGTCAGTTAGATCGTCTGCGGGGACATATATTGCTTGAACAGAAGTGATAGAACCCTTGTTAGTAGATGTAATTCTCTCTTGTAATGTCCCCAAATCTGTTCCTAGTGTTGGCTGATAGCCAACTGCGGATGGTATGCGTCCCAGCAATGCTGAAACTTCAGATCCGGCCTGTGTAAATCGAAATATATTATCGACAAAAAATAGTACATCTTGTCCCTCTTCATCGCGAAAATACTCGGCAAGAGTTAGCCCAGTAAGTCCGACACGAGCTCTTGCGCCGGGAGGCTCATTCATCTGTCCATAAACTAATGCTGCCTTAGACTCGCCATCTGGAACAATTACTCCAGATTCCATCATTTCGTGATATAGATCATTTCCTTCTCTAGTCCGTTCACCAACGCCGGCGAAAACTGAATAACCACCATGTCCCTTAGCTACGTTATTTATAAGTTCCATTATCAACACAGTTTTACCAACACCTGCTCCGCCAAAAAGGCCTATTTTACCGCCTTTGGCATAAGGTGTTAGTAGATCAACTACTTTAATACCCGTTACTAATTGCTCTGTTTCAGTTGACTGTTCAGTAAACTCAGGGGCATCTCTGTGAATAGGGAGGGTTTTGTCTGTGCCTAGAGGTCCTCTTTCGTCAATTGGCTCACCTATAACATTTATTATACGACCAAGGGTTTCTGGACCAACGGGAACGCTTATTGGGGCGCCCGAGTCAACCACTTCGGCTCCCCGCACTAAACCATCTGTAGAATCCATGGCTATGCACCTTGTAGTGTTTTCTCCAAGATGTTGCGCTACCTCTAGCACTAGACGATTGCCTTGATTCTCAGTGTGTAAGGCATTTAAAATGGGAGGCAGATCACCCTCGAACTGAACGTCTATGACTGCGCCCAAAACTTGTGTAATTCTGCCCACTATATTTTTTGCCATCTATTTTCTCCTGCCCTAGCTAGTTGTTCTAGATCACGGCTATAAAGCTTCTGCGCCGGAAATAATTTCAATTAATTCTTTGGTAATAAATGCCTGTCTGGTTCTATTATAGTTAATCGTTAACTGGTCAATGAGGTCCCCTGCATTTCGTGTTGCGTTGTCCATAGCTGCCATACGAGCTCCTTGCTCAGAGGCAAAAGATTCCAGCATTGCACGAAAAACTTGAATTGACATATTTTTTGGAAGAAGCTCTGCAAGAATAGCATTCTCTTCAGGCTCGTATTCATAGGAGACAGGTGTTTCGTCAGTTTGATTCTCTTGGATTGTTGTCTCTGAGTTTTCATCAGAAGATGAATTTAATGAAAAGGGGATAAGTTGCTGGGGGGTGACTATCTGTGTAAGAGCGGATTCGAAACGATTATAAACTATCGTGCAGACGTCAAATTCATTGTTTTCGTACATAGTAGTTATTCTTGCGGCAATCTCGGCAGCTGTATTAAACAAGGGGGCAGGCTTGGCTGTATCCTCAATAGTGTCTATGATTTTTTCGCCAAATTCTGATCTTAAAATTCCCTGTCCCTTTCGGCCTACAATCAATAGCTTTACGGTTTTTCCTTCATTGGTTAATTTGTTAACCTGTTGCCTTGTCCAGCGTCCTATATTTGTATTGAAACCGCCGCATAGACCACGGTCAGTAGTCATAACAACGATGAGGTAAGCCTCATCTTTTCCTGTTCCTGCTAATAGTTTGGGCGCGCTCGAGATATCGCTAACGCTAGCGGCAACAGAACCAAGCATTCGTTCCATTCTTTCAGCATAAGGTCTAGCTGCTTCAGCTTGTTCTTGTGCGCGCCTTAATTTTGCGGCAGCCACCATTTTCATTGCGGAAGTTATTCTTTGGGTCGATTTAACCGAAGCTATACGGACCCTTAGATCTTTTAAGTTTGCCATCTTTAATTTGGTCCGTCGTTTACTCTAATAATCCTAGGCAAAAGTTTTTACAAAATCTGAAACTGCTTGATCAAGTTTAGCATCTGTAGATTCATCTAGATCGCCTGTTTCTTTTATTGCATTTATGATTTCTGGGTGACTGGAGCGTATATGTTCAAGCAGTTGACTCTCAAATCTATTAATTTGATTTACTTCAATTGCGTCAAGGTGGCCCCTTACACCTGAAAATATAGCTATCACTTGATCTTCAACTGACATTGGTGAGTATTGCGGCTGTTTCAGTAATTCTGTTAGCCTTTCGCCACGTGCCAGCAGTCGTTGTGTTACCTGATCAAGATCGGAAGCAAATTGGGAGAAGGCTTCCATCTCTCTATACTGAGCTAGTTCTAACTTTATAGTGCCGGCCACTTTCTTCATGGCTTTGGCTTGAGCTGCAGATCCAACACGACTGACCGATAAGCCAACATTTATTGCTGGACGAACTCCTTTATAAAAGAGATCAGTTTCAAGAAAAATTTGACCATCAGTTATAGATATAACATTAGTTGGAATGTATGCAGACACGTCATTTGCCTGTGTTTCAATGACTGGTAAGGCGGTTAAAGATCCGCCTCCGTTTGCGTCGCTCATTTTTGCCGCTCGTTCCAAAAGCCTTGAATGAACATAGAACACGTCACCAGGATATGCCTCTCGACCGGGCGGACGTCTGAGTAATAAGGACATTTGACGATAGGCAACAGCTTGCTTTGATAAATCATCATAAATTATCACCGCATGCATACCATTATCGCGAAAATACTCACCTATTGCACATCCAACATATGGAGCGAGAAATTGTAGAGGAGCTGGTTCTGAAGCAGAAGCGGCAACAACAACAGTATAGTCCATTGCCCCTGATTCCTGAAGGGTTTTTACTACTTGTGCTACTGTTGATCGCTTCTGTCCAATAGCAACATAGATACAATAAAGTTTTTTAGATTCGTCTCCGGAATCATTAATAGTTTTTTGATTTATAATAGTATCTATTGCGACGGCGGTTTTTCCTGTCTGTCGATCACCAATAATCAATTCCCTTTGTCCTCGCCCAACCGGCACAAGTGAATCTAACGCCTTTAGACCTGTTTGCATCGGTTCAGAAACAGATTCTCTTGGGATGATACCAGGAGCTTTGACTTCAACCAGCCTTCTTTCAGTTGATTCTACCGGTCCTGCACCATCAATAGGATTTCCCAAAGCATCTACAACGCGGCCAAGAAGACCTTTTCCAACTGGTACATCAACAATATCTCCAGTTCTTTTAACAGTGTCTCCTTCCTTGATATCTCGGTCATCACCAAAAATAACAATCCCTACGTTATCAGTTTCTAGGTTGAGCGTCATACCCTTAATTCCGCCAGGAAATTCTACCATTTCACCAGCTTGCACATTATCAAGGCCATAGACTCTTGCTACGCCATCGCCAACTGATAAGACTTGTCCTATTTCAGACACATCCGAACCTGCGTCGAAATTTGCGATCTGATCTTTTAATATCGCTGAAATTTCTGCTGCACGTATTTCCATTACTGAGCCCCTTTCATGGCTAACTGCAGCCTTTGCAGTTTTGATTTAATTGATGCATCAATCATTTTCGAACCTATTTTAACCACTAGTCCACCAATTAGAGAAGAATCAAGTTTAGCGTCCACTGTTACCTTACTACCTAAAGTATTTCGTATAACGTTAGTGATATCCTCTAATTGATGTTCATCTAGTTTTTTTGCCGATGTAACTTCCGCAGTTATTTCTCCTCTGCGATTAGCCAATTCTATAAGAAATGCTTTAATCATTGAAGGTAATATGAATAAGCGATTGTTCCTAGCAACAACGCCTATGAATTTTTGTGTCAGTTGATTTGCGCCCGCCTGTTCCAAGATATTCTGCATGGCCACAGCTTTATCATGCGAATCAATCAAAGGTGATCGAGTAGCCTTAGCTAGATCTTCACTCTCTTCAAGCATATTCTGTAGGTTTCTAAGATCTAAGGCAATATCATCCAAAACCCTACCTTCATCAGCTAGCTCATATATTGCTGCTGCGTAGCGCTCAGCAATTATGCTTATTTCACTTGATACCGATGCCACTTTGACGGCCTCCTGATAATTTTAATTTATGGGTTTTTATGAAACCCTACCTCTTTATATTAAAGTTAAGCAAAAGACGCCCATAGACTATGAGATAGCAGCCAAATAGTCATGGGTTTGGTACCACAAGGCTTTACAGCTTGCAAGTTAGCGAGTCTTAGAAAAGGCTGGAATTCTAGGCTTTTAATAAGATATATTTTGGCGACATTTCGCCGCGCCATAAAAGAACCTACAAAAAGTTATAGGGATCAACGTCGATTCTTACTTTTACGTGAGAGGGAATGACTATTTTGGAGAACCAAGCTCTGATTAGTGATTGTAGAGACTCTTCCCGTGAAGTTTTGATTAGTAGTCTACGTCGGTGTTGCCCCCTTAGGAGCGAGAGAGGGGCTGGTGATGGGCCTAATATTCTAATTCCCGGTCCGGATGGAGCAGTTCGTCCAATTTCATTTGCCGTTTTATCTGCAGCCAAACTATTCTTGCTTGAAACGATAATGGCAGCAAGGCGTCCGTAGGGTGGCCATTCACCGATTTTTCTGTTTTTTTCTTCTAATCTCATAAATGCTTCCCGGTCACCATGTGCCATAGCTAACATAACGGGGTGCTCGGGTTCATATGTTTGAACTATCACTCTTCCTGGCCTAGAAGCCCTCCCGGCTCTTCCAGCCACCTGATTAAGAACCTGAAAAGTCCTCTCGCTGGCACGTAAATCACCCCCACTCAGCCCTATGTCAGCATCTACTATGCCTACAAGAGTTAGATCAGGAAAATGATGTCCTTTGGCAACCATTTGAGTGCCAATTAAAATATCTAATTCTCTTGATTCGACTTTTTCTATTAGGTTTATTATTGAGTTATGGCTTTTAGTTGTGTCACTTGTCATCAAGCCAATCCGTGCTTTGGGCAGTAGTGATTTTACCTCTTCTGAAATCCGTTCCACACCAGGGCCACATGCAACCAATGAGCCGCTCGTATTGCATTTTGGACAGTTAATGTATGCCTTTGTTTGATAACTGCAGTGATGGCAAACTAATTTATGATTAGCTCTGTGTTCAACCAGCCATGCGCTGCAGTGAGGACATTCAACTCTCTGACCGCACTTTCTGCACAAAGTTAGAGGGGCGTATCCTCTTCGGTTCAGATAAAGCAGAGATTGTTCGTTAGATTGCAAATTACTTATGAGAGCATTTCTAAGTTTTTGGCTTAAATAAATATTCACTGGTGTTTTTTCTTCACGCATATCTATAAAATCAATTTTAGGCGGTTGGGCACTTCCAAATCTTTCAGGAAGCTGAACACAGTTATATCGATTTTTGGCCACATTTATTCGGGTTTCTAGGGAAGGGGTAGCTGAGGCTAAGATTATTGGACAGACAACTAATTTGGCTCTCACTATAGCCATGTCACGAGCGTGATAAGAGACACCTTCCATTTGTTTGTAGGCATCTTCATGCTCTTCATCAACAATTATGATACCTAGGTCGTTAAAGGGTAGATAAAGTGCCGATCTCGCACCAACGACCACACTGGCTTTGCCAGTTGAAACTGCTCTCCAGCCAGAGCGACGGCGCGATAAGCCAATATCTGAGTGCCATATTAATGGTTCACTACCAAATCTTCGTTTAAATCTCTGAAACCATTGTGGAGTAAGGGCAATTTCGGGAAGTAATATCAAAGCTTGACGTCCCCGTCGTAATGTCTCGGCGATAGCTTCAAAATAAACTTCTGTTTTGCCAGACCCTGTAACTCCGTCTAAAAGGGTGATAGAAAAGTTCTGATTGTTAATAATTTTGGTAAGATGATGTGCAGCTTTTTTCTGAGCAACTGTTAGATTGATATTAGAATGATCCGGATCAGGGGTTTTTATATCAATTTTTTGTAACTGCTCTGTCTTTTTTATTAATCCAGCTGATGCCAAACCATTTATTACGCTAATGCTCACGTTTGCCTGATCTCTTAATTCTCTCGCAGTTTTGAGAGCCCCATTATTTAGTAATTTAAAAACGCGTTCTCGAGCTGGCGTGGTTCTAATTTTTTTAGTGTATTTAGTTTTCTGTATCTCAGCTGGGCTGTAAAAGGTCATCTTTTTTGGTGGATCGAAAGCTCCTTTGACATTTAAGGTCATACGGAGAACTGCTCCCTGCGGAGCGATAGAATAAGCGGCCACCCAATCGATAAAGTCGACAAGACTTTCTTTTAGGCCTGGAAAATCTATTCGATCTATAACAGCTTTAATTTTTTCTGCGTCAACGTTATTTTGTGATTTACCCCAAACAACTCCTGTCATTACGCGTGAACCAAGTGGGACTGAAACGATGTCACCTCTTGTTAATTTTAACCCATTGTTTATCTGATATTCATAGGGGCCTGCGAGAGGCAATGGCAAAAGGACATCTACCCTTTCATCTATATTTTGAGGATCGAGGGTTGAGTCTTCCAGTGAGCTGGTAGTGGCATCAGAGCATTCCATCAGTTACACTGTATTCATCGACTCGGAGTAGGCCAATGGTATATTTTAATAATGTTACACGACCAGAATTATTAAAGGTGAAAATAATTTTCTGCGATTTTTGATGTATAGGACTGGAAAGATATGAAATTCTTTATCGATACTGCTGATCTAGAAGAAATCAGAGACCTTTCAGACACAGGTTTACTTGATGGGGTAACTACTAATCCCTCTTTAATTGCAAAGTCTGGGGGTAACATTTTGGATGTTATCGCTGATATCTGTGATTTGGTGTCAGGCCCTGTTAGCGCTGAAGTGACAGCAACAGAGTTTGAAGCCATGATGTCTGAAGCTAAAGCACTATGTGAAATTGCCCCAAATGTTGTGATTAAAGTGCCTCTTACAGTAGATGGGTTAAAAGCTTGTAAAGTACTAAGAGAAGATAATACAGAGGTAAATGTTACCTTATGTTTTTCAGCCGCCCAAGCGCTTCTTGCGGGAAAAGTAGGAGCAAGTTTTATATCTCCATTTGTTGGAAGGATAGATGATATAGGTGGGACAGGAATGGATCTTATTGACGAGATTGTAGACATTTACAGTCAGTATCCATCAATTGAAACAGAAATACTGGTGGCATCTGTTCGTCATCCCAATCATGTAATTGAGGCTGCAAAAATGGGTGCCGATATAGTAACTTTGCCCCCAAAAGTACTTCGTCAATTATTTAAACACCCCTTGACGGATAGGGGCCTAAGGGATTTTCTGGCTGATTGGGAAAAGACTGGTCAATCAATTCTCAATTTAGCTGAAGCCCGTAAAAAAGCCGCTGAGTAAGACGAGGATTGAGTTTGACGCAAAAAGCCAAAAGTTTTGAAGTATTGAAATCAAAAAATATGATATTTGATCAAGTCAAATCCTATTTGAAGGATAATCCTGAGTTCTTTCTCGAAAATCCAAGTTTGTTAACAAATTTGAAGATTCCTGCCCGTGAGTTTAATAACTCAGAAGAAAGTGATTCAGACATAGTTGATCTTCAACAATTCGTTTTAAATAAACTCAGGTTAGAATTGGATAATAGAAGGCGTGAAAACTGCGATTTGATTGATTCAAGGCGTGCAAACCAAAGAGATCAATCTCGCATTAATGCAACTGTTTTGCGCCTTCTTTCAGCTAGATCGCTTGATCATTTAATTGAGTTGATTTCAACGGATATGTTGTGTCTTTTAGACATAGATTCAGTAGCTCTTTGTTTTGAGACAGGAATTAGTGTGCCGGCGACGAGTAGTGGTATCAGAGTATTACCGCATGGAATGGTTCAGGATATTTTAGGCAACGAAAGAGATGTTATTCTCTTAGATAATATTTCGGGAGATCGTAATGTTTTTGGAGAACAGTCTGGTTTAATATGTTCGGCTGCTTTTATAAGATTAACGCTACAGAAAGATGGCCCTCCTGCCTTATTAGCTCTTGGTAGTAGGGAAACAACTCGATTTCACTCAAGACAGGGAACTGAGCTATTTGCGTTTTTAGCGCATATTGTTGAGCACAGTATTTCTTTATGGCTGGACTTACCCCGCTGAAAGTAAAGGACAGGTTTAAGCACATATCAGATGCACGTCTCCGGTGTGCCGTTGAAGACTGGTATAGCCAATTATCAAATGAACAGGTGGTTTCAGATAACACTTTGAAAGCATACTCTAGGGATTTATTAGAGTTCTTAAAGTTCCTGTCCACCCATATCGGAGAGAGTCCCAAAATAAGAAATCTGGCTGATTTAAAGCCTGGTGATTTTCGCGCTTGGTTGGCTTATAGGAGTAATTCTGGCATGGCTCGGAGTTCGACGGGAAGAGCGCTGTCAACAGTTAGAGTTTTTTTTAGATATCTTGATGATGAGGGCATCGCCCATAACCCGTCGATAGGATCTATCCGTAGCCCGAGACAGAGGAAATCTATTCCTAAAGCATTAGCTGTTTCTGAAATGAAAGAGCTTCTCGAGAGCGTTGGAAAAGATGAAAATTCTAGAAAAGAAAAATGGGTTTTAAAAAGAGATGTTGCTGTATTGACTTTGCTTTACGGCGCTGGATTAAGGATTTCTGAAGCTTTAAACCTGAATCGGGGAGATTTTTTAGCAAAAGATCTTTCGACAAATAGTGATTTGATCATACACGGAAAAGGCGGAAAACAAAGGTTAGTACCTTTACTTCCAGTGGTTGTTGAGAAAGTAACAGACTATCTTGATGCTTGTCCTTATGTACTACTCTTTGATGATCCACTATTTATTGGGGTAAGAGGAGGACGACTTAATTCTCGGGCAATACAATCCCGGATGGAGCTATTAAGAAATAAACTCGGTTTGAAAAAGGAAGCGACGCCTCATGCATTAAGGCACTCTTTTGCTACACACCTTTTGGGAGCTGGAGGAGACCTAAGGGTTATACAGGAGTTACTAGGACATGAATCTTTGTCGACCACCCAAAACTACACCGATGTAGACATAGATAGTTTACTGGATGTATACGAAAGGGCGCATCCAAGATCTAAGCCAATTAATAAATAAAGCGTATGGGGGTCAAACTTTATATTGCTTTGAGTTATTACTTTTCTATGGCTTTGCCGTTAACGACTTCAAACTTGCCGTAATGTGTAAAGGCATTTGTCATATACCATGAGAAAAATTCTAGGTAACTTTGAGCTTCATATTTCGGAGGATTAGAGTGATCTGTGCATGTTGGTAAGCACTCACACTTGGCATCAAAATTTGGATTAACAAAGCAGGCTAATGAATAGCGATCAGAGCTTATCGGCGGCAAAACTCTATGAGGTGTTGCCCTAAACCGATCATTGGCCCAACGTTCAAGAAATTGACCCGCATTTAGTATTAAGGCGTTTTTAGGCAGATCAGGCCAGAACCACTTTCCATCAGTATCTAAGACCTGCAGGCCTTCTTCGTTTGCTGGTGGCAGAAAGGTCATAAAACCTGTATCAGCATGGGCATTAACTCCCATCTCTCCTTCTTCTAGATTTTGTTTTGGGGGATATTTAGCGACACGAAAATATGTGTAGTTATCTTCAAAAAACGGTTCAAAATAATCATGCTTTAAGTCTAATGAAAGCGCCCATACAGGAAGTAATTTTTTTCCTAATTCAGTGACCTCATTCATATACTTTTCACATACTGATCTAAACCCTGGAATTATATCTTCTGAAAGCCAAGGCATTTCTCCATAGAATTGTTTTTCTGAAATAACATTGGGGTTATCTTGGGCGTAGTCTGTGGCAACTATAAGGCACTCAACGGTATCAAGTTTTCGGTTTTTATGAAACTTAGATTTTGTTGCTACGGAGGCGTGCGCAGGTGTATAGCCTTTCATGTGGGAGTTTATAGAAATTTTCATTTTTACTTCGTGAGGCAAGTCATGAAATTGTTTGGCAGCTTTTTCCATATCAGAAATTAGGTTATCTGAAATTCCATGGTTTATGATGCACATAAAACCTAGAGTTTGCCAAACCTCTCTCCATTCCTCAGAAAGCTCTTGAATTGCTTGAATGTCACCCGTTAAAGCAGGGCCTACATCAATAGTTGGTAGAGATCGTTTTTCTACTTCTCGGAGTGAAGATCCGATATCTTTTTCGGTCATGTTGTCCACTTAATTCCACTCATTCTTGAGTTAACGCCTTCACAAGCGTTTTTCATATTATAAAACTCCGCATATAGTATTCAACAACATAACTCTTTTACTTACAAAACAAAAAGGACCTTTTTCTGCTTAAAGCTGTGTTTTTTCTGGAATTTGTTGGAGGGTTGAATTTTTGATGTTCCTAAGGGTTAGTTTTTAGAGTGGATGTAGATAAACGATTGGTTGGGGTGTCATTTATTAGCACATGAATCAATGTTGCCAATACACCAAGCCCAATCGATATCCACCAGATAATTTCGTATGATCCTGTCGTATCAAATAATTTTCCTCCTAACCATACACCTAAAAAACTACCCACTTGATGGCTTAAGAATACAATTCCGAATAAAGTGGCCATATAGCGAGTCCCGAAAATTTGAGCAACTAGACCACTAGTTAATGGAACCGTACCTAGCCATAGGAGTCCAACGAAACCAGAGAAGAGCAAAATAGTTATTTCTGAAGCGGGAGTGGAAATGAATAGATAAATAACAAAAGCGCGAAAAGCATACAGCCAACACAGAAGATATTTTTTCCGGTAACGTCCCCCTAAATAACCAAAGCCCCAGGAGCCGATTCCATTGAAAACAGCAATTGTGACTAGAGCCTGCGCCGCCAGCTCTGGGGTAAATTGTAAATCACCTAGATATGCAGGGAGATGTGTAGCTATAAACCTGGTTTGGAAACCGCATACAAAGAAACCAACGATTAGCATCAAATAGCCTGAGTGTTTTTGGGCCTCAATTAATGCTTCTCCGAGTTTCTGTGTAGATACATGTTCCTGTTTGTCCTTTACGTTTTTACTTATTGAGGCGAGAGGAACCACTAAAGCCACTATAAATGATAACCCAATTAGCGCATTTGCCCATCCTAAACGTTCTATTAATTGCTGGCTAAAAGGTACTATCAAAAACTGTCCCAATGTTCCAAAGGCCGTAACTGTGCCTAACCAAACACTTCTCTTTTCTGCTGATACTATACGGCTAACTATTGAAAGTATCATAGGCATTCCGCAGGCGGCGGCAGATACACCAACCAGAAACCCCGCGCTAAGAAACATTGAAGTAGGTGAGGTAGATTGAGACATTAAAACAATCCCAACTACATAGGTGAGGCCTCCTACGATTATTACTTTGGAAGCTCCCCATTTATCTCCTATTGCTGCCACAAATGGTGCTGCTATTCCGATAATTAAAGCCTGTCCAGCAAGGGCCAATGAGAGTATTTCACGTCCCCAAGATAGTTCTTTGCTTATAGGGAGCATAAACAGGCCAAAAGTTTGCTGTATTCCAACCGAAATTGCTACTATGGCAAGGGAGCATCCAATAACTAAATAATCTAATTGACGTTGACTTTTTTCAGTTTGGTTAACCAAATTAAAGCTGCCCCTCCTAAAGATCCAAAACCTATTGTCAAAAAGGCAAGAATCCATGCAAGACCACTAGATCTCCCGCCGCTAATGTCTAGAACTAACCCTACAGCTAAAGGTCCAAGCAGTGCTCCGCTGAAACCTAAAACAGAATGCACTGCCAACGTAGCCCCCCGATAACTGGGATCCGCTGCATTTGCAGCTCCTGCTGTAAGGCTGGAAGAATCCCCCATAATAAAACCACTATAAATAACTACGAGAATTGCCGTTATATATAGAGAAAAACTTGCGCTTATTCCAGTTGCGAGTGCCACAAACACTGAAATTATCATTATTATAGATATTATTTTTTTTCGTCCAAAGCGTTCTGCAAGTTCATTACCTACAATGCTTACAGGGCCCCCAATTATGTTAGCTATTCCTGCGATTAATACTGCACTAAGTATTCCGGCGCCTCCTTGCTGTGCACCTGCAAAAACTAGAAAGGTAACAATCCAACCTCTTAAAGCAAACAATTCCCAAGAATGCCCGATATATCCAAGAGTGTATGAAAGTGCTTCCCGATTACTAAATACTGGCCTGAAATCCAAAAGATTTGTGTTGTGTCTGTATACTTTGTTTGGAGTTTGATTGGATAATAGAAATAGAACGATGACAATGGAAATTATTGGCCCAATGGCCGCCAGAGAAAAAGCGGTTTGCCATCCCCACAAAAGCCCAATATTTCCAGATACAACGAAAGAGAAAGCAGTGCCGGCAGAAAAGGCTGCAGTGTAAAAAGCAATGGCCCTTGATGGAGTTGAACCAACTTCTCTGTCGGTCATTACTCTAAGACCAGTCATATAAGTGCCGCCAATACCAGCTCCTTGAATGGCTTGCCATACCATAGCTGACCAAAAGTCATTTGCAAAAAAACCAAATCCCAACAGTCCAATGGTCGATATAACCAGCCCTGATATATAGATAAGACGAGAGTCAAATCTGTCAGTCAAAGTAACGAGAACTGGAACTGATGCTACATATCCTGCAAAAAAAATACCGCTAATCCAACCAGCTTGAGTGTTTGTCAATTGCCAGATGGGAATAAGAGAAGGGAGTAATGCTGGATATGTAGCAAAACCTGCCATGCTGAAGATATGGGCGGTACACATAATCAATATAGTATAAAAAGGTTTCATGGCTAATATTATGCAGTATCTCTAACAATTAAAAATAATCGTTCACTTGCCTTTTACGAAACTGATTCGTAGAACAGAACCTAATTAATAAATATGTTTATTCTAAACGATGAAAGTGTGCGCTTTTATTTCTTATTAGGAAAAGAAATATTGAAAAACAAATTAAAAAAAGAAATGACTGTCTAATTTTTTATTTGTTTATTACATCAAGCATTGTTTTTCCTAGGGAAGCAGGTGAATCAGCAACATGAAATCCGGCATTTTTCATTGAATCAATCTTAGCTTCTGCAGTTCCTAGGCCTCCTGAAATTATGGCGCCTGCATGTCCCATTCTTTTCCCAGCCGGTGCGGTTACTCCAGCAATAAAACCTGTTATTGGTTTTTTTGTTTCACTGTTTTTGACGAAGTTTGCAGCATCTTCTTCCGAGGATCCGCCAATTTCTCCAATCATTATGATTCCTTCAGTCTCATCGTCTTCTAGAAACATTGATATTACATCAATGAAACTTGTGCCATTGACAGGATCACCTCCAATACCCACGCAGGTGGACTGTCCTAATCCTGCTGCAGTTGTTTGCGCCACAGCTTCGTAAGTTAGGGTTCCAGATCGGGAAACAATACCAATTCTTCCTCTTTTATGAATATGACCTGGCATTATTCCGATCTTGCACTCACCGGGTGTTATTATTCCGGGGCAATTAGGTCCAATTAATCGAGATGTGGACTTTTTTAGTGCTGACTTGACTTTTACCATGTCAAGAACAGGAATTCCTTCTGTAATACAAACTATTAATTCTATCTCAGCATCAATAGCTTCTAAAATTGCTTTGCTTGCTTGAGCTGGTGGTACATAGATCACTGAGGCAGTTGCTCCGGTGTTTTCGACTGCTTCTGAAACAGTATTAAAAACAGGCAGAGCCAGATGTTTTGATCCCCCTTTGCCGGGCGTGACACCGCCCACCAGTTGGGTTCCATATGCAATAGCCTGTTCAGAGTGGAAAGTGCCCTGTGCTCCAGTGAATCCTTGGCAAATTACCCTTGTGTTTTTATTGATAAGCACTGACATCTTTAATTTGCCTTATTTACTTCCCGAACGACCTTAAAAGCTGCGTCAGCTAAATTGTCTGCACTTATTATGGGGAGTTTTGATTCGGAAAGAATTTGTTTTCCCAAGCTCACATTAGTACCTTCTAGTCGCACGACAAGTGGGACCTTTAATTCGACTTCACGGGCTGCGGCTATGACGCCTTCAGCAATAACGTCGCATCTCATTATTCCACCAAATATGTTTACCATTATTCCTTGTACATTTGGGTCTGAAAGAATAATTTTAAATGCGATTGTTACTCTTTCCTTAGTCGCATTACCCCCGACATCGAGAAAATTAGCGGGTTTGCCTCCGGTCAGTTTAATGATATCCATAGTTGCCATGGCCAAACCGGCACCGTTGACCATACATCCTATCGATCCATCCAGCTTTATGTAGTTTAGGTCGTGTTTTGAGGCCTCCAACTCTAACGGATCTTCTTCAGTTTCATCTCGTAGATTTAATATTTCTGGTTGGCGAAACAATGCATTGTCATCAAAGCTCATTTTTGCATCTAAGGCTACAATTTCACCGCTTTCTGTTTCAACTAAAGGGTTGATTTCAATCAGCGAGGCATCACTTTTTAGAAAGGCTTCATATAACCCATCAATTAGACGATGGATTCTGTCTAAATAATGATCTTCTAGTTTCAAGCTAATACAAACCTTTTTTGCATGTTCTAATCTTATGTCTAGGTCAGGATCTACTATGATAGTAGATATCTTTTCAGGAGATTTGTTAGCAACTGCTTCAATGTCTACGCCGCCTTCTGTTGAAGCGACTATTGTCACCTGTGAATCACCTCTATCAATTAAAAGCGAAAGGTAAAGCTCACGAGCTATATTGCAGCCTTCTTCAACATAAACTCTCCTTACTTCTTTGCCTTCTGGTCCTGTTTGTTTAGTTACTAAATTTTGGCCTAACATTGCAGCAGCAATTTTTTTTACTTCGTTAATATTATGAGCCAGACGAATTCCCCCACCATTCGGTTCATTAGCAAAAGATCCAGCGCCGCGACCTCCAGCATGAATCTGAGACTTAACAACCCAAATATCTCCACCCAGGGCCTCAGCTACGGCTCCTGCATCGTTAGGAGTATCAGCAATACCCCCTCTTGGGACTGCTATTCCGTATTTAGAAAGTAATTCTTTGGCCTGGTATTCATGAATGTTCATAGAGGCACTTTTCCGGTGGAGCAGCTAGAATAGATTAATGTTACTACTTAATAGAAACACTGAGTTGGTTAGATTAATTAGTCTTTAGCCTGCTCATTTGTGAATATTATATAACTCTATTTATGAATGTTTTTTTCTATAAATACCAAGCAAATCGATCTATCAGGTTTAGTTAGCTTTTTTCCCTGATTCGCGTTGGAGTTTTTTAGTTATTTTTACTAAATTTTCCACAGCTTTGACTGATTTACGGAAATCACTGCGCTCTTGAGGAGAAAATTTTACTTCAACTATTCTTTCAACTCCTTTCGAACCAATTATAACTGGCACGCCCACGTATAGGTTTTTGACTCCGTACTCGCCGGTCAACCAAGCAGCAGCAGGTAGAAGTCGCTTTTTGTCTTTAAGATATGATTCTGCCATAGCTATTGCTGATGAGGCAGGCGCATAGAAAGCAGAACCGTTGCCTAATAACTCCACAATTTCTCCTCCACCCATGCGTGTCCTTAGGACAATTTCATCTAAACGCTTTTGTGTTGTCCATCCCATTTTTATGAGATCAGGCAGTGGTATGCCAGCGACAGTTGAGTAACGGACCAGTGGAACCATTGTGTCTCCATGACCACCTAATACAAAAGCTGTGATGTCTTCAACTGAAACCTTAAACTCTTCGGCTAGAAAGTATCGAAATCTGGCACTGTCAAGAACGCCAGCCATACCGACACACATATTTGGTTTTAATTTTGCGGCTACACGCAAAACGCCAACCATAGCGTCGAGAGGGTTGGTAATACAAATTACAAAAGCATCAGGGCAATACTTACGGATGCCTTCACCAACTGACTGCATAACCCCAGTATTAATGCCTATTAAATCATCACGACTCATTCCAGGTTTTCTGGGAACCCCAGCCGTAACAATAACTACATCAGCACCTTTAAGGTCTCTATAACTGCTGGTGCCTGCAATATTACTATCAAAATTTTCCACTGGAGAAGATTCAACTAAATCCAGGGCTTTACCGGAAGGCATACCTTTAACAATATCAAACAAAATAACGTCACCTAGTTCTTTGAGACCAATAAGATGTGCTAATGTTCCGCCGATATTACCTGCGCCAATTAGTGCGATTTTATTGCGTGCCATAACTTTGGTTTCCTAATAAATTTGTGTAAGAAGGTTAGCCTTGCCTTTAAATTCAAAATTTCAGGTTTATAAGGCGCTGTGTAACCCGAATTGACAAGCGGTTCAACCCGCGGATGATTAAATTTGAATTTGATTTTTTTGATGAGGAGTTGCCATATAGTCTTCCGCTTGCATCTCTATCAGTCTTGAAGCAGTGCGTTTGAATTCGAATGCTGTTTCTCCTGAAGTGCATATTTCTGATGGTTGTGTCTCTGCGCTTGCGAACAAGTTTACCCGTTGTTCATAGAGTGAATCAATTAATACAACAAATCTTTTTGCAGCCTCTCGCTCATTGGCAGCAAGCTTAGGAATATCATCAATAATTAAAGTGTGGAAGTTAGATGCAAGTGACAAGAAATCAGGAGTCCCCAGTGGTTCCCTGCAAAGTTGATCAAATTTGAATCGGGCTACCCCCTTGGCAGTTATTGGAACTCTCAAGGGGCGTCCTAAGACAGTTAATTCTTGCTCTTTGACTTCATCGTTATCTGTTAATAAGGAAAATACTTTATCAAGCATTTGAGTTGCTTCTAGCCCTAGTGGCGAGTGATAGGATAATTGACCTTTTAATCGATCAAGCCGGTAGTCCTTTCCTGTTTCAATACCAAAAACTTCAAGTTTACTTAGTATAAGGTCAATAAATGGCAGAAACCTATCTCTTTGAAGTCCATTTTTATATAGGTCATTGGGGGCGACGTTAGAGGTCGCTACTATAATTACACCTCGTTCAAAAAGACCCTCAAATAATCTTCCAAGGATCATGGCATCAGCAATATTAACTACGTGAAATTCGTCGAAACATATTAACCATGTATCACTAGAAATGTCTGAGGCCACGGCCATTAAGGGGTTGTCCCTTTTAGTAGTTTTACGTTCAATATTTAGCCTTTGCTGAACCTCAAGCATGAAGGCATGAAAATGAACTCTTCTTTTTTTAGTAACTGGTGCGTTTTCAAAAAAAAGATCCATCAGCATTGATTTACCGCGACCTACCGGACCATATATATATAAACCAGATGAAATTTTTGAAGGTTTATTATTAATTTTTAGACGCTCTTTGAAGCTCGTTAACCAGGATTCGGAATTGGGTTTATAACCTACTAAGGAATCATGAAGGTGTTGCAGCTTTTCTGCCGCTTCCTTCTGAATATGATCAGATTCTAATTCGCCATTTTTGCAAAGCGATAAATACCTCTCGAGAGGTGTTTGTTTTTTCATTAATTTGTTGTTTGTTTTTCCGAACGATTTAGGATTTTACTTATTTGTCAAATAGTAATTAATTGTCAAAAATAAATTAAGCAACCAAAGATTCCATTTCCCTACGTAGTTTTACGGCCTGGCTAGTCAAGTCAATATTCACCTGATCCCAGGTAATAGGGGAACCTGCATGCACATCGGTATTTAGTGCTATGCCTTGTGCAAGTCCGATTGGCAAACATTTGTTAGCGAGACTATCAACAGAGGGCATTAGTTTTCCATAAACTGTATAACCACCCTCACCATCGAGAATTTCTCCTTCCTGAAGATTTCTTTTAGCTATAGCTACAGCATCCCCGATAAACTCTGTTGGGGAACCCGTTGGTTCATTCCTTAAACTGACACTAGCCACGGATATTCCTAATTCCATACCTATTAAATGATAGGGCTTCCACATCGCTGTGTAACATCCGCTTTTGTCAGTTATAAGACCATATTCTTTGAAACACCTCGATACATAATCACTTGTGGCTTCGAGCACTACATATACACCCCATCTCAGGTCTCCTAAAACATCTTTTCCATCTCTTTTTTGGGAGGATACGACTTCGACCTGTCCTTTGTGGTGCAGCATCCCTCCTTCTGATTCTGGTTTTAAGAAATTAGGTAGATCATTAACGCCAACTGGTGGAAATTTTAGTCCTTCTGGTGCTGGTGACAGACCGGTTGCATTCGAAACAGCTGCCATTTCAATTGCTGACTTCGTTCCATCAAGAAACGAATTAAACATTTTAGCGTTCAGGCCACCCATCTCAGCCTGCTCCGATGTAAGTCCATAGTGCTCCCAAACATCATCAGGGGTAACCTCATGGAAACCATCTAAGTATTTTGTCCCTTTCCCTCCGGCTATCACGTCAAAGCCTGAGGTTCGCGCCCAATCAACTTGTTCACATATTAGTGCGGGTTGATCTCCATAAGCCAATGAATAAATGATTCCTGCCTTGTTTGCTTTTTTGGCTAGAATTGGTCCTGCTAGAGCATCAGCTTCTACATTAACCATAATTATATTTTTATTATATTCGCAGCAATCCAACACATGTGATATTCCCGCTGTTGGACTTCCAGTGGCATCAATTATAACGTCTATATCTGGATTCTGAATAACTTCAAATGGATCATCAGTTATATGGGCTTTACTAGCTCCATAATGGTCCAGAGCTTTTTCTGCTTTACTGGGTATTTTGTCTACAACGGCGGTTATACTAACACCGGGTGTGTGTCTTGCTTGAGAGAGGTACATAGTTCCAAATTTTCCAGCACCAATCAATCCTACACGAATCGATTTACCTTCTGAGTTTTGTGATAATAATTGGCGATACAGGTTCATGATTCGCTTTCCGTTTATTTGATAATTTTTATACAATTAAAAACATATTAAGGTGAACATGTATTTTGAATCTTTTTGGTTAGCAATATATCAGTTGAGGGGAGAACAATATGTCCGACTACAACGAGAATAAAAGACTTTCAAGTGTTACACGAGAACAATTTCCATCAGATAAAATAGAGATATATGACCATATCATGGAAAGCCGAAAACTGACCTTCATGGCAGACTTATTTGGAGTAATGGCTCATAGCCCGGGAGCACTGCAGTCCGTTGCTTCCGTGGGAGAACATGTGCGTTTTAATAGTGTACTTGATGAAGTATTGAGGGAAATGGTAATTTGTACTGTATCTCAAGAAGTTGGAAATTTCTACGAATGGTGTCATCACTTTCATCGTATGCCGGAAGAAATGCGCAATGTAGTAGGAACGCCTGCAGCCGAAAAACTTCCATCTCCTCGGGGGCCTGCTCTTCTATATTCAAGGCTTTTAGCGAGCAACCAGACGATAGATGATAATCTAATAGAGAAGATTCGCTCATCATTAGGTGATCGGGGCCTGGTGGACCTAACAATAATGGTTGGCTACTATCAACTTATAGGAACTTTTTGTAAAGCGCTGCATGTGCCAATAGAAGATGGTCTTGATCGGCCACCTTTTAAGAAGTAAATCTTACATGAAATATTTAAGATATATATTTATAAAGTTTAGCCTTTATTGAGCAGATGTACCATTATTTTGTACCAGGTTTAAAAGACAGTCATCTGCGATTGGTTCTATTGGACTAAAGTCACGATGTGCAATCCACTCATCACGTTTAAATTGACGAATGTGGTTGTCAACGTGACAAAGGCTTAAGTAAACGATTGTGCGGTCCCAGGGGCTTATATTTCCAGGCGACGCATGAACTAGGTTTGAATGAAATAGTAGTAAGGACCCTGCCTTGCCACGAGGGGCTACCATGCCTCCTCTTTCAGCTAACCTCGTTACGGTTTCACGATCCAAAGTCCACAGAGGATATGAAGTGGTAAGCTTGTCGTGCCCGGCTTCAATTACTCCGTCTTTGTGACTTCGAGGTATAAACATCAACGGGCCATTAAATTCTGTAACATCATCTAAAAATAAGGCTATATTCATGGCACGGGGCGCAGGCATTAAGTCGTCTCTAGCCCATGTGCCATAGTCTTGGTGCCATTGCCAAACATCCCCATCAAAGGCTGCTTTTCCGTTTATCTTAAACTGATGCATATAGACAGGTCCATCAACTAATTGCATCACTGGTTCTATTAAACGTGGGTGAGACGCTAAACGCTTGAAGGGCTCGCTATAGGTGTGCGCTGCAAACGCGGTTCGAACTGCTTCGCCGTCCTTTTCTCGCCATACTTCTTTGCGGTTCATAGAAAATATTGCAGGAACTTCTTTCAGCAGTATATTTATTTCAGCAGCAGTGAACACATCTTGAAGAAACAGCCATCCCTCCTGGTTAAATTCATCAATCTGTTGTTTGCTAAGTTTCATATTTTAAAAATAGCTGCCTAAGTGATATTTTAAATTATATTTGTCTTTCCAACATCATTTTTTTAATTTCTGCAATCGCTTTAGCCGGGTTAAGGCTTTTGGGACAAGTTTTGGTGCAATTCATTATAGTATGACATCGATAAAGTCGAAAAGGGTCTTCTAACTTATCAAGACGATCACCTGTAGCTTCGTCTCTGCTATCAGCCAACCATCTATATGCTTGCAGTAAAACTGCGGGGCCAAGATAACGATCTGCGCTCCACCAATAGCTGGGGCAAGAGGTGCTGCAGCAAGCGCAGAGTATACACTCATAGAGACCATCGAGTTTTTCTCGATCTTCTATAGATTGTAGCCTTTCTCGTTCAGGCGGTTGACTGTCTGCTTTTAACCACGGTTCCACCTCTCGATATTGTGCAAAAAAATGTGTCATGTCTGGCACTAGGTCTTTGACAACGGGTTGATGAGGCAAAGGGTAGATTTTAATATCGCCTTTAACTTCTGAGTTGAAAGACGTACAGGCTAACGTGTTGCACCCATCAATGTTCATAGCGCATGATCCGCAGACGCCTTCTCTACAAGATCGTCGGAAGGTCAGGGTCGGGTCTATCTCGTTTTTAATTTTAATTAGTGCATCCAACACCATGGGCCCACAAGAGTTCATGTCAACGGTATAAGTGTCTATACTAGGGTTTTCATTCTCATCAGGGGACCATCTATAAACTTTAAAGGTACGAGTGTTACTAGTGTCTTCAGGCTCCGGCCACACTTTTCCGTTTTTCACCTTGGAGTTTCTAGGGAGTACGAAATCAGCCATGAATGGTTCTTCCTCTCAGTTTAAAAAATAAAATTTTATAGTTAAAAAAACTTTTAATAAACCCTGGTTTTTGGTGGAAAGCTCTGAACCTCATTTGACATTGGTTGTAAAACAACGGGTCGGAAATCAATTTTTGTTTTGCCGTTTTGATTCACCCAACAAAGAGTATGCTTCATCCAATTGTCGTCATCACGATCTGGAAAGTCTTCTCTTGCATGAGCGCCTCGACTCTCTTTTCTGTTGGCAGCGGATCCAAGCGTTGCTACTGCCTGAGTCATCAAATTATCCAGTTCTAAAGTTTCTACTAGATCGGTGTTCCATATTAGTGATTGATCAGAAACCTTTAAATCGTCCAGGCCACCCCAAACCTCATCCAACTTTTCAACACCCTCTTGAAGTACGTCTCCAGTTCGGAATACGGCACAACACTCTTGCATTGTTCTTTGCATTTGAAGGCGTAGATCCGACGTTGGAGTAGCACCATTTGCGTACCTTAATTTATCAAGACGTTCTAATGCGTCATCTCCAGCATTTTTTGACAGTGGTTTGTGAGTAGAGCCTGGCGTCACAGTTTCGGCCGCTCTATTAGCTGCAGCGCGACCAAAAACAACTAGGTCAAGAAGAGAGTTAGACCCAAGACGGTTAGCCCCGTGAACAGAAACGCATGCAGCTTCTCCTATGGACATCAATCCGGAAACTGGACTTGATGGGTCTCCGCCTTTAAGAGTAACCGCCTCTCCATGGTAATTGGTTGGAATTCCCCCCATGTTGTAATGGCAAGTAGGCAGCACCGGTATAGGCTCTTTTGTGACATCTACCCCTGAAAATATTCTTGCAGTTTCTGCAATTCCCGGTAGCCGTTGATTTATAACTTCACCGTCTAAATGTTCCAGATGTAAGTGAATATAGTCTCCGTCTTCGCCTATTCCTCGACCTTCTCGCATCTCTATAGTCATAGATCGACTAACAACGTCTCGACTAGCTAGGTCTTTGGCTGATGGGGCATATCGCTCCATAAACCTTTCACCTTCGGAGTTTGTTAAATAACCGCCTTCGCCTCTTACTCCCTCTGTTATAAGGCATCCAGCACCATAAATTCCTGTCGGATGAAACTGAACAAATTCCATGTCTTGCAGTGGAACGCCAGCGCGAGCAGCCATAGCGACTCCGTCTCCAGTTTGTGTGTGAGCACCAGTACATGAAAAATAAGTTCGACCATAGCCGCCGGTAGCTACAACCGTTTGATGGGCTCGGAATCGGTGAATTGTGCCATCATCAAGGTTCCAAGCCATCACACCACGGCATTCGCCGTCTTCCATTATCAAATCTAGAGCAAAATATTCAATGAAGAACTCTGCGTCATATTTTAGAGCCTGTTGATATAAGGTGTGGAGTATTGCATGGCCGGTTCGATCAGCCGCTGCACAGGTCCTTTGAGCTGTACCTTCACCATAATTTGTGGTCATGCCTCCGAAGGGCCTTTGGTAAATTTTTCCTTCTTCTGTTCTGCTAAACGGAACTCCTTGATGCTCTAATTCTATTATAGCAGGCATAGCTTCTCTAACCATGTATTCTATTGCATCTTGGTCCCCAAGCCAGTCTGAGCCTTTTACAGTGTCGTACATGTGCCAACGCCAGTCATCTTCACCCATGTTGCCTAATGCAGCGGAGATGCCACCTTGAGCGGCAACTGTGTGGGAACGGGTTGGAAAGACCTTAGTGATACAGGCTGTCTTTAAACCCTTATTAGCCATTCCGAAAGTTGCACGTAAACCGGCTCCGCCAGCTCCTATAACTACAACGTCGTAATCGTGATCTATTATTTCATAACTACCATTAGCGGCCATTATGCCCCTCCAAAAGCTATTGAAAGCACCGCGAATAAGGCGGTTAGTGATAATAAAATTGCGGCACCTTTTATAACGATTAGCAATCCAATTTCAAAAGATTTTCTTTTTACGTAGTCTTCAACAACTACCTGCAGCCCTAGTTGGGCATGATGAAAAGTCAGAACTATAAATAATATCAATAAGATGGCTGTGAATGGCTGACTAATGAACTCCTTGGCTTCATTATAGTCATTACCAACGGCTAATAATATTTCAATAATAAACCAGATACTGAGCGGAATGAGCCCAATTGCCGTCAAACGCTGGACCCACCAATGATTAGTACCGGACTTTGCTGTCCCAAGTCCTCTAGCTTTTCCCAGCGGAGATCTTAAATTCATGTTAAATACCTCCGATTAAATAATAACCGACTATCCAAATTACGAATGTCAGAACTACTGAAACTATAAGCGTCAACCATCCAGTTTTATAAGCCTTGCTTATATCCAGTCCCCAGCCAGCATCCCAACACAGATGTCTAATGCCATTGGCTAAATGAAAGGTGAAAGAGAAGGTCCATGCAAAAAGAAAAAGTCTTCCGACAATAGAACTAATAAACCAATGAAAGTCGTTATAGTATTGAGGCCCTAAAGCGATTGAAAAGAGCCACCAAACTAGAATTAAGGTCCCAACAGCTAAACCAATTCCAGTCAAACGATGCATAATAGAGAGCACCGAAGTTAACTGCGGTTTATAAATTTGTAAGTGTGGTGATAAAGGTCGATTTTCGGTTCTCATCAAGTTTTTTTCTCCGGGCTTTCTCTTGGTTTTAAACGTTGATAGCGGTTTGAACTAATTATTATTCAGGATGGCTGTATAAAAATTTAAGAGCAATTATCTCAGGGTTCACACTCTTCCAAATATAGTTATAAATTGGTTTAGCCTCGCAAATTGTATTCGTCAATCATACACCTGCTAATATAGTGTTTTTTGGAACATAATTTAGCCCCAAATATCCATAAAAATTGCTCTGCTTACAATTCTGTGGAAAACCTGTGGAGGAACTGTGTCTATGTTTAATAATTATACACAGAAAATTGAACTTTTAATGATAATTGAAGTTGCCGACTGGGGGTTAAAAGGTGAAACATAGTATCTGCACGCACGAGCGTGACGGCAGACATTGCGCCGTCCCAAGGAAAGGCCGTTTGCGGTCTTTATTTGGGTAGCTAAGTGGACCTAGGGGGGAAACTGAAGCGAAGGAGTAGCGTCATCTGCGACTTGTCGAGTAGTTGTTCTTGAACAATGAAATTACGGGGAGTAGGTCAAGTCGGTGAACGGTTTTGCTTTTCGGAGCCCCTTTCCTCAGAGGGATCGTTTGCGCCGGGTCGTTGGGCGCAGCAGGGTGGGCAACCGCTTATGTGGACGTAGGCGATCTTCAGTACCCCTTGTCTAGGGTGTGGATTAGATCTGGCTGCCTTGGTCTTCGGATAGAGGCGCTGATGTAGGTTACAAGCTAGACATAAGTGGGATTCATCGCCCAACTTCGGGCGGGAGATGGAAACCACGCTGGGAATACTGTAAACGGGAGGTAGGTCACTACGTTGGCATTTCTTCCTTGCGACCTTGTCTAAGGACTTGGGTCGTATCAGCTGATGAGGCTTATGCCAAATTGGTTGACGTAAGGGTTTGTTTTACTGCCTCGGTGGATAAAGCGAGCTCTAGAGGGGGCGATGGCGTTAGGTTCCAGGGCACTCGCCGGCCGGGAATTTTAGCGTAGCCAGAAATAAGGCAGGAATCTTTATAGGTTCTGGCTGGTTAAGAAGGCAGAAGTAGTTGGCGTCCTCCTGTGGGCGCGTGTTTTGTGAGGGTAGCTATGTGGAAGGTGTAAAAACTAGAAGTATGGCACCGTCGGGAACTAAAAGTGACGTGTCGGCCAGGGGTATGTCACTTTGGACCAGGCGGATCTGAGCGAGACAGTTTGTGGGTGCAGTGGTTTGATCTCATTAAGAGTTTTGGCTCTTGTGTGGCTAAGCCAGATGTCCAAAAACTAAAGGGAGTTATCTCTTTATTTTACGGACCTAGGAAGCGTCAGGCGTTACGGGCTCCGCGTCCATGCACCTGGCGCTTTCTTTTTTTTGGATTTGTTAAAAATAATTAGTAACAGAGGACTTAACTACCAGAAAGAGGCCCGACGGTGAGATCGGACCCCTTTGTTTGGCGTTAAATTTAGCTCCGCATCCAGGCTCGTACAATAAACCTCTTATCAATCGGGAATCGCGTCGGTCAAACAAAATATTTTTTTATTTACTCTATGGTATGGTTTAGTTGGTAAAATTTTAAAAAAAATCTGTCTAGTTTAATTATTTTTTCTCACTAGTAATTATGTTTCTTTGTTTCTTGTTTAAGTAAATCTAGATGAGGTTTTTCGAGATCGGATAGTAATATCATCAAATCGCAAGATGTTATTTTATATTTGGTTATAATCTGTTATTACGTAATTGGATCCTAAAGAAAATACTTTACCAACTTAATATTAACCGCAGATTAATTTCTGATTTGACAGACTATATAATTATAAATGGTTTTATTTTCGGGTTAGTGCTCGCAGCACCGGTTGGACCCGTAGGAGTTCTGTGCGTTCAGAGAACGCTCTCAGAAGGGCGCCTGCATGGGATACTGTCTGGACTGGGAGCAGCCGTTGGTGACGCAATTTATGGAGCTATTGCAGCATTCGGAATTAGTGCGATTCAATTATGGATTGTTGATCATCAAGTAGCGCTGAGAACGGCTGGAGGAATAATTTTACTTTTATTGGCGGCTAAAACGTTGATTGTGACAACTCGGCGATCTTCGGAGTCACGAGTGGGTGAGGTTCATACTGAGAGCTTATTGCAGGACTTTATTTCAACTTTTCTACTGGCAATAACTAATCCTATAACTATGTTAACTTTTGCGGGGTTATTTGTCACTTTGGGGGTGACCGATGCTGGAGAATCAATTGGGAATGCTTCTCTGTTAGTTGCAGGTGTATTTATAGGGTCCGCTATGTGGTGGTTTGCTCTTTCTTTTTCAGCAAATCTTGCTAGGCCTTACCTGGATGGGGGCTACCAAAAATGGGTATCACGTGTATCTGCGGCTATTTTGGTTGGTTTTGGAGTTTATGCGCTAACCACGGCTCATTTTTACCAGATTTAACTCCAAGCTTAATAGATTTGAAATTGGAATCTCTTTCCAAATATAGAACTGTTACGGAATTGTCTCATGTGGCCTGATATAGTTGATATTAATGACTTTTATAGCTCTAGCTTGGGTAGGATGACTTGTCAGTTGCTCAGACGTCAGATCAGAAGATATTGGGACAACACACGAGGGATGCGAGTGCTTGGAATAGGATTTGTGAACCCCTATTTAAGACCTTTTCTTGATGAGGCAACTAGCGTTATTGCTGCGATGCCCTCTAGCATGGGTGCATTTGGAGTTGGATATCAGCGCTTAGGGCCAGGTAACACTTGCTGTCTTGCTGATGAATGTTCCCTTCCTTTTCTGGATTTGTCTTTGGATAGAGTCATACTGGTGCATAGTTTTGAATATACAGATCAAGTGAATTTGATGCTCAGAGAAATATGGAGAGTGATGGATGATGGAGGTCGTTTATTAATTGTTGTTCCCAATCGCCGAGGCGCATGGTCACATACTGATTTTACTCCATTTGGGCATGGTCGACCTTACTCTATCGAACAACTTAAAAGTACTTTGAGGCAATCTTTGTTTACCCCTGTGAGGGATACAAGGGCATTGTTTATACCTCCAACTCGAAGACGTTATTGGCTCGCTGCGGCTCCAGCATGGGAAAAGATAGGCGCTCGGTGGTTCCAAGTGTTTGGGGGAGTTGTAATAATGGAGGCAACAAAACAAATATATGCTGGAAACACATTTAACAGACAACATCAGGCCCGTAACTATGTTCCCTTAACAGGAGAGGTCACCCAGAGGACTAGAATAATTTCATACAGAAACTCTAATCACGGCTTAGGAGATATATAGCCTCTTCTGCAAGCCAATTCGTCCAGATTCCGACGCTGTTTTTAGGTGTTGCATGACCCCTATGGTTTATACTTACTATCCTATGTATGACAAAACCCATTTCACCTGCTAAGGCAACAAAGTCAGTTAAAGTAAAGAATCTTATATTTGGCGAGTCGCACCATTTATATGGTAATTTTTCAGACATTGGGCTTCTGCCATGAATTAATAAGTCAAAACGAACTCGCCAGTAACCTAGATTTGGAAAGCTTACAATGGCGTGTTGTCCAATTCTTAGAAGCTCGTTCAAAGTTCCTCGAACATCATATATGGACTGCAATGTTTGAGAAAGTATGACATAATCAAATGCATCAGAAGGATAATTTTTTAAGTCGTCTTCTGCGTCTCCTTGTACAACTGCTAATCCAAGACTGACCGATTTGTTAACTCCTTCTTGACTTAATTCTATGCCTCGCCCATCAACTTGTTTAAAATGGACGAGGTAGTTGAGTAAGTCTCCATCACCACAGCCTATGTCAAGGACTCGACTACCAGACTTGATCATATCAGCCACTAACTGGAGATCCACACGATCCCTTATTTTTTCAGCTGACATGTTGTTAGTAACCATTGTTTTTCCCGCCATTTTATATGTTCGATTGATCCGCAGCTGCAGCAATAAAGCCTGATAAAATACTAAAAAATTCTGGCTCGTTCAGTAAAAAGGCGTCATGTCCCGAGTCAGTATTGACTTCAACAAAACTTACAGATGCTCCAACGGCATTTAATGCATGGACAATCTGCCTAGATTCAGAACTTGGAAATAGCCAGTCAGAGGTAAAGCTGATCAAACAAAACTTAACATCCGTATTCAAAAATGCGTTCGCTAGAACATCATCGTGCTCTGCAGCTAAATCGAAATAATCCATGGCTCTAGTAATGTATAGGTAAGAATTTGCGTCGAACCTCTCAACAAATGAGTTACCTTGATGGCGTAGGTAGCTTTCTATTTGAAAGTCTGCTTCAAAACCATAACTGACATTAGTTCTATCTTGCAGTTCCCTGCCAAACTTTCGATGCAGAGCTGAGTCTGACATATACGTTATGTGGGCCGCCATACGCGCTACTGAGAGGCCTCGATTAGGAAGTTCTTGGTTTTCATAATAGTTACCGTTTCTCCAGTCGGGATCAGACATAATTGCTTGTCTTCCTACTTCATGAAATGCAATATTTTGTGCTGAATGGCGTGCGGCACCAGCAATGGGTATTGCACATGATACGCGATGTGGATATTTTGAAGCCCACTCTAATACTTGCATGGCGCCCATTGATCCGCCGGTTACGCAAAATAATTTTTCAATTCCAAGATAGTCAATAACTAATTTTTGGGCGGCTACAATGTCTGTAATGGTTATTAAAGGGAAGGACAACCCAAATTGTTTCCCAGTCTTAGGATTTATATCCCTTGGGCCTGCGCTGCCCATGCAACCTCCTAATACATTTATGCAAATAACGTAATAGCGATCAGTATCTATAGGCAGTTCTGAACCAACAACCATGTTCCACCATCCAACGTTTCCTGTTATAGGATGCACTTCAGCTGCAAATTGATCCCCAGTGAGTGCATGACACACTAAAATTGCATTTGACCGGTCGGCGTTTAGTTTACCATAAGTCTGGTAAGAAATAGTGAAAGGGCCAAGTTTCTGTCCAGAAACAAGAGAAAGTGGAACTTGTTCTCCGAGCACAATATTATGGCCAGGCAAATCGATCACTGCAGGCTCTACAGGAATAGAGCCTTCATGTGCGTTATTAGAATTTGAAACGGTGGTCATAGTTTATTACTTTTAATTAGTTCTTAAGTTTTGGCCAATACAATAGTTTAATACTGCTCTATGTTGGCTGATGCTAAAGTGTCAACGTTTTCTTTGTGAAAAGATTTATATAATTTATATAGAAGTACAAAAAATGATTACTTTCCAAGGAAAAATTTAATTATGAACGAGAAACAAAACGGAATTGATGCGTTCCGCCGTGAGATTGACGACATCGATGACGCCCTTCTCGATTTATTACAGCGTAGAGCTGGATTAGTCGAAAATATAGGTTCTCTTAAAGCACGACAGAGTCAAAGTGTTTTTAGACCAGCACGTGAAGCAATGCTTTTACGTACCCTGTTGAATAAAAGCAATGGCAAACTATCAGCTCGGGCAATAGTAAGAATATGGCGAGAGATTATTGGGGCTTCAATAGCCATGCAAGGGGATCTGACAATAGCTTGCTGTCCATTTGGAAAAAATATTATTAACGAGGTTTTAGTCCAGGAACGCTTTGGCCTTTCTGCAAACTTGTTGTCCCTAGCTGACCCTTCTGAGGTAGTGCATAGCGTTGCCTGCCGTAAAGCTAAGCTTGGATTAGTTCCTTTTCCAAATAATAATTTAACTTCACCTTGGTGGATGATGTTAAAAGACATTAATGATGAAGACGTTTTACGGGTGATCGCAAGCGTACCGTTTTTATTGTCTGGTCAAGATAGTAAATTAGATGCGTTAATTATATCTCTTGGTGAAGCAGAGTTAAGTGGTGAAGATGAAACTCTTTTGGCTTTGGAGTTTAATTCTGACGTTATAATTGATCGTGCTCATAATGCTTTTTTGTCTGAAGGCTTGGATTGTGTTTGTATTGATTCATATAAAGATTTAGATAAATCAGGGTCGCAATCTTATTTGTTTAAGTTTAGCGGATTAATAGAGAAAAATGATGATAGATTGGATAGAGCTCTTTCAGAATTTTCGCTAATAACTGTTTGGCAGGTTGGAATATATGCTACTCCATATATTCTAAAACAATAAATTACTTACTAAGGAGTGTTTTAAGAGTGGTTCGTCCACAGGCTAAAGAAGGTATATTGAGGGTGAAACCTTATGTGGGTAGTGAAGCTCATAAAGGTAAAATACTATCTGAAGGTAGAAAACTCATAAATATTAGTTCGAATGAAAGCGCATTTGATGCTAGTCCGGCAGCAAAAGAAGCCTTTATGGGATCTGCTGGGGACTTAATTCGTTATCCTGAGATAGATGCTATGTCTCTTCGGATGGCTTTGGCCAGCCACCATGGAATTAATTTAGAGAATGTAATTTGTGGCGCTGGCTCAGACCAAATAATTGATCTTTTGGCTTTAGCATATGCCGGTATAGGCGACGAAGTTGTCTATAGCGCTCATGGGTTTCAAATGTATCCTATAGCGGCACATGCCGTTGGAGCTACACCTGTAGCTGCTCCGGAGTTAAATTTAACAGCTGACGTAGATTTACTTTTAGAAAAAGTTACTGATAAAACTAAGATTTTATTTCTTGCGAACCCTAATAACCCTACTGGATCTTATGTTTCACAAAGTGAAATTAAGAGACTTCACGCTGGTTTACCTGGAAATGTAATATTAGTAATTGACGCAGCTTATGCGGAATATGTAACGGCTGAAGATTATGATTCAGGAATAGAACTCGTTCGAAATGAAAACAACGTGGTGATGACACGGACATTTTCCAAAATATATGGCTTAGCTAGCTTACGAGTCGGTTGGGCCTATGGCCCGAAAGAAATCATCGAAACGCTTGATAGAATTCGTCCGCCATTTAATGTCAACTCAATAGGTATCTCTGGGGCGATTGCAGCTCTAGCTGATAAGGAGCACACTAAAAAGTCAAAATTACATAATAGTGAGATACTACATTGGTTTACCGAGGAGGTTAAGAGAATGGGGTTAAAGTCACATCCCTCATTCGCAAATTTTCTGATTGTATATTTTGATCCAAATACACCTAAAAATGCAGAAGCGGCATACCAATTTCTTTTTGAACGAGGAATCATAACTCGTCGGGTGGGAGGTTATGGTTTACCTGACTGGGTGCGCATATCAATGGGCACCCAAGAAGAAATGGAAATTGTTTCTGCTACATTGAAAGAGTTTGTCGAAAAAAATGATTGATTCACCTTTGTTTAGTCATGTTACGATAATAGGTTTAGGCCTTATAGGCTCTTCATTGGCGCGGGCCATTAAGTCAACCAATGTGGCTAGTTGTGTCTCTGTTTATGATAATGACAAAGAGGTTCGGGCAATCTGTAAGGGTCTAAAAATTGCAGACACTGTTCATGACTCTATCTCTGACGCAGTGTCTGGAGCAGATTTAGTAATATTGGCAATTCCAATTCGGGCCTACTCATCGGTAGCTAAGGAAATATCCCAACATCTTTCCTCTGATGTAATAATCACCGATGTTGGTTCAGTTAAAGAAGAAGTTATACTTTCCCTTAGGGCTGAGTTGCCTCCTTCGGTAAACTTGGTTCCAGGCCACCCTGTTGCTGGAACAGAACACTCTGGCCCAGAATCGGGGTTTTCAGAGCTGTTTTTTGATCGTTGGGTAATTTTAACTCCTGAGAATAATACAAATACTGATGCTATAAACATAGTAAAAAAAATGTGGGAGAAGCTTGGTAGTAATGTTGAAATTATGGATGCCCCTCATCATGATAGAGTTTTAGCTATTACTAGCCATTTACCGCATCTTATAGCCTACACAATTGTAGCTACTGCGGCTGATATGGAAAACCAATTACAGGCAGAGAATAAAAATAAAGAAGTGGTTACAACAGCAGACGTTGTAAAGTTTTCAGCCGGAGGTTTTAGGGATTTTACCAGAATAGCTGGATCAAATCCTGTAATGTGGAGAGATGTTTTTTTGAGCAATAAAGATGCTGTTTTGGAAATGCTAGGGCGTTTTAACGAAGACCTTACAGCTCTTCAAAAAGCAATTCGATGGAGTGATGGTGAAGAATTAGAGAAATGGTTTACTCGTACTAGAGATATACGCCGAGGAGTAATTGAGGCTGGTCAGGCAGGACGGTTTGAATATACAGAGAATAAAAAGGAAGATGATAACTAATTCCATTTAATTTTAGGGAATTTTGCAAGTGTAACCGGCCCTACTTTTAGATGTCTATTTTGCAGAGTCATTGGAACTCTAATCAAGCTTTGTGCTCCTTTTTCTGGATTCTGAATAAATATAGGTAGGGCAAGCTTAATAAAAGATGCTTTTGTGCGATTTAAAACCTGATCCTTTTCTAATAAGGTAACCACATCATCAAGGCCTCGAATGTTTGTAGCAAAGGAGCCTTGAAACTGCAGCTCTTTATCGAGGGCTAAAGTTCCATTAGTTTCCGCAATTAAAGAGCCCCAAACTAGCTTTATCTGGTCCAACTCTATTGTACCCCCTTTATCCCTCCATGATCTTAGTTGATCTACTGAAAAGGGTCTTAAACCCAACTCTCCTTTTAAGTGGAATTTTCCAGATACGCTTTCTACCTTTGTACCTAATTTCTTTAACGTTTTATCTAGTTTTGGGAAGCTAGGTATATTTATTCCCTTAATTTCTATTTTTGAGGAAAGTGACTTACCAATTGGATGAATTGCTTTCTTGTTTGTGGAAATTACAGAATGGTCACTAAGCTCAATCATAAAATTATCAATTCCAATAGAATCTCTCCAATTATTTGGAGAAATGATTAGGTTTGACATTTTAGAATCATATTTTCTTTTTATTTTTTTAGTGGGGAAATTTATTGATTGAGCTAGTACCTCTTCTGCTTCTATGGCTGCATGGAAAGTGTTTTTGGGGAGGTTTATATTTATTTTGTGGGAACCCGGAGCGGAAACGACTACATTCTTAGGGGAAAATAGTGATGAACTTATAATTACACTTGATGATTTCCAATAGCTTTTTCTGTTATATCTAATCAATCTTATTTCTGGTCTTTCGAGGAGCATTCTGATTTTGAAAGGATATCCCGTAAAATGGATATCTTGCCAGCTAATTTGGATGTTCTGATTACTTTGGGATGCAGCCCAATCAGTTATTCTTGTTTGGGCTTGATAGGTTAAAAAAAACCAGAAAGCTGAAAGGGTTGTTATGATTATAAATAAAAAACCTATAAGTATTTTAAAATTTTTGGACCGCATAAAGTTCACCCTGCATGTCAATAAATTATATTTTGCAAAAATAAATACTTAGATCAACTTCTGCCTTTTTATGAATCGATAAACTGTAAAACTTTAATGCCTAATCTTATGCCGAAAATCTCAAAAAGTTTATCAGATATCTTAGATCAATATGCGCTTAAGGAGGGAGAATATAAAAAAGTACTCAATTCAATAATGGAGTCTAAAAAAAATAAGGGTGATTTATGGGTATTTGGTTATGGTTCTTTAATGTGGAGGCCAGGGTTTCCTTATAAGGAAAAGCAACTTGGAATTGTTCATGGTTATCATAGGTCTTTTTGTGTTTATTCGCATTTTCACAGAGGAACCAAAGAACGACCTGGATTAGTTTTAGGGCTTGATCTTGGAGGAAGCTGTAAAGGTATGCTCTACAGGGTAAGTTTAGTTGATGCAGAAGCTGTTGTTGAATATCTAATTAAAAGGGAGATGGTTACCAATGCCTACGCGCCTGCTTGGGTAAAAGTTAGAGCAGGTGGTTTAGTCACCTTAGCTCATACTTATACTGTAGCGCAGAATCATACTCAGTATGCAGGAAAATTAACCTTGGAAAATGCTGCCCAGCACATAAGGGGGAATCAAGGCAAAAGCGGTAACAACGCAGATTATCTTCGTAAAACAACAAGCTATATAGAAAAAATGGGATTAAACACAGATTTTCTTAGGTCTTTACAGAACTTGGTAGAGAATTAGACAATCTTTTTGAGAGTTTGTTTGACTCTAATAGCTTAGGAGGCATGACCATAAGATGTATGTTTTATCCACAGGAAGTAAAAACTATTCTTAGCTGGGGTAGGCAATATTTAGAACGATTATTATAAAATAACCGTAACTAAAACAAATTATAACCTAAATAAAACAACATTTATTAAAAGTTCCCTTACATAAGAAACAAAGGACTACCGTTGATTTCTGGCGTTTTTATTAAAGTTGGTTTTATATTAAATACTTTATAAAATTAATTACTGCTAGAATTAAAGTAATAAAACCAGTACTTTGTTTTTCAAGATATTTTTATGAGTAAGAAATCCTGAAAATAGTTCCACAGGTTTATCCACAGGTGACTATTCTCTTTCTAGAGACATTTTTTGGAAAAAAATTCTTCCCTAGCATTTTTATAAAGTAGTTCTGATGCGTTTTCGACTGAGCTTTCCAAATTCTCAATGAATTCTCTTCGGTCAAGGCCAGGAGAAATTGCAGGCAGAAATTGGAAAGTTATGGTTCCTCTATACTTAGTAAATGGATTTCGTGACCAAAACAAACCAGAGTTCAGAGCTATAGGAACAACTGCTAGTCCTTCTTTCTCATAAAGAGCTATAATTCCAGGGTGGTAAACACCTTTTTGGCCGGGTTGTGTCCGAGTGCCTTCAGGAAAGATTACTATAGATCTGGCCGCCTTTATGCTGACACTTGACTGTAGGAGCATTGATTTAAGTGTTTTACTGCCTCCTTTCCTGTCTATTGCTATATGACCAGATCGTTTTAGATACCAACCGAATAAAGGAATATTTAAAAGTTCTTTTTTTAAAATTATGGCTGGGTCTTTTATTAGTAAATTTACCGCTAGAGTATCCCATTCTGACTGATGCTTTACAGCGAATATAACAGGGCCGTTGGGCACTAAATGTGAACCGATTACTTTATGTTTGATACCTACTATTGATCTTAGAAGAAAAAAAACACCATGAATCCAAACACGGCCTAAGGCCATAACTGTTTGGTAGGGAAAAGTTAAAAAAGGAATGCAGATTAGTCCCAGAAACACCGTCCAAAAATAAAAAAGAATAAGAAATATAATTGTGAGTAATTTTTGCATTACCAATTTTAAAACTAATTTGAAATTAATAGTATACGTAATTTTGTTATTAGGTACTTATTATATTCAGCTAATAGCAGGCGTATGGTTCCCGGCCATTTCCACCATTTGTTTAGGTGAACTTTTTTCGGATGAACAACATGGGAGAATACTGTCATATTTGGCAAGACCCTATCAAACTCTAATAAGCTTCTCGGTAAGTGGTAATTGGCAGTAACTATATGAATAGAGTTAAAACCTTCTGATGCCATCCATCTTGCTGTCTCCATAGCATTGCCAAATGTATTATTAGCCTTATGGCCTAGGATTACACAGCAATCAATTTTTAAAATATCAATTTGTTGTTTTTGAAGTAACTTCCCTTTATCAATATCTATATCAACACCAGATATTAAAAGCTTTTTTGCTTTACCACTAATTAAGAGCGAGAGGCCTAACTCGAGTCTACCCACTCCCCCCGTCAAAACTACTATTCCATCAGCTTTTTCTACTAAGCTCATATCAAATTTATGACGAGGAATTTCGTTAACAAATAAGTAAAACCCAAAACCCCAAATCAAAAAAAAGCCACCAACAATTAGTAAAAAAGACTTTGTAAAAACGTTTAAAGAGTGCTTTTTTCTTCGTCTTCTCATCTTTTTGGTGTCATGGCATTCTGGCTAAAGTTCTGAAAACTACCCTACGAGTAGTTACAACAGAAACAACGATGGCCATTAAAGGGACTAAGATTAGTACAAACCAATTATTAAGAGATCCGATTGATTCGGAATATATTGAAAGCTCAATATCATGAGCAATTGTTTTAAATATATACAGAACGATAAATGCGGAAACACTGCCTATAAGGCTACCGATTATTGCTAAGTATAGAACCCTTAATTGGAATAGGTTGACTATATAAGTATCTTTAGCTCCCATTAAATGCAGTAAATTGATTATTGGGGTATGGACTGCTAATCCAGTTTTTGTAGCAAACATTACTGAGATAACTGAAATAACGCCGATTAATATTAATACTGCTACAGATATGGCTTTAATCTTTTCTGAGGCTGAAATTAACCTCATGAGCCATTCTCGATGATCATCTACAATTATTTCAGGGATAACCTTTTTAAGTTTAAGTTTTAGTTCACTAATATTTTCAAACTTGTTTCTGTCAGTTTCTACGTCAATTACTTCGGGTAATAGAACGCTTATATTTTCAGTTCTTTTTCCCAACCAAGGTTCCATTAGAGTTAGTTTAGTAGAGCTATCCAGTAATTGAGCTTTTTTAATGCCTTTTGTAGATTTTAAAACTGTAATTACTTTTTGCAAATCATTCGATGAAGCTGTTTCCGGAGGAACTTGGATGGTTATATGGCTACTCAAATTTTTGTTCCAACCGTTTATGGATTCGCTGACAGATAATGTTATGGCTAAAGCAAGTAGCCCTAAGAATACCATAAAAAAAATTATCCAGGGCAAAAAACGACCTACTTCGTCAGTGTCAAAAGGTAGTTCTTTTCGCAGTTGTTTCACAAAAACACCCTATAATATATTCGAATTGTTATTAAGTATTTGCAGCTCTCCGTTAGTTAGTTTTATAACTGGATGGTCTAATTTTTCCAAAAGTTTTTGGTTATGAGTTGCAATAATTACTGTTGTTCCAGTTTTATTAAGCTCTTCAAACAGGTGTATTAACCTTAAAGCAATATTGTCATCCACATTTCCTGTGGGTTCGTCAGCTAATAGCAGTCGTGGTTTAGCAATTATAGCTCTTGCAATAGCAATCCTCTGTTGTTGTCCGCCCGAAAGGGTGGTCGGTTTCGCCAGTATTTGATTGCCTAGGCCCACCCACATCAAAAGCTCTTTTACGTGTTTTTCAATAACGTCTTCACGTTCCTTAGAAATTCTTAATGGTAGGGCAACGTTATCGAATGCACTTAAGTGAGGGATTAAACGAAATTCCTGGAAAACTACCCCAATTTGACGCCGAATCATCGGTAGCTCTGAACGAGGAGTTAGAGCGATGTCGTGTCCCAAAAGGTGTACAAGACCTCTAGTTGGCCTCAAAGCCAAGTACATAAGCTTAAGAAGTGTTGTTTTACCTGCTCCGCTTGGGCCAGTGAGGAAATTAAATGAGCCTTCATCAAGAGAAAAGTTTAAATCTCGAAGAACTTCCGGTCCAATACCATAGCGCATTCCAACATTTTCAAAACGCAACACGAGAATAAAGTATCCTTATTGTTTGCATTGAAATAATTTTAATTAGGTCAAAACTTTGTCTTGTAAAATACCATGTTTTAAAATTGCCACGTTGTTTATAGAACGTAAAGATATACTACATTTTCACTATACTTTGTCTTTTTCTATTAACTAAGATTAATTAAATTTCGAGTTAAAACTAAATTATACTTGTAACAAATTTGTATTAATGCACTTGAGTGTCTCGCTTAATAAACAACAAATTTTGGATTTTGTTTTATGATTTTAGAATGCTTACAATGTTCTTCTCGGTTTTTTCTAGACTCCAGTAATTTATTGCCTAAAGGTCGCCGAGTTAAGTGCTGCAAATGCGGACATGTTTGGTATGAAAAACCAGAATCACTACTCGCCTCAAAGCGAGAGGATGTTGCGTCATTGGAGGCAGACTATGTCCCAATCGTATCTGGCTCAAACCTTTCAGTAATTGTTGGTAAATTAGAAATAAATAAGACTTATACTTTGTGGTTGCTAGTAGCTGTCCTAGCTATTTTGATTGGTTGGTTCGCCTGGATTGGCAAACAATCAATCATAAAAATATGGCCATTTATGAATGATGTTTACTCTGTTTTATACTCAATATTGGGTTATTAGCCCTCTTTATTGCCAGGGCGCTAATCGGTCTCGTTGCAATTGTTCTTCCAGAGTTTCGCGGGGTCTGATTAAGGCATAGTCTTCATGGTTTACAAGTACTTCTGGCACAAGTGGTCGACTATTATAGGTTGAGGACATAACTGCACCGTAGGCGCCTGTATCGCGAATAGCTAATAATTCGTGAGGTTTTAAATTACCAAATGGTTGATCTTTCAAGAAGGTATCCCCTGTTTCACAGACTGGGCCAACAACATCATAATTTTTTAGTTCGGAGAGGACTTCAGGTTCTATCACTTGTTGTATTGCATGCGGAGCGTTATACAATGCTGGGCGCAGTAAATCGTTCATAGCAGCGTCAATAATTACAAAGCGTTTAAGGGTGTTATCTTTAATGTATATTATGCGCGTTAGTAATATGCCTGCCTTTGCCGTTAAGTACCTGCCAGGCTCAAATATTAGTTCGCAATTAAGATCTCCTAATGTTGAATTCACAACAGAAGCGTAATCTACTGGAGTGGGTGTTTTTTCGCCCACATAAGAAACACCTAGCCCTCCGCCCAAATCCAGTCGGCTGATAGGTATTCCTTCTGAACGTAACTTTTTTGTAAGATTTGCGACATGTGTAAAAGCGTCCTTAAATGGTGCAACGTCCGTTAATTGACTTCCAATATGAACTGCTATGGAAATAGGATTGATTCCTGGTAAAGAGGAGGCCAGTGCGAAAGCTTCAGAGGCTTGATCAATATTAATGCCGAATTTATCCTGTTTTCTGCCAGTTGAGATTTTTTGATGTGTTTCTGCATCAACGTCAGGATTAATGCGGATTCCAACTTCAGCATTAATATTTTTACTCACCGCTATATCAGATAAGCTCTTTAGTTCGACCAGTGATTCTACGTTAAATTGGTAAATTCCTGCTTTTAGTCCTGCATTTATTTCCTCTTTAGTTTTCCCCACTCCAGAATAAACTATGTCTTTAGCAGAAATACCAGCTGCAAGTGCGCGTTCGAGTTCGCCTTCAGAAACGACATCTGCTCCAGCCCCTAGTTTTGAAAAAGTACTAATAACTGCGAGGTTTGAGTTAGATTTAACCGCAAAACATATTTTGGCATTGTGTTCAGTAAAGGCTTCGCTAAAGCTCCTGTATGCGCTTACCATTTCGCTGGTTGAGTAAACATACACAGGAGATCCAACATCCTTTACTATTGCGGATAAAGGTACGTTTTCAACGCACATCTCTCCATTTTTATATGCAAATGCAGTCATAACGCAGGTAGCTTAATGTGAAGGATAAGTTTTAGGGTAAATAACCTTTTTACCCTCTGGTGGCTCTGGGGGGCCTTTTTTTCCGCAAGCTGTCATAGTAATTAACATTATCATTGCAATGTGAATTAAAACAGAACGAATATACAAGTCACTTCTCCAGAAATCTTTTGCGAGCGGCTAGTATTGCTGCCTTGACTTTAATGGGAGCCGTGCCACCTTCACTAATTCGACTAGACACAGCGTCTTCTATAGAAAGCACTGAAAGCGCATCACGTGTTATTCTAGAATCTATTTTTTGTATGTCTTTAATTGGAAGTTCTTCTAAAGAAATATTTCTTTTCTCTGCCTCTTTAACTACTTCTCCTGTAACTCTGTGCGCCTCCCGAAACGGTAGGCCTGCGACCGAGACAAGCCAATCTGCAAGATCTGTAGCAGTTGGGTATCCTTTTTTAGCAGCAATCAGCATTGATTCAGAATTTGGAACAAAGTCTTCTACGAGACCTTTCATTGCTCCCAAAGCAAGATATAAAGAGTCGGCTGTATCGAAAACTGGCTCTTTGTCCTCTTGCATATCTTTACTATAAGCCAGCGGGAGTCCTTTCATGACAGTAAGGAGGGACAATAGGTTCCCAAAAACTCGTCCCGCCTTGGCTCTTGAAAGTTCTGCTGCATCCGGATTTCTTTTTTGGGGCATCATTGAGCTGCCCGTTGTGAAAGCGTCAGATAAAGTTACGAAAGCAAACCCATCTGAGCACCATAAAACGATCTCTTCAGATAATCTTGATAAATGAACCATTGTAATAGCTGCACCGGATAAGAACTCGATAGCGAAGTCTCTATCAGAGACCGCGTCTAAAGAGTTTGCCATTGGCCTATCAAAACCTAAATTTCTCGCTGTGTGCTTTCTATCTATAGGATACGAGGTTCCAGCCAGAGCTCCTGATCCCAAAGGAGATTCGTTAAGACGTTTTCTGCAGTCTGCAAATCGTCCTCGATCACGACCAAACATTTCTACATATGCTAATAAGTGGTGCCCCATTGTTATCGGTTGGGCGGTTTGAAGATGTGTAAATCCAGGCATTAACAAGTCACAAAACTTATCAGCTCGAATGATTAGTGACTCTTGTAGGTTTTGTAATTCAGAATCAAGATGGTCGATTGAATCCCTAACCCATAAACGTAAATCCGTTGCCACTTGATCATTTCGTGAGCGTGCTGTGTGTAAACGCCCGGCCGGTTCTCCTATTATTTCTTCTAGTCGGGCTTCGATGTTCATGTGTATGTCTTCAAGCGTTTCAGAAAATTGAAAGCTTTCATTCTCTATCTCAGTTTTAATCGTTTTTAGCCCTTTTATAATTGCGTTGCCGTCTGTTGAAGATAAGATCTTCTGGGCTACTAACATCTCACAGTGTGCTATAGAACCTTCAATATCTTGTTCAAATAGCCTTTTGTCGAAATTAATTGATGCATTAATTTCTTGCATTATTTCTGCAGGGCCGCTGGAATAGCGTCCACCCCACCTTGAGTTAGAAGATTTATTTGTGTTTTTTGGTTTCATTTTTTCAGTTTATTAATCTGTGTATATAGGAACATCAGTTTGCGAATATTAACACTTATTATGGTATTAGCGTCCTCAATCTTTGTTGCGTTATATATTCATATAGGTCACAGTGACCAGCTAGTAAAAAAAAATATACAAAACTTTATCGAATTAGAGACATTGGCGCCAGTGCCGAGCCTACCTCTATTATCAAAGGATAATAGCTCAGTAACCCTTGAAAACCTTCGTGGCAAGTTTCTTCTTGTTAATTTCTGGGCAACATGGTGTGCCCCATGTGTGAAAGAATTACCTTCTTTAAATAGGCTTAATAAAAAATTAACAAACAAGGGCTTCGATGTTGTTTTAATTAGTCAGGATCTGGGAGGTTTTAGTCAGATAGAAAAATATCTTAAAAAACTTAACATTAAAATGAAGTACACATTTATTGATGAGAAGCTAAATTTTTCTCGTGCTGCCAAAGTAACCGCTATTCCCACGACTATCCTTATCTCTCCCGAAGGTAAAGAAATTGGACGTTTAGTAGGCGCAATAGAGTGGGACAGCATAGATGTCATTAAAATGTTGGAGAGATATAAGGAAAAAATATTGCAGAAATGAAAACTATCGGTTTCTTTGAACGGCAAAACAATATATTAAAAAGTTTCTGATGTAGATGATTTAATACAAACTTGCCTATCGTGTGGCTACCGGTGTATCACCAGAGTAATCGTAAAATCCTCTGCCAGTTTTGCGTCCTAACCAACCGGCTTCAACGTATTTTACTAGAAGCGGGCAGGGGCGATATTTGGAGTCTGCCAAGCCTTCATAAAGGACTTGCATGACAGACAAACATGTATCTAGGCCAATAAAATCTGCAAGCTCTAAGGGCCCCATCGGATGGTTTGCGCCAAGTTTCATAGAGATATCGATGCTTTCTATATTACCTACGCCTTCATAAAGAGAGTAGATTGCTTCATTAATCATTGGGAGTAGTATGCGGTTAACTATAAATGCAGGAAAATCTTCTGAAACAGTCCCAACTTTGCCGAGCTTTTTTGTCAATTCTTCAATAATGTTAAAAGTTTCTTCGCTTGTGGCTAGTCCCCGAATAAGCTCAACAAGCTTCATTACAGGAACAGGGTTCATAAAGTGCATTCCTATGAACTTATCGGGGCGGTCAGTTGTAGACGCTAACCTAGTAATGGAGATAGAAGATGTATTTGAGGCTATAATGGTTTTATCAGATAAGTGAGGGCAGAGTTCCTTAAAAATCTGTATTTTAATTTTTTCTGTTTCTGTCGCAGCTTCAATAACCAAGTCACAGTCAGAAACGGAGTCAAGATTAGTTCCAGTATCGATTCTGTTAAGAGCCTCTTTTTTGTCTAGTTCCTCGATCAAACTTCTTTTTACCTGACGATCAAGGTTATCATTAATTTTCGTAATAGAATTTTCAAGCTGTTCTGAGGAAATATCCATTAGCCTTACTTGATAATCTGACAAAGCACAAACGTGGGCTATTCCAGCGCCCATCTGGCCAGCACCAATGATTCCGATTTTGTTTAACATACAACCAGCACTCTATTAATCATTCGTTATTTAACTTTAATCAAGAATTTTTTGTAATTCAGCATTGAATTCAGGTAAAGCTTGGAACAAATCTGCAACTAAACCATAGTCAGCAACCTGGAAAATTGGTGCCTCTTCATCTTTATTTATTGCTACAATTATTTTTGAATCTTTCATGCCTGCTAGATGCTGTATGGCGCCGGAGATTCCAACAGCAATATAAAGCTCGGGAGCAACAACTTTACCGGTCTGCCCTACCTGCCAGTCATTCGGGACGAAACCAGCATCGACAGCGGCTCTTGACGCTCCCATGGCTGCGCCCAGCTTTTCAGCGATAGGTTCAATGAGATCAAAATTTTCTCCGGAACCCATTCCTCGTCCCCCAGAAATAATTACTTGAGCTGTCGTTAACTCAGGTCGGTCGCCAGCAGATTCAGAAGTATTAATAAAGCGAGATTGTTCAGAGTCATCACTGCCATCAATGGATATAATCTCAGCTTTTTCTCCCTCTTTCGAAGTTTGTTCAAAGGCTGTTGACCTAACAGATATTACTTTAATTGTATCCATTGACTTAACGGTGGCCATTGCATTGCCAGCATAAATTGGTCTTACAAAAGTTTCTTCGTCTATTACTTCTGAAATTTCCGATATTTGTTGAACATCTAATAATGCTGCTACCCTGGGTAAAAAGTTTTTACCAAATGTTGTGGCGGGAGCTAAGATATGGCCATAATCTTTGGCCAGAGAAACAACCAAGCTTGCAAGGTTTTCTGCCAGGGCGTGTTCATAAGAAGAGTTGTCAGCTTGAATTACCGAAACTATCCTTTCTATGTTTGATGCTTCTTCGGAAACTTCAGAACAGCCTTTTCCTGCCACTAGAACACTAATTTCTCCCGCACCATGCTCAGAAAGTTCTATAGCAGCGCTTATAGTATTCAAAGTTGATGGTTGTAGTGCTTTATTGTCGTGTTCTGCGATTACAAGTATGGCCATTAAATTACCCTCGCTTCATTTTTTAGTTTATCGACTAGCGAAGCAACAGAATCAACCATAACGCCAGCCTCACGCTGTTTTGGCGCCTCTACGGATAGTATTTCTAATCTTGGGGCTGCATCTATTCCAAGCTCTGCTATTGAAAACTCATCAATAGGTTTTTTCTTGGCTTTCATTATGTTTGGTAATGAAGCATAGCGAGGTTCATTGAGACGTAGATCAACCGTTACTATTGCAGGTAAATTGACCTCAATGATTTCTAAACCACTATCTACTTCCCTTGTTATTTCAGCTTTTCCATTTTGTATATCAATTTTCGATGCAAAAGTGCCTTGCGCCCATCCCAAAAGGGCGGCCAACTTTTGTCCAGTCTGATTTGAATCATCATCAATTGCTTGTTTGCCCAGTATTACCAATTCCGGAGATTCTTTTTCAACTAGAGCTCTAAGCAATTTTGCTACTGCTAGAGGCTCAATATCTTCGTCTGTTTTAATATGTATGCCTCTGTCAGCGCCCATGGCCAAAGCAGTTCGTATAGTTTCTTGACACTGCTGAACACCTATAGAAACAGCAATAATTTCTTCAGCTTTACCCGCCTCTTTCAGGCGCACGGCTTCTTCGACGGATATTTCGTCAAAAGGATTCATAGACATTTTGACGTTAGCAATTTCAACGCCTGTTTTATCTGCTTTGACACGTACTTTGACGTTGTAGTCAATAACACGTTTAATTGGTACCAGAACCTTCATGATTTGTTTCACCTGTTTTTGTTTTACACATATTTGGTTTTAGTGAAATTAGAAGAAATTAGTTTAAAACCTTTGTCTGTGTTGAAAGTTATAAAAAAACATAGAAAAATGCCTAACCAGTTTTAGTTAGTCAATGATACAGAAGGTTATTATCGATTGTCACCTGGCACCCAGAGAATTTCTTTTTTTCTTTCATTATTCATATATCTAGCTAAGACAAATAAATGATCGGAGAGCCTGTTTATATATTTTAAAGAATTGGAATTAATTGATTCCGTATTAGAAAGATCAACCATAATTCTTTCTGCTCTTCTAGTTATAGTTCGTGCAAGGTGTAGATATGACGCGGCTTCAGTTCCTCCGGGAAGAATAAACGAGCTTAAGCTAGGTATACCAGAGTTAAGCTCATCAATTTCTTGCTCTAAACGTTCAACCTGTTTTGCTAATATTCTGAGAGCTGATTTTTCGTGTTTCTGACCTTCTTTGGGAATACAAAGATCTGCCCCTAAATCAAACAGGTCGTTTTGGATGCGAAAAAGCATTTTGTCTATATGTGTGTTTTTTTCTGTGTGTAGGCGCACAATTCCTATTATTGAATTTACCTCATCAACGGTGCCAAAAGCTTCAATTCTCTTGGTAGATTTTAAAACTCGTTCTCCTGATCCAAGAGAAGTTTTTCCTGCGTCTCCACCTCGAGTATAAATACGTGTTAGTTTTACCATAATTTTTTTCGTCCCTAGGCAAAATAGATAATAGAACTAACCAGGCTTTAGCAACAAGTGATGTGTTTGCATTCAGTAAAATATAAAATACATCAAAATATAACTATAATGTATTTTAATTAAATAATTTATTAGGAGAGTCAATAAGTGTCTCTATACCGACATGTTCTCAGATGCAATGCTCACAATTTAGATTTATTTCTGCCTTTTATAATCTCTGGAAAACATTTGGGCTGGATCAGAAATACATTTGCAGATCATTTGCGTAGGTGGCCTAGGTTTTTCGAATTATCAGGGGATAAAGTATTAATAAATGATAATTTATCTAGTTGTGAGACAAGAACAAAAGCCATGAAAGAAGTTTGTGAAATATTGGCTTTTGAAAACGTTATACCTCCTAGTAGGGGAGAACTTTTTTCTGTTGCTCCTTCACTAGGTGACAATCCTTTAATTAATATAGATCGCGCATGGGTTTCAGTTTTTGGATTTGAATCCTATGGAGTTCATTTGAACGGTTATGTATTAACTCCTGTAGAGCCAGAGCTTTGGCTAGGAATTAGAAGTCCAGATTGTCTCATAGACCCAGAGAAACTTGATAATATGGTGGCAGGTGGATTACCAGCCGGGCATACTCTAGAAGAAAATTTATTAAAAGAGGCCTCAGAAGAAGCTTCTATTGATAAGGATTTAGCAGTAAAGGCTCATTCGGCGGGTTATATCAGTTATATAATGGAAGTAGATGAAGGTTTGCGTCGTGACACACTATTTATTTATGACTTGGCTGTTCCAGAGGATTTTGAACCAGTTGATCAGGATGGTGAGCATATTAGCTTTATAAAAGTTCCTGCTAGTGAGGCCTTATCATTAGTAGAAGACGGCGATGAATTTAAATTTAATGTTAACTTGGTAATCATAGACTTTTCTATTAGGCACGGAATTCTAAAACCAGATCATCACGAATATAAATTGCTTATTAGAGATTTAAGGCCGTTTGCCTAGGTAGAGGATCTCTCAATACAAAAAATCTGAAGAAACAGTATATGGTAACACTCATTTGTATTAATTTATTAAGACATTTAAGAACCAGGAAGAAAAATGAATTTAGGAAAAGTTTGTGTGATTGGGTGTAGTGGGTTTGTTGGCAGTCATGTAACAGCAAAGTTATTGAAGCGTGGCTACAGCGTTAATGGAACCCTGAGAAATTCCAAAGGCTCTAGCGCCGAATGGTTGATGAGTAGTGTCGCAAGCAAATCGATAAGCGACAACTCTCTAAGATTATTTTCTGCTGACGTGTTTGACAAGGAATCACTTAGGTTAGCAATGGCTGATTGCGCTGGTATGATAGTTTGTGCTGGCTCTCCCGTGATTGCACCTGAAACCATTGATTTGATGGTAGCCGTAGGAAAAAACACATCCGAAGTTGCTATAGAATCAGGCATAGAGAGGGCAGTCTACACCTCTAGTACAGGGTCTACCAATCCTCCTGAAGGAGAGCCTAAACTTAAAAATGAAGAGATTCACTGGTCTGATCCAGTCCAACAGTTTGATGCAGGAAAATTTGCAGCAGTTGGGAAAACTAGGATGGATAGAATAGTTTTGGAAAAGATGCAAATTACAGAAGGAGATTTCCGTGTCTGTGTTATCAACCCCTCAATGATTGTAGGGCCGGCATACCAAGTTGAACCGGTGACTAGTCTTATTCGCTTTGCTGATATTATTAATGGCAAACGTTTTAGGGACAAAATTCCCAACAGTTCCAATTCTATAATTGATGTTCGTGATTTAGCAGAGTTACATATAAATGCCCTAGAAAAAGAAGATTCTAGAGGTAGATATTTTGGCGTTAAGAGGAGCTGGCACTGGCGTGAAATACTAAGAGAGCTCGAGCTCGCGTGTCCTGGTTATACTATGCCAAACATAGACCCTGAAGAGTTCCCCGTAAGGGAAACTCAATTTGATTTTAGCCGTCAAAAATCTCTTGGCGTTTCTATAAGGGGTATAAAAGAAATGTTTAAGGATCTTATTAAAGAACTAAATCGTCGGAAAATGATTTGAGAATCACAAATTATAGAAACCCTAACTCTTAAAGTTTGTGTTTTTTACTGAGCTTGTTGCCAAATTCTGAATTGCTAAACTCCAGATTTCACTTTTTGTGACTCCCTTTTGCCTCAGCTCTCTGAGGGTGGACGCTCCTTCGCTTTTAGAAAGCCTTTTTCCAAATTCATCTTTTAACAGTGGTGAATGGTGCCATTCAGGGGTTTTGAGACCTAGTAATTTTTGTAGCAGACGATGTATATGAGTGGCATCAAACAGGTCTGCACCACGATTAATTAGCGATATATCCTGAGCTGAATCATCTATAGTAACCGCTAAATGATAGCTGGTTCCTATGTCTTTTCTTGCAAGTACTACGTCCCCAACTTTTTCAGATGTGACCTTTTGGTTTCCTTTTAAACGGTCAACCCAATAAAGGTTACCTGTATGCTCTAATGCCTTTTTAAAATCTAACCTCCAAGCAAACGGGCTTCCTGATAAAAGTTTTGTTTTACGCTGAGAAATGGGTAAGCTTCGACATGTGCCTGGATAAATTTTATATTGAGCGTGGTTTTTTTGAGGGGCAGCAATAGAGTTGTTTATTTCTTGAATAATTTCCTTTCTTGTACAAAAACACTGATAAATAAGTTGTTTTTCTATTAGACTATCTAGTGCAGATTTATAGGCTTGTGCTCTCTCTGATTGACGCATCACAGGTTCGTCCCATTCAATTCCCAGCCACTCCAAGTCTTCAAAAATTTCTTTTTCAAACTGGGCATTGCAACGTCCTGTGTCTATATCTTCGATACGTAAGATAAACTTTCCATTGGATCTCTTTGCCAGTTTCCATGCAAAAAGTGCGGTATAGGCGTGGCCAAGGTGTAGTTGACCAGAGGGCGATGGTGCAAACCGTGTGACAATATTTGTTGAAGTCTGATTATTATTGTTCACAATTTCTTTCTAGACGATTTATTATTTTGGCTTTTAACTTCGCATACAATGATTTAACTATCACGTGATGATTGATCAAGAAAGCATAGAAGAACACTTGTGTGAATTAGCAGCAATAGATGATCGCATCAAAAAGCTTTGGGGTTTGGTTGGAACCCCCGAGTTTAATATCAGAGAATCTGGTTGCGCGGCCTTGATAAAGATAATTATTGAACAGCAAGTTTCGACAAAAGCAGCAAATGCTATATGGAATAGGTTGGTAGCTGAAGGGTTTATATCTAACCCCTTAAAATTTACTAGTGAAAGCGGCCAGAAGTTAAGAGAACTTGGTCTGAGCAGGCAAAAGGTTTCTTACTGTAGAAATATTGTATCTTTATCTTCGTCTGGTGACTTTAAGTTTGATGATTTGAATAAAATGTCAGATCAAGATGCTATAACTACTTTGGTATCACTAAAAGGAATTGGACTCTGGAGTGCAGAAATCTATCTGATTTTTGTTCTAGGTAGACAGGATATAATTCCTGCAGATGATTTAGCTCTATTGATTGCAGCAGGTCGATATTTTGATAATGGTGAGCGATGGCCTTCAAAGTTGTTGCGAAGTGAGTCTGAAAAATGGAAGCCTTGGAGAAGTTCGGTAGCATTACTGTTGTGGCATGGATACGAGAGTGGAAAAATATAATTTATACTAAACGGAAAGTTAAACATGTCTAATGAAACAATCCTTCAGGGACCAACATTTGGCCCAGCGAATGGAGAAAACGCTAAAAAGTTAGTAATTCTATTGCATGGTTTGGGAGCGAACGGTGCTGATTTGATCGGTCTGGCGCCTTTTTTATCAGATGTTTTGCCTGAGGTAGAGTTTCTCGCTCCCAATGCACCTCAGGCTTGTGATATGGCACCAGTTGGTTATCAATGGTTTAGTTTACAAGATAGAAGTCCAGCAGCGATTGAGGCTGGCGTTCGTGCGGCAGCCCCTTTAGTTATCAATTATATCGAGCACCATCTTGAGAAAAGATCTCTCAAATATAGTGATATCGCTTTATTAGGATTTAGTCAGGGGTGTATGATGTCACTATTCGTGGGTTTTCGCTTGCAAAATAAAATTGCTGCAATTTTGGGTTACTCTGGTGCTTTAGTGGCTTCCGAAAAACTAGTATCAGAAGCTACTAACAGGCCGCCGGTACTTTTAATTCATGGGGAGAGTGACCCGGTGGTTCCATTTGATAGGTTGGAAGAAGCTAGAAAAGGATTGGAGTCTGCAGGGATTGACGTTCAAACGCTGAGTCGACCTGGATTAGGTCATGGCATTGATGAAGAAGGGATTCGAGCTGGAGCTGAGTTGTTAAAAACCGCTTTGGTTGTTAGCGATTAAGCTTTGCATTAATTTAAATGTTGTCGACGCGGATTGATCGAATAGAATACAAGGACAATTTTATTATGAGCAGCATGGAGCAGCAGTAATGTCGGGAGCATTAGGTAGAAGTCCTGCATTGGTGCTGAATGCTGATTTTAGGCCGCTAAGTTACTTTCCTTTGTCTACTTGGTCATGGCAAGATGCTGTTAAAGCGACTCTTTTAGGGAGGGTTAACACTGTCGCAGAGTACGACAAAGTGATCCGGTCACCTAGTTTCGAAATAGCTTTACCTAGTGTTGTGTCACTCAAGCAGTACATTAAACCCTCTGAATATCCTGCTTTTACTCGTTTTAATGTTTTTCTGAGAGATAAATTTACGTGTCAGTACAGTGGAAGACGTTTACCTGCGAATGAGTTGACCTTTGATCATGTTTTGCCACGATCTCGTGGGGGAAAAACGACTTGGGATAATGTGGTCACTGCATCTGCAGAGTATAATCTGAAAAAAGGCAATAGAACGCCAGAGCAAGCGGGTATGCTATTGAAGCAAACCCCAAAACGTCCCAACATATGGGAGCTTCTAGAAAATGGTAGATCATTCCCCCCGAATTACTTACATAAAAGCTGGCGTGATTATCTGTATTGGGATGCAGAGCTTGATCAATAAGATCCATTGATTTTTTCTACCAAAACTTTAGCTAACCCATAACTAATTTCGTCTATTTACAATCGAGAAGATAACCAAATGGCTAGTTTTGACCCTGCTTTTATAGCTTTTGACATCAGAGGATAAATATTTTCATCCTGTTCTGCTTCGCTAGACTTATTTAAATTAATAAAATTATTACTAATCGATTTATGTTCAATTTCATCAAGTCGAAACTTATCAATTATTATAGACAATTCGGGGTCTTTATCTCCTAGAGTTTCATGCTGTGATTTGTAGTGTTCTTCGATAACCTCCTCTACTGCTACTGTACATGCCATAGCAGCTTTTTCCCCCATTCTTGCAGTCAAAACACCCAAACTATAGCCTGCCAAACTCCAGATTGGTGAAAGAGCTGTCGGCCTTATGCGGCGCTCTATGATTAGTTTATCGAAAGTCTCAAGGTGATCTTTTTCTTGATCTGCCATATGTTGGATTGTTTTTCCTACACTACTTTTTGCCAAAACGGAAAGCTGTCCCTGATAAATACATGAAGCACCGAACTCTCCAGCGTGGTTAACTCTAATCATTCTATCGGTAGTTTCTTTAATGTTTCGATCAGAGTTTTGCTTGCCTATTTTTTCTTTGCTCATGTTTTAAACTATCCAATTTGTAGATGTTAAAATAATTTTATTAGATAAAAGCTAATTATCACTAATGCACAAAATAAAAGTATTATCCAACCAAAATAACGCTCAATAAACTTTTGTAATAAAGGACCAAAATACCAAATAATGGTTGCTATGAGAAAGAACCGCAACCCACGTGATATGAGTGATGAAGCCCCGAAGATAAATGGATTTAAATCTGTAATACCGCTTGCTATACCTACCAATTTGTATGGAAGAGGGGTTAAACCAAAAAAACCAACAATCCATGGCCCCATTTCATTATATTTTTTTGTGAATTGAATGAAGTCATCATTAAGATCGTAAAAGGTAATTATATTTTGGCCTAAATAATCATAAAAAAGAGCTCCAAAAATATATGCTAAAAAGCCACCAAGGACAGACATTAAGGTGCAGATACTAGCCAATTTCCAAGCCTGACTGCGTGCTGCCATTATCATTGGTATCAGCAGTATGTCTGGGGGAATCGGCCATACTGAACTCTCCAGAAATGCTACTAAAGCCAAAACCCAAAGCGCGTTTTTATGAGCGCTCATTCTGAGAAGCTTTTTGTTAATTCCTCTAAACATCACAAACATCATAAATTATTTTTTATAACGTACAACGCCCTCTATCAGTCCACTAGCTAATGAGTCTATGATTAATTTTTATGCTTGTTTAGTTTTAATCTTCTCATTGACGAAAGTGATCGACAACATTAATTCTTTAATACTCTATATGCGGGCGTGGCGGAATTGGTAGACGCGCGGGATTCAAAATCCCGTTCTGGCAACAGAGTGAGAGTTCGATTCTCTCCGCCCGCACCATTTATTTAATTTCTAAAAATAATCTTTCCAGTATTTGGTTGCGGTTTCATGTCTCAGTTGCGATTTTTTGTTAACGGGTCTAACTTTTATTGTCATTCAACACTTCAATTTTATTGAATTTTTTTAATATTACTTTTTATAGAAGCTTTTAGTTGTAAATTTAATGGAAATAAAAAATACATTTCAGGTTACAGCTGGCTTAGAGAAAGCATGGGTTATTTTACTTGATGTGCCTCGGATTACACCATGTATGCCTGGCGCTGAGCTGACAGAGATAATCAATGACAAATCCTATAAAGGGAATGCCAAACTACGTGTTGGTCCAGTTCAGTTAACCTTTTCGGGTCAAGCTGAAATTACTAATTTAGACCAGGAAAACTTTACCGCTACAGTTCATGCAAAAGGCAATGATATTAAGGGCCGAGGTGCGGCAGAAGCAGATGTGATTTTTGCTTTGTCTGACGAAGCTGGTCAGACACGCGTGGACGTGACAACCAATCTCAATCTCACCGGCTCGGTCGCTCAATACGGGCGAGCCTCCGGATTAATAGATGCTATAGCGGGCCAAATAATCTCGGATTTTGCCAAAAACCTCGAAATTGAAATGACTGGCGACAGTGAGGTGTCAGAAGATGAGTCTAATGAGAAATCCGTTAATGAGGAATTAAGCAAACCCATCAATCTTGAAAGCCGTCCTAAGAATTCTTTGTCGGTTATCAGTTTGTTGTTTCGAGCAATATTATCAATGATCCGCGGCAAGCGGTAGAGAGAGAAAATATTATGAAACCTGCTGCTTTTATTTATCATGACCCTAAGACATCTAAGGAGGTTATAGAGCTGCTGAGCAAATATGAGGACGCTAAAATACTGGCTGGTGGTCAGTCTTTAATGCCGATGTTAAATATGAGATTTGTTGTTCCGGATCATGTAATAGATATAAATGGCGTAAAAGAGTTGGACAGTGTTTTTGATAACGGATCATCCCTCGAAATAGGTGCTATGACCCGCCAAAGTAACCTTAGCAAAAGTCAGGATGTAAAAACTAAGACACCTATTTTTCTTGAGGCTCTAGGGAATGTAGGTCATTTTCAAACTCGAAATAGAGGAACCATCGGTGGGAGCCTCTGTCATCTCGACCCTGCAGCTGAAATACCATGCTTAATGGCAGCTTATGATGCTGTTATGATAGCGGAAGGGCCTAATGGTCTGCGAGAGATACCCTTTTCAGAATGGCCCTTGACTTACATGATTCCAAGTTTAGAACCAGACGAGTTGCTGATTAAAGTACGTGTTCCATATTGGAATTCTCATCATGGCTATAGCTTTGTCGAGTTTGCTCGCCGCCACGGCGATTTTGCAATAATAGCTGTTGCTGTACTCATAGAAATGGATGGAAAAACAATCAGCAGAGCTTCAATATCTGTTGGTGGCGCTGATATTCGTCCAATTCGCTTGTTTGAAGCTGAAGAAGTCTTAAAAGGAGAAAATTTAGATGTTCGAGTTTTTAAATCGGCTGCAGAAATAGCACGTAAGGTAGATGCAATGTCGGATGCCTATGTTACGTCCTCATACCGTCAGCGGCTTGCGGCGACACTTGTTGAACGAGCTCTTGTGCAGGCTGCTGAACGCGTTAGCAGGGGAGAGAACTAATGCCTGATTACAGAAATATTAACGTTGTTGTGAATGGCGTTAAACATGAGCTCGATGTTGAGACAAGAACTAGTCTCGGAGATTTTTTGCGTCAGGAAATCAAGTTGACTGGCACTCATTTAGGTTGTGAACATGGCGTTTGTGGCGCTTGTACGGTGTTATTAGATGGAGAGGCAGTGCGATCTTGCCTAATGTTGGCCGTACAGGCTAATGGACATGAGATTACAACAGTGGAAGGGTTGGCTGAGGAAGATGGGGGTTTGCATCCTCTTCAAGAAGCCTTCTGGAAACATCACGGTTTACAGTGCGGTTTCTGTACGCCCGGCATGTTGACTTCTCTTGCGGCCTATTTAGGTGATAACCCAGAGCCCAACGAACGTGATCTACGAGAGGCTATTTCGGGTAACATCTGCAGATGCACCGGTTACCAAAGTATAGTTGATGCAGCCCTAGATGCTGCCAAGAAAATGCGTGGGGAGTAAGATTATGGGAGTTCGTTATATAGGTGCAGAAGTTCAACGCATGGAAGACCCTAAGTTAATCACTGGACATGGTCGGTATGTTGACGACATCGTTTTTGACGGTATGTTACATGCTGCTTTTCTTCGCTCATCTCAGGCACACGCTAAAATTCATTCAATTGACGCAAGTAAAGCTTCGGCTTTATCCGGTGTTAAAAGGGTTTTTACATTAGCTGATCTTGGCCCTAATTATGAACGAAGGATGAATCAACTATATCCAGCTCCTGTTATAGAGCAGAATAAAACTCAATATCCACTTGCGAAAGATGAAGTTTGTTATGTTGGCGAAGCTATCGCAGTGGTAGTTGCAGACAGTCGTGCAATTGCTGAAGATGCTCTTGCCCTTATTGTTGTGGATTATGAAACGCTTCCAGCGGTGATAGATGTTCGAACAGCACTTGAGGATGGCGCTCAACTGGCACATTCAGATGCAACATCAAATTTAATGGGGAAAATGCGTTCCAAATTTGGTGATATTAAGGATGCATTTAGCAAGGCCGATCATGTTTTTTCTGCCGGATTTATGCAGCACCGCGGAGGATGTCATTCGATGGAGACGCGGGGAGTTATAGCTCGTGATGATCCTTGGGGTGATGGACTAACTCTGTGGACGTCAGCACAATCACCTTATTTAATTCGAAGGGCTTTGGCTAATTGGCTGGGTGAACCAGAAGAAAGAATTCGAGTGATAGCACCAGACGTTGGAGGTGGCTTTGGACCTAAGGCTGGTTTTTATCCTGAAGAGATCGTAATTCCTCTGGTAGCAAGAATTATGGAGTGCCCAGTCAAATGGATTGAAGATCGACAAGAACATTTTATTTCCACCACAACTCAGCGCGATCAATATTGGGACTTGGAAGTTGCGTGTGCGTCCGATGGAAAAATACTCGGGTTAAAGGGAAAAGTAACCCACGAAAATGGCGCTTATATTCCCTATGGTATCCTTTTGCCAAATAGTTCTTTAACCCCTTTGCCGGGCGCATACTCTATCCCTGCAATCGACGTTGGTTTGGATATTGTTTTTACTAATACAGTACCAAACTCACCAGTTCGTGGAGCAGGACGACCTTGTGGAATATATGCTGTGGAGCGAATGGTTCAAGTAGTTTCACGAAGGCTTGGTATCGACCCAGCTATTGTTCGCCGAAGAAATTTTGTTAGGCCGGAACAAATGCCATATGAGACAGGAGCTAAACTCCGAGGTGGGGATCCAGTTATTTATGATAGTGGGGACTATGAGGCTCTTTTAGATAAAGCTTTAGAACTTTCAGATTATAATAGTTTCAAGGCCCGTCAAACTGAAGCTCGAAAGGAAGGTCGTTATCTTGGCATAGGCATATCTTCTTGTATAGAAGATACTGGAATGGGGCCTTATGAGGGAACCACTGTGCGGGTAGAGGCCTCAGGCAAAATAGTCGTTAAAACTGGTGCTGCTAGTCAGGGGCAAGGCCATCATACTATGATATCAATGATTGTGGCGGAGAACTTAGGAGTAACGCCAGAAGACATTATTTTTGAATCTGCTGATACAGGAAAGTTTCCTCATGGTATTGGGGCAATAGGAAGCCGCATAGCAGCTAACGTGGCCCCTTCTGCCTTTGATGCAGCCTCTAAAGTGCGTGAGAAAGCCTTGAAGCTGGCAGCTGAGATTCTTGAAACGGCTGAGGCAGACCTCGATATAGAGGCTGGAATCGTTCGTGTAAACGGAGCTCCAGATGTATCTATTTCTCTGGGAGAACTGGCTATAAAATTAACCCCTCCCTCATCAACTAGAGTTCCCAAAGGATTTGACCCAATATTAGAAGCCACTTCATTTGAGGGATCGTCTGGCTCTCCCATTGCCAGCGGTACAAACGTAGCAGAGGTTGAGGTTGATATAGGAACAGGAGAAGTCAAGGTATTACGTTATTCTGTTGCCCATGATTGTGGAGTGATGATTAACCCTACTATTGTTCATGGGCAGATTGTTGGTGGTGTCGTTCACGGAATTGGAAATGCTTTGTTCGAACGAATGATTTATGATGATCAAGGGCAACCATTAACTATGAACTATGGCGAATACCTTTTGCCATTAGCAAGCGAGATGCCAAGGATAGATGTGGCTCATATTGAAACTCCGTCGCCCCTGAATTCGCTCGGTGTTAAGGGAGCTGGCGAAGGGGGTACAATTCCCGCTGCGGCAGCAATAATTGCGGCAATAGAAAATGCATTAGAGGAATTTTCGGTAGAGATTGATTACTATCCTGTAGACCCCCAATACTTAACTGGTCTTTTAGAAGCAAGTGTCGCTAGTTAACCCAAGATTATTTGGTTTCTATTTTTCCATTGCCTGATAGAAGTATAGCCAGGGGGCGTGTTCGGTCAAAATAGGAAAAAATGATCATTGCTATAACCGTTAGTGGAACGCATAAAAACATGCCCACAATGCCCCATATACTGCCCCAAAGAGCTAAAGAAAGAATAACTACTAGTGGGCTAATATTTAGGGAACTCCCTGTAAGCCGCGGCTCAATAATGTTTCCAATTAAAAATTGAATTAAGCCAATACTGCCTAAAACTATAAAGAAAGGTACTGGGTTAGCAAATTGAATAAGAGTAAGTAGAGCTGGGAATATTATACCAAGAAGAGAACCGACTGTGGGGATATAATTTAATAAGAATATTATAAAGCCCCAAAATTCAGCAAAATCGACACCAACGAACAACAAAATTATATAACTAATTAGCCCTGTCATTAAGCTTGTTAGAGTTTTAATTGCCACGTAAGTTTGTATCTGTTTCTGCATGCGCTTTAATAGGCTTTCAATTTCTTTTCTGCGCGTTTCATCAGGGAAAAGGGCGTGTAGTTTTTTATTAAAGCCATTTTGCTCGAAAAGAAGAAACAACACATATATCAAAACAATTCCAAAACTTCCCGCAAAGCTAGCTGTAGCGGCAGCAAATTTAGTTGCTAAAAGCCTCAAATCAATTTGTCCAAAAACGGCAGCAATGTCAGGGGGTTCTTCAAATCCAACCATCTGTGATACTTTCTTAACGAGTAACTCTATGTTGGCCTGGTATATTGGAGCGGCAGCGCTTACTTGAGATAAATTATCACTGATTAGCTCCGCTATAAGAGCAACTCCTATCAACACTGTTACTATTGCTAGTGTCATGGATGCCCATCCAGGAATTTGAAATTTTTTTAAAGGTAATGAGTTAAATCCCTTGGCTAGCGCGTTTAGCAGGTACCAGATCATTATTGCCACTGCAATAGGGATTAATAGGTCTCTCCCTAATATTAGAAGAGAAAAAGTCACTGCAACGACGACAATAGTCGAAGCAAAAGCGATAGTTTTGTTGGTAGCTTCTCCAGTCACTAGTCCACCCCATTTTCAAATAAAAATAATATTTAGCACATTTAGTGATGATTTGGCTCTAAAACATTTTAGTTAATTAGATCGTTTATTGACGCAAGTAGTCAGAAAATGTTTTCCTAAAATAAATTAATTATTTGAGAGGTTATAATATGACAACCCCATTAGAAGGTTCACGATTAGATCGTGTGGAGAGAGAAGATTGCCCGGCAGAGTATCATGATTCTTGGGACGAAATATTAAGAACTCGGGGTATGGACGTTATGCCCAATGTGTTTTCTCTTTTGGCAAATAGCCCAGGAGCTATGTCAGTAGTGACTCCGGTAGGAGCCCATGTCCGATATAACACCAAATTTGATGACATATTAAGAGAGCTCGTAATAATGACAGTAGCTCAAGAATTAGGTTGTGAGTACGAATGGAAGCATCATTACAAGGTAGCTGAAAGGGTTGGGGCGACTGAAGAACAGTTACGAAGCATAGGTTCGGTAGAGTTAGAAACTGAACCAGAACCTATTGGCCCTGCAGTCCGATATGCTCGACTATTAACACATAACGAGATAATCGATGATGAGCTCGTTGGTGTTCTTAAACAGAGCTTTGGACCGGATGGTTTTGTCGACCTCACAATAATGATCGGCTACTATGGAATGTTAGCAAGGTTCATAAATACAGTAGTAATCCCGATGGAATCTGGTTATGAGGGCATAACATTTAATAAAACAGTATAGTTTCTTTAACTAAATGTACAAATGTGAATTTGTTCGTTGGTGTGCAATAAAAAGTGTTGTAGAGTTTTAGCAAGGATAAATCTCTAGTCTAGGAGGAGGAGCCCATGGTCAAGGTCATGGTACAAATGTATCCAGTTATACGTGCAGAAAGCACAGAGGAACGCAGAAGAATGCGTCCTATGGGACGTAATGTAGAACGTTTTCAGGAAGCAATGGCAGGTATGCCAGATATTCTTAAGGCAATGGATGATCTTGGAGTTTGGGGGGTTTCTTCCATTGAGCATCATTTTCATTCTGAAGGATATGAGGTGGGACCTGCTATAGGAATGAATACAGGTTATTGGGCAGGATTAACAAAGAATGTCAGAGTAGGCAGCTTAGGTTATGTGATGTCAGTAGATGATCCTATTAGGGTCGCTGAAGAAACCGCAACTCTGGATCATATCACAAAAGGAAGATGTTTTGTTGGATTTGCTCGAGGTTACCAATCGAGATGGACACAGGTGTTAGGACAAAAAGTTGGGAATGTTGCAACGCTTTCTGATGGCAGTGAAGATGATGAGCGCAACAGAAAAATATATGAGGAACAAGTTGATTTGGTTCTTAAGGCTTGGACCGAAGAGGCTTTCGATTACAAGAGCGATCTCTGGGAGTATCCTTATCCTCATGATGAAGGCCTTGAAGGATGGTTTATGGGAGATGTAACCAGGCAATTAGGGGCACCAGGAGAAATGGATGAGGAAGGTAAATTAAGGAAAATTTGTGTTGTTCCTGCTCCATATAGTGACCCCCATCCTCCCGTTTTTATAGCGAGTAACGCCAGTATTGAGACAGTGGAGTACGCAGGAAAACGTGGGTTTATTCCTGCTTATTTTTCTAGTATTGGTCGTTGTGCAAGTTATGGCCCGAGGTATACGGAAGTAGCAAATGAAAATGGGTTTAATTTCAAGCCTGGACAGAATCAGGCGATAGTCCGTTGGCCTCACATTGGACAGACTAGTGATGAGGGTGCACAAATGGCAATGGATTGGTCTAGTGATATATTTATGAACTTCTATGGACCCTTATTTCCCGATTGGACTGAGAAAGGTCAAGGTAAGACCTCTCAAGAGGATATTCTTGGGTTGATGGATAAAACGGGGCTATTCCAGTATGGAACAGTGTCAGAAGTTCGGGACTACTATATTGATCAATGGAAACAACTTCCAGCTGAGTATATAACTTTAATCTATCATTATGCTCAGACACCAAAAGAAGAGATGATTAAACAGTTAAAAATCTTCATGGAAGAAGTTAAGCCGGCATTAGACGAATTAACAGATTATCCTGATTTAGGACAAGCTGCAGAATAGGTTCTTTAATCTCATCGTGTAAGGGGCGGCAAATATTTAATGCCGCCCTTTTTGATTTTGCATTACGCTCAAGTTTTTTTGAACGAATGAGTATTTGCCAGAACACGTAAATATATTAATGCTAAGTCTAACAATTATTATTGTTTACTAGAGAGTTTATTATGCTTCGTTCAACATTTGCGAATAATGGTATGGTTGTTGCTCCTCATCATCTTGCTGCGGAAACTGGCCGAGATGTTTTAAGAGACGGAGGAAATGCAATTGAAGCTGTAGTAGCGGCGGCAGCAACAATCGCGGTTGTCTATCCGCATATGAATTCCATCGGTGGCGATGGTTTTTGGTTGATCAGACCCCCAAACCAAACTCCTTTGGGCATCGATGCTTGTGGAGCCTCAGCAAAATTAGCAACAAGCAAGTATTACAAAAGCAAAGGATATAAAAAAATTCCAACGCGGGGACCTGACGCTGCCTTAACAATGGCGGGAACAGTCTCTGGCTGGCAGTCGGCCCTCTCATTATCAGAAAAACACGGCGGTCGACTACCTCTTAAACGGCTACTAAATGATGCAATATTATATGCTAAGAAAGGTATGGCGGTTACAGAGGGGCAAAAACGTAATACTGATGAAAAGTATAATGAGTTAATAAAAATTCCTGGATTCGGTGACCATTTTTTAATTGAAGGAAGACAACCGGAGGTTGGGGAAGTATTTAGGCAGGAAAAATTAGCTGCTACTATTGAGTATCTTTCTGACGCAGGGCTAGATGATTTTTACAAGGGCGATATTGCTAAGTCTATTTCTGAAGATCTTGCGTCAATAGGTAGCCCTATTAAACTAGAGGATTTTACCAATCACCAATCAACATTGAAAAACCCTCTCAGCCTAAAAATCAAAGGGGGAACCCTATTTAATTTACCCCCCCCAACTCAGGGGTTGGCTTCATTGCTAATACTTGGGGCATTTGAAAAACTCTCATGTTCAAGTGCAGAAAGCTTTGAATTCGTCCATTATTTAGTCGAGACTACAAAACAAGCTTTTTCTATAAGAGATCTGCACATAACTGACCCCAGTTATATGCAAGCTAATCCAGAGACATTTCTTCAAGACTCCATCATATCTTCTCTCGCGACTGCTGTTGATAAGAGAGTGGCAAGGAATTGGAAGCGAGAGGAAGAAACTGGTGATACAGTTTGGTTAGGAGCGATTGATAAAGATGGAATGGCTGTAAGTTTTATCCAAAGTATTTATTGGGAATTTGGATCGGGAGTGGTCCTGCCTCACACAGGTATAACCTGGCAAAATAGAGGGGCTAGCTTTTCGCTTGTTGAAAACAGTCGAAACGAGCTTAAAGTTGGAAGAAAACCATTCCACACTCTTAATCCGGCGATGGCAAGTTTCGATGATGGAAGTGTTTTTTCATATGGAACCATGGGAGGAGAAGGTCAGCCGCAAACTCAGGCTGCGATTTTTGCTCGTCATATCTGGTTTGGACAGAATCTACAGCAAGCAATTTCGGCACCTAGATGGTTGCTAGGGAGAACTTGGGGAGAAGATAGTAGTAATCTGAAAGTAGAGAGTCGATTTTCTAAAGAACTAATTGACTCACTAATCGAAGCGGGTCATGACGTGGTTCAAGTCGACCCCTATAGTGATCTAATGGGGCATGCAGGGGGATTAATCTTAAAACCTGGTGGTCTAATAGAAGCAGGAGCTGATCCACGAAGTGACGGCCGTGCTTGCGGCTATTAGTTTTATGCAAGAAGACTTTTCCTTCGAACCTGCACACTTTTATCGTTTTGATGAAGGTAATGATGCGGAATTCTACTCTGGCCCACGTCTGGTTAAGCACCTTGATGATGAGGGCATTGAATTACTGACCAATTTTTATCGTCAGATAATACCCAGTGGCGGAGCAATTCTTGATCTTATGTCTAGTTGGATATCTCATCTACCAGAAGAGTTAATATTTGATTCTATTGTTGGTTTAGGAATGAACGCAATTGAGCTGAATGCCAATAGTAGACTTGATAAAAGAGCTTTACATGACCTAAACGCGGATCCAGACTTACCTTTTCAAAGTGAGAGTTTTGATGTTTGTTTGATTGCGCTTTCCGTCCAATACTTGACGCGTCCCGTTGATGTTTTTAATGAGATTGCAAGAGTTCTTAAACCTGAGGGTAAATGTATTGTAAGCTTTTCAAATCGCTGTTTTCCTACAAAAGCAATACGTGTTTGGCAGACTTTAGATGATGAAGGACATATATGGTTAGTAAAAAAATACTTTGAATCAACAGGCTTGTTTAACTTTATATATAAGGAGACTTTATCTTCAGGGGAGGCCCATAAGGATCCTCTGTTTGCGGTTGTTGCTCAGAAGCAGACATAAACAACAGAGAACTTTATCTGAAGAATTTTAATTTTATATGACAGATTATAAAATTTATAAGGAATTATAAAACATGACTATAGAACTTTATCATACGGCTCATTCAACCTGCAGTCAGAAAGTAAGAATGTGTCTTGCGGAAAAAGGAATGCCCCATCCGGATAAAGATTGGACAGCTAATGAAATAGATTTGGGGAATTTTGATCATTTAACTCCGGAATATCTAAAGATTAATCCGAATGGCGTTGTACCGGCTTTTGTGCACGATGGAGTTGTGTTGATCGAATCATCGGCAATTGTTGAGTATCTTGATGAAGTGTTTGTTGAGCCGAAGTTAACTCCAGAAGACCCTGTTGGGCGAGCAAAGATGAGGGCATGGATGCGTTATATTGAGGAGGTGCCTACGGTTGCGGTAAGAGTTCCTTCCTTTGCGAATTTATTCGCCCCCATGCGATATACCGACTATTCAGATGAAAAGTTTTCGAAACATGCAGGCCGTCTTCCATTACGAAAGAGATTTTATCAGCGCATGACAAAAAGAGGCTTTGGTGCTGATGATATTTCTTATGCTAAAGAACAGATTAGGCAAACATGCGAACGAATTGACCAGGCCATATTAAGTGAAGGAGGACCTTGGATTATGGGACAACAGTTTACTTTGGCTGATATTCTGGTTGCTCCTTTAATCGATCGCATGAGTGATATGGGCTATGAGCGTCTGTGGAAAGAAGATTTAATAGCTATGACCGCCTGGTTTGATGCCTTAAAAAAGAGACCGTCATTTCAGGCTACTTTTTATCCTGGAAGCCGCATATCTGAACGGTATTCAGAACACTTTAAAACTTCAAGAGAACTCGAAAAAATGAGAGGTTATTAATCTAATGCCAGTAGTTGGATTATGTTTCTATATTAGAACTATTGATAAATTGGAGAGATAAAATTGGCAGGCATCATCTATACCCTATTAGCCGTTATTTTTGGAGCGTTTGTTTTGTGGATGGTTTGGTCGGTCATAAATCGAGGTTCGAAAAACAGAATTGCTTCTCTGAAAGTGGAGGATATAGAAAAGTCTGCTAATGAGTTAATTGAAAAATATGGGAATGATGCATTATCTGAAGCGGACAAACTTGCGCGAGAATGCCTTGCCATTGGGGATTTTCAAGGGGAGACAATCTGGAAGCTTGTATCAAAAGAAATTAGAAAAATCCAATCGTTAGGGCCACAAAACTAATTTTTTCTGACCTCCATTTTGTTCACTGGTAGTAATTTTAAAATTAAACATCAAGAATTATGGGTAAGCTCCTATAAGCTTTCCCCAGAAATACTGCAATGGCATAAGAACCAATAAGGCTATAACAAAGTAAATTACGAGGATTTTTGCTCCTTCTTTCATTGGTACACCGCCTAATGCCATCGTTATGGCAACTGGAGGGGCTTGATGGGGAAATGGAAAAATCATAAAACTAGGCACCTCAGCAAGAAGAATTGATTTTATAGGCCAGTTGGTTGACAGCGCAATTGAGTCAGCAAAAGCCGTCATTATAGGGGCTACTATAGGAGCGGTAGATATCAGGTTGATTAGAGCGCCAATGGCAAAGATTTGATAGAAAGTAACTATTCCACCATTTTCACTTAGTGGTAAATTTGATAATAAGAAACTCCCGATCGCTTTACCAAGCCCAGTGTGGCTAGTTATAGCTCCCATACCAATTACGCCAGCTATAAATAGCCAGGGTCCGTAGTTTATTTCTTCGGTTAATACTTTTGATTTTAAAAGGCCAATGCCTGGCGTAATGCAGACTAGTGCTGCTGCCAGAGCCACCCATGCTGGTGAGATGCCGTGTAAGGCATCAGACATCCATAAAGCTAGCGCAATAAGCAAGATAGTTAGAAGACGGCGTTCTTCGAAAGACCAATTATATGTGGTTTTTATCTCTCTTATTGTGTTTGGTTTGCTCCCAAATATTACTGTTATCAATGCTGTCTGAATTAATAGCCCTGTCATCCCTAATATCGGAAAGTTCAACAGAAGATATTCAAAGTAACTAAAAGTGACGCCGTGAAGGCTTTCTGCAACACCAGCGAATGCCATTGTAACCACTGTTGATGGTAAGATTCCAAATGCTGGGATTGTTGATCCCATGCCGGCGGCAATAATCAGACCAAATCGAGCAGGGGTATTTCTTTTAAACCCCAGATTATCTGATAATGTCATTGCCAAAGGAGCCATTAATACGGCTCTTGCTGAGGCAGAAGGCATAATAAATGCCAGTAACACTCCTGCAAAGGCTATTCCTAGGGCCATAGCAAAGTATTTTGCAGGTAAAACTTCGACCAACGTATTAACTGCTCGGTTAGCTAAGCCAGATTTATTAACTGCGATGGTTATAACCAACCCACCGAAAACTAGCCATGTGGCACTTGCGTGGAAACCAGCAAAGACCACATTTGTTGGAGCAATCTCTAATACCGTGGCAGTAAGAAACATTATTAAAGCTGTAACATGCAGAGGAATGGCCCCAGTTGCCCATAAAACAACAGAAAAAATTACAATGCCTGCTGCTTGAATTAAATCTGGGTCATTCGACCAAAGCGGCGAAGAGACTAACACTATGCCGGTTAAGCTAGCTAATACAGCTATTAATTTGGTGGCATCAACAAGTGAAACTAAATTTTGCTTCATATATAATATTTCTTAGTTTGTGATCTTTTGAGGTTAACAGGTGAGCCAGATTTAATAGCAGAAAGATCCTATAGCACACGCTCTGCTTATTTGGCACTACGATTAGAAACAAATTTTGCTGCTTGCTTATATGAATGGTATTGATAGGGAAAAAGAAGGAATGGCGACATGATAAATAATCAAACTGGGGATAAGGTTTTATTTGAGTCACGTGAAAACATAGCAATTTTAATAATAAATAATCCTCCAGTTAATGCTTTGTCCAAGCATGTGAGATTGGAACTGGCCAGCCATCTTAAGAGGGCAGAGTCCGATCAGAATATAGACGCTGTAATTATATGTGGCGCAGGAAAAAATCTATGCGGTGGAGCTGATATACGTGAGTTTAATACCCCTGACCGAGAGGTCGAGCCCATGAGTCGCGATTTAGTTAACTTAATTGAAGATTTCCAAAAGCTAGTTATAGCTGAAATCCGTGGCCCGACTTTTGGTGGCGGATTAGAGTTGGCGCTAGGGTGCCACTACAGGGTTGCCGAAGCAGATTCGTTTGTTGGACTGCCAGAAGTTTTGCGGGGAGTGATTCCCGGTGCCGGAGGAACTCAGCGTCTCCCAAGATTAATTGGATTGTCACCAGCTCTAGATATAATAACAAGTGGAAAATCTTTAAGTGCTGAAAATGCTCTAAAATTGGGCATTATTGATGAGATTCTAGACGTGGGTCTGAGAGTGGACACAATTTCATTTGTACAGAAGCTGATAGGAGAAGGCGTTGGTCCCCGCCGTATTAAAGATATGGAGGTGGGGGGCAGCTTGGATGAAAATACTGTAATAATAAATAATTTCAGTGATAAAATAAAAAAAACGTTACGCGGTGTAAAAGCTCCCCTTCTATGTTTGGAAAGTGTTAGTAATACTTTGTCTTTATCTTTCGAGGAAGGACTAAAAACAGAAGCCGAGATTAGTAAAAAGGCAATGGCATCAGAGGAATCACGGGCCTTAGTACATGCCTTTTTTTCAGAACGACAGGTTACTAAAATACCCGATATACCATCAGATATAAAAGTGCGACCTATAAGAAAAGCGGCAGTAATTGGAGCTGGAACGATGGGTGGTGGCATTGCAATGTCATTTGCTAATGCGGGACTTCCTGTCACCCTTATAGAGATGTCTCCCGAAAATCTTGAAAAAGGAATGAACAGAATTACTCAAAATTATAGTGCCACGGCCAAGAGGGGTCGTCTGAGTAGTGAAGAAATGAAAAACCGTCTCAATAATATTAATCCGTCTATCAATTATTCAGATATGAAGGATGCGGATATAGTTATTGAGGCTGTTTTTGAAGAAATGGAAGTCAAAAGATCAGTTTTTACTCAGATTGATCTTCTTGCAAAAGAAAATGCTGTTCTGGCAACTAACACTTCTACTCTGGATGTGGATGAAATTGCTGGAGTTACAAATAGACCAGAAGATGTTTTAGGAACGCACTTTTTCAGTCCAGCTAATGTTATGACTTTACTTGAGGTGGTACGTGGAAAAATGACATCCAAAGACGTTATCGCTTCTGTTATGGCAATGGCTAAGAAAATAAATAAAGTTGGGGTTGTTGTTGGCGTTTGTGATGGCTTTGTAGGAAATCGTATGTTAGCGCCTTATTTTAGGCAGGGAGATTTTCTAATTGAAGAAGGGGCAATGCCTCAAGATGTAGATAGGGTGATAGAAGAATTTGGTTTTCGTATGGGGCCGTTTCGAGTTTCCGATATGGCTGGACTAGATATAAGCTGGGCAATAGAAAAACGACGAGCAGAAACTAGACCAGAAGATGAGAGATATTCACCTTTACTCGACCGTATTTGTGAGCTTGGTCGTTATGGACAAAAGACGGGAGCCGGTTGGTATCGATATGAGGGGGATCGCAACGCAATCCCAGATCCTCTAGTAGAAGATTTGATAAATTCTAGATCTCGAGAAATGGTTTTAAATCGAAGAACCATCCAAGATGATGAAATTTTCAAAAGATGTCTGTACTCTATGATCAATGAAGGAGCTAAAATCCTCGAAGAAGGTCTAGCTATTCGTTCGTCTGACATTGATGTTATTTGGCTCCATGGATACGGTTTTCCTCGGCATCGCGGTGGACCAATGTTTTATGCGGATTTAATAGGGCTAAGAGAGGTTTGTGATGTCTTACAGCAATACCATAAAGAATGGGGCGATAAGTGGGAGCCAGCATCACTTCTTAGAGAACTAGCTAATTCTGGTTCTAGTTTTGCGGATTGGGATAATAAACAGATGAAAAGATAATATTCTTTAAACGGTAGCTGTAACTCCACCATCAATTACTATGGTTTGACCAGTTATCCAGCGTCCAGAACTAGAGGCTAAATAAATAGCTGCTCCGGAAATATCTTCCGGTTCTCCAAATCTTCGTAGGGGAGTGGAAGCTATTCGTGGTTCAGCATAATCCGGGTCATTCCATAAAGCCCGAGCAAAATCAGTTTTTACAAGTCCAGGCGCAATACAATTGACTCGAATATTAGAGGGTCCGAGTTCTATTGCTAAGTTACGAGCGAGCTGAATATCAGCTGCTTTTGAGATGCCATATGTGCCAATGACGTCTGATCCGCGAAAGCCACCAATAGATGAAATATAAATAATCACTCCATCATTTTGCTTTTTCATTAAGGGGCTTACAAGTTGTGCCAGCCATAAATTAGACTGAATATTTGTTTGCATCACTTTGGAAAAGATTTCATCAGGTATTTCCATTGACGAACCATAATGTGGATTAATTGCGGCATTGCCTACCGCAATATCCACTTTCCCCCACTGAGAAATTGTTTCTTCAACTAATTCACTGAGTTGATCTTTATGCCCTACATTGCAAGCAATACCAATTGCGTCATGGCCTTTGTCCTTAATAAAATCTGTTGTTTCTTTCACTCGATCTTTATCTCGACTAGAAACAACGACCTTAGCTCCTTGTTCTGCCATTGCTATTGCTATTGCCTTACCGATTCCTTTTGTTGAACCAGTGACTATTGCAACTTTTCCAGTTAAATCAAAATTATTTGACATGATGATTTCTCTTTATGGATAGATAAATACTGTATAAATAAAAGTTAGAATAGCTAGGAGGCTCTGCCAATGGACTTTGAACTATCACCTCGCACCAATGAACTCAAGGCTCAGATTGAAGCCTTTATGGATGAGCATGTCTATCCTAACGAAGAACTGTATGAAAATCAGCTAAATACTCAGGGTGATAGATGGCAGTTACCTGAAATAGTACAAGATCTGAAAAAAATTGCTTACTCAAAAAACCTTTGGAATCTTTTTCTACCCGATTCCGAACATGGAGCTGGCTTAAAAAATGTTGAATATGCCCCTTTGTGTGAAATTATGGGGCGGGTTCATTGGGCCCCTGAGGTTTTTAATTGTTCGGCACCTGATACTGGCAACATGGAGGTGTTGCATATGTACGGGACACCCGATCAGCAAAGGCAGTGGCTTGAGCCATTACTGGCTGGTGAAATTCGTTCTGCTTTTGCGATGACTGAACCTGAGGTTGCGTCTTCTGATGCAAGTAATATCGAATGTTCCATAAAACGAGATGGAGAAGAGTATGTCATTAATGGAAGAAAGTGGTGGACTTCTGGAATGGGAGATCCGCGTTGTAGAGTAATTATCCTTATGGGCAAGACAGACCCCCAAGCGGATAAATATAATCAACAATCACAAATTCTAGTACCCACAGACACGCTAGGAGTTGAGGTTAAACGCATGCTACCTGTTATGGGTTATGACGATGCGCCTCATGGTCATGGCGAGGTTTTGTTCAATAACGTTAGAGTTCCTATTAATAACATCTTACTCGGGGAAGGACGGGGATTTGAAATAGCGCAAGGTAGGCTTGGACCTGGACGAATTCATCACTGTATGAGAGTAATTGGTGTAGCTGAACGTGCCCTAGAGCTTCTCTGTTCCCGCGCAGCTGAACGGGAAACGTGGGGCCGTTTGTTGGCTGATAGGGGGATAACTCAGGAGCGTATAGCTCAATCCCGTATTGATATAGATATGTGCCGTCTTTTAGTTATGAAAGCTGCTTGGATGATGGACAAAGTAGGCAATAAAGAAGCTAGACAGGAAATTGCTATGATCAAAGTGGCAGCACCGAAAATGGCTCTTGAGGTCATAGATAGGGCGTTGCAAATACACGGCGGGGGGGGGATGACCAACGATTTTCCTATAGCATATATGTCTGCTCACACAAGAGCCATGCGATTGTTTGATGGACCGGATGAGGTACATCGTCAACAAATTGCGCGTCTCGAGTTGAGGCGGCAGCTTGGAGGGTATCCTATGCAAAGTAAAGTAAAGTAATAAAAGAAATCAGTTAGCAGAGTTTTGAGCAGGATCTAGCATTTTCAGTTGGATGCCAATCGACAACTTCATCGACCCAAAACCATTTTCTATCTTTCATTATATTTTTCCACCATGTATCCATCGATTTTGAGTCCATTGAATCCCAGTCAGGTGTCGACTCGACCAGGTGGTAACCCAGTGTTCTTCCCATCTCCCAAACTTCAGTTCCAGCAGCACATCGTTCATCGTTCCAGTGTGAAAGTGCAACATCCAAATCTTTATGTTTTTCAAAAGAGTTAGCCAAAGCTATTGCATCGTCAATTGCTTTTCCTGCACCGCCGCCGATATGAGGTCGTGAAAGGGTAGCCCCGTCACCCATTAAACAAATGCGTCCTCGAACGTAACTAGGCACGTTCCAGTCTCTTACAGGTTGAATAAATGGTTGTTTGGTCGCGGTAACAACATCAGAAAAGTAGGTAGGAAAATATTTTTGAGCAATTTTATGGCAATAAGCTGCTTGCTCTAATGATGCCTCTCCCGGTGCAAGGCCCTTTCTCACAAAACCTTTATCATCAGGCGTTATACCTGGAATATTCTTATTAGCAATTGTTTCATGAAAGGCCCAGTTAACTCTTCTTTTTCCAACTTCTGCACCATACTTTGGGCTAGGCACATAATAAACAAACCCATGGCCATAGGGATAACCAAAAAAAGGGATACAGGATTCATACATTGAAGGGATTGGAAGAGTCGACTCATCTATCATACCACGCCAGAGAAAGTATTTAGCCCCGGAGATTTCTGATTTTGGATAGAGAGTTTTTCTTCCTAGCGATTCATAGCCATCAGCGCAGATTACTAGATCAAAGGTTTGCCAGTTTTTGTTTTTAATTCTAATGGACACTGTTTGATCATTATTCTCCCGCAAATGAGTCACCTCCGAACCCGCCTGATAGATATTGTCAGGCACTCGTTTTCGAAGACTGCGATAAAGTACTCCCCAATGGTTGGCGTGAAATGCGATTGGTTGTTTCCAATAATCATTCCATGGTGTGCTGTAAGCTGCTTTAGAAGTATGTTTGCGTCCGAATGTTCGTTGCCAGACTGGAACACAAGGCATATCCGCATCGATTAGATCTCTTTTAATTGCCTCATTCAATGTAGATATTTTCATTGTAAGGCCGACTCCTCGGTCCTCTAGGTTTCCTTTTGACCTTTCGAAAATTTTTACGTTTGCGCCAGCCCTATGTAGCAATATAGCAATTGCACAAGCAGAAATTGCACCTCCAACGACACCAATATTGATATTAGCAGCGATTGATTCGGATTTATTTGTCTTGATCATCTCGTTCTACGAGTTCCCAAGCTCTTTGTGCCAGTTGGCTTGCCAGATCGCGTCGTAATAAAGCCTCTGGAGAAGCAGCATTCCCCTTTAACCCTCGATAATAAACGCCTTGAATGATGGCGGCGAGACGGAAAAGAGATAAAACCAAGTAAAAAGTCCAGTTTTCAATTTGATTACGATTAGTAAGTTTACAATACCTAGTCACATAATCTTCTTCAGAAGGTATTCCTGCCGTTGATGTGTCCAGTCCCCTCATGTCACCAAAAGATTCTTCAGGCCAATGGTAGGGCAGGCAATTATATGCCAAGTCCGAGAGCGGATGTCCTAGGGTTGAGAGCTCCCAGTCTAAAACTGCTATCACCTCGGGCTTGCTTGGATGAATAATAAGATTTTCAAGACGAAAATCTCCATGTACTACTGTTGTTTCTGTGTCGTCAGGGATATGATTTGGCAACCAGGCCATTAATTGGTCCATCTCAATCAGTTCATCAGTTTTGCTTGATTGATATTGTTCTGACCAACGACGGACTTGTCGACCAATGTATCCTCCAATACGACCGTAATCATTAAGTTGTTTAGATGAGTAATTAACCTGATGAAGATAAGCTATAGTATTATTCATCGAATTATATACACAATGACGATCTTCAGGAGTTAAATCCGGCAGCGAGGGATCATGGAATATCCGTCCCTCTTTATGTTCCATTAAAAAAAACTCTGTTCCTATCACTGACGTATCGTCGCAAAAGCATATAGTTTTTACGACTGGCACAGAAGAGTCGTGTAAAGCACTTGTAATCCGGAACTCACGATCTACTGCATGCGCTGATGGCAACAGCTTTCCAGGAGGTTTTTTACGAAGAACGAACCGATTTTCATTTATATCGGAGATTAAAAAAGTTGGATTCGACATACCCCCCTGAAACTGAAAAATCTGAATTGGCCCCTTAAAGTCTTTTACTTGATATTCAAGCCAAGCAACAAGAGAGTTAGTCTCAAACTTGTGTTGTTCGAGTACTGGAACCACTTGGTCAGTTCGAGAGTATGTTCGTTTGGCTGTGCTCACTAGGGGGTCTACTTATATTTTATATTATGGATAGATTAGACGAATTGTTTCTGCAACTACAGCTGGCCGTTCTGAGTTTTCAACCTCTAGGATGCCATCTAACACTACGCGGACTCCATCTTGCTTAGACATTTTTGCACTAGCAATAGACTGTCTTAGTCTAACGCGTGAATCAACTGGTACCATTGAAGTAAATCTTAGTTTTTCTAACCCATAGTTAAGCGTGTAACTACTATTCTCAACAGTAAAAAATTCATCAGATAAACCGGGAAATAAAGACAATAGCAAAAATCCATGTGCAATTGTTTTACCTCCAGGCACTTCTGAAGAGGCTCTATCAATATCTACATGAATCCATTGATGATCCCCAGTCGCATCTGCAAATTGGTTAATCATCTGCTGATCTATTTTTACCCAGCTACTAACACCTACATCTTCACCTATATGGTTGAGTAAATCGTGTGGATGCGCAAAAATCATAGAAATTCCTTTCGTTTGCTGGCAGTTTGTTTAAATTTATCATAGCTGAATTATAAAGAAGAGAGCAGATCAAACTTTTTTCACAAATGATCTGATTCAAGGAGATAGTAATCATGTCTGAAGTAGTCGGTTTTGAATTACGTGGCCGGAACGCCATTATAACAATAGACAATCCGCCGGTTAATGCACTTAGTTTAGGTGTTAGACAAGGTCTCATGGAGCGAGTAGATCGTGCAGCTATGGATAGTGAGGTCTTGGCAATAATATTAATAGGGCTTGGACGAACATTTCCGGCAGGGGCTGATATTCGTGAATTCGATAAACCTGTTGAGGAACCACATCTGCTTTCAATAATTGATCACTTCGATTCCATCAAGAAGCCTATAATCGCAGCAATTCACGGTACGGCTCTGGGAGGGGGGTTGGAGTTAGCTCTTGGCTGTCATTTTCGCGTTTCCCTATCCACTGCTAGGTTTGGAACTCCTGAAGTTAAGTTGGGTATTTTTCCAGGAGCAGCCGGGACACAGAGGTTACCAAGAGTTATAGGGCTTGATCGTTCATTGGAATTAATAGTTTTGGGTGAGCCCATAGACGCCAGAACAGCCTTTGAGTATGGACTTATTGATAAGCTTGTTGAAGGAGACTTACTTGAAGGGGCAATCAGTTTTACCAGAAATGTTTTAAATGAGAAACTTGCAATTCAAACCTCTAGTGAACCTCGAGAGGGTATTGGTTCTCCGGAAGACTTCCAAGAGGTCATTCAGAAGTATAGAGATATAGCTTCAAAGAAAATGAGAGGGCAGGAATCTCCCCACGAAGCTATTGAAAGTGTTATTGATGGACTAAAACTGCCCTACGATCAGGCGGTTAAAGCTGATAGAAAGCGTTTTCCTCGGTGTAAAGATAGTGATCAATCCAGGGCCCTTAGGTATTCTTTTTTTGCTGAAAGAGAGGCGTCGAAAATACCCGGTGTTAGTAAAGAAATAACCCCTCGCGAGATCAAAAAAGGTGCAGTGATTGGGGCTGGAACAATGGGAGGGGGAATACTGATGTGTTTTGCAGATGCTGGTATTCCTGTATTAGCTATAGAAAGTTCTTCTGAGGCCCTTGAAACGGGAATGGAAACAATTTCTAAAAATTATCAACGGATGGTTGAAAGGGGTCGTATAACAGAAACTGAAAAAGCTAATCGCATATCCCTTATTTCAACTAGTTTGAATTTCAACGATTTGTCTGATGCTGATTTAATTATAGAGGCTGCATTTGAAGATCTTGAATTAAAGAAAGAAATATTTTCTAAATTAAATGAGATTGCAAAAAGTGGTGCGATATTAGCCACAAATACCTCATATATGGATATCAATCAGATTGCCGCTGTTACACAGAGAGCAGAAGATATAATAGGGCTCCATTTTTTTGTGCCAGCAAATGTAATGAAAATGTTAGAAGTTGTACGCACATCCTCCTCCTCACCAGAGGCCCTAGCAACAGGTATGCAGTTAGCCAAACAATTTAAAAAAGTGGGAGGAGTTGCTGGGGTAAGTCATGGGTTCGTTGCTAATCGAAGCCGTGCTCCATTAGTAAGGGAGGCACAGTTTTTAGTTGAGGAGGGGGCTAGTCCAGCTCAAATAGATGCTGTGCTTAGGGATTTTGGTTTGCCAATGGGGGTTTTGGCAGTAAGTGATATGTCTGGTTTAGATGTTAGCTGGCGCATGCGAAAATCTTTAGCTCATTTAAGAGATTCTGAGGAGAGGTATCCTCATTTAGCCGATAGGCTATGCGAAATGGGACGTTTTGGACGAAAAGCGGGATATGGTTATTACAGCTACAGTGAAGGGGGGAATTTGCCGATACCCGACCCTGAAGTAGAAGAAATTGCCTTAAAAGTGGCTGAAGAGAATGGAATAGAAAGACGTAAAATTAATGATGCTGAGATACTGGATCGTTGTTTATATGCAGCTGTGAACGAAGGTTCAAAAATCGTCGAGGAAGGAATAGCCTATAGAGCAAGTGATATTGATATAATGTGGCAGTATGGTTTTGGCTTTCCGCGTTGGAGAGGAGGCATAATGTACCATGCTGATATTATAGGGCTGTCGGAGGTTCTAGACCGTATAGAGGAATTCCATGAGATTCATGGCAAGTTATGGCAACCGTCTGCCTTGTTAAAAGAGCTTGCCCAATCAGGCGGCTCTTTTACTCAAAAGTAAAATAGCAATGCATAAAGTTATCAGATGCCATAAGTATGGAGAGCCCAACGTCTTACAAATAGATGAACTGGAATCACGTGTTCCTGGACCAGAAGAAATAAGGGTTAGACTACACGCATGTTCTGTTAATTTTCCCGATATTTTGTCTTGTGCGGGAACTTATCAAGATAAGCCAGCGTTTCCATTTAGTCCCGGTAGAGAGTCTGCAGGGGAAATTATTGAATGTGGAAATTCTGTGAAAAATTTTGTTCTTGGCGACCGAGTGATGTTGTGGTGTGGTTCAGAATATGATGGTTATGCAGAAGAGATAACCCTGCCAGCTTCAAGAGCCTTTCCGGTACCCCCAGGAATGGATTATGTGCAGGCTGCAGGATTTATGCTTGTCTATGGAACAGCATGGCATGGTTTAATGGATTGTGGAAACCTAGTTTCAGGTGAAACTGTAGTTGTTCATGGAGCTTCTGGTGGTGTGGGCTTGGCGGCGGTTCAATTGGCTAAGGCAATGGGCGCTATTGTTATAGCTAGCGCAGGCAGCGACGAAAAATTGAAGATTGTTTCATCGCAGGGGGCAGATCACCTAATAAATTATAATACTGAAGATACCCGTCAGCGTATGAAAGACTTAACAGAAGGCAAAGGAGCGAATATTGTCTTTGATACTGTTGGAGGAAAAGTCTTTAATGCTTCTCTGAGCGCTATTGCAAAAGAAGGTCGAATTTTAATCGTAGGCTTTACGAGTGGTGAACATTCAAAAGCTCCTACAAATATTATATTAGTAAAATGGGCGTCATTAATATCTGTGCGTTTTGGACAATTCTCTCGAATATACCCAGAGCGCACTCGTAAAAACCATGATAATCTGATTACACTCTATGAAGCGGGTCAATTGAACCCATATGTGGGAAAGACCTATAAGCTGGTTGATGCGGTAGATGCTCTAGATGCCTTAAAATCTCGACAAATTACTGGAAAAGTAATTCTGGTAATATAGGCGAGAGTACCTTTGTGTTAAAAAACCTACTTTATAAGCTATTTTTTATAAATCCTGTGCTAATGTTTATTGTTAGCTGATAAAATAGAAGACCTATAATTATTCTAAAAACTTTAGGGAGAAGTAAGGTTCATGATTAATGTAGCTGTAGTTGGCTTGGGATGGTGGGGTAAGCACGTCTGTAACGCCCTCCATGCTAATAGTAGTAGTTTGAAAGTAGTTCGAGGGGTTGAAATTAATTTGGATGCAGTCAAAGATTTAGCCTCGAATATCGGATTTGAACTATCAAAAAATTATGAAGATGCTCTGATGGATGAAAATGTTGAGGGGGTTATCTTGACCACTCCTCACTCTACTCATGAGGAACTAGTTCTAAAAGCAGTTGAGGCAGGTAAACAGGTTTTTTGCGAGAAACCTCTTTCGTTAACAGCGTCTAGTGCAAAAAAAATGGTGAAAGCATGTAGTGATTCAGGTCTTATTCTTGGATTGGGGCACGAACGCCGTTTTGAGCCTGCCATGGAAGAGTTGGCTCGTATGGTAAAAGGTGGAGAGTTGGGCACAATTTTACATGTTGAAGGGCACTATTCTCATGATAAATTTGCCCCACTTGCCTCAAATAACTGGCGTGGTTCGAAGATCGATGCACCAGCTGCAGGATGGACAGGTATGGGAGTTCACTTAACAGACATGCTAATCAGCATGCTGGGGCCAATCAAAGAAATCCGTGCAATTTGTGAAAAGCGTGTACTAGATTTGCCTAGTGGAGATGTTGTTAGCACGCAGTTTTCATTTGGTGACGGCACGACAGGAACCATTAATGTAGTATCAGCAACACCTTTTTATGGACGTTTTGCCGTCTATGGAGAACAAGGATGGGTAGATATACAGGAAATGGCTCATCCAGAGGATGTTGGACCCACACATATGACGATTTGCGACAAATCTGGTAAGCGTGATCTTAAAGTTTTTGAATTTACTGATACGGTCACAAAAAATTTTGATCATTGGGCTGATGCTGTTCAGGGAAAAGTAAACTACCGGTTTAGTGATACAGAAAGGATTTCTAATGTTGCTGTTCTTGAAGCGTTAGCCAAATCAACTTTAACGGGTAATGCTGAGTTGGTAGATAATTAGCAGCCAATTGATATATTTAAATTTATAAAGATCTATTATTTTCCGATGAATTCAGTCATAATTTTTACTGTTTTCTGATTTATGTTTAAATTATTCTAGAGTATATATTAAAGTATTAGACAATAAGAATGCAGGAGAATTTTTATGCGATATGGTAGCGCGAATTTCGGGATAACAGGAGTTGACTGGCAGCAACGTATCAATTTTGAGCGGATGAGAACTTATCGTCTTGAACGTGCGCGTGATATGATGAAAAAAGCAGGTCTAGGGGCTATGCTTTGCCTATATGATGAAAATGTGCGTTATATCACTGGTACGCTAACTCCTGGCTGGAACCGTCTAAAACCAGGTTTAAGGTATGCTCTTTTATGTGGCGACGGGCAACCAGTTCTATTCGAACAAGGGGATATTGGTGCTCAGGTAGAACGCCATGCTCCATGGATTCCACCCGAGAATATTAGGTATTCATATGCCTGGATTAAAGGAGCAGCTGGGCCTGCCTCAACTCAACAGGTAACAAAGTTCACCAATGCAATACAGGAAGAGATGAAACGTCATGGCGTTGCTGGAGAAAAACTTGGTGTAGACTTTATTGATCTAAATATGATCAACCACTTTAACGATGTAGGCATCGAATGGGTTGATGGTATGTCTCCAATGATGGATGCCCGAGCGGTAAAGAATGTGGATGAACAAGAATGTTCTCGTATAGTTGGGGCGATTGGCGATGCGGCACACTGGGAATGCATGAAATTTCTTAAACCAGGGATAACTGAAAATCAGGTGACTGCTCACATTATGAAGTTTTTATATGATATTCCTGGCATGGAAGACGTTGAAGATGTGATTGTTTCTTCCGGGCCTAATACTTGGCCAAACTGGAGAAATTTTGGTGATAGAATAATACAACCAGGCGATATCGTCTTTATGGACTTAGCTGCTTTAACTTGGAATGGTTATAAGTCTTGCTATTATAGAACTTATTGCGTTGGACGAGAGCCGACCCAAGAGATGAAAGATGTTTATTCGGAGGCTCTGGGTTGGTTATACGACTCTATTGAAGCAGTCAAAGCAGGAACAACTACCAGAGAGATAGCTCTTAAGTGGCCATCTGCTAAAGAGACTTGGGGGTATGAGGAAGAAGATCAAGCCGCTGCTAATTTATGGGGTCATGGCCTTGGTTTAGCCCAGTACGATCCTCCAGTGATTTCTCGTATTTGGTCTCTTGATCATCCAATTGAAATCAAGCCTGGAATGGTGTTTGCCTTAGAAACACAGCATGGTATTCCGTTTAAATTTGGTGTTCGAATAGAGGAGATGCTGATTGTTCATGAAGATGAAACCGAGATTATAACAAACTTCCCGGTTAATCAGATTACTGTTGTAGATCCAATGTCTCATTAGATCTGCTTAAATTTGTTTAAAAAGCAAATAAAACGGCCGGGCGAGAATCGTCCGGCCGTTCATATTAGATAGTTGTGAGAAGTGATGACAAAATTTGTTGTAAATCTATCAGACCTGGAGGCAGCGGACCCAAGTCGTTTTGGCCCAAAAGCGGCCAATCAGGCTTCTTTGGAGCATGCTGGTTTACCAACGCCTGGTGGCTTTTGTTTGGGGGCTGACGCTTATAACCATCAGATTAAATTTTTGAATCTTGAGGACGCAGCCACAAAAGCAGTCACTTTGCCATTTATGGAATCAAGAAGTCACGTTGCTGATGTTCGTATAGGGCTATTTTCTAAACCAATAGCTCCTGAAATAAAATCGGAGTTAATAGAAGCCTACAATCAACTAGTCTCTGCATCTGATTGCCGAATAGCCGTAAGATCATCTTCTTTAATGGAGGATACTGAGGGTTCATCATTTGCAGGACAGTTTCAGACATTTCTTGGTATAGATAACGAAGATGATTTTCTTACCGCGTTGAGAGCTTGTTGGGGAGCCCTGTGGTCTCCTAGGGCTATGAGATATATGGACGATAAAAACATCAGTGCTATCGACACTGCTATGGCAGTTTTGGTCCAGCCATTGGTAGAAGCGAATGCCTCGGGTGGGGGACTTAGTCAAAAAGCGGATGGAGGTATGTCAATTAGTGCCACTTGGGGATTGGGAGAAGCTTTGGCACAAGGAGAAGTGGTACCTGATCGCTATGATCTTTCTTCTGAGGGGGAAATTCTTGAAATTGTTGGAGGTCAGGAGTTTCAACACAGTGTCTACTGTAACGTTCACGGTATGCCAAATAATCAAGCCCACCCTAGATCTCATGACCATCAAATTGAGCATGAAAACAAAAAATCTAAAGATCGCTGTCTTACAAAGCAGCAAATTGTTGAAATCGCAGGTTATATGAAAACCGCAGAGAAGATGATGGGACAGGCAGTAGAAGTAGAATGGGCCGCAGGTGATAAAGGTATTAAAATGTTGCAGGCGAGGCCATTACATGTCCGGGAGATTAATATCCCGGATGAAATTTGGAAAGGTAAACCCTCGATGAGGGGGCATCCTGGTGGAATAGGCTGGGCATCGGGTAGGGCGTGTATCATAAGCTGTGAGTGTGAAGTTTCACGCATTAACCCTGGAGACGTTTTAGTTACCAAGGTTGCTGGCCCTGCTTTGGCCAGTGTTTTGCCTAGAGTTTCTGGAATAATAGCCGAATTAGGTGGTAGTACTTCTCATCTTGCGTCATTGGGTCGTGAAAGAGGGATTCCAATGGTCTTAGGTGTACAAAACGCGACACAAAAGATTATAGATGGATCTATGGTGGCTGTGGATGGTGTTTCAGGGGAAGTACGATGGGTTCCGCCTACTGCCGGGTAAACTATTTTTTAACTTAATTATCCCTCGAGGTATTGGAGTGTGTCAGAAAAAAAAGTAGTTGTCTTAGCTACACTGGATAGTAAACCTGATGAGGCTAAATATGTTAGCTCTGTATTAGAGCGAGCCGGCGTGATCCCCTATATATGTGACCTATCGCTACGCCCTCATGATATAGATGGTGCTGTTTGCAATGGTAATGATTTTGCTCAAGCCGTTGGTTCTTCCTGGGATGAATTAGCAGATATGGACAGGAACCAAGCTGCAGAGTTTATGGTTAAAGGCGCTTCCGTCATACTTAAGAAATGGCTTGAAAATAATAAATTTTCCGGAATTATCGGTTTGGGTGGAGCAAATGGTACGTCGATGAGCTGCGCAATAATGCGCTCTCTTCCAACGTTAATGCCTAAAGTGATGGTTAGTGCTGTTGCAGCAACAGGAGCGGTTCAATGGTATGTAGCCGAGAGTAATATTGCAATGTTTCCGTCAATTGGTGATTTTACACTAAACCGCATTACTCGGGGTGTTTTGGATAACGCTGGAAAGGCCTTAGCAGGAATGGTAATGGTCCATGAGACAGCGGATGAAGCATCCAATGATAGCATACCACTAATCGGCATTTCTTCTTTTGGGGGAACTGCAGGCTGTGTTAATCGATTAACAGAATCCCTTATGAGTCTAGGTTATGAAGTTATTCATTTTCATGCTTCAGGACCGGGCGGTAAAGCGCTGGAGTCATTAGCACGACAGAAAGATTTATCAGCGGTCTTAGATATAACCACACATGAGATAACAGATTACCTTGTTGAAGGAGTTTATAGTGCTGGAGAATCCCGGTTTACTGCAGCTAGTGAGGTTGGCTTGCCACAAATAGTTGTACCCGGGGCAATTGACCACTCTAATTTCTGGGTTAATGAGGTGCCTGATAAATATTCTGATAGAGAGTTTTTTCAATATAATGCTCAGAATATTTTAATGCGGACTAATTCCGAAGAATTCGAGGCAATTGGTGATTTGATGGCCGATCGTTTAAACCAATCAAAGGCTCCATTCGTTGTGCTTATACCTAGTCTTGGTTTTAGTGAGCACACAAAACGTAAAACTTATGATCTTAAGGGAAATGAATACGGTTTTTGGTTAAAGCCAGAAATTGATGGGGTGTTTACTACTGCTCTTAAAAAGAAATTAAATAAAGGTAGAGTAGTGGAGCTCGATCTGCATATTAATGATCCCAAATTCGCTGATAATTGTTTAAGTTGTTTTTTAGAATTAATGAAAAAGTAATTTTTGGAAGCCAGAGGGGGTTATTGTGGTACTTCAGATGCCGGTTGAACATTATAAGTCAGATGTACTTGTTATAGGAGGTGGCGCTGCAGGCGCGATGGCCTGTTTCGAATGCGCTAATGCTGATGTAAGTGTAATATTAGCCGGCAAGAGTAGACCCCCAAGCGGAACAACCTCTGTTGCGCGAGGAGGGTTTGCTGCAGCAATGGCTGAAGATGATAGCCCAGAGTTCCATTTATCGGAAATATTAGAACATGGAGGTGAGTTAATAAATCCGGATCTAGCCAGAGTTTGGTGTGAGGGAATAGTTGAGGTGGTAAATGACCTTCGTCAGTGGGGAGCTGATTTTGTTACCAATGAAGAGGGGAACCTCGATTTGAAAATGTTTCCCAACCATACTAGGCCAAGAGCAGTTCACCATTATGATACTACAGGTAACATGGTTACTAAAACTCTTGCTAAAAAGTTGAGACCCGATCAAAGAATTATTCAGCACGCAAATACTGCAATTGTTGATCTAATAAAAGATAGCCAAAATGCTATTGGAGCTTGGGGAGTTAATTACAGCAAAGGTACTCTAGTAGCATATTCAGCAAAAGAAATTATTTTATGCACTGGAGGTGGTAGCGGACTATTTTATGTAAATGATAATCCGCCACAAGTTACAGGAGATGGTTATGTTATGGGGTTTCGAGCAGGTGTAGCTTTACTTGGCTGTGAAATGATCGACTTTCAGGCTATGTGTTGCTCTCCTGAAGAGTTATTTGGTTTTGCTCCTCATCCCACAGGTTTCATTAATGCAGGAGCTGTTTTTAGAAATAGCGAGGGGGAGCTTTTTTTAAAGCGCTATTTTCCAAAAACAGCTGAGAAGAGCACACGAAGTGAAGTTATATTAGCAATGGCCAAAGAAATTCATGCGGGCCGAGCAGGCTTAACTGGGGGGATATTTATGGACGCAACTAATGTTCCCCTTGAGGTTATAGAAAAACAAATACCCCATGTTTATAAAACCTGTCTGCATAGAGGCATTGACATTACCAAGACTCCTTTGGAGGTAGCGCCAGGCAGTCATACCTGGTTAGGTGGGCTCGAGATAGATGTAAATGGAAAAACGCCATTAAACGGATTGTGGGCTGCTGGTGAGACGGGCGGCGGAATTCATGGTGGAAACCGGATTGGCGGTTCTGCTTTATCCTCAGCTTTAGTATTTGGTAGGCGTGCGGGAAAACAAGCAGCAAGATCAGCAAAAACTAAAAAATTTAAAGAAGAAAACCTGGATGTACCAAAAGAGGCAAATAACTTTCTTTCAGATCTGATAGAGAGAGATGAAGGTCCTCTTCAGTCTGATGTTCGATTGAGGTGTCGTATGTTAGCCCATCAAAATCTTGGTTCTATTCGTAGTGCAGAGGGTTGCCAGGAAGCACTAATTGAATATGAGAGAATAGAAAAAGAAGAAATACCAAATATGCGGTTATCACCTGAAGCAAGATCTTCGGACAGGGTTAGAGGGCAAGAGTTAGAAAGTGCTTTGTCTGTGGCTAATCTAGCTTTACTTGGTCGATTACTAGCCAGTGCTTCACTTTCTAGAGAGGAAAGTCGAGGAGCTCATTACAGGACAGACTTTCCTGAAACAGACAATAAGCGCTGGGGTGCTGTAACGCGTTTAGAACAGGATCTAGAAGGAAATATCCTCGTTAAGAAGGATGCCTTAAAACAGTGTATTTAATATTCAAGTGTGGTCCATGATGATTTTCATGCGTTGTGGGGCATCAGTCCCAACCATCTCCATAGCTTTTCCTAATTGTTCAAGGGGGAGAACGTCACTGATTAAGGGTTTTAGATCAACTGCACCACTACCGACCAGTTCTAAGCAGCTAACAAAGTCTTTGTCGGTTGCTGCCCGAGCATTGATAAATTGAATTTCTTTAAAATACATATCATAGAAGGGAAGAGAGCCTTCTGTATTAGTGTGAATTCCGTATCCGAGAACTCGACCACCTAAGCGAACCAAGTCCATTGCTTGGGCAAGAACTGAGAGCTTTCCTGCTGACTCAACTACTAGGTCAGCTCCTAATCCATCAGTGGCATCAAGTACTAGATTTTTTGTATTTTCATCGGGGGCTAGTGTAATATCTGCTCCCAAGTTTTCAGCCACTTCTCTTTTCCATGCGCTGCGAGTTATTCCAATTATCGTTTTTGCTCCAGCTGCTTTGGCAAGCTGAACATGAAGGAGGCCACCAACCCCTAATCCAAGAACTATAACGGTTTCTCCAGAAGAGATGGTAGCTAATTGTTGTGCATGCATTACTGTTGTCAAAACTTGTACCAAGGGAGCTTCCTGATCACTTATTGACTTAGGTATTTCAAAAATATTCTGTGGAGGAGCGGAAGCGAATTCGGCAAATCCTCCATCTTGGTCTCTCCCGATGAGGCCTCCATTCGGACATAATTGGGACTGTCCTATTCTGCAGTGGAAACACTCTCCACAATAGAGAACGGGGTCTACGATAACTCTAGTTCCTGATTGAGGACTAGAAGAATTAGCAGGCTCAATTACTTCACCAATCATCTCATGACCCATTATAAGTGGGTACTCAGCGGGGATCCCTCCCGTGAAAATTTTTAGATCCGTACCACAAACACCTGAATGAGTTACACGAACTACACTATTGCCCAGATCTGAATTAGGCATAGAAACATTTTCTAGACCGACTGAGTTAGGGTTATCTAATACCATTGCTTTCATTTTCTAACTCCATTAAATAAATCTAAAACATAGTTAGCACAAAGAAATTTAATCTATTCCTTCAAAGCTTCTGGATTGACCGGAAACCTTGGTTTTTCTCCCTTAAGAACTGATGCAACGTCACTGGCGACAGTGGTTTGTAGGTCTAGTAAAGCATCTTCTGAATAGAATCCTGTGTGAGGTGTCAAAATTACGTCATCACGCCCGAATAAGGGAGAATTGGGTTCAGGAGGCTCTTGGGGTAGAACGTCAAGTGCAGCTCCTCCAATTTGGCTTTTCTCAAGCGCGATCACGAGCGCATCGATATCAACAAGCGGCCCTCGAGAGGTGTTTACAAGCAGGGCATCATTTTTCATTTTAGAAAATTCTTCAGTGCTAAACATATTTTTGGTTTCATCAGTAAGTGGTGCATGCACTGAAATATAGTCCGATTGGCCTAAAAGTTCTTCAAAACTGACTTTTTTTGTGTTCATCTTTGAAAAAACTTCGTCTGAAGCATACGGATCAGAAGCGATCGTTTTTATTCCAAATGCTTGAGCCTTGCCAACGACGGCCTGGGCGATGTTCCCTAGCCCAACTAGCCCTAATGTTCGACCTTTAAGCCTCCTGATAGGCACAACCGCAGGCATTTCCCACCGTCCTTTTTGAACCAAACTATTCGAAAAAGGGATTTTACGAGCTAAAGACAACAAGGTGGTAATTGCGTGGTCAGATACTTCGTCTAAACAGTAAAGGGGGGCGTATGTAACAACTATCCCAGCCGCAGTAGCAGCTTCGATATCAATATTATCTGTTCCTACCCCAAAACGACCAATCACTTTACAATTAGTTAAACCATCAATTACGTCAGATGTTATTTTAGCATATGTAACAAAAAGTGCTTCAGCTGAAGAACCTACTTCAAGAACGTCTTTTGCTTCTGGAGATTCAGCTCTTACAAGTTCAACGTTTAAATCTTCTAAGACCTTTTCAGCAGGCTTCCAGTCGGGAAAAACCGTGTCTGAGATGGCTACCGATATTTTGCTCATCAATTCCTCATGTTATCTGTTTAGCTAACCTAATAAGGATATAAATCAAAACTATATTAGTTACCATCCTTTGGAAAATTTTTTGTATTTTTAAAAGCCCAAATACCATTATTGTCAATATTACGAGTTAGCCTACCTTTTGAAACCATATGATTTAAATGAGCCAATGTTTCTGTCAAAGCTAGGCTTAATTGAAGACTATCGAGATCGGTAGAAAACGCCCTTGTCGTAATAGAAAATGCTGATGAACTTCTGATACATAGATCCGCCATTTCATTAAGCCTTTTTTTATGGTGCTCGATAAGTTCGTCGAGCCTGTTATGTAGCCCAAAGAAAGGTTCGTTATGAGAAGGAAGAACGAGTGCTGTAGACGGAAGCCGTGATCGAAATGAACTTGTCGTTTTTAAAAACCCCCCAAGAGGGTCATCTCCGCTGTCACCAGGAAAAAGTGATACATTTGGTGATATTCTAGGTAAAACCTGATCACCAGCAATTAAAACGTCCAGTTCGTCTGAGTAAAGAGAAACATGTTCAGGGGCGTGTCCAGTCCCAATTAAAACTCGCCACTTGTGTTTACCAATGCTGAAAACCATATCATCCATAAGTCTGGTATGTAAATCGGGTGTCGGGCTCATCCGTTTATTGTACTCAGACCACAGAGAATGTGTCTCATCTATCATTTTTTGTGGACACCCTGCGAGTTTAAAAAATTTCAGTACTTCGTCTGACCAGGCTTTTGTTGGCCCTCCTGCCAACAACCGCGTTCTTTCCCATTCTTTTTTGCTCATCCATAAAAGAGAAGAGAACTTATCTACTAGCCAACCGGCAAGACCGGCATGGTCTGAATGGAAGTGTGTAACAATAATTCGGTTTATTTTCTGTCCGTTAAGGTGCTTTTCAATGATTAGTGACCAAGCATTTCGCGCTTCTTCCATAGCCATTCCGGTATCAATAAGCGTCCAACCATCAGTATCCTCTATCAGCCATAAATTTATATGATTTAGTCTGAAAGGTAATGGCATTCTAATCCAGAAAACTCCAGGAGCTACTTTTTGAACCTCTCCAGGGTTTGGGATGTCGGAAAATGGATATTCTATCATTATTTTTCTAATGCCTTAGATCAAGAAAGGGCCGCCAAAGCGGCCCCATCTCGTAATTCAACTCATGCTCATGATTTATATTTCACTACTTTACTTCTGTGCTCTCCAAGTTTTTCGACACCGCAAGTAACTACATCACCTGGTTTAAGAAATATTTGCGGTTTCATTCCAAGGCCTACTCCAGAAGGTGTACCGGTGAAAATAACATCTCCTGGATAAAGGGTTATCATCTTACTCATATTACTAATAATTGCTGCGCAATTGAAAATCATGTCTGAGGTATTACTATCTTGATAGCGATTTCCGTTTACCTCTAGCCAAAGATTCAATTTTTGAGGATTTCCGACCTCGTCAGAAGTAACCAACCAAGGCCCTATCGGGGCAAATGTGTCTGGGCTTTTTCCCATAATCCATTGGAGGCCTCCATGTTCAAGTAAAAAGGCTCTTTCGGACACCTCATTTCCTGTTGCGTAACCAGCGACGTAATTTAATGCATCACGTTTGCTGACGTGCTGAGCCTTTCGTCCTATAACCAGACATAGCTCAACTTCCCAGTCTGATTTTTTGGAACCTTTGGGCAAAATGATCTGGTCTCGATGACCGGTCAGAGGACAAGTTTTAGTGAATACAAATGGTTCGGGGGGTACTTTTACTCCTGCTTCTTTAGCATGAAGCGCGTAGTTAAGAGCTATTGCGAAAGTTCTACGAGGCACTATCGGTGGACCTAAACGTTGTCGACCTCCGACTAGAGGCAATTTGTTTTCGTCCATTTTAGATATTTTAGATAAACTTCTCGGTGAGAGTGAGTCACCATTAAGGTCGTTTATTATTTTGGATAAATCTCGAATTTTTCCTTTGGAATCCAACATTCCAGGTTTTTCTTTCCCTGAAGGGCCGTATCGTAATAATTTCATTATTTATCGCTTTCCTATATCAAATGTAGAATATTAGATATGAGTTTAAATTAACTATTTTAGCACGTTCTAACTCTAACGAGCTAGTATTGCTAACCATATAGAGTTTAAAATTAATTCTGAAAGAATTTTTCAGAAAAATTATGCCTGTTTTGTAAAAGAATCTAATTTCAGTTTGAGGCTCTCACCAAGCCAGATAGCTGAGTCTGTGTGATCTTTGAGATTATTAGCACTTTGGGGATGTATCAAAATATTCAAATTATTTCTATTGGTTGATAGCCACAGGATGAAATCTGAAAATATAGAAGCATCAAAAGTAACTTGATACATATTATTAGGGTGGGGACCAATAGGTTTGTAGTGCCACTTTCCTATTTTTACATCAAACTCTTGATTAATTCTTCTACGTAAGCTCTCGGCGACTTTTTTAGTCTGGTTTTCGAAATAAATATGTGCGTGATAACTTGTAAAATCTGGTGTTGCTTTATTCATGTTTTATAGGTCTTGTTTATTTTGTATTGAATTATCTGGATAAGTGAAAATGATTTAGCGTTCCTACTGTTGACGTTTACTGCGTTGAATTGTTTTACTTATCAATACTAAAAAATGAATCTGATTTGACTATTTTAAAACCACCAAAATGTTTTATTCTTTGAAAAAATACAATAAAAGACATTAACTGGAGAGTGAGAGTGTCTTCTACTTGGCCTTTAACTAAAGCACAAGCAACAAATGATTACGATCGAGATACCCTCGATAACTATTATAGTTTTGTTCGTAATGAGACAGAACGGCTATCAGGCCCACTTTCTGACGAGGATCAAGTCGTTCAGTCTATGCCGGACGCTAGTCCGACTAAATGGCATAGAGCGCATGTTACATGGTTTTTTGAAACAATGATCCTATTGCCCAACGATTCAAGTTATTCACCGTTTAATGAAAAGTATGCATATCTTTACAATTCCTACTATGAAAGTCTTGGAGCTAGACAACCTAGAGCAGAGAGAGGACTTTTGACCCGTCCCTCTACATCAGATATTTCTGACTATAGAGAATATGTCGATGTTGCTATGTCAAAATTTATTAGAAATGCTAATGACGAAATTTGGCAAGACTGTCGGCATTTAACTGAGTTGGGAATTAACCACGAGCAGCAACATCAAGAACTAATCCTCATGGATATATTACATGCTTTTTCACATAACGATCTATATCCTGCCTATCAGAAGCATAGTCCAATAGAATCAAAAAGCTTATCACCTCTGACTTGGAAAAACTATGAAGAAGGGACTTATGAAATAGGTCATGTCGGAGAAGGCTTTTCATTCGACAATGAAGGCCCCCATCATAAAATTATGATTCCATCATTCTCTTTAGCTTCAAGACCAGTTATTAATTCAGAGTGGAAACAATTTATAGAAGAAGGGGGCTATGAACGCCCTGAGTTGTGGCTGTCGGATGGTTGGTCAACTGTCAAAGATAGGCATTGGACTAGTCCTCTATATTGGAAGAAGATAGAGGATAAATGGATGATGATGTCCCTATCTGGCCTGCATCCATTAGATATGGACTCTCCTGTATGTAATATCAGTTACTATGAAGCAGATGCTTATGCTAGATGGGCGAACAAAAGGCTTCCTACTGAATTTGAGTGGGAGATAGCCGCAAAAAATGCTTCCATTAGTGGTAATTTTTTATGCAGTGGCCTTCTTAGACCTGTTCCTGGTGAAGAGGATGAGACCGAACTACCCCAAAAACTCTTTGGTGATGTCTGGGAGTGGACCCAGAGTTCCTACTCTGCCTATCCTGGATTTAGACCAGAGGCAGGTGCTGTTGGGGAATACAATGGTAAATTTATGCTTAATCAAATGGTTTTACGTGGTGGGGCCTGTATAACACCAATGGAGCATATGCGTGTGACATATAGAAATTTCTTTTATCCGCACATGCGTTGGCAATTTGCCGGTATGCGGTTGGCAGATGATGTATGATTAATAATTCAAAGCTGGATTTGGGCCCTTTGCATGATTTTTATGAATTAGGCCATGCAGAAGCTAATTTTTTGCCTGCTGTAATAGAAGGGCTGTCGTTACCTCAAAAGCAATTGTCGAGTAAGTACTTCTATGATCAAAAGGGTTCAGATTTATTTGAACAAATTACCAGGTTACCAGAATATTATCCTACGAGAACAGAAATCAGTTTATTAAAAGCTCATGCCAAAGAGTTTGCAGAATTAATTGGACCTGGTGCGAGTTTAATTGAGTTTGGTAGTGGTTCGAGTAATAAAGTCCGAATAATATTGGATGCTTTGCAGCAACCGTCAGCATACCTACCTATTGATATATCAAAAGATTATTTAATTGAATCAGCTAAAGATCTTGCTAGGTCATATCCTGACTTAATTGTGATTCCTATATTTGCTGACTATACTCGCCCTCTTACGCTTCCAGTGCTACCTAGTGAGTTAGTTAGGGTTGGTTTTTTTCCGGGCTCTACAATTGGAAACTTTTCCCGCGACGAGGCAATCAAGTTTTTGCGAACTGCTTCCATTTATTTAGGTGCTGGAAATGGGTTGTTAATAGGTGTCGATTTGAAAAAAGACACTGATATGTTGTTTGCGGCTTATGATGATGCGGCGGGTGTTACCGCGAGGTTTAATCTAAATATTTTAAGTCACATTAATCGTGAGCTGGGAGCTGATCTAGACCTTGAAGGCTTTAAACATGAAGTTCGATGGGAGGCTGATAAGGGCAGTATAGAAATGCATTTGGTCAGTAAGTACGATCAAAAGGTGAGCATAAATGGTCACATTTTTCAGTTTGTGGCCGGTGAATCAATTCATACTGAGGATTCCCATAAATATACGATTGAAACATTTCAGTCTTTAGCAGAAGAGGCAGGATGGCGTTCACTTTCTCATTGGACGGATTCAGAGGATTTATTCTCAGTCCATTATTTGCAGGTTATATAAATTACCGAAGTTGGGTGTGATTTTTAGATAGACTGTATTTAATTTTTTAATTCTATACGATTTTTAAATTCATCTAAGCTTTCAGGATTAATTAAAGACTCGATATTACTTATCTCCTCTCCATTTACTATTTTACGAACGGCGATTTCTGCGATTTTTCCGGTTCTTGTTTTAGGAATTTCATTCACCTGTAATATTTTGCGAGGAACGTGACGAGGAGATGCGCCGTTTTTAATTTCTGAAGAAATTTTTTGAATTAAAGATTCCGAGAGGTTTTCGTTTTTTTTGAGTAAAACGAATAGAACAACTCTTACGTCGTTTTGCCAGTTTTGACCAACTACAACACTTTCTTCTACTTCTTTTAATTTATCTACCTGGCGATAAATCTCGGCTGTCCCGATTCTGACACCTCCTGGGTTTAGTGTGGCATCTGAACGGCCATAGACTATATATCCTCCACTGAATGATTTCGATTCTGCAAAATCTCCTTGAGTATACATGCCAGGATTTTTGCTAAAGTAGGTGTTTCTGAATCGTGATCCGTCATCATCACCAAGTAACCCTATAGGTAAGGATGGAAAGGTGGACAAACAGACCAGCTCTCCTTTTTGGTCTTCTATTTTTTTACCTTCCTCATTCACTACAGCCATATCCATCCCTAGTGCAGGCCCTTGTAATTCTCCTTGATAAACAGCACCCCATGGGTTGCTGCCAAGGAGACAGCCCATTATTTCAGTTCCTCCTGACGCTGAAATAAGCTGGACGTCATCAGTTATATTTTTGTAGATATAGCTGAAGCCTTCTGGGGACAGAACTGATCCGCCAGCGATTATAACTCGGACCTGACTTAGATTCATATTTTTTGATGGAATAAAGTTACTTTTTTTACACGCTTCAATATAGGAGGATCCTAAACCGAGAATTGTTACTTTTTCATCTACTGCAAGTTGCCACAATTTTTCTTTATGAGGAAAAAATGGTGACCCGTCATAACAGATGATTTTTGCACCAGTTCCTAGAAAATTTACTAGAAAATTCCACATCATCCATCCCAAAGTAGTAGGAAAAAAAGCCGTGTCTGTTGGTTTTAAGTCAAAGAGTAATGAATGCTCACTAACACTCTTGAGCATACTTCCTCCAGCAGTATGGATGATACATTTTGGTTTTCCTGTGGTTCCAGAAGTATAAAGGACAAATAAAGGGTGATCAAAAGGAAGACGTTTGTAAGTAACAGTCTGTGGTTTGTAAGGATCGAGAAATTGTTCCCATGTAACAGAATTTTTTAATGAGCTTCCTTCTCTGTAATTGTTTTGATTAACTATTATTATTTTACGTAAAGATTTTAATTGAGGAACAATATCAGAAATTTTATTCCTAATATCATAGAGGTTTCCCCCAAAGGAATAGCCATTAACCGCAAACAAAATTTCTGGATCAGCCTGCGATAGTCTGTCTAGCATGCCTGATGGGCCAAAGTCAGGGGATACAGAAGTCCATACTCCCCCCAAAGATGTTACTGCTAGCATAGCCTCTATTGACTCAGGAGTATTTGACATTATTGCCGCAACTCTTGTTCCTGGACGAAGGTCTAGATCAATCAAAGATTGCTGGAGCCTGGAAGTTTCTTTTTTTAAATCAGCGAACGTTAAGTCAAGTCTCTCACCATTTTCTTTTAATGAGCTAAGAGCGACTTGTTCATCTGGCCAATTAAGAATGTTCTCTGCATAATTAAAGTTTATGTTGGGAAACCATTTAGCTTTAAAAAAATCAGATTCATTTAAAAGGCTTGGTTCAAGAGAACCTTCGTAAATAAAATCTAGAAATTTCCAACATTCGCGCCAAAATAACCCTTTTTCTTTAACCGACCAGCGCCATAACTTTTGGTAATCATGCCCAAAATCGATGTTCAAATTATTTCTAAGTTGTCTCACAAAGGCGCTGAGGTTTCGGTTTTCAACCTCTTCTTCACTTGGACGCCATAGTATCGGTGCTTCTTCACTCATCTAAGACTGGCTTATCATCTGAGCTTAGTCGTAACGACCCACTATACACACGGCAGCTACGTTTTCGTGAGGAAAGCCACCCAAGTTGTGTGTTAAACATAAGTCCACTTTATCTCTTTGCCGTTCTGCTGCTTTTCCCAAAAGCTGTAGATACATTTCGTAGATCATGCGAATTCCTGAGGCACCGATTGGATGTCCAAAACATTTGAGGCCTCCATCAATCTGACAAGGTATTGAGCCGTCTGAGTCATAGAAGCCGTCCCTGATATCATTAGGAGCGTTTCCTTCGCTGGAAATATGCAAATCCTCCATAGTTACTAACTCAGTCACGGAAAAGCAGTCATGGACTTCAATAAGACTTAGGTCCTCACGAGGGTTTTTAACTCCGGCTTCGTCATAAGCTCGCTGACTTGCCACCCTGGTTGTGAGAAAGTGACTTCCGTCCCACTGGTTATAGGAAGCTTCTGTTCCATTAGATGCTGCAATTTGTAATGCTTTAATCGTGATTAATGGGTTTTTACCTAGGGATTTTGCAATTTCAGGAGTGGTAAGAATAGCACAGGCTGCTCCATCGGAGACGCCGCAGCAATCGTAAAGCCCCAATGGCTCAGCAATAATTGGGGCATTTAATGCATCATCTTCAGTTATTGGACGTCTCAAATGTGCTTTATCATTTAGTGCTCCATTTGCATGACTTTTTACTGAAACATGGGCTATAGCTTTTTTAAAATCGTCCTTTCCAATTCCAAACTTGGCACGATAGGCGGAGGCTAATTGTGCAAAACCACCGGGGGCAGTTATATTGGCCCACCACTGACTGTTTAATGGTCCGGGATTCATATTAGGAAGACCACCAAAACCAGTATCTTTCAATTTTTCGACTCCAATAGCTAGCGCTATGTCGCAGGCGCCAGATGCGACAGCGTAGGCTGCTCCTCGGAAAGCCTCTGATCCGCTGGCACAGTAATTCTCTACTCTGGTTACAGGTATGTTCGGCAGGCGAAGTGCTTGGGAATAAGGTATAGCGGATTTTCCTACACCCATTTCGTCAAACGTAGTCGATCCCCAAGCTGCTTGAATTTCTGACACATCAATATTGGCGTCTTTGATGCATTCTTCAAATGCTTCAACCATAAGATCTTCTGCATCTGAATTGTAGCGCTCTCCGAATTTAGCACATCCCATTCCGAGAATTGCGACCTTATCTTTGATCCCGTTTGCCATTAATTATCTCCGTCAGCTAATGGTTTATTCAAATATAAAACAAGATTACCGTCCAAGTCATTACTTATAAGGTGAAGCCTTCCAAAAATACCTGACAAACCCCCTCTGTTCGTCAATATCCTTTATACGAAATACCATTCTTACAGGCATATTAGTTTCCATTTCATCCGTATTAACATCTGTAAAATCAACCATCAGGCGTCCACCTCCTTCAAACTCCACCATGCCATAATGGGCAGGAGGATCTATTGAATACGCCAGTTGATCAGCAGTCCATGACATAACATTAGCTTTTTTATCAGAAAAACGCTCATCAGTTTGACTATTATGTGCACCGCAATTTGGATTAACACAAATACGTGTCTTAGGAATTTGTGAAGTGCCACATTTTTGGCAATGTCCACCAATAAAGCCTAATAGCATATCTTTATTTCTGTAAAGAGCACTTAATGCAGTTTGTTTGTCTTGCTCAGCTCTCATGCCCCTTTCTACTTCTAATAGGCCATTAAAAGTTAAAAACTTTAAATAGTTATTTTCTTCCCTTCGATTCGTTAACGAATCTGACAAACTTTGTCGAGACTGAAAATCAGATATGGCTTTGGTCGTTTGTAATAAAATAGTGTCAGCTCCTTGTCCAAATCCGCAGACTAAAATTTTCTTTTCTGGTTTTGCCTTTTCAAGCTCTGAGGCAAGCATAATTAAAGGATGTGCTGTGCCTGTGTCTCCACAATCATTCCATAGATTATCTGAAATTATTTCGGGAGAAATATCTGTCGCACTTGCTATTCTTTGCGGCACTCCTCTGCTGCTTAGAGGAACTATGAGATGGTCAATCTGGTTTGCTTTAACGCTACAATTTTCAAGCAACCTATTGATGGATTCAGGTATTAGCTTCAAATAACCCTCTTCCTTAATCCACCTTTCTTCCCAATAATAACTAAACTTATTTCCTTGAGCTCGGTAATGATCCACAAAATCATCTGTTATAGAATGATGTCCTATCAATTCTGCTAAGATTACATTATTAGAGCTATTCCCCAACGTAAGTGCCGCAGCTCCATCACCAAAACTAAGTTCTTGTAAGCTACCAGCCCGAGCAAGTCGTTTCTCGGCAGCGATACAAAGATGCAAGTCTTTGCTGTCTTTCATTGTTGATTCTAATGCACTAATTAAGCTACTCGTCCCGGCCTTCTGAGACCCGGTTAAATCAGCTGAATGAGAGTCGTTAGGTAAGTTTAATGCAGATGAAACAACACCAGAATTTAGCCTGTCAACAAAAGGGAAGGTTGTTGAGGCAAAAGAAACTTTCTTTACATGGTCTCTATCAATATTGTGTAGACAGTTGCGTGCAGCCTCTACTGCCATTGTTATGGAATCTTCGTCCCAATTAGCCATGGACCGTTCACCAGTAGACAGATGTGCTATGCTAGGGTTCGCCCATACATTAGCATTCACTATGGCACTCCTTGGCAAACGAAGCTGAGGTATATAAGCGCCAAATCCGGTTATTCCTAACATTTTGTAAATCCCCAAAATGTGATAAGTTTTTAATTTTTTAAACTAGCAAATAAATCTAAATTTTTTAAGCTCTATAGACAAACTTAGTCTATCTTATTTTTACTGCCGATTGCATCTTTGATTGATGAAAAACCATTTGATTCTAGTAGCTTGGCCAAATCATTCTTTATGTTAAATATAAGTTTAGGGCCATTGTAAACTAAGGCTGTATATACTTGAACCAGGCTAGCCCCAGCACAGATTTTTTCATAAGCGTCAGCACCAGAAGAAATCCCCCCCACTCCCACCAGGGGAATATTGCCTCCTGTTATCTTGAACACATATCGTAACATTTCGGTTGAAATTAGGAACAGGGGTTTACCCGATAGTCCTCCAACCTCGTTTTTTCTGGGGCTTGTGAGATCTTTGGGCCGTTTGACTGTAGTGTTTGAAATTGTAATTCCATCTATGCCCGCATTTACGATTACCTCAACAAGTATATCTAGTTCTCTATATTCAATATCTGGAGATAATTTTACTAATAAAGCGGGAGGTTTTTGTAGGTCTTTTCGATCTCTTATTTCAATTAGTTTATTAAGTAAGTTTTTTAGAGGTTTAGGAGACAAAAAGACCAGGCCATTTTTTGAATTAGGACAAGATATGTCCACGGTTAAAAAGTCAATTTGAGAAGCAAATTTATCTACCAAACCTTCAAAGTCATTGCTTGGGTCTGTGCTATCAGAGTTAGCGGCCAGATTGATGCCTATTGGGGAAGAGTTGGTGTGTGTAATATTGTGTTGACGTATTCTTGAGAGTAGTTGATCAGACCCAAGATTATTAAATCCTAAGCGATTTATTGCTGCTTTATCTTTTTCAAGTCTAAATAATCGAGGCTTAGGGTTACCTTTTTGAGCTATTGGTGTAACGCCTCCAACCTCAATAAAGCCTACCCCTAATTTTAAAACGCCTGAGATCGCGATCCCATTTTTGTCGAACCCAGCAGATATTGCTACAGGATTCAGAAACGTTCTTTGCCAAATTGTCTGACTTAGACCTTTTGGTTCGTTCGCCTCGCCCTGCGGTCCCAAGCCATTTGCTAACGCCTTTAGTGCTAACCTATGGCCGGTCTCAGCAGAAAGAAGTGTTAAAGCTCTTGAGCTAATATTATAAAAATCAAACAAAGCAATATTAGGCTAAACTAGTGTTAATATACTTGGAAGCCCTAATCTTTTAATATTTGGTATAAAGTAATATTTCCTATGAATTAAGTGTTGTTTTCTAAGGAACCGTATAACCTCCATCAATTAAAAGATCGCTTCCAGTCACGAAAGATGCATCATCACTTGCCAAAAAGGCTGCTCCTGCTGCTATTTCATCAGGTTTACCAAGCCTATCAAACAAAGTGTTTGAAGTTTTCTGAGCTTCCTCTTGAGAAGAAAAGTTTGTTAGATAACGATTGGTCTCCACTGGTCCGGGTGATAAACTATTAACGCGAATTTTTTGTGGCGCATGATCCAGCGCCATGGCTTTGGCGAGATTTATTAGTGCTGCTTTTTGTGCGCAATACCACGGTCTTCCGGGCCTTGCTGTTCGCCCAAGTTGAGAAGCAATATGTATTATGCTACCTCCTCCTCTAATTTCCATTTCAGGTATTGCGTGTTTGGACATTAAGAAAGCGCTATTTAGGTTTACGTCCATTGTACGCCTCCAATCATCTAAGGATATTGTGGTTAGAGGTCCCAGAGCTATATCGTAAACGGCATTATTTACTAGTATGTCCAATCCTCCGTACTCATCTTTAGCTATTTTAACTGCATCGACCGCTGTTTCTTCTAACGATATATCTGCTACTAATTTATTTGCTTTACCTCCGTTGCGAGCAATATCTGCAATAGTTGTGTCCAGGGTAGAAGGGTTTATGTCTACGCATATGATAGCTGCACCTTCCTGAGCAAATCTATGGCAAATTGCACTGCCTATGCCTCCTCCTGCACCACTAACAATTGCAATTTTATCTTTCAATCTGTCCATTAAATTATTCCTTTGTGTTCAAAAACAAAGCGCAAAACTAATTTCTTAGGTATATTTAAAACTGTTAGTTACTGTTAAGATGTTTTTATGTAAATGTGTTTTGAAGAAAATTGTAGCATTAGAGCATTTTGTTAATTCTATGAGATTTAGTTATAAAGCCATGGTTCAGCCTAAAACTGGTTCAAAAAAAACTAAGATAGAATCTAACTCATTTAATGAGGAAGAGCGAATTCGTTTTCATAACCTACTTAAGTTGGCATCGGAAAGTACTTTTGAAGGAGAAAGGGCTGCTGCGCTGGCTGCGGCTAAGCGTTTGGCTAAAAAAAATGGAATGACACTTGACGAGGCAGCATCTGGAAATCCTTTACCAAAATCAAATGAAGATAATTTGGATGCTAATAAAGGGTATGTGAGAGAAAAACGTAAAGCACAGGACTTAGCGAGACATGTTCATATGATGGATAACTGGGTTCAAAGTGATAAGGCCCGCAGAGATGCCGCTTTAGCAGAGGCGTATGAGCGTGGTCTGGATAATCATGGAAAAAAAAGAAATAACAATCAAACTGCTAGAAGGAAAGCATCAAAAAGGAACCCTAAAAGCCATGCTACCGTCTTACTAAAAGAAACAAACATGCCAATTGATGAGATTGCCTCATTAACAGGCCTAGATATCTATGAAGTTGTTGGGCTTAAATTAAAAATGCGAAAGTCTGATGAATAATTACAGTAATATTTTTAGAGCTTTAATTTACTATTTATATAGTGGTTATTAGAAAGGGTAATTTGTTGAATTATGATTCCTATAAGACAATATTAGCTGAACGTAAAAATCGAATATTAACATTAACTCTTAACCGTTCTGAACAAATGAACGCTATTGATGAAGAATTGCATGAAGAGCTTTCACGGATTTTTTACGATGTCTCATCTGATAAAGATACTGATGTTGTAATTCTAACCGGAGCAGGGAAGGCTTTTTGCGCTGGCGGTGATCTAGAGTGGATCAATAGAATGCATGGGGATCCAAAGGCTTTTGCGAGAACTGTCTGGGAAGGCAAGAGAATCGTCAATAGTCTACTAGACTTGGAACAACCCATAATTGCCTGCCTACCTGGCCATGCTATTGGTTTGGGCTGCACTCTGGCACTTTTCTGTGACCTCATATACGCAAGTGAAACTGCAAAGTTAGGAGATCCACACGTTTCGGTAGGTCTAGTTGCTGGGGATGGGGGAGCAGTTATATGGCCGCAATTAATAGGGTATCCTAAAGCCAAAGAATACTTAATGACGGGTGATCTGCTTTCTGCTTCTCAAGCACAAGAGCTTGGGCTGATCAACTATTCTGTTTCAGATGAACAGCTTGATATTTGCGTTAATGCTATGGCCCAGAGACTCGCGAATGGAGCTACTAATGCTATAAAATGGACTAAAGTTTCTATTAATCAGGGGCTCAAACAGGTGGCTAATGCTGTTTTGGATACTGCCTTTAATTTTGAAGCAATGTCGCAAATGACTGAAGATCACAAAATAGCTACTGAGGCTTTTTTAAATAAAGAAAAACCTAAATTTGTTGGAAGATAATTTCTGAGAACATCAATGCGTGAAGATATAAGTGGATGGCAGGTCAGACTTACTGATTCTTTGATTAAAAAAAATTCTAGATCTGGGATTTGGCGAAATAAGACAATCTCTGATCTTCTAGAAATCCAGGCAGTTCAACAGCCAGATAAAATTCTTGTCATTGATGGCGAGAAGAAAGTTACCGCATCGCAATTGTATGATATGGGAAGGTCTCTAGCCTTTTCATTGAAATCTATGGGACTAAGTGAAGGGGATGTGATTAGTTTCCAGTTACCTAATTGGTATGAAGTACTTGTAATTGATATGGCTGCATCATTTCTGGGTCTGGTGTGTAATCCGATTATTCCTATTTATAGAGAGGCAGAGGTTACTTACATTTTAAAAGACGCTGGTACGCGGGTTTTTTTTGTTCCAACGGAATTTCGTGGTTTTGACTATATTACCATGATTGAAAACCATAGGGGTGAGCTTCCAAACCTTGATTATATTGTAACAGTTAGAGGCAACGCCGAGGAATGTGTTGATTGGAAAGATTTAACCAATATTGGAGAGAGTAACTCACTTAATAAGTCTATCATTGATCCCAATTCAGTGAAGTTGATTATGTACACATCAGGAACTACCGGCCAACCAAAGGGTGTGCTGCATAGTCACAACACTATAGATACAGAAAATCAGGCATTCAGAAAGTTTTTAAATTTAGGTTCCGAGGATGTAATTCTTATGCCCTCCCCTTTAACTCATATCACTGGTTATTTGTATGGAGTTCAATTACCAATAGTTCTTGGGGTTCCGGTGGTTTTGATGGAAATTTGGGATGCTAAAATAGCTGCAGAACTGATTGATTTACATGGGGTGACCTTCACCATTGCGGCTACAGTATTTTTGCAAGAGTTAACAACATTTTCCAGGTCTAATGGATTGGATTTACCCACATTAAGATATTTTCCATGTGGAGGTGCCCCTGTGCCACCGGAAGTGATTTATAGTGCTCATAATGTCTTTTCTCAATGTGTATGCGCCAGATGTTACGGTTCTACGGAAGCCCCTACGGTGACCCTAGGGGTCAATAGTAGAGAAAAGGAAGATATTGGAGCATCAACAGAGGGCTTTATAGTCGGCCATGAGGTTTTGATAGTTGATGAAAATGGTGATGAAGTGCCAGACGGGGTTGAAGGTGAAATAGTTACTCGAGGACCGGAGATGTGTCTTGGTTATGCTGATCCAGAGCATAATTCAGCTTTTGATAAAGATGGTTTTTTTCATACTGGCGATTTGGCTGTTAAAACCTCTGAGAATTGCCTCGTAATTACGGGTAGACTCAAAGACTTAATAATTCGAGGTGGTGAAAATTTGAGCCCTAGAGAGGTTGAAGATGCCCTTCACGAGATCCCCCAGGTATATGAGGCCGCAGTGGTTAGTATGCCTCATCCTCGTTTGGGTGAGACGGGATGTGCATTTGTGGTTTTACTACCAGAAGCTTCTATGACCTTCGAAGAGATGATAGGTGCTTTGGAAAGCTCTGGAATGGCTAAGCAAAAATATCCTGAACGACTTGAGATAGTTGATAGTTTTCCGCGAACTCCTGCAGGGAAAATTCGAAAGAATGTACTGAGAGAGCAGATAAGTGAAACACTGGAGTCAGAAGCTGCTGATTAGGTGGAAAGCTAAAATGGAAAAGATAGTTTTACAAATTTTTTGCTATTTCTGTTATCAGTTGACATCTCGTGAATGAGCCGACAACCTTCGTCTTGAGTAAAAAGCATTGTAGTCTTAGTAAGGTGATAGATATTGGGAGGAATCGATGGAGCGAAAAGTAGAGTTTAATAGTTGTGGGGACAAAGTTCGTGGAGTTTTGATAACACCAGATAATGCAACTGGGCCTTGTCCATTAGTTATTTTGGCGGGTGGATGGTGTTATGTTAAGGAAATAGTAATGCCTTATTATGCCCAGGCGTTTTCTGACATAGGAGTAGCCTGCTTACTTTTTGATTATAGAAATTTTGGGGAAAGCGAGGGAATGCCTCGACAACATATCAATCCGTGGGGTCAAATTGAGGACTATCGAAATGCGGTTAGTTTCGGACGTACTCTTGATGAAATTGATAATGATAAGATTGGCATTTGGGGAATTTCGTATAGCGGTGGTCATGTGATTATAACTGCGTCATTAGATCCCCGAGTAAAATTTGCCATATCCACAATACCGGTTGTAGATGGCTTCCCGACTATGAGGCGCTGTCATGGAGAGCGAAAATTTGCATCTTTAATGGCAACTATATTAGAGGATCGAGAAAGACGTCATGCTGGCGAGCCCGGTGGTATTATGCCTATGTCATCTACTGACCCTGACAACGAGCTCAGTTCTTGGCCATTCCCTCACGTATGCACTATTTTCGGTGATATAAAGGAACAGGAAGCGCCAAATCATGAACACGTAAATACTATTGAGTCAGTTGAATTATTGCTCGCTTATCAAGTTAAACCTTATGCAAGCCGAATACATGAAACTCCTGTAATGATGGCTGTTGCGAAGGGAGATAATATAACATCTTCTGATCTTGAAATTGAGGCATTTAACTCTATTGAGTCACCTAACAAACATCTCGCTGTAGTTGAAGGCGTAGACCATATGAGCCTCTATTCAAATACTGAGCATCTCGCCAAGGTGGCTGATGTTCAGGCGGAGTGGCTTAAATCTTTATTATTTAGTGGTAATTAAACCTTTAATAACCGGCAAAATAAATTGGAAACAAATATTAAGGTTATTAAAAAATGCCCGTATATTTATTGATCCATAGGTATTGCCGCATAGGGTTCCTTGCAATAAGCTTTGATCCATAAACTATAGTTGTATGTAATTAATTAATTTGGGGGGGGATTATGTTGATTAAAAGTATAGTTCGTTACGTTATAGCAATTGGAGCAGTTTCAATTTTAGCTCTTGCATCAGTTTTACCCGCATCTGCGGCTAAGACGATTAATCTAACAGGGATTTCTGGTTATCCACCAGCTGCCACATGGGTTGGAGCTTTTGTTGACACCTACCTACCTACCGTTAACGCTGAGCTGGCTAAAACTGGTAATTATAAAATTAACTGGAACAAAGGTGTTAGTGGAACCATTGTTAAGCCAAGAGGTGAACTTGAAGGCGTT